>Ga0187810_10000081_pt1 | contig 44315 bp, 34 predicted proteins | sample NC_wetland_sal_i_9_FD_132963 | JGI IMG/M metagenome (GOLD analysis project Ga0187810, IMG submission 132963) | Wetland sediment microbial communities from Neuse River Estuary, North Carolina, USA - ASW_5 | ecosystem: Environmental > Aquatic > Freshwater > Wetlands > Sediment | place: USA: North...
AAAACTTTTTTATTTCTCCGAGCGGCTCCCACTCACGAACCTGCTCAGTCTCTCTTCGGATCTGATCCTGATCCTCGACAGCGATCTCTTCATCCAGGAAGCAAACGATCCCTTCCTCTCTTACTTCAGGTTTTCAAAAGATGAGATCAAGGGGCAGAGGATCGAGCATTCACCCCTTGCCGTTTATTTTTCCCACGAGCATTTTACCGCTATCGAACAGGCACTCGAGGGTTCAGAGCTTGCCGGCGAGATCCAATTCGATACGCTCGAAGACCGGTTCTTCAGGATCAAGTACCTCCCGCTCATGTTCGAAAGTGGCGGGAGAGCGGTTGGTATCATACTTGAAGACATCACCGAGATGAAGAATTACCAGCGGGAACTTGAGAAACGGGTCAGCGAGCGGACCGAATCGCTTATACAAACCAACAACGCGCTTGTGGAAAGCGAAAAAAAGTTCCGGGAAATTTTCAACAAGGCAAACGACGCGATCCATATCACCGAGATAGATGCCCAGGGATTCCCGGGAAGGTTCATCGAAGTCAACGAAGTCTCCTTAAGGATGCTGCAGTACAGCCGGGAGGAGCTGCTCAACAAGAGCCCCGCGGAGATCATGCCGTTATTATACGGTGTTTCCAATAACGGGCTCGGGAAAAAACTCCTCGAAACCGGATATGCTACGTTCGAGACCGAATTGCAGAGAAAAGACGGAACACTGGTGCCCGTCGAGATCAATGCGCATGTCGTCACCCTCCGGGGAAAAAAAGTAATCATAGCAGTCGTGCGCGATATTTCCGAGCGCAGGCGAGCGCAGGAAACCCTCAAGAGAGCAACGAAACAACTGGTCCTCCTCAACAGTATCACGCGCCACGATATTCTCAACCAGCTCAACAACCTGATCGGTTTTCTCGGGATCATGAGGAATACCTGTACCGACAACCGATCCGCGGACCTGATCCGGAAAGAAGAAGAGATCGCAGAAACGATCCGGCGGCAGATAACCTTTACCCGCGATTACCAGAGTATCGGCACCCAGCCTCCCGGATGGAAAAATGTTTCGGACACCCTTGCACGTATCGCGGCAACTCTTGACATGGGAGGCGTTGCGCTGGAGGTAGCAACCGGCGGCCTTGAGATCTATGCAGACCAGCTGGTCGAGAAAGTTTTTTTCAATCTTATCGAGAACGCACTGCGTCATGGCGAGAAGATCTCCTGGATCAGGATCCTGTACGAACGCGCCGGAAAGGATATCCTTCTCGTCTTCGAAGATAACGGGATCGGCATCGTCCCGGAAGACAAGGAGCGGATATTCGAACGTGGGTACGGGAAGAACACCGGCTTCGGGCTGTTCCTTTCAAGAGAGATCCTTGCCATAACCGGGCTGTCCATTCGCGAGACCGGGACGCCCGGGACGGGAGCCAGGTTCGAGATCCTTGTTCCCGAAGGCTCGTACCAGATCCCGGGCGAAGCGATTAGGCCGGCTCAACGGCTTTAGCGTTGATTCAGGCCCCGTTCGATTCCCTCGGATTCCCCGACGGCATCGTGCCGATGCAACTCCGGAAAAGGGATTGGTAAAAAAAACACATGCAGACCCTGCCCGCAAAAAATCACCCGGGTACCTGCGATCTCTTCCGGAAGAGTTGTGCATGGGAAACGACCTGCTCGAAGTACGGTGCCATCTCGTCAGGCATCTTCTGGGTCTGTTCCATGATCAGGAAGCATCCGTCATCAAGGGAATCGTAAAACATCCGGAGCACGGCGATCCGTTCCTGTTCCGTGAAATGGAGAAGGACGTTCTTGCAGACAATGAGGCTCATATTGGTGTGCACAGGCCTGAGTGCAAGAAGATCGTTTTTTTCAAAGACCAGCCGCTTCCGTATCTCTTCGGCAATTTTGCAATAACCATCCCGGTCCTCGTCAGCAGAGAAATATTTCGAGAAAATGCCGGGAGGAATCCTTTGCAGTTCCTGCCCGGGATAACTCCCGCTTTCGATTATTTTTCTGAACAGGTTACTGGTATCGATATCGGTTGCAAAAATTTTAACGTTCCGGAAGATCATCGGTCCCATGTTCTCGCGAAGGATCATCGCGATGGTATAGGGTTCCTGTCCCATGGCGCAGCCGGCACTCCAGATATTGATGAACCTCCGGCAGCCGATTACCGGCAGGACATGGTCCCGGATCATTTCGAGTGTCTGGTAATCCCGGAAAAAATAGGTGAATGCCATACAATATCCTGGTAGAGGTGCTCTCTGCCGGACCCTGTTTTTTCGTGACGATCCACGGCACAGGTATCAGGCGGGATTTCTTCAGCAGTTATATAAGCCCGGAAATTATTAATACTCTTATCGTATCAACGCCCGGTCTTCCCGACAGTACGCTATGATCAAACTGCTCTTTGTCGACGACGATAAATATTTGCTGGAAATTGCACAGATATTTCTCGAAAACGCAGGTGATTATTCCGTCGAGACAGCACTCTCAGCAAAAATTGCCCTGAATAAGCTGAAATCAGGTACCTACGATGCGGTCGTCTCCGATTACCAGATGCCGGAGATGAATGGCATCCGGTTTCTCGAAGTACTCAGGCCGGACTATCCCACCCTTCCCTTCATTATTTTTACCGGAAAAGGCCGCGAAGAGATCGTTATCGAAGCCTTTGAAAAAGGTGCGGATTTTTATGTCCAGAAAGGCGGGGAGCCCAGATCCCAGTTCGCCGAGCTCACCCGCAAAATCGATTCTGCGGTGGGCCAGCGGCGGGCTGAGTGCCGGGCCAGTGTAATCAATCGCCTCTATACAGTCCTCTCGGAAACGAACAAGGCGATCGTCCATATCCGGGATAACGAGCAGCTGCTTGCAGAAGTCTGCCGGATTATCGTGGATAAAGGAGGTTTCTCCCGGGCCTGGATCGGTGTGCCGGACAAAGCCTGCCAGTTGGTCAGGCCGATCGTGGTGTATGGAAATCCCGGCGGTTTCCAGGATATGGATACCCGGTCCCCGGGTTTTCTCCCGATGGATATTCCTTTCATCACCGCGCCCGGCAGGCATGAAAAATTCTGGATCTGTAACGACATCGGGTCCGATCCGCGTGCGGAATCCTGGAGCGAGGCAGCCCTCAGGCGGGGTGAACGCTCGATGGCGGTTTTCGCGTTCGAGCTGAATCCCAAGCTTGAATTGACCCTGAACGTTGAAGCCCGGGATACCGGCTTTTTCGATGAGCCGATCATTGCCCTGCTGGAAGAGATAACCGGGGACCTGACGTTTGCCCTAAAATCGATAGAGGACGAGAACGAACGACGGTTCGCTGAAGAGACCATGCGCTTGAACTATGATCTTCTCAAAAAAAGCGAGGCAGCCCACCGGTTAAGCGAAGAGAAGTTCCGGAACCTCTTCGATGCCATGAGCGAAGGCGTAGCCCTTCACGAGATGATCTTCGACGATCGGGGCCGTCCGGTCGATTATATTATCGAGGAAGTGAACCCGGCGTTCGAGCGGGAAACCGGCATTCCTCTCGACAAAGCCCGGGGGGCCCGGGCGCGTGTCCTCTACAAAACGGATCCGGCGCCGTACATCGACATCTATGCCCGGGTAGCAGAGACCGGGTCGCCCGAATCGTTTTCGGTCTTTTTTGCTCCCATGGACCGGCATTTTTTCGTCCATTGTTTCTCCCCCCGTAAAGGCTGGTTTGCAACTATTTTTTCAAATATTAATGAAAAGCAGAATTCCGAGTATACGATGCGCACGTTAATCCGCCAGATGCGTCTTGCCATTACTGCTTCCCGTTTCGATATCATGAACAGGATGTCCGGGATGGATTTAGCCATCGCGGAATTACGCGCCATTTCAAAAAACCCGGATGAACAGGCCCTGATCGATTCGATCGAGACCGGCGTAAAAGATGTCAGGGAAAAATTAGTCACGAACCCGGCGAATCAGTCTACGTTGAACAGGCCTGAATGGCACGATGTGCGCCGGATCCTGGCCCGACCACACGCGTCGCATACCTCCGGACTCACGATTGATCTGCCTTTTGTCGAGATCTTCACAGATCCCCTGTTTGGAAAAGTCCTTACGAATCTCGTTGAAAATTTTCCTTACCGGGGAGAGAAATCCGCGAGGATAGGGGTACGGGGCAGCGAAACACCCGATGGATTCCAGTTCTTATGGGAAGAGTCGGAGAAAATGACCCCGGAGGGAAACGGAAAGACATGCCCCATCGTTGCCGATGCAGAAAATTCCAGGCTGGCGCTGTCGCTTATCGGCGAGATCCTGTCCGTCACCGGAATCACCATCCACCAGATGCATGGACCGGAAAAGCTGTTGAGATTTGAGATCCTTGTCCCGAAAGGTGCGTACCGGATAAAAGACGGATAGCTGCAGCGTATCATCATCAGGAAATCCCATAAGACCGGAATGTTTTTCCGGTTGCCCGGTCCGTATGCTGAAGACGGTACCATCTCTGCATCCCGGAAGACGGCGATATATCAAACATGATATACGTCAAAAGAATATATTCTGGCTTATGGAAAGTTCCAGCCAGACCGGGCCGGGTGCTGGCGAAGCAGGAAAAAAATATCGCGACCAGCTTGTCCGGCAGGGGGGATCGGATATACTCGTGAGAGGGGAGGATGGGGTAATCCGCCGGAAATTCCATGCATGGCTCGCGGATGCCGGCTCAGAGACCCGTGAGCGTGCAGCCAATCTCATCCTCTCCTCGTTTGAAACCGGTACGCCGTTTAAGGATGTGGGAAAAGAGCTGAGGAAGATCACCGGGCTCTGTAACCGGAAGAGCTATGCACTTGCCCGCCGGGAGATCCGCCGGCTCCGGCACGAACGCGAGTTCAACCGGTACCGGGAAGAGGGAGTACGGCAGGGCGTCTGGCGACTCGACCTCGAAGAGGGGACGCACACCTGCCTGAAGGGAAAGATCTTTAATCTCGACAATCCGGTCTGGAAAGAACTCGATCTCGAAAACTGCGTCTGCTGGTGCGAGCCGGTACTGCCAGACCGGTAAGGACTGAAAAATCCTTGAGTTTCCGGTTTTTGGATCGTATCGGGAACTAAAAAAAATTTGAAACGAAGATAAAAATTCCCGGCTATCCGAGGAAATCAAGAAGGGCACGATTGAGCTGGTCCGCGTGGGTCCAGCTCAGGCCGTGGGGTCCGCCTTCAATAACAACGAGTTTGCTACCCTTGACCGCTTCGTGAGTGCGTTTTCCGGTGATCGGCAACGGGCAGATCCGGTCGGCGTCCCCGTGTACGACAAGGACCGGCACGTCTATGCGTGCGAGATCTTTCCGGAAGTCAGTCAGCCATGATGAGACGCAGTCATAGGTGCCCTTGTAGGATGCACCGGCTGCGACATTCCAGCTGAGCTGGATGGCCTGTTCGCTGACGAGTTTTCCTTTCAGGACATCAACATTATAGAAATTCTGGAAAAATCCGGTGAGGAACGCGGGCCTGTCTGCGGCAATCGCCTGCTTGAGTCCCTCGAATACGCTGGCATCGACCCCCATGGGGTTGTCGGGTGTCTTGAGCAGGTACGGGGGGACTGCTGAAACGAAGACTGCCTTACTCACCCGATCGGATCCGTGGACGCCGAGGTAGTGTGCTACTTCTCCCCCACCCATGGAAAAACCAACGAGCGTAATGTCACGCAGGTCAAGTTTTGTCATCAGGATGTGGAGGTCTTCGGTGAAGGTGTCGTAATTGTATCCGGTGGTTGGCCTGCTGGAATTGCCAAACCCCCTGCGGTCGTACGCGATGACCCGGTAGCCCGCATCGATCAGGACCTGTGTTGTCTTTTCCCACGAGGCACCGCTCAGGGGAAACCCGTGGATCAGCACCACCGGTTTACCGGTGCCATGGTCTTCGTAATAGAGTTCAATAGGACCTGAGTTTTCCTTTCCAACACTAACGTAGGGCATATTTTCATCTTCCTGAAAAATTTCTTTGACCTTCTCCATGCCCGGGGAATTATAAATATGTATGGATGACAGGCTGTGGAAACTTTAACGGAGCGAAAAGCCGGGCGAATTTTCCGGCGATAGAAATTCAGCTTACCCGGTAATTTTGATCCAAACCTTGTTGTTGTGATTAAATGATCTAAAGTCCAGGTCTCTTTACCATCGGGTCCATCCGACCACTATAGCGATCCATTGATCTATTTCTTCTTTAAAAATGTGCAGATCTTATAAAAAATTTTGAGCAAGCGACGTCCAATCAAAATTACTTCAGCTTGTTCAATTGATAATTCAATAAAAGATACTTTTGTTAAGTGGTCTATGACTTGGCCTTGCCGAGCGTGAGATTTCATGAGGCGGAGTTGCTAACCCCATTGGGTTTTAAAATTCGATTACGGCATTCAATCTTTTTCTACTCGCAAAAACCAAAAAAGGTCAACCGAAAAAATATTTTCAGGAAAATTTTACAACTAAAAAATTTTCCGGATTTTTTGCCGGAAAATTCTTGGACCGGATTGATTTCAATACAAAATCCCATTAAGATTTTCGGGCAAATAGTAACCTCATACATCTGACATTAACCGACTTTGGTTCACTTACCCACCGTTATTCATCGAATAGTGCCTGCCCCGATCTCATCCCCATGAGCCTCCCCCAAACCAAATCCGGGCCTCATGCGAGCCCCGTTTCCCGGAAACCCCTCCCGGGAACGCCCGCAAAACGCCCGGATTTCCCGTTTCCAAAAAGTCTGTGGAAAACGTCCCGATTGCGAAAATATGCAATTATCGGGGATAAAAATGACCCTCAAGAGCTCAGCTTGCTTTCATTTGACCCATACTCCAGCCCGTTTTTCCTGAGTTCTGCCAAAAGAACCCCCTCCATGAGCCTTTAATGAAGTCGGGGGTATCTGCAGGTATTTTGGCAAAAAAAACCGTTTTTCAGGCGTATTTTTTGACCTGTTGATTTCAGGTGGGTAATTTTCAGGCACCCTTCAGGTTTCGAGGATGGTCAGGACTACAACCGATCGCGTCCAACTTTGGTTTGCTGGTTTAGAAAAAAATCCGGCACAAAATTTTTTTTGAATTGGATCGACCCGGCAAAAATTTTCGAACCGGAAAAGTTTTGAAAAAAATTCCGTAATCATTTTTGTTTTTGATTTTTTCCCGGGAAAATTATCGTGAAGAATTTTCCGGTGTCCTCACGCGATCAGTTTTTGCGCCACGATCCTCTGCTTCTCATCGATCACGATCATGTGCGAGGCACACGAGACGCACGGGTCGAAGCCGCGGATAATAAATTCCGCAAGCTGCCATGGAGATCCCGCGAGTGCCATCCCCGCGACCGGGAAATTCCACGTGGTCGGCACCAGCATCGAGAACCACTGGACCTTCTTATTTTTCACCCGCACGAAGTGGACATTGGATCCCCGCGGAGCTTCGTTGACTGCCCACCCGGGTGACCCGTCACCGCCGGGAACCATGTCCGCCATGACTTTTCCTCCCGTGTCGAGCTCGTCAAGCCCGGTGATGATCAGATCCAGGTCATTGGTATATTCGAGCTGCCGTGCAACCGCCTGCCCGATGGTCCCCCTCTCATCGAAATGGTGGAAGACTTTCATCCGGGCAAGCGGCCCGACTTCGACCGGCTGGCCGTCGTACAACGGAATGCCGGTACACGTTTCCCTTTGCGGGTTTGCTTCCGTGCCCATGGAGGATGTCCCGCCGATCGGGTACGTGGGATCCTCGAACGTCACTTTGCATTCGCCCATGTAATAACCAGGAGGCCTGACTTCCCGGTGGCGGTCCGGGTCCCAGCTCGGATGATCGGCGAGACTTGTCGTGCCGTAGATCGGATCGGTGGCCATGTATCCCTGGTTGTGGTAGCCAAGTTTCTTGGGGATGGGAACCTGTGTTTCCCCAAACCCGGACCAGTCCCGGTCCTGGAAATTGCGCAGGAGGGCGATCATGAAATCCATCTGCTCGTGGGCAAGCGGGATTCCCTCTTTAGCCAGATCGTACGCTTTTGTTTTTGCCTGCGGAGAGATGTTCCGGTACATCCCGCCGACCCGGGGATTGGACGGGTGGATCGCTTCGCCGCCAACGATCTGGGTGATCGCCTGCCCAATCTGGCGGAGCCGCAGAATCCGTTTCATCGCGCTCCTGACCGGTTCTTCCGGCGCCCATGGGTTGATCTTCGTATCGGTACCCGGCAGGTAAAGGTCCGGGAGGATCAGGATATTGTGGAACGCGTGGCTGTTGAGCCGGTTCGCGCACTGCATGATGACCCGCAACGTATGGGCGTCCTTTGGGATCTCGCACCCGATCGAAGCCTCCATCGCCCCGATCCCGGAGAGGACATGGGCAACCGGGCAGATACCGCAGACCCGGGACGCGATCTTCGGCACATATTCCATCGATTTTCCGATCGCAAGCTTCTCGATCCCCCGGACCGGGTTGATACTGACCCAGTCGCCCCGCTCTACTATGCCATCGTTGTCGATCTGCAGGACGAGTTTCGAATGGCCCTCGTGCCGGGTAGTCGGTGAAATCTCGACGATCCGTGACATGACAGGTTTCCGTGCAGTGGATTTGTCGCCGCAGCAATAAGAATGTCGGGTCGGGACAGACAAACGGCCTGATCCTTTTAATCGCGGCGAAAAAAATTCCCGGGGCCTGATTACCGGGTCGTATAGGCGCGGTAGTCTATCTGTTTCTGGATCTTCTCCCGCACGACCGGCCCGGCAATCTTTTCGCAGAGGTAGAGGCCCATATCGATCGCAGAGGTCACGCCGCCCGCAGTGATAATATTCCCGTCTTCGACAATCCGGTCGGCCGTGACCTCGCGGGCGAAATGTTTCAGGACTTCCTGCAGTTCAGGATGGGTGGTCGCCTTCCGGTCACGGAGCATTCCCGCAGCCCCGATCAACAGTGCGCCCCCGCAGACCGCAGCGGTGACGGTAGTCCCGTTCTTCACTGCGAGCCCCCCGAGGAATTCCCGGTCATGCATCAGATCTTTTATCCCGTTCCCGCCCGGGACGATCACGTAATCGTACGCTGATAGATCGCACCCAACCCTGTCGGGAACAATCTCTACGCCTTCGAACGACCGGATTTTTTCCGACCGGGCACAAGTCTCGTACTCCATGCCTGTCACAAACCCCATGGTCTTCAGCCGGGTTATCGGGTCGTACGCCCCGGCAAAATCGAGGGTCGTGACCCCGTCATATAAGACAAACGCGATCTTCATTTTCCTTTCCCGTTCTCAGGGTTCGATCATCATGGACTTGAATATTTTGCCAGGTTCCCTGTGTCATAAAACCCGGACCCGGCGATCCTTCGCAATCTATAAAACCTGTTTACACCATCCTCTCTTGTGGCCCGTCCAGCGTACCATAACCCGGCAATCGAGACGATGAACCGGGGCAGCCTCGATGCACTTATCGATGAGCGGGTACGGTATACGATCCGGTACGCGGATGAGCACTCGCCATTCTACCGGCACTGGTTCCGGGAGAACGGGATCGATCCAAAAGAGATTCGGGTGCACGAGGACCTGCTCAGCCTCCCCGTGATCTCGGGCCGGACTATCCGCGAGCACCAGCCCCCCGGGACAGCTGATTTCCAGTTCCTGTCGGCAGACTGGAAGAATGTCTTCACCATCCAGGAAACGAGCGGCACGAGCGGGACACCGAAAAGTTTCTTCCTCGCGTGGGAAGACTGGAAGCGGTATGCGGAAAAATATTCACGGAGTTTTACTTCTCAGGGGTTCGGAGCCGGGGACCGGGTCGTGGTTTGTGCCTCGTACGGCATGAACGTCGGGGCAAACACGATGACCCTTGCCGCCCGTTCCCTTGGCATGACGATCATCCCGTTCGGCAGGTGCGACTTCTCTTCCCGGGTGATGACCAGTTACCGGCCGACCGCAATCGTAGGGAGCGTGTTCAAACTCATCCGGCTCGCACGCCGGCTCGGGCAGGAAGGGATCGACCCGAAGGAGACTTCGATCGCCCGGCTCGTGGCAGGTGGCGAGAGTTTTGCCGACGAGTCCCGGGCGTATCTCGCGGAGATGTGGGGATGCCCGGTCTACAACACGTACGGGAGTACGGAAGGGACCATGTGCGGGGAATGTACGGCCCTCACCGGGCTCCATGTTCCTGAGGACCTTGTCCATCTCGACATCTACGACCCCCGGATGAACGGGTTTGTATACGATGGCAACCCGGGCCGGGCGGTACTGACAACGCTCCTGCCGGAAGGGGGCCGGGCCGGCACCCTCCTGCTCAACTACGACACGGAGGATACGACCACGGTTCTCTCGCGGCTGAAGTGCGGTTGTGGCCGGACACATATGCGGATCGCAAACCCACAGCGGGAGGCCGAGACGATCCGGATCTTCGGCCACCCGCTCAACCGGGTCGACATAGAGGCCGGGGTCTTCCAGCCCGGATGTATGCAGTTCCTCAATGGGGAGTACGAGGCGTTCGTGTATGATGGGGAATCTCCCGAAGAAGTCGTGTTGCGCATATCAGTCGAATGTTCCGACCCGGAGACCGCAGACAAAAAACTGATCGAAGATCTGTTTGCCGGGCGGTTCCTGCGAAATAAAAAATATTTTGCCGACCATTACGCAGACCGCTCCCTCTCGCTCATGTTCAACTTCGTACGGCCGGGCGATCTTGAGCTGTACAAACTCAAAGGCCGACCGAAGCGGCTGGTGGACCGGAGAGGAGGGTGAACAAAATTTTTTCTATTCTCCGGAAATTCTTATTCGGTCTTCCGGTTGCCGAAAATCACAAGAAATGTTTTCGACATCACGACCATTCCCACCCCTTCGGGAGTCGATCGGCCGCACGTAACTTGAGCCCCGAAACATCCGGGAATTCCCGATGCCAAGACCGATGAGAACACCGGCCGGGATGAGAAAAACCCGGCGATGCCGCCTCCGGTGCTCCTGTTCTTCAACGGTTGCCATACGCAGAAAATATGCGGCGGAAAATATAAAATACTGCATCTCAAGAGCGAATCTCCAGGAAGCAGGATGGCGAAAAAATCCGGGAACATTCCGGAAAAATTTTTTTAAAACGGCAGTTGCAGCGCGAACCGGACACCATAGAGAAGACCCAGTACGAGCGGCACCAGCATGGCAATGATGGCCGCGATCAACCAGAACCGGGCCCAGGAATTATCGTGGAAGAACGTACCGGCAAGGTCAGGGTCCTTCGGGTGGCACTGCCAGTCGATGTAGTCCCTCATGAACGGGCGGCCGCATGCCGGGCAGACCGCGTGGAAATCCCGGTCCCGGAAATCGCAGTGCGGACAGGAATATGACTCACCGGTCTTTCGTGTTCCGGCTTCAGTCTCTCCCGCCAGTTCTCTCCTGCTCCGCTTAAGGTGCCGGTCGGGGAGCCGGTTGTGCGTCATACTATCGCCCCGCAGGATTCAGAGCGGACTCCGATAACCATAAGTAAGAACTAATTGTTTCCGGAAGAAAAGGTTTCCCGGCCTGGCTTTGTGGCAGGGAACCGGGCTATGATCCGGTTTATCCGGCTTTTGTAAGCAGATGGACCTCGCTCTTCTCCACGATATCCGCGGTCGCCTTCGCAAACGTCCGGAAATGTTCGGAGTCAAGGTGCAGGTTCAGGAGCTTCTCGTTCTCCCAGGTTTCAAGGAAGAAGAAGACCGCGGGATCGTTCCGGTCACGATACAGCACGTAACTGATGCAGCCCGCATCCTTCGTACAGGTAGGCTCGATCAGGTTCTTGAGTTCATCGAACACGGTTTCCGCTTTTCCGGTTTTCGCCGTGATCTTTGCAACAACGGTAAGGTTCGTCATAATGTCCACCAAGGTATCACCGGGTTTTACCGGAATACCCATATTACTTCCGGGTCTCATGAAAGGATCGTCTTTTGCCGGTGAACTGCACACAGATCGTAATCAGATAAGCTACGATTCGCGGGGATTTCAGATAATTGCATGGTTAAAGCGGCAAAAAAAGTTCCCGGAATTCTTCCCGGTTTTCATGTTTCATGGGATGTGTGTTTTTATCATCCGTATCATACTATCCCGGATGATCTCACCCGCGATCATTCCCGGTGACTGCGACATCCCGCCCCGCCTTTCCCGCCTTTCCGGAACAGGGGCAATTTTGTGCCGTGAACGTTCTCTGAAAAATATTTTGACCGTTACGAAAGTCCGCCCGGTCCTGGTTCCCGCGAAATGGGTCTCATTCCTTTTTCATCTTCGCGTAGTGCGTGAAGATCGTTGCACCGGCACCGATGCATGCAGTGACAGTACCGATCACTGCCGCAATCACCGCGGGGTTATCGAGCGGCCCGGTCGATGAGGTCTGCGTGGGCTGCACGGTCGCCTCCGGGGTAACCGGAGCTGCGGTAACATCGGGGGAGACCAGTGCTGCTCCGGCCAAAGGGGGAAGCGTCCCGAAGACATTTGTAACCTGGCCGGGAAGAACATAGGTGGTCCCCTCGTAATCATAGTACCCGCTCAGGGTAAGTCTCACGATGTGGTTTCCCGAGGGAATCCCGGTAAGGTTTACCGGGGTGGTCCCGTAATACACTCCGTCGATGAGAATGCTGGCGCCCAGAGGGGACGATGCAGCTGTAATAGTACCGGAAGACACCTGCGCAACGGTGGTGGCGTCCGTAACAGGCGTCGGTTCGGTCGTCCCATTGATCGTTGCCACGGTCGTTTCATTTACGGTTACCCCGGTCGTATTTGGTATCAGCGTGGTATTTGCCGGTGCTGTCGTCGTCGTATTGGTAACCGGGACAGTTGTCGTGGCTTCAACAGGAACCTGCGTTGTTGTCAGGGATTCCAAAACCGTGTCCGTAGTATTCGGAATGATGGTAGAATTTGTTCCATTCTGGCCGCTGACAGAAACGGGTACTACGATAAACGCAACCATAACGAAAATGGTGAGATACCTGCTGACTTTTTTCGTGGATACTTTCATGGATACTATCCCCATTGTCACTTTTTGGTACGTGAACATTTACTCTGGCAGCTCGTCCGATCGGGAGGTCGTCTGTTACAACGGCCCTGATCTCCATCAGGTGAGACCTTACTACATTTGATCCGGCGCGTTTTGATTTTTTCCACAAAAAGGGGAGATAGCAGGAAAGAGGGGTTAGGTCAGAGCACTGCTATCTCATGAATTGCGTATGTCATGCTTCATGCAGATTCGACTAAACCGAGTACATTACTGTTTTTTTATCACCTCCACGACATGTTCCATGATGATCTCTCCCTTGCTCTTCATGGCGAACCAGACAAAGATCGCGATCGTTGCCGCAAGCCCGATGCCGATGCCCCATGCGATGGGAGTGACAAGAGTGTAGATAATCGTCAGGTCAAGCATCAGCTGGGCGAGCGCGAGAACTACGACTACGAAATAGATCAGGATCCGGAGCAGCACAAGTACCGGGCTGATAAGCTCGACATTCGATTCGCTGAAATATTTTTCGAGGAAATCAATGAAGTAGTCGGCTAATATGAACCCCATGATGAGAATGATCACGAACGCGAAGATGTGGGGAATGAACGCGATGACTCCCGCAACCATCTTGCTCAGGTACTCAAGATTTAAGATATCTACAGCAGCGAGGATTGCAAACAGGTATACGATCAGCCTGACTACGATATCGCCAAGATAACCGACAGAGACACCTGATTTTTTTACTGCGCCGTGAATCTCGGTGTCTTTTATAAATTCATTTTCACTCAGTTTCGTCAGGACGATCCGTGTAGCTTTACCGAGAAGACGGCCGGCTACCCAACCGATAATCAGGATAATAAGTGCACCGAAAATACCGGGAAGCGCCGATAGCGTCTTGTCCAAGGTTCCTGAAAGGACATCAACATATTCCACCATTTTTCAAAACCACCTGTCTACTCTTTTTTCAAGTGACAATAAGCTGTACGCCGTTTTTATAGTTATATTTTTCTCTTATTGATTATACATATGACTTATAGACAAAACTTATTAACATTTCATTCTATACTGATGATGTATGTGCCGGCCAGACCGGACCCGACAGCCATGATGCAGGATTACCAGAACGAACTCGCCCTGATCAAGGAGACGCTCAGGAGAAACTCAAGCGGCATGAGTGTTACCGAGATCGCAAAAGCTCTTGGCAAGAGCAAGAATACGGTTGGCCGCTATCTCGATATACTCCTCATCACGGGACAAGTCGATATGCGGGCTTACGGGATGGCGAAAGTTTTCACGCTTTCCCAGCGCATGCCGCTCTCGGCTATGCTTAGTTACGCAAAGGAGCTGATCATGGTAGTCGATGACGATCTGCGGATCGTTGACATCAACGGGAATTTCCTCGAACTCCTCCACCTTCCCCGCGAAGAGGTTGTCGGAAAGAATTTCGCACACGTCCAGGCCCCGGATGTCGATGTGCACGAGCTGCTCGAGACCATTACAAAGGGGGAGGATGACGGCGCCCCTATAACGTTCCACATAAAGGAAAAAGGCGAGCGCATCTTCAACCGAAAACGGATCCCGGCGGTTTTTGATGACGGGAGCAAAGGCATTACGATTATCTTAGAGGATGTGACAGCGCATGTGCTCGCCGAACGCGAGATCCGGGAGAGCGAGGAACGGTTCCGGATGATGGCAGAAAATATCCGGGACTGCCTTATTATCCGGGAGAACAACACGGTCGTTTTTGCAAACAGCCGGCTTGCCGAGATGACCGGGTACTCCCTTGAGGAATTGTCGGCCATGGACCCGCTGACGATCATCGCTCCGGAAGATCGGCCCGCCCTCAGGAAAAAGATGGACGAATCCGCGTCCCTCGCTTCGGCCGAAGATATTCTTGTATGGGTCATCAGGAAAGACGGGAAACGCAGGTGCGTGTATATCCGGAGCACGGTTCTCCAGGAGAAAAAACCTTACAACTTCATCATCATGACCGATGTCACCGATATCAAGGCAAAAGATGCAGAACTTGCCGAGAGCGAGCAGCGGTTCCGGATGATGGCAGAGAATATCCATGACGGGATTTTCATTGTCGAGAATGAAAAGATCGTCTTTGCCAACCGTATGATCTCAGAGATCACCGGGTATTCCGATGATGAACTGAAACAGATGGGATTGTACGAACCGCACGCATGGGAAAATGAAACGGGTGAACGCAGGAAAGGTCCCGGGATTATCCTGGAGTCGGATCAGGCCGCTATCGAAAAAATAATAACCGGGGTCCGACCGAATTCAAAAGTTCCCGTCGAGTTTAAAGTCTGGATACAGCGCAAGGACGGGACCCGCCGGTTTATCCAGGGAAAAGTTACTGCTGCGTGCAACAATGGTATCGTAAGCATATACGTCATAATCTCCGATATCACGGAATTTGCGGAAAAGGAAAAAGTCCTGCGCGAACGTATCGAATCGCTGCAGGAACTGCTTACATAATTTTTCTTTTTTATCCCGTCTTTACAAATGGGATTCGTCCGGATCAGCCAGTATTTTTCGTTTCCGGCCAAAATTCAGAATTTTCATTTATCATATTTATGTATAATCAATACTACAAGAATTTAAATAATTTTAATTTCAACACTTGGTACCGGATCAGGAGGGAATTGCCATACAGAATATCCAGTCGTATAATTTTCGGACACCCGGATTACTAAGAACGATCACATTTCTTGCGCTGTGCGTAAGTGCCGTTCTGCTCGTATCCATTTTTGTTTTGCCAGCGGACGCATATTCTGCACATAACGCACAGGTCTCTCAGGGAACATTAAGCGAAGACAGCCCGGAGATTATTCAGGCGCTCAAATCAAATACCGTCTACCTGGGCGAATCGCAGGAAGCGCGGATGAACGGGGTTATCCGGTACATCGGCTGTTTAAGCCAGGGTTCGGTCATAGAGCTCGGCTGGATCAGGGAAGATTACCTGACCACCGCATCATCGATCCCGCTGATGGACAGTTCCGCGGAGATCGATGCCGCCCGGCAGGATATGCAGGCAAAGTCGGTGCTCTTCTCAGATGAGACTGCAAACCAGATCGCCCGATCCGGCGGTGATCCGGATGCCATGAAAGCGTACATCAACGACTCGATGCAGGCGCTCGATGCATCCACCGGAACGGCGAATGCAACCCACTGGCTCCGGTCCGCAAATGCACGGATGATCGTATTCGAACGGAGCGCACGTGATCGGAATGCGACCCTTGCCGCCCTTAGTGAACAGGATGTGGACATCGCAAAGGCACAGGGAATCTCGGACCAGATAAACGGGGAGAGACAGGAACTCCAGCTTGTCCTTGGTCACCGGGGAGAGGAGACGATAAAATCGGAAAACAGCAGGATCAGGATGCTCAACCTGCAGTTCCGGAGCGCGATCCGGGAATGCCGGGCCCGTCTTGTGATCCAGAACCAGATTGCAGAGACAAATATGCGATAACGAAAGAACCGGTCTCAGTTTTCCGTTTCATTCCTCCTTCCCATTTTCATTCATATTTCCACATTTTTTCATTCAGTTTTTTCTACTTTCCACGTTCGGTTCTTCACGTTCCGAATATTTTCCGGAGATCCGCAAGCGGGAGGGTGTTGACAACATTCCTCGCTTCGAGCCAGCCGCGCCGGGCGGTCGCGACACCGAATACCATAGTGCGAAGCTTGTCCCGGGCATGGGCATCGGATCCAATCGCGAACCGGACCCCGTGGTTTTTCGCGTTCATGCAATCGGTATCCCGGAGGTCGAGCCGGTTCGGCAGGGCGTTGATCTCCATGCAGACACCGAGGCCGGCCGCTGAATCAAAGACTGCTTCGAGATCGAGCTGAACCGGCTCCCGCTGCTGGATGATCCGGCCGGTCGGGTGGCCGATGATATCGATGTGTTCGTTATGCATCGCCGCGATAACCCGCCGGGTCATCTCGTTTTTTTGCATATCGAGCCCCGCATGGGCGCTCGCAATTACAACATCGAGATCCTTGAGGATTGCATCGGCAATATCCGGTTTCCCATCCGGATCGATGCTGCACTCGATCCCGGCAAGCACGGTGATCCCGGAGAGATCCCGGTTCACCTGCTCGATCTCGCGTCGCTGGTCGCGGATCATCTCTTCGCTCATGCCCCGGGAGATCTCCCTGCTCCGGGAATGATCGCAGACAGCGATGTACTCATACCCCATCGTCCGGGCAGCACCGGCCATCTCTGCGATAGTGTGGAGACCATCGCTCCACGTTGTGTGGACGTGGAGATCTCCCCGGATCGCGGTGTACGGGAACACGCTCGGAAGCGTCCCGTTCTCCGCGGCTTCGATCTCGCCCCGGCTTTCCCGGAGCTCCGGTTCGATATAGGGCAGGCCGAGCGTTGCGTAAAGTTCCTGCTCGCTTGCACCGGGAAGTTTTTTCCCGGTAGCGAGATCGGTGAGGCCGTACTCGTTGAGCCGCCAGTTCCGTTCGAGCGCCCGGCGCCTGAGCGCGATGTTGTGGTCCTTGGAGCCGGTGAAGTACATGAGGGCAGTCCAGTACTCGTCCTCTTCGACAACACGGAGATCGACCTGCACCCCGGATTTTAAGATAACGGAACTCTTGGTCGGTCCCTTCCCGATTATCCGGTCGACTTCGTGGAGCGAGCAGAAGACCGACATGATCTTCTCCGGTTCGGGCGAAGTTGCAAGGATATCGACATCCCCTATGGTCTCCTTCATCCTGCGGATGGATCCCGCAAGGCTGATCAGCCGGGTTATGGGCAGACCCGCGAGCTGGTCCCGGATCGCCTCGGCTTCCGGGAGGATGTCCCCGAGAAGGTACCGGCCGGTGGTCTTCTGCTTTTGTGCAATACTCTGGAGTATATTCTGCTCGCTCTTCTCCCCAAATCCCGGGAGATCGCGGATCTTCCCGGCCTTCGCGGCTTCCTCGAGCTGCTCCCGGTTCGCGATTCCGAGCTGCCGGCTTAAGAGCAGCGCTTTTTTCGGGCCGATCCCTTCAAGGTCCGCGAGTTCCCAGACGCCTTCCGGGATCTCGGCTTTCAACCGGTCGAGGTACGCGAGCCGGCCGGTACTGAGGATCTCGTGGATCTTTGCGGCGATATGGGTCCCGACCCCCGGTAACTCTTCGAGTTTCCCCCGCTGGTCGATCCCCGCAAGTTCCTCAGGCAGGGTCTCTATCACCTGCGCCGCTCTCCGGTATGCAACGGGTTTGAACTTCACGCTCCTGAGTTCGAGAAGATCTGCAACTTCGTACAGGATAGCGGCAATCTGCCGGTTGTTCATCGGTGCCGGTTCATCCAAAAAGATCCTTCCTCCCGGAGTAGCGCCTTTTTCAGTATAGCTGCGGATGATCGCAGCAACCTGACCCGCAGGCATCCCCCTTGGTATGATGGAGGGTAATCATACCGGTGATATTTGTAAGTTGTGATCCCGGAGGGAGGTGACGCAGAAAACGAAGAATGGACTTTTGGAATCGTTAAGTCCCCGGGACTTCCGGCCGCAAACCAGCCCGCAGCTTATCGAGTATCGCATGCTGGATACCGGTCTCTATCCTTTTCTCGTCTTCAATGCTGCGATGGAGATCGATTATGGATCGCTTAGTCCCGGGGGCGTCCGGAACTCTCTGCCGGTCCTTTACATTATTCGGCGTCACTTCGTCTTCACGAAGCCCCCCGCCGGAACGTAATCGTCTTCTGCCCGTGGTAGTTCCAGAAAAATGCGAAGATGGTCGCAAGTATTTTTGCGGAGATATAGCCGACCGAGAACATTTCAACGGCAAGCCAGATGATGCCCAGGTTCATCATGAGGCAGCTGACCGAGATTGCCGCAAAGGTCATGAACTGGGAGAGATAATGCCGGTTTCCGTCATGAAAGTTGAGATGCTTGTTCATGCCAAAGCTGACAAGCGTCCCGCAGCAGTAGGAGATCGCTGCCGATGCAAGGTACCAGATCCCAACAGATTCGGTGAGATAGTACAGGAGCCCGATATCGATTGCAGACGAGAGAACCCCTATGAGAAAGAACCCGATTATTTTCTCGTGGCCGGAAAAAATACAAGGAGCATCCATGGCACGGCACCGGTAAAAATGAGGGGAGTTCATGCTCCTGACTGGCCCCGGTACCCGGCACAATCATACAGCATTTCTCCGCCACCGGGCCCTGAACGGGAATTTCCGGATCCGGCCTGGGCGCCCGGGGTGAGTGCCGTAGTGATGTTCGTGAAAAGTCCTGGCACAGCACCCTGACTTACATCCGTAGTGCCGGTCCCGCCCCAGTCGGCGGTCGGAACTGTCGTGCAATGGTCGCTTACCCAGGTGAAGAGTTCGCTGTTCCCGGAACCCGCACCCTGGCTGCCCATCCCACCCATTCCTCCACCTTGCGACGAGGCCGAAGAGAGGAAAAACCGGATCTTTCCTTCGTTGACCAGCCGGGTAAGACCGGTGACCGTGAGTACCTGGTCGGAGCCGGAGAAACCGCCGAGTGACATGACCGAGAGATTCGATTCGATGATCAGGTTCGCACCGTTCATGCTGCTTGGCACGGCAAGGTCCCACGTCTCGCCCGTGTTGTGGGATGCGAGATACCGGGCCAGACCCGTGGTCCCGTCTTCGGGACCCGGGATACTGTTGCCTCCGCCCATACCGGCCCCGCCGCGCGACACGTGCGGCCCGGCCGCGGGAAGGTTGCCCCCGTCCCCGTACGCAACCGGCGTGAAAGCCCATACGAGCGGCGCGATGAAGAGCAGCCCGATGGCGATGATGGCGATTGCTTTGGGAAGGTTTCCCGGCCCGGTCATGTTCCGTAATTTGAAACCGGCAAGAAGGATCGTGGAGATGATCGTCCCGACCGTAACCAGCGTGACAAGGGGGCCGGCCCATTCCGCATTGTACGAAAGGAAGATAACCTGCACGAAGCCGGTTACGGCAACGGCCCCAACGAGAACCCAGCCACCGGGCCATCCTTCACCGTACGATCGATACATCGCAATGGCGCCAATTCCAACAAGCGCCGCCAGTGGCGGTGCGATGGTGGCAAGATAATAGGGATGCCAGAACCCTGTCGTGAAACTGAAATAGGCAAGCCCGGGGAAGAGCCAGAGGCAGATACCGGCGAGGGTAGTGCCCCTCTCTCCCGAAAACCAGGCGTCACGGAACCCTCTGATCGAAAGCGACGCCGGCCGCCGCCACAGCGCGAAAAGACCGATGACGCCAAAGGGGAGCAGCCAGCTGATCTGGCCAGCAAGGTCTTCGGTAAAGAGCCGTAAGAAACCGGGGGTGCCGGTATCTCCCATCATCCCGCCACCCGGCGCGCCTGCCGTCCCACTATCCGGCGGAGACATGCCTTCCGGTCCGCCAACCGGTACTCCGGATGGTCCGTAACCAATGGCCGGCATCTCCCTCCCGGACGGCGGGGCGGTCCCGCCCGCTGCTGCCATCCTGTCGCTGCTCCGGTCAACGGCCATACCGGCAGTCTGGTTCCGGGGCCCTCCCGCGGCAAATGTCCCGGCCTGATCGCCAGTATTCAAACTCCCCGGTCCATTACCTGGTCCCCCGGTCATCCCATCTGCCAGCCGGTGTATCCCGTTGTAATTGACGATAAGACCCAGAACCGTATTGTCCCCGCTCCCGCCGATGTACGGGCGCTGGTCAGCAGGGACCATGTCGACGGCGACAGCCCATGAGAGCGAGACCGCGAGAAGTACCATGATCGCGAGGGCAAGATGGATCGCGCGTTTTTTCACCGGGATCTCTCTAGCCCCGAGCAGGTAGATTGCCAGAATTGCCGGGACAACGATGAATGCCTGGATCATCTTGATATTGAACCCGATACCCACGAGGACAACCGATAGCAGCAGGTATGGCAGCGATCGTTCCCGGGCGGCTTTCAGGGCAACCCAGAGTGCAAGGAGCAGAACGAAGATGAGGAGGCCATCAGGAGTCTCGTTCCGGGAAACCGCGGCAAAAATCGGGGTGATCGCAAGAGCGAAAGCCGATACAAGTCCGGCGGGTTTCCCAAAGGGGCGTGAAACGATAAGATAGATGAGCCCGACCGAGCCGACCCCGGCAAGCGCCTGGGGAAGGACGAGGGCCCAGCCGGAATAACCGAGCAGGACTGCGCTTGCGGCCTGTATCCAGAGACCAACCGGCGGCTTGTCGACCGTGATGAAACCAGCCGGGTCAAAGGAATTAAAAAAGAGCATCCCGGGATTTTCGAGCATGCTCTTTACCGCGGCAGCGTAGTACGCATTGGAGATCCCCTGGCCCCAGAGGTTCCAGATGTTAAGGAACCCGGAGAGGAGGAGTACCGCGGCGAGAATAATCTCTGCCCGGTATTTTGCAATGAACTGCGCCGAATTCATGCGAAGCGATCCTCAACGGCATCAATTATTTCGGAAATCTCCCGGACCGGCTGCTGGTGCTCCTCGGGCAGGGCACGACCGACATTCTGTAGCTGCTTCCGCAGATCCTTGATCTCGGCGGATGTGATGAGGTACCATTCAAGCGTCATTTCCAAAAATCCCCTCCAATACCCGGGTTTATCAGATGGCCTGCAATCCCGGCTTTCCCATGGCCGGTCCGCACGTTTTCCCCGGCGGTCTTTTTTCGTACTCCTGAACATGTTTTGTTCCCCTGTCTTGCCGTACCGGGCGGATATATTCGTGATATGGTCCCGGTGAGAAGATGATACGGGAACGGGATGAATTGAACCGGGAAGGATCATATATGACCATGCCGGCAAGAGAGATCCGGATCTGTCCTTTCCCGCACACATGGGACGAATGCCGTCGGTGATATGACCCGGGGAACATGGCAGGAATTTTGGACGTAATTAAAAATACCAATCATTTTTATCAGGCACCGTGACATTATTACAAAGCACACGGTGATCGACCGGTGCACCGACAATATTCCGGGGGTTATTTCGTGGCCGAAAAAGAGACAGTCTGCATCTCAACCGATCCTGCTTTTTTACAGGAACTATCGGAATACTTAGAAGTACTCTCCAACCCAGTGCGCCTGAAAATACTCAAAGTCATCGAACGCGAGCCAAAGGAGATCAGCGAGATAGCGTCGAGGATCGAGACGAGCTACGCAAACACCAAGAAGCATATGGACCAGCTCGTCCACATCGGGCTTGTCAGGAAAGAGGCAGGCTTTGGAAGAGAGACGGTAAAAGGTATCCACCCGGTGTGGAAATACTCCCTTGCCGAAGGCGGCCTCTCGATGCTGATCCGGAACCTCGGCGTCTTCTCCCGGATCAATATCCCCATCGGATACGGCGAGATCCAGGGAACGCTCGAGTCGGTAAGGGCTGCAGTCATCAAAGAGTCGGGAAATGTTTTCCCTGCGCTTCACCTTGTCGAAGGAACCGGGGCGGGGAGGACGTTCCTGATCAAAAAAGATCGCATCCAGCTCGGGCGGGCGGATCCGGATTTCCCAGCACGGATCAGCGATGAGGATATTGTCCTTCCGGAAGAATACAAAGCGGTGACAAGGATTACAAAACCCCATGCGATCGTCTCGAAAACAGCGGGCGGATGGCAGATCGAGGACCGCGGCAGTTCGGGCGGGACCTATGTCAATACGGCGCTTGTCGCGTCGATGCACAAGGCAGCCCTGAAAAACGGGGACATTATCGATCTGGCCATGGGTGAGAACGCTGCACGGTTCCTGTTTATCGTGAATGAGTGAAGGCTGATGGTGGATCGGAACACTTCGGAACCCCGAGGGAGACGTACCGCGGCGATCAGGTATATCCCGGTTTTTTTACTTCTCATACTGATTTTTATTCCTGCCGTTCCGGTATCCGCAAATGTCTTTACCTGGAATGGTTCCAATGGGACGGATTCTGTCCAGGAACTGATCAATTCTTCCGCGAGCGGCGACAGTGTCCTCCTCGGCCCCGGAAAATATCCCGGGAATATTATTATCGACAAGGCCATCGTGTTTGGCGCACTGGACCCCAATGCACCGCCGGAGATCGTATCCGTAGGGCTTGCCGGGATTACGATCACTGCTGACGGTGTCGTGGTTGACGGCGTTGTAATCTCCGGCGATGCCCGGAACGGGATCGTCATCCAGTCCGAAAACAACCGTATCACCAACACCAGTATTACCGGCCTTACGCAGGGCATTGCCCTGAGATCTGCAGTGAATAACGAGATCTCGCACAACAACATTACCGACAATGCCATAGGAATCGAAGAGGACCGGGGCTCGTATTCCAACACGTTCTCCTTAAATTATTTCGACAATACCGTTGAGACGGCCTCCAGCTCGAATGACGACCGGTGGTATTCCCTTCCGTGGGAATACCGGTACGACGGAAAAGAACTCACCGGCATGCTCGGGAATTTCTGGAAAGAGTACAAGGGATCGGATACCAACGGGGACGGGATCGGGGATATCCCCTATGCAGTCCAGAACACCGGGCCAGCGGGCCTTGGCGGTGCCGGGATTGTAGACCGTGCGCCACTTATCCAGCCCCCGGCATCCTACACCCTTATCCAGGCCGGGAATATGACCGCTCTTGGGCCCGAAGGACCACAACCGCAGGAAAATTTCGGGCAGCTCTCCGGCGGACCGGGAAATACTGGCGGACCGCCCGGCTTTTTCCCGGGGTTCCTCGCACAGTACTGGTGGATAATTCCCATTGCGATCATACTATCGATCTTTGCAGGGATCCGGTACGAGAGGAGCCGTAAGCGCAGGGCAGTACCTGCGACCGGAGAACCAGCAGCAGACGTCTTACGAAATGTGACCGTGGTGACAAAGACACTGCAGGCTTCGGATACGGGAGTTACGGTGCACCAGCACTATGCAGCCCATCTTCCGCCGGCACTCGAAACGAAATACCCGGGTGCGGAATATATTGCCGAAGGGGGTGTCTCGCGGGTCTTCGTGGCATGGGACGATAAGGAACACCGGCAGATCGCGGTGAAGATCCCCATCCGTTTTGATGAGGTGACGGGATCGCAGTTTACCAAGGAACTCCATATCTGGCAGGGTCTCCACCATAAAAACATCGTAGAGATCTATGCTGCAAATATTTTCCCGGTGCCCTACATCGAGATGGAATATATCGGGTCCTCTCTTGCGGCAATGAAATTCCCGCTGCCGGTAGAGAAGGCGGTGGAGATCGCGCGGGGTGTTGCCGAAGGACTTCTCTACGCTCACGGGCAGGGAATCGTGCACCGGGACATCAAGCCTGAAAATATTCTCATAGCCCCGGACGGCATCCCGAAAATTACGGACTGGGGGCTCTCGAAGGCAGAAGGTTCGAAACAATCGGGGATGATCGGGTTCTCCCTGGACTACGCCGCACCCGAGCAGCTTGCCCCGAATATCTACGGGGAACCCGGCCCCTGGACCGATATCTATCAGCTGGGCGTCCTCTTCTACGAGATGCTCTCAGGTCACGTGCCTTTCCAGGGAGGGGGGATGGGAGAGGTTACTCATGCAATCCTTCACGAAGATCCAGTACCGCTTTCCCTCACCGGGCCCGATGCCGCGCTCATCCGGGACGTCATCGCGAGATGCATGGCGAAGAGACCTGCCGACCGGTATGGATCGGTCGATGAGATCCTCGAGGATCTAAAGAAGATCGGGAAATAAGGCACTACAAACAAAGCACTACAAAAAACGATTAAACAGATGAACGAGACAGAAGAGATTCTGACGGGACATGATGTTATTGGAAGATCGGAACAAAACAGGTTCTTTTCTTTCCGGCTTTTAATGAAAAGGTAAAATGCGGCCCGGATTCCGGGCCGGTTGGTTAAAAAACTCTTTCTCCCAGCGGGAGCAGGGATTATGAACCGGACGGGGGTGTACCAGATGGCGGCGTACCTGATGGTCCGGTGCCATTCATCATTCCTGAGGGAGGAGTGCCTGACGGACGCGTGCCTGAAGGTGCCGTACCATTCATCATTCCCGAGGGGGGAGTGCCCGAGGGTTTTGTGCCATTCACAGCCATGTCAGCGGGCGGGGTCCCTGAAGGGGTCTGCTCTGATGACGAGGAACTTCCTGACTGTACAGTTGACTGGACCTGCCCGGAAGATGCAGCTGAAGTGCTGCCCGACGAAGTCGGGGAACTTCCGGAATCCTGCGAGGTACATCCCGCAGCCAAGAGGGCAGCTGCAAGGAGAACAGACGCAATTACCAATAATATGCTTGATTTTTTCATGCAAATCACCTGAATCTTTTATTTTTTTGCAATGATCCATTCAGAGGATCATCTAGCACATGCTTGCATGCGGATTCTTTTATAATGACGATATACTGTCGGTAAAAATATGGTACGGATTCCGGAATGATTGAACCCGCAGGTGTACCCTATGTGCCTGTTTCAATCGGTTCTGATTTTCCGGAGGGTTCTCAAAAACAGATCCGGTTATTCCTGCACAGCGGCGTGAAAAAAATGCAAAAAATGGTTGAGAGAACCGGGTTGTTCACCCTACAGATAGTAGTACCCTGTCGTTCTTTCGATACCCCGCACACATTCAGGGATTAACCGGCCTATCGCTCAGTTCTTTTAAATGTTATACAGGACTCAAAAAATTCACAGGTTTTACTGTGCCCGTAGTTCAACCCGGAGAAATTTCACGGGAAAGTTTCACGGTGATTTTTCCGTTCGATGCATGCAGGGACGTCATCAGTATCTGAATTATTTTTCAGATTGGTTATATTCCCCGGCCACTATCCGGCGACCATCCATTTTTAAAAAGAAAACGCGTTTTGTCTTTCACCTCATCGCCCGTTCCGGATACACTTCTTATAGTTCCCGCCTGCTGTGCCCATGCGATCCCCCCGGGGGCCTCCGGATGAAGAGGAACGCTGCACCACCGATCACCACAGCCACGACTATTCCGATAATGAGCGACCCGGAAGAACCATCGGGCGATGACGCCGACGCGGAGACATTCGCTGTTGTCGTTACGGTATCTGCCGCAATAGTAGTCCTGGCGGCAGAAACAGTGGCGTACGGCGTTATCGCCGCAGTCGTCGCGGTCATTTTGGAAACGACGATGTAATCGGTTGCGGTAGTGACCCGGCTGCCCGCGGAATTTGTAGCGGTGAGTGCGACCGTATAGCTGCCGGCCCCGGTGTACGTGTGTGACGGGTTCTCCAGGGTCGAACTGCTGCCATCCCCAAACGACCACTCCCAGGATGTCGGGGAATGGGAAGAGGTGTCCGTGAACTGGATGGAAAGAGGAGTGATCCCGGAAGTTACATCGGACGTGAACGATGCGACAGGTGCGTACACGACATTTGCCGTGATGTAACCGGATTGTGTCGATGAGTTACTGCCCGCACTATTGGTGGCAGTAAGCGAAACGGTCCAGGTCCCTGCATCGGTGTACTCGTACACCGGGTCCTGAAGCGTCGACGTCCCGCCGTCACCGAAGTACCAGTACCAGGAGGTTGGCGAGTTCGTGGAATTATCCATGAACTGCACGTAGAAAGGTGCGACGCCCGAAGTAACGTTCGAAGTAAAAGCAGTTACCGGAACCGAGGCAGTGACTGTTATGAAGGCGTCTTTCGTGACCGTATCGCTGCCGCCGGTGTTGGTGACCGTCAGCGTCACGGTATAACTCCCCACACCGGTATAGACGTGAGACGGGTTCTGCACGGTCGAGGTACTGCCATCGCCGAAGGACCAGGCCCACGATGCCGGTGAATTCGTGGATGAATCGATGAACTGGACGGTAAGGGGGGAGATCCCGGATTGCACGACCGATATGAATGCGGCAGACGGGGAGGAAGACGATGTGCTCACGGTGATATAGCCGGTCCGGGAAATGGTGTCGCTGCCACCCGCGTTGGTCGTGGTAAGAGTGACCGTGTACGTGCCCGCACTCGTGTACGTGTGCGAGGGGTTCTGCAGCGCCGACGTCCCGCCATCGCCGAACGACCAGGCCCACGAGTACGGGGAATTCGAAGATGCATCGACGAACTGGACTGCAAGAGGCAGGGTCCCGGTTGTAACGTTCGAAATGAGGTTTGCAACGGGCGCCAGGGTGGACCTGGTCACCGTAATGTACCCTGTTTTCGTCACCGTGTTACTGCCACCGGCATTGGTTGCGGTCAGCGTAATCGTATAGCTCCCGGAGCTCGTGAAGGTATGTACCGGGTTCTGTTCGGTCGACGTGCCGCCGTCGCCAAAGGACCAGACCCATGATGCTGGCGTATTCGTGGATTCATCGATGAACTGGACACTGAAAGGAACAACCCCGGTCGTGGCATTCGAGACGAACACCGCAACCGGCGTCGTGGCTGCTGATACCGGCAAAGCGAGAAGGGCAAAGGCGGCCACAACGAATATCGCCGCACACATAACTGCATTTTTCATGTTCATTCCCCGGAAACCTGTAGTTCAATCCAAAATCCGTAAAATACGTTTTCCAAAAGGATCACCTTTCCAAAAAAGCACTTTCCCACGGGATTATTTATGATCCGAGCATGATCCGCGTGATATAATCCATCCGGGCTGACAAATATTGAACCCCCGGGTGTACATAATCCGAAAAAAAGAATATGTTACATGAATATTTTTTTCACGGATTGGCAGTCAAGGTTGAAGCGGGTCCGGGATTCAATAGTTCCCACGGTCGGTGGATAGTCGGACCGATGATACCATCATACCTTACCGGTCCGTATCAAACCTGAAAAATGGGCGATGGGAGTAAACAGGCCGGTGTAAAAACCCCGGCAGCTCGCCTGTGTCACCCGCCTAATAATGTGCCTTTAACCAGTCCAGGAACGACGCAATGATGGAATCGGTCGATGGCTTTTCATTCACCTCTGCCGGGGTACGTGCCGGTCCGGGCCTTGTCGTATTTCCCTGCCCTGGATCGTAAGCAGACCAGTTGGCCGGGCGGGTGCCGTTGAACTGGTCCGGCAGGAGCGCGGTAGCATTGCCGGGTCCGCGGCCAAAATCAGCAGGGCCGGTGCCGGTAGAATTATCCATTCCGAAGCCCGGTGGCACACCGGTCATATTTCCCCACGGAATCCCGGACGATGTCCGGTTATCCGATCGGGTCATATTTCCCGGCCCGAAATCCATACCGGATCCAAATACCTGCCCGGTTACATTTTCCGGGCCCGGACCACGACCCGGCCGTTGTCCACCATCAGTGGAGTTCCCCCACCCGGTGTCCTGTCCGGGTCCCGCGCCCTGCGAAGGGATGGCTGCATTTCCCTGTCCGGGTCCAAAACCCGGGCCAGTACCTGATGAACGGCCCTGTCCGTCTGCCTGTCCCGGGCCCTGTGATGGCCCTGCCGCATTTCCCGGTCCGGGCCCGTTGCCGGCGCCCTGTCCCTGGCCCTGATCGGTTCCCTGTCCGGGTCCCGGGGCGGCGGCAGCCGCAGCAACGACAAGGGAGATGAAACAGATAGTCGCGACAACCAGTCCATAGTACCGGTATCCTTTTATTTCCATGTAGCCTCCATTAAAAAGACGGCCGGCCATCCAGCCGGTCATCATGCATCTACGATCACCGCGGGGTGTTTTATATTCAAAACATGACGGGCGTGAAATACTCAGTTGAATCCGGTATTAATTGAACCGGCAGGTTTACAAAAATCACCCGGAATTACCGGCACGTACCCATTGGGATACAAAGCCGGAAAACGGCTGCCAGGTACGATTTACAAAAGAATCTTTTCAAACTTCGCTGATGAAACCGGTGGACCGCACAGCAATCCGGTATCACGGTCTCAACAAAACGGCAGTCAACGACAATAAGTCCGCAGGGCAGCAATAAAAAAAAGATAGGGAGATATCCGGGGTTTTCAGAGAGTAAATTCCGCATGCATCACAGCGATCGGAGGTACGTCATGGGTGGAGCCGTACCATCCGGTCGCTGCCGGGACACGGGGTTTCCGGCGTCCCGATGCGAGGGAATGCATCCAAAGGCGGGAAATATCCGTTTCCTTCTCAAGGAAAAATCCCCTGGTATACTGGTTTTTTATTGCCCGGTCCTGCACGGGTTGCTTTAGCAATTCTCCTGATCTGTTTTGCACTCTGATCGTGTCTCTCACTTCCTGGCATGCTTTCCGGGCCACGGCGCTGATCTTCCCGGCCCCTGCATGTCTTCACCCACAGTCTCAACCGGCGCTGTCAGGCCAACGGACTCCAATACCGTGCCATAATGCAGAAAACCAAACAGCCCCGTGCTGATATTTCATTTCTTACCACAATTCTCATCCGTGTATGGGCGGCCACCTCCTCTTCAGGCGATCACCGTACCGGTAATCACCAGACTCCGATACTCCCGGGCGGTTTTATATTCGAAGTACGATGCCGGTGATATCCTGATCGCCGCGTGGGTAATTATTGAACTCACGGGTGACATGATGGGGATCGCACATCCGGGCCCTGGAAGCGAACTCAAAAAAACCCGAACACACGGGGGATTTTACCGCAGCCGTTACGGCTCCCTCTCCCGGTTCGTAATCATTCTGGCAAATGAGTGAGCGGGGGACCGGTACGATTCCGTCATCAGAATAATTTCAGATAAATGCAAAAATTCTCAAGAGATTCAGCTTAAAAAAAAGTTACCGGGTTTTCCGGCCTTCTTTCTTCCGGCCCGGTTTTTCTTCGGCAGGTTTCTGCTTTTTTATTTTCGCTACAACCCGGTTGACGTAAAATTTCAATAATGCATCCATAGTTTTTTAGCCTCACTCGCTCCTCAGCGCATCGATCGGATCCATATTCGACGCCCTCCAGGCCGGGTAGAGCCCGGATATGACACATACAATCATGCCAATAAGCATGCCGGCAGGGATGTAGACGATGCTATCGGGCATGAAGAAATACTTGGTCGTACCGATCATGTAACTTACCACGGAATACCCGATGACGAGGCTGCCGATTCCCCCGACCGCAGCACCGATGACGCCAAGGATGAATGCCTCGTACAGGAACATCCGTCGTACTTCCCCGGACTCCGTTCCAATGGAGAGCAGGATACCGATCTCCTGCACCCGTTCGGTGACTGACATCATCATCACGTTAAAGATGCTTGTTGCGGCGACCAGAAGCGAGATGCCGCCAATCGCAAGGATAAACGTTGTCATTGTGCTCAACGTCGAGGTGATGCTGGACAGCATGGAACTTGCGTCCGAGATCCGCACTGCGGGAGTCTTCTCGTTGGTGTTGAGCTTCGCGTCGATCAGCTGTTCGGTACCCGTTATATTGTCGACGTTTTTGACGATCACGTTTACCTGGGGATACTTGTCTTTCCCGCCGTACTCTTTCACGTACCAGTCGTCGGAGACGATGATGGCATTGTCAGTACTCACGCTGTCGGCTGCCTGCCCCCGTTCCTTGAGAATCCCGACAACCTTGACCTCCGTGCGGGAACCCGATGTGCTGGATCCTACCTTGATCTTGCTCCCGAGTTTCAGGTCGAAGTTGGTGGCGATCGTGGACCCCACGAGCGCATCATTTGCGCCGACAATATTCGTCCCGTTATCAATGGTAAGGAACCTGGATATGTCGCCTGGATCGATCCCGTAGATCATACCCCTGCCGGGAATAGAACTCAGCGTGAATTCCGTATTCGTCGAATAAATGGGAATTACATAACTGGCATTCGATCCCGCGGCCTGTTTTATTTTGGCAAGCTGGGTTTTGGATATCACCGATGAAGCCGTAGATGAAGTAGTACTGGATCCCGGTGGGCCCATCCTGACCGCATCCGGCGTGACAACAATGGTATTTGCCCCGGCGGAGAGCTGATCTTTTATCTCCAGCTGCATGTTGGTACCCAGCATCCCCATCGAGGAGATGGCGACGACACCGATCACGATGCCGATCGAAGCGAGGATGGAGCGAAGAAAATTCAGTCTGACACTCCGTACCGAGAGACTGAAGAAAATATCTCTCATGATTCTGCAATCCTCCCGTCTTCAAGCCGTATTGTCCGTTGTGCATATTCCGCGATCTTCGGATCATGGGTCACGATGATGACCGTCTTGCCTTCTTTATGGAGGCCACAGAGGATTTCCATGATCTGGGTACCGGTCTTCCGGTCGAGATTACCGGTCGGTTCGTCACAGAGCAGGATTTTTGGATCGTTCACGAGCGCCCTTGCAACAGCAACCCGCTGCTGCTGCCCGCCGGAAAGCTGGGTGGGGCGGTGGGCACTCATCTCCTTGTCGATCCCCACTGCCTCGAGCAGCGCAGCGGCTTTGCCCGTCGTGTCCCTCTTCTTGTACTTCAGGATGAGCGGGTATTCCACGTTCTCGTATGCCGAGAGGAGCGGGATTAAGTAAAATTTCTGGAAGATATACCCGATGGTGTCGCGGCGCATATGGGTCCGTTCGAGATTTGTCAGGCTGGCTATGTTTCTCCCGTTAATGTACAGCTTACCAGACGTGGGGACATCAAGGATCCCCAGCTGGTTCATCATGGTCGATTTACCGGAACCCGACGGTCCCATAAGCGCGACAAAATCGTTTTCTCCGATGTCGAGCGACACGTGATCGAGCGCGGTGAAGTCACCGGCCTCAAGATGGTACACTTTCGACACATCCGCGAGCCGGATAAGAGGGGTATCGGTCATATCCGATCCTCTTATTGTTTCTTCAGCTTTGCCGAGAGCCATTTCCGCTTTGTCCACAGGACGATACCAACGACAAGGATGATTCCTCCGGCGATTACCGGGTAAAACGAACTGATGCCGTTACCTTTGCTGCTGAATAAGCTGGTCGCGCTGCTGCTGCCGCCACCGGGACCGCCCATACCGCCGGGGCCTCCCATGCCGGACGGTCCTCCGGACTGCATTCCGGCGGCCGCGCTGGTGCTGCTGCTGCTCGCTGCGGCACCGCCGGTACCAGAGACGGACTTGAGATCAAGGATCTTGGTGGTGCTGTAGTCATCGCCATCCGAATCTTTCCAGTGGATTACCAGGGGAACCGATGAGAGATCGGTACTGGTGAACGTGACTTCGAAACTCCCGGAATCGCCGGAGGCAAGGGTACCGATCGCGTATTCAGGGTACGTTCCCGTACCTGTCGCGGGTGAACCGACCGTCACCACGAGGCCCTGCGCCTCGGTGATCCCGGTGTTGGATATATCTCCGGTGACGTCGTAGGCGGAGCCCGAGGTGGTGAGGGCAACATTGTTCACGGTGGGTACCGCCGAGGTTTTATCGCTACCGAACGTTATCGGGAGCGTCACGTTTCTGGCGTGGTCCGTGTCCCCGTTCTGGTAGCTGATATGGAAGGTGACCGGGGATTCCTCGCTGGCGGTCACCGTGAAGGGTACTTCGATCGAGCTCTGACCGTTGAGCACGTTGATGTATTTCTGGGACGGGCTAACTTCAGTTCCGTCCCCGGACGATGTGATCAGGATATTCTTGATCGCTCCGTCCCGTGGATTGACGATGCTCAGGTTAACGGACTCCGGCACCAATGTGCAGAACGCATCCGGTTTCTCCGAGATGGCCGCGGAAATGTCCGTTGAATCGACCTTGACGATCAGGGGATAGTGCACGCTCCCGCCATCCTTTGTTGCAACGGTGAACAATGGGAAGTAGGTCCCGTCGGTCCCATCCGCGGTTACCCGGAATGCGTAGGTTATCGTTGATCCGGCATTGATGTAGCTCATGGTGCTCCACGCATCCTTGTTGATAACGTTGATCTCGTTGCTCAGGAGATCGGGAGCCGAAAGGCCAACGGACGTTGTGCCGGAATTTGCAAGCGTGATCGTGATCGTTCCCTCTTCGTAAGGGTAGAACACTGCCGGGTCCATCGTGACGTTCGTTACATAAATATACGATGCAGTATCGGTCGTGGCAGCCACCGGATACGCCAGTGCTGCGACAGCCAACAACAGGATACAACTAAAAATTCCCGTTCTTATCTTCATGATTCCTCTTTTTTCCGATCCGGACTGCCGGGGCCCCGGGTCCCGGTCTTCTGTCCGGTCCTTTGTCCCCGAATCGTCCCTGTGACAAACCAATTTCTGTAACGGTGGAAGGGCCGCAATTATTCGCAGCCGCATCGATGCAGGGGCAGATTCGACCGGCAAAAATTCCCGATGTCTTTTTCGCCCTGCTCATGACACCGTACCGTTGTCATCTGCACAACAGCGGCAGTGCGTGGTTTATATTCGAAGCATCGGCAATGGCGAAATATGGATAAAAATGGTGAATCATTACACCGCGAAGTTCAACTTATGAAAGAGGCGAACGTCCGCCGGATAAAAATCAAAAAAAATGTGGAACGGAGATTCTGCACGTTAAAAAATGAGGAATCGTTTGCAAAAACGTTCTCACTCAATGGAATTCCCCGGAAAAATAAAAAAAATTGCTTTGTAGAAATCATTTTAGCTGCGGTTTTAAAAAAATCTCAAATAAATGTGAGGGTGACCCCCTCTCTCCCTAAAGTGGGGGAGGCATCCCAAGGGGAGCATCCCCTTGACTCCCATCTGACACATTTTGGATTAACCTCCTGCCCGAGCAGAGGCCCCGCCGAGGCGGCCGAGCGACCCCCGAAGGAGGTGGGTCTGCTCGCAAAATCAAAAGATCAAAAATATTTTTTTTAGATTTTTAATTACACCGAAGTTCAAACAAGGATTTCTCCAAAGCAAAAAATCGGAGTCTGATTGGATCCCATTTGCGGGACTACTTCGGCTTGTAGTATCCCCATTTCCCGAGAGCCGCTTTCAATTCCTTTGCCTTCTTCGCCTTCTCGTCAAGCGTGACCCCTTCGCACCACGCCTCGATCGCCTGCATGGTCGCCGCTGCCCCGGCCCGGGTTCCTTTCGGGTGGCCGTGGATGCCGCCGCTCACGAGAAGCACGAGCTCGGTGCCGTAGATATCGAGGACCGGTGGCACGAGGCCGGGGTGGAGACCTCCCGATGAGACCGGGAACGCGTTCTTTATTTTTCCCCAGTCCTGGTCGAGCAGCATGTGATCGACCGCCGCGGTCTTCTTCTCCCGGAGGACATTGGCGAGGACCATCGCCTCTTTCTTCGTCCCTACAAGCTTCCCGATCGCGGTACCGGTGTGGATCTGGGATACCCCGATGAGCCGCATCAGCTTCGCGAGGAACTGCATCGTCATCCCGTGCTTCGGGTTCCGGTCGAATGTCGCATGCATTGCCCGGTGGGCGTGAATCGCGAGGCCGAGGTCGGAGCAGTAATCCCGCATGGTCATGACACTCGCGGTCCCGGCGACCACGACATCGATCATGCAGTAGTTCCAGCCGTTCTCCGCGAGGAGATCGGCTCGCTTCTTCATTGTCTCCACATCGGCAGTGATGTTGAGGAACGCAGATTTCGTCTCGCCGGTCTCCTTCTCGGCCTTGTCCCGGAGTTTCGACATGTACTTCACCCGGTCGTCGAACCGGTTGAATGAGGTCGAGGTCAGGTTCTCGTCGTCCTTGACGAAGTCGAACCCGCCCATCCAGGTCTCGTACCCGATCTCCGCGTGCTCCTTTGCGGTGAACCCGATCTTGGGCTTGGGCACAGCGCCGGTGAGGGGCCGGCCGTGGATCTTCATCATCTTCCGGATGCCGTCCATGCCAAACGCCGGCCCTTTGAAATGTTTGAGGTATGCAGGGGGAAGCGAGACATCGATGAGCCGCAGGTTTTTGAGGGCTTTCATGCCGAAGATGTTCCCGGCGATCCCGCTCAGGAGCTGGACGGCGTTCCCCTCTTCCCAGAGTGCGAGCGGGTACGCGACTTTCACGTAGTTGCCTTCGATCGAGAACGCAGTCGCCTGGAGGGCACGCATCCTCGGCGGCATGGTGAAGAGCGTGGTCCATGTGCCGGTCGATGACTCGGACGCGATCCGGCCTACGGCCTCCTCTTTGCTGATGCCGGCTGCCGGCTCAAAATAATAAAGGCAGATGAGTTCGTCCTTCGCCGGTTCATAATTCAGATCGACAAATTCGTTGTACCAGTCAATTGCCATAGTTAACCTGTACTCTCAAATGCGGGCTTTGTTAAAAAACATGCACGGTGGAATAGGGAATGGCAAAACAGCATCCACACACTAAAAAATCCGGGTCTGAAAGCAAATCAGAAAAAATTCCGGAATATACCAGGGATACAGAAATCAAAAATAATTATTTTACAATCGCGCCATCGACCCGGTAATCCTGCGTGCACTCACCATCGAGGACCGTCTCGAATGTAGTGGACTGCCCGGCTCCCATCGATCCGATGAAGACGGATCGCGAATCGCGGATGGTCCCGGTCTGGACATTGACAAGATTGAAGTTCACGGCTACGTTATCGACCGGAAGATTTCCCGTATTGTATGCATATCCGGTAACTTTTCCGTAGCACCCCAGTGCCAGCCCCCAGCTCTCCTGGTATTGATAGTGGGCCCGGATTGTATCCCGGGAGGTGTCCTGGCCGGCTGGTGCGGTTGAGGTACATCCCGCAAGGAACACAGCGATGACAAGTATGATGACGATAGCGATTTTTTTCATGATCTCCTCTTTTTGCTCTGTCAGTTATCTGATTATCCCGTCTGGTTATTAGTTATTGTCGGTGACCTCAAAATTACGATAAACGATTCCTAACCGGAATCATACCGTTTGTGCGACGGTCGCAAACGGTGATGACGAAGCCTGTGAACTCCTGACGCCGCACGTCCCGTTTATGCAACCGCAGTGGCCGGCCCCGCAGTCGATCGGGCCCTGGCAGACATCGGTGCACATGAGCGTGCAGACATGCTTGTATGCCTTGTTGATACAGCTGGTCGGGTGGCAGCACTCGGCCGGGACGCAATCGTCATCGGTCGTGCAGCTCTGCCCGGCAGCGGGAACCGGCGTGAAGACAGGGAGAGTCAGACTGGTCGGGACCTGGGTTATCGGAGAAGTTGCAGGTACCGGTGGAGCTGTAGGGACCGGTGCAGGGGGCACGGATCCGCCCATGCCGGGCCAGAGGTTGGTCGCGTAGCCGGCGATGATGACCAGTGCAGCGACAATGACGAGGACAAGAACCGTGAGAACAGCGGGGCGGACCATGGACTGGGTATTCAGGGCGCTCCTGCATAAATTTTCCTATGGGGGGGGATCCGGAGCAGAACAGACACTCCCTGAAAAACCGGATTCTGTTTGCCGCATCCGTAAGCAGCCCGACATTTCTCTCATCAGGGAGCAGGCAAAAATACTACAACAAGAGCCGCACACTGAATAATCATGAGACTTGATCGTTCTTTCCCGCTCATGGGCCCGGTGGCCTGTACGTGTGTTCTTCTCCTCGTCCTGGTGACGGTCTTTGCCGGGTGCACCCAGCCGGCACAGCCTACCCAGGTTCCAACAACGGAACCGACAACGATGGCGCCTACGCCGCTTCCCACAACAGAGTCACCCCAGGCATCGGTGGTAAAAGCCGACGATTCGCACATCGTCGTTACCTATCTCGGCGGGCCGGATATGGAAAAGATACGTGCAGTCCAGGCGACCGTGACAAATTCCAAGGGAGTGGGCAACACGAAACACCTCGGAGACAGTCTCGGGACAACCTCAGTTTCCCCGGGGTCGAAGCTGACATTCGAAGGAGTTTTTGCCGGAAGTACCCAGGTTTCTGTTGTCGGATTTTATAGCGACGGGTCGCAAAAGACTCTCCTCCAGACCACGGTCTGATACTTTTTTTCCGGAGCCAAAAAATAATCCGTTTTCATCCTCATCCATAAGGGGCCGGAGATGCGCACCGGGACCGGGTTATGAAATAGTTATTCCCGGGGATCTACGATAAAAAACAGGAATGTTGCGCTCGCGTCATCCCCGGTACTCCCGGGCTCCTCCCACAGGTACCGGAGGGTGACCATGATGGTGTGATATTTCATTTCATTCCGTTCTTTGGCTTCCTTGGCAGATCTGCTTCGAGACGCTTGCTCCGGAGGAGCTTGTGGTACGCGATCGCGAACCGGTGCGCCTCGTCCCGGATTTCCTGGAGGTAGTGAAGCGCCATCCCTTTCTCATCGAGATGGAGCGGGAGGATCTCGCCCGGCAGGAACACTTCCTCTTCACGCTTGGCGAGCGCAATGACCGGGACCGGGCAGTCCAGCTTCTTCAACACATCGACCGCGGCTGACAGCTGGCCCTTGCCCCCGTCAATGATTATCAGGTCCGGCAGCTCCGAATCCTCTTCGAGCAGCCGCTTGTACCGGCGCTCGACAATCTCACCGATCGATGCGAAATCATCGACTCCCTCAACGGTCCGGATTTTGAAGCGCCGGTAATTTTTCTTGTCCGGGACACCGTTCCGGAACTGCACCATCGAGCCGACCATCGAAGTCCCGGAGAGGTGCGAGATATCGAAGCACTCGATGACAGCCGGGGGTTCATCGAGATCGAGGCTCGCCTGGAGGTCCTTCACCTTCAGGTCGTGCCGGAGGAACGCGTGCTCGAGGTTCATCTCCACCATCTCGAGGAGCTTCTTCTTCTCGCCGATCTTCGGCACCGTAACCTGCACGGCCTTTCCCTTGCGCTCGGAGAAGTAGTCCGCAAGCCCCTCGTCCACTTCGTGCGGGAGGATCAACTCTGCGGGAGGAGCACGGTCTGCGTAGAACTGCACGAGAAATTCCTCGAATGAGTCGATGCCCGCCGCAAACGAGAACTCCTGCTTGTTGATAAGCCGGCCTTTCTCTACGGAGAAGACCATGAGGTACATCGTGTCGCCCGAAAGCGTGTACGCGATCACGTCCTCGTCGGTAGCCTTCGCCCGTTCCACGTGCTGCCGCTCGGTGAGCCGCTCGATGGCAGCAATCTGGTTCCGGAGCGTGAGCGCACGCTCGAACTCCAGCTTTGCTGATCGCTTGGCCATTTCCTCGCGAAGCGTTCCGAGCAGCTCGCTGCCCTTTCCCTTGAGGAGCGCTGCCGCACGCTCGACCTGTACGCGGTAATCCTCTTCGCTGATCGCACCGATGCACGGGCCACTGCACGATCCCATGTGGTACCGCAGGCACGCCCGCTTCGGGAGCTTGCTGCACGGCCGGATCGCGAAGATCCTCTTGATGACCCGGAGGATCTCGTCCCGACCGGCTGCCGAGACGAACGGACCGAAGTAGTGTGCCTCGGCTTTACTCGTGCGCCGGGCGATCCCGATCCTCGGGAACTTTTCCTTCGTGAGCTCGATGTACGCAAACCGTTTCGCATCTTTAAGATCGATATTGTAGCGCGGCTGGTTCTTCTTGATCAGGTTATTTTCGAGAAGGAAAGCTTCGGTCTCGGTGTTGGTCACCATGATGGAGACCGAGGCGATGTTAGCTACGAGGGCTTCGGTCTTGGCGTCGTGATCCTTCTTCTGGAAATAACTCGTCACCCTTTTTTTCAGATCCTTGGCCTTCCCGATGTAGATGATAGTCCCTGCCGCGTCGGAGTAGATATAGCAGCCGGGGGCGTGGGGGAGGGCGGCGAGATCGATCATCTGGTATACTAAAATCTGGATGAGGATGAGATAAGGGAGAGGGTTGAGGTAAGAGGGATTCCCTTCGCGATAAAAATTTGCAAGGAAAACCGGCTCTATATGGGTTTGAGGCTTGTGCCTTCCGAAATAGCGATGAACGCCGCCACCCCCGCGGGGCGCCCCCGTGGCGGATCAAAATGGTTTAGGAAAAAATTTCAGTCAGATGAAAACCGAACTTGCCCCGCCGTGCCTCGGAGAGGCCCTGAGGCGGGGAGCCCTCATAACCCTAAATATTTCTCCCGGTTATGAATTCCCGGATGTAATCGAACTACCCGCAGTGGACCGGTGAGTCAATGGATCTCATGAATCCCAGTTTCGTTTTTCTTATTGGCAGTGATCAGCCCGGCAGCACAGGCCCGCCTCGGCTGTATCCCGTCGAATCCAGGACCGCAAGCCAGTCGAAGTCGGTGATGCTCTGGGAAGTCAGGGCGAAGTAGGTCGGGTTCTTCTTACTGCCGGAGCGGACCGGGAGAGCCGCTATTGCCGGGAGCCCCTTGCCGTTAAAGGTCGGAATGAACCGCACCGGACCCGGCACTGACGTCAACAGCGCTTCGAGCGTACCGGCTTCGGGCTTCCCGATACCATTCTCCGCGGAGACACCCACTGCCGAACCCACGACAGCGTAGCCGGGTCCGAGGATCTCTTTCAGCTGCGCACCCGCCGGCCACCATGTAAGGGCGTGCTTCCCGAGCAGCCACCGGGCCGGTCCGCGCTGCAGGTGACTGTTGTGGGCGAACGCGAAAACCTTCCCCCGGCCACGCTCCCGGGATACCGTATACGCGAGGTTGTCGGCCATCATCGCGTCCCGCTGGCCGAGGCCGATCATGATACGCTCACTATTGGGCAACTTCTTCGCGAGCGTGGCGTGATAGGTCAGCAGCTGCCGGGCTGCCGAGGCGTGCTGGACTGCTTCCTGGTACGCGTCGTCGCCGGCCTTCGCCACAAGCTCGGGCCTGCGGATCCTCATCTCCGTGATGAGGTCCTCGACATCAATTCGCAGGGCGGTTGCGGCGGGTGAGAGGCCGATGGACTGCGCCGGGTCCATCATCGCGGCGGGGTTCTCCCATGCAGAGTCCTGGCCAAGGAGCCGGTTGATCCGTTCGCGGCGATCATCGCAGCCGATGTTATCAACTGAGGCGAGGTAATCGAGGACAAAGTGAAGGAGCTGCCGGGGGCTGTCGCTGCCGGTCATCTCGGTCGGGCTGTCGAAGCCGTAGAACCTGAGCTTGACGCTGTGAGAGGGATCAGCATTGTACGTCCGCATCCACTCAACGAGTTCCCGGTTCGCAGCGAGCCGGCCGAAGTTGTGGCTGAACCCGGTCTCCCGGATGATATCGTACGATGCCGGGCCCCGGCCGGCGATGTACTCGTTTACCGCGTGAGCCCGGGGGAAACTGCTCTCGAGAGCGATGGCAGAGTATCCGTGCTTGAGGACAAGCTGCTGGAAGAGCCGGTTCCTGAGCAGGAGGATCTCTTCGCCGCCGTGAAGGGCTTCCCCGAGGCCCAGCAGCTCGACTGCCGGGCTGAGGGAGCCGATCAACCTCTTGACGGTGATGTTGAAACTTCCGGGCGAGTCGACCGAGAACGGGATCGATTCGTTGAGTATCCATTCCTCGAAACTTGGGTATTCGTTGTCGCAAAATCCTTGAAGACCAATATCGTTTATCATGATTCAGGGGACCTCAGCGCGATCGGACCGGCCGGTTCTTTCTCTTATGGTACTTTTTCTCGTTTAAGCACGACGGTTTGACCTGCCCGGACTATCTCGTGTAATAAATTATAAGATTTTGGTGAAGACACCTATGCGCTTGGATTTGCGATAAACGCCGCCGCCCCCGAAGGTCACCCCCGCGGCGGTTCAGGACGGCTAAAAAATTCAAATCAGAGAAAACTCAAACCTGTCCCGCCATGCCTCGGAGAGGCCCTGAACCGGGAGGACTTAAAAACCCGTTCTCCACGTTTCTCTCATGAAATAAAATTCCCCGTTGTATTCGAGATAGATATCCCGGGAAAGATCCATAGACCCCTCAAAATTTCTGTTCTCGTATTTGTAGAATTGCGGCCCTTCGTTAAGAGAATAACTTCCGTTGCCGATCAAACAGGATCCCTGCACATCGTAAAATTTCACGCAATTTCTTTTTTCCGGGTTGTCGTCCCTGATTATCGATGCCATTTGGGGGAATTCACGAAAATTATCATCGGTCAGGTGGATTACCGTACTGTTTGGGGCCGGTGCCCCGTCGACAGAATAGACATTAAATCCGGCCGCGGTACTAAAACCCTGGAGATACCCGATGATTACAAAGGGTGAGCAGAGCAGGATCAGGATCGTAAAAAGGGCTGCAATTTTCACCCGTTTTCTGAACAGGTCCCGGGGGGAATTATTTTTGGTCGCTTCGGGATTTACCGGTAGTTCTTCCGTTGGCGGTTTCAGGGAGGAGCGGAGATGCGCTATGCCAAAGAAAACAAGGGAAGATATGACGGATAAGCACACAAGCCACAGAAGAGTATCCGCCGATTGCGGCCTGATATCGTGAAACCTGTTTTGTGACAGAAGGAAAAAAACTACCAGGGTTATCAGCATGCCGGAGAGTACCGGAATTTTTCCCAGCGAAGAACCTGCTTTTTTTTCGATTACAGGAAGGGGTACGAGGATGAAAAATGGCAGGATAAGGGGGCCACATATATATGCTGCCACGACCAGAAAACCGGTTTCGTATTGGGGGTTGAGGACAGCAACGAACAGAAAGAGCATGATCCCGCAGACCGTGGGGAGGATAATTTTAATCGTAGATGACGGGACCTGTTCAAGGAGAAGGTAAAGAATGAAAGCTATGGGGAGCAACCAGGCCAGGTTGAACACCATCGAGAGATCAAACATCACACGATATTGATTTTTTATTTTTATTAAAGCTGCATAATTGAAAAAAGATTGGCCGTAATGATGGAATCTATTTGATAGTCCAATTGTGCAAAGGTGCTGAAACCCGCGTGCCCCGCCGTGCCTCGGAGAGGCCCTGAGGCGGGGGACTATCGTTCGTCCGATTATTTTCCCGGTCAGGAAAATTCCAGAATGAAAGCGCTGATCAAAACTGATTCAAAAAACTGAAATTTTTTATTTCGCACCTGCGAGCATCGGTTTCAAAAATTCTCCCGTGTAGCTCCCCTTCGTCTTCGCAACTTTCTCCGGTGTCCCGGTGGCGATGATCTCCCCGCCGGCGTCCCCGCCCTCCGGCCCGATATCGATGAGATGATCGGCCGATTTGATCACATCGAGGTTGTGCTCGATGACAATCACGGTGTTGCCCTTCTCCACGAGGTCGTCGAGCACCTTGATGAGCTTCTTGGTGTCATCGAAGTGGAGCCCGGTCGTCGGTTCGTCCAGGAGATAGAGGGTTCTCCCGGTCGCACGCTTCGCGAGTTCCCGGGTCAGCTTGATCCGCTGCGCCTCGCCTCCCGAGAGCGTGGTCGAACTCTGCCCGAGCTTGATGTAGTCAAGGCCGACCCTTGATAAGGTCTCAAGTTTCGTCCGGATGGACGGGATGTTCTCGAAGTGCTTCATCGCCTCTTCGACGCTCATGTCGAGGACATCGGCGATTGACTTCCCCTTGTACAGGACCTCCAGGGTCTCGCGGTTGTACCGCTTGCCCTTGCACTCCTCGCATTCGATATAGACATCGGGGAGGAAGTTCATCTCGATCTTGATGAGGCCGTCGCCTTCGCACGCCTCGCACCGGCCGCCCCGGATGTTGAAGGAGAAACGGCCCGGCTTGTAGCCCCGCATCTTCGCTTCCTTGGTGCCCGCGAAGACTTCGCGGATCTCGTCGAAGACTTTCGTGTAGGTCGCGGGGTTGGACCGCGGGGTCTTGCCGATCGGCGACTGGTCGATCACGATGACCTTGTCGATCTCGGCATCGAAGACGATCGCGTCGTGCTCCCCGGCCTGCTCCCGGGACTTGTTGATTATCTGCATCATGCCCTTGTAGAGCGTCTCGTACACGAGGGTCGACTTCCCGCTGCCCGAGACACCGGTGACGACCGTGAGGAGCCCGATGGGGAACTTCGCGGTGACGTTCTTGAGATTATTCTCTTTGCAGCCCTTGATCGTGATGTAGTGTTTCGGGGTCCTGCGCCGCTTCGGCACATCGATCATCTTTGTGCCCACGAGGTACTGGCCGGTTAGCGACTTCTTGTTCTTCTCGATCTGCTTCGGGGTCCCTTCCGCGACGAGGTGCCCACCATGCGTCCCTGCCCCGGGGCCCATGTCGATGACGTGCTCCGCGGACCGGATCATGTCCTCATCGTGCTCGACCACAAGCACCGTGTTCCCGAGATCCCGGAGGGTCCTGAGGGTCTCGATAAGTTTCCGGTTGTCCCGCTGGTGGAGCCCGATGGAAGGTTCGTCAAGAACGTACAGGACGCCCATAAGATTCGAGCCGATCTGGGTCGCGAGCCGGATCCTCTGCGCTTCACCGCCGGAGAGCGTCCCGGCGTTCCGGGAGAGCGTGAGATACCCGAGGCCGACCTGTTCCAGGAAGTCGAGCCGGGACTGGATCTCCTTGATGATCATGGTCGCGATCTCTTTCTCCTTCGCGGTCAGCTTCAGGTTCCGGAAGAGGGCAGCACTTCCCCCGACCGGCAGGTCTGTGACATCGATGATGGACCTGCCATCGATCCGGACGGCGAGCACCTTGTCCTTGAGCCGTCTCCCATGACAGGACGGGCATTCGGAGACCCGCATGTAGCTCTCGAGCTCGCGTTTCCGCCAGTCCGACTGGGTCTGGGCATAGAGCCTGGCGGTCTGGGGGAGGAGGCCTTCCCATTCTCCCGTGTGCGACCACTCGGCATCGCCGCCTTTCATGGACATCGAGAACTTCATCCGCTTGTCGGACCCGAACATCAGCGCTTCGTACTGCTCCTTCGTCAGATCCTTGATCGGGGTGAGGGGCGAGAAGCCGTAGTTTCTCGCGAGCGTCGCAAGGTACTGGCCCCGGAACCCGTCCATCGGGTTGCGGTACGGGGCGACGGCGCCGTCCGCGAGGCACCGGTCCTTGTCCGGGATGATGAGATCGGGGTCGAACTCCATCTTGACGCCGAGCCCGTGGCATTCCTCGCAGGCACCGAACGGGCTGTTGAACGAGAACATCCGGGGCTGGAGTTCCTCGAATGCCATCCCGCAGACGGGACAGGCCATGAGGGAGGAGTAGGTGGACTCTTTCTCATCCTCGCCCGCGACGAGCACGAGCCCTTCGGACTTCTTGAGGCAGTTCTCTACAGCCTCGGTGAGCCGGGTGCGATCGGAGGATTCGAGCCGGTCGATGACGATCTCGATGTCCTGCTTCTTGTACCGGTCGAGACTGATCTCCTCATCGGTCCGGATGATCTTGCCGTTGACCCTGACCCGGGTGTAGCCTTCCTTGTTGAGGTCCTTGAGGAGCTGCTGGTACGTCCCCTTCTTCTGCCGGACGATGGGGGCGAGCACCGTGATCTGGCCCGGGTGTTCGGCGGCGATCTGGTCGGCGATCTTATCGGGGCTCTGGGCCGCGATAGCGATGTTGTGCTCGGGGCAGTACGGTGTCCCGATGCGAGCGAAGAGGAGCCGGAGGTAGTCGTAGATCTCCGTGATGGTCCCGACCGTGCTGCGGGGATTTTTGGAGGTCGTCTTCTGCTCGATGGAGATGGCGGGCGAGAGCCCCTCGATGGAGTCGACGTCCGGCTTGTGCATGACGCCGAGGAACTGGCGGGCGTAGGTGGAGAGCGATTCGACGTACCGCCGCTGACCTTCAGCGTACAGCGTGTCGAACGCGAGCGTCGATTTCCCGGAGCCGGAGACCCCGGTGATCACCACGAGCTTGTCCCGGGGGATCGTGACGCTGATATTTTTGAGGTTGTGCTGGCGGGCACCTTTGATGATGATGTCTTTCATTTTACGTAGGGTACCGGATGATTCCG
>Ga0187810_10000082_pt1 | contig 44238 bp, 27 predicted proteins | sample NC_wetland_sal_i_9_FD_132963 | JGI IMG/M metagenome (GOLD analysis project Ga0187810, IMG submission 132963) | Wetland sediment microbial communities from Neuse River Estuary, North Carolina, USA - ASW_5 | ecosystem: Environmental > Aquatic > Freshwater > Wetlands > Sediment | place: USA: North...
GGACGAGACGCTGGACTTGCGCGGATTGAAGTGTCCGCTGCCGGCGTTGCTGGCCAGGCGCGCACTTGTCCGTAACGCTTACGGAAGCGTCATCGAGGTGGTTTGCGACGATCCGCTGGCGGGAATCGACGTGCCGCACATGTGCCGCCAGGAGAACTTCGACGTGCTGGCCGAGACGCGCGAGGGCGACACCATCCGGCTGTGGCTGCGGCGGGGCGGGTGACTCAGAGAAATGCTGTCTTCCCCGGCCGAGCGAGAGCCGCAAAGCGGATCGCGCGAGGGGATGACAGCGCTTAAATTACTTGCCGTAGTGCCTACCGCTGCGCCGGGGCCGGAGCCGGCTCGGGCGGGCGCGCCATCGGGCCGATGTGATCGAGCACGTCCTGCGCGTTGAGCGCCCGCGGCTCCTTCTTGGCCTGATCGTCCGTCAAGAGAATAATTTCGGCATAGGCCTCGTAGCGGGTGATCGGGCGTGCAGTGGCGTCCGCCTCCATGCCCCAGCCGCCGTAAGGCCAGCTGTGCCAATACCGCCCATAGCCGCGCCAGCCGGGCCAACCCACGAAGTCGCTCTGGTAGGTGGTCTTGGCTTCGGTATCGCGGGCATCGAAGGTGAACCAGCGATAGCCGGCTTTCAGCGTCACCTCGGCCGAGCGCAGGAAAAGATAGTTCTCCACCGTGTCGCGGCGGGTGGCGGCGTTGCCGGTGAACGTCACCCGGAAGCGGTTGGAGGCGAGCTGTTCGTCGGTATAGCCGGTGCCGCCGGCGTTCTCGCGCGGGTGATAGGTGGCGGCGGTTTCGCATCCGGCCAAAAGGACAAAGGCGCCGGCCAGGGCCGACAAACGCAGGCCCATCGATACGCGCATCGTGAATTCTCCTCGGCAGGCAAGGCCAGGACGGCCCGGGGCCTTAAGATTATTCCCCCGTCAGGTTGGGACCAAGGCGGACGGAGACAACTTTCCACTTGATAACTGACTGGTCAGTTATTAATATGACGGCATGAGCATACACGCCGAAAAGCAGACCAAGAGCTGGAGCCGCCGCAAACAGGCCAGGCCCGCCGAAATCCTGGACGCCGCGCTGACCGTGTTCGCCGAAAAGGGCTTCGCCGCCGCCCGCATGGAAGACATCGCGGCGCGGGCCGGCGTCACCAAGGGCACGATCTACCTCTATTTCCCGAGCAAGGAGGAGGTCTTCAAGTCGCTCGCCCGCCAGCATGTCGGCGATCTGGTCAGTGCGGCGATGGAACGGGCCCGCGACTTCGAAGGTTCCACCCGCGATTTCCTTGCCATGTTCCTGTCTGCGGTCGCCGGCATGATCCAGAGCCACGGCGGACAGGCGGTGCTGCCGAAGATCATCATCGCGGAGAGCGGCAATTTCCCGGAACTGGCACGCTTCTGGCGCACCGAAGTGGTCGACAAGGCGCTGACGATGCTCGCAGGCATCATCGCCAAGGGCGTTGCCCGCGGAGACCTGCGCGACGTGCCGGCCGATTACGTCGCCCGTTTGTGCGTGGCGCCGATCGTGATGAGCATCATCTGGCGCACGGTTTTCGCGCCCACCGACACCGTTCCGTTCGACTACCAGAAATTCCTTGCCCTCCACCTCGACGTCGTGATGCGCGGCCTCGCGCCCGAAGGACAAAAACCATGAACTGGAAACCCGTTGCGCTCGTCGCGCTCGTGGCGCTCGGCGGCTGCCAGAAGGAGCATGAAGGCACCTGGCTCGGCTACGCCGAAGGCGACCAGGCCTTCGTCGCAGCGCCCTTGGCAGGCTGGGTGACGGAGGTGCGTGTCGAGCGCGGCGCCTGGGTGAAGAAGGGCGAGCTTCTATTCACCCTCGATGCCACCAGTCAGCAGTCGGTGCGCGACCAGGCGCTGGCCGCCATCGCGCAAGCCGAAGGCCAACTGGGTCAGGCCGAGGCCAATCTGGACCTCGCGCGCAAGGAATTCGCGCGGCAGCAAGGCTTGATGCGAAGCAGCGCCACGTCGCAGCAGGCTTACGACCAGGCCAAGACGAGTTTCGATTCCGCCACGGCGCAGGTGGCGCAGATCGCGGCCAACGAGAACCAGGCCCGCGCCAGTCTCTCCAACGCCGCCTACCAGCTTTCCCAGCGCGAAGTGGTGTCGCTGACCGAAGGGCGCGTGCAGGACGTCTATTTCCGCCAGGGCGAATACGTGCCCGCGATGACGCCGGTGATTTCGGTGCTGCCGCCGAACAACGTCTATGTCCGCTTCTTCGTGCCCGAGGACCAGTTCGCCCGCATCCGTCTGGGCCAGAAGGTGCGCATCCATTGCGACGGCTGCGCCGACAACATCGTGGCGACCATCAGCTTCGTCGCCGCGCAGGAGGAATTCACCCCGCCCGTCATCTTCTCCAACCAGAGCCGCAAGCAGCTTGTGTTCAAGATCGAGGCGCGCGCGCCGGGCGGACTCAAGCTCAACCCCGGCCAGCCCGTGGACGTGGACCCGCTATGACGAGCGCAACTTCCGGCCATCCCGCCGATAGGGTTGGCGTGGCGGCTGTCGGCGGGATGGCCATAGACGTGCACGGGCTCACAAAGCGCTTCGGCAAGAAGACCGCGGTCAACGGCATCGACATCGCCGTGCCCGAAGGCCAGGTGTGGGGCTTCCTGGGACCCAACGGCTCGGGCAAGACCACCACCATCCGCCTGTTGTGCGGCCTCCTCAGCGCCGACGGCGGCGACGGCACCTGTTTGGGTTACGACTTCCGCACCCAGGCCGAAGAGATCAAGCGCGAGACCGGCTACATGACCCAGAAGTTCAGCTTCTGGGAAGACCTCTCGATCCGCGAAAACCTGAACTTCGTGGCGAGCGTCTACGGCTTGCCGAAGCGGCGCAAGCTGATCGATGCCACGCTGGAGAAATTGGGATTGCAGGACCGCCAGCACCAGCTCGCGGGCGAATTGTCCGGCGGCTGGAAGCAGCGGATGGCGCTGGCCGCCTGCACGCTGCATTCGCCCAGGCTGCTCTTGCTCGACGAACCCACGGCCGGCGTCGATCCCAAGGCGCGGCGCGATTTTTGGAACGAAATCCACAAGCTCTCGGGCGAAGGCATCACCGTGCTGGTTTCGACGCACTATATGGACGAAGCCGAGCGCTGCGACCGCATCGTCTTCATCAACGTCGGCAACATCGTGGCGCGCGGCTCGGTGCACGACATCATCGCCCAATCGGGCCTCATCACGTTCACCATCGAGGGCGACAACGCGCGCACGCTGGCCGACAAGCTGCACGGGCTTCCCGGCGTGGTGTTCGTCGCCTTCTTCGGCGCCGTGCTGCACGTCTCGGGCTACGACCGCGCCCTGCTCGAAGCCGCGCTCGCCCCCTATCGCAGCGACCCGACCCTCAAAATCAGCGAGACCACGCCGAGCCTGGAGGATGTCTTCATCCAGCTTCAGCAGCAGAACGGCGAGGGCAACGCATGAAGGACCATCGCTTCACCATCCATCGCGTGCTCGCCATTCTGGGCAAGGAACTCTTGCAGATGCGCCGGGACCGCATGACGCTGGGTCTCTTGATCGGCATTCCGCTGATGCAGCTGTTCCTGTTCGGCTATGCCATCAACATGGTGCCGCGCCATCTGCCGACCGTGGTTTCCATTTCCGATCCCGGTCTGTTTTCCGATTCGATCGTCGCCGCGCTGGCCAATTCGAGCTATTTCGAGGTGGTGAAGGCGACGGGCTCGCCCGCGGAGGCCCGCCGCATGCTGGCCGACGGCCGCGCCAGCTTCGCCGTCGAGATTCCGGTCAACTTCTCGCGCGACCTGGTGCGCGGCGCCAAGCCGGACCTCTTGGTGGAGGCCGATGCCACCGACCCGGCCGCCGGCTCCTATGCGCTGGGGGCGATTTCCACCATCGCCACCTCCGCCTTGCGCGACGATCTGGTGGGGCCGCTGGCCAGCCGCGCCGCCCAGCCCGGCGCCTTCAACGTGGTGGTCCACAGCCTCTACAACCCCGAGATCAACACCCAGTACAACATCGTGCCGGGCCTGCTCGGCGTCATCCTGACCATGACCATGGTGCTGGCGACGTCGATCGCGCTCACCCGCGAGCGCGAACGCGGCACTTACGAAAACCTGCTCGCCATGCCGACGCGGCCGGTGGAGATCATGGTCGGCAAGATCATTCCCAACATCTTCACCGGCGCCTTCCAGTGCGCCCTCGTCCTGGTTCTCGCGCGCTACGTCTTCCACGTCCCGATGATCGGCTCGCTGGGACTGTTGGCCCTCACCTCGACCATCTACATCACGGCTCTGCTCGCGGTGGGTTATACGATCTCGACCATCGCCTCGAACCAGATGCAGGCGATGCAGATGACCTTCTTCTTCTTCCTGCCCTCGATCATGCTGTCGGGATTCCTCTTCCCCTTCCGCGGCATGCCGGAGTGGGCGCAATGGCTGGGCGAGACGCTGCCCATCACCCATTTCCTGCGGATCATCCGGGGCATCCTGCTCAAGGGCAACGGCGTGCCCGAGGTATGGGGCGACGTCTGGCCCATGATTCTGTTTTTGTTCGCCGCAGGCACGCTGGCTGTGTTACGCTTCCGCCGCACCCTCGATTAAGGCAATTGGGGAGCAGACTGCTGCGGTTTGCCGCAGATCTCCTGTCGGCAGCCGCAATCCGGCGCGTCTGCGATTCGTTCTTGAGGGCCGGAATCAGGTTAAGGGCGTCCCGCCCTTGCTAAATAATGCGTTGCGTCACAAATTCAACACGCCATAAAGCGAGCATCCGCCTGGTCCGGCGGAAAGCTTCCGAGCGGTAATGGGGGACGAAGGTCCGCATGTCAGACCTGTCGCTGATTTTGCAGTGCGGGCTCGCAGTGGTTCTTGTGCTGCTGGCATTGCTGTCGGCCCAACTCGTCATGTTGGGATACTTCCGCCTTTTCCGCCCCAGCCCGCGTCTGCGCCGGCCCGATCTGCCCGATGAGGCCCTGCCCAATGTGCTGGTGCAGCTTCCCGTGCGCAACGAAGGCGCACTGGCGCTGCGTGTGGCGGCCGCGGCCTGCCGGCTGAACTGGCCGCGCGGCAAGCTCGAAATCCAGGTGCTCGACGACGGCAATGCCGAAAACCACGAAGACCTCAAGCGCGCCGTCATGGCGCTGGCGCGCGAGGGCGTGAACCTCAGCGTGTTGCGCCGCGGCGAACGCACCGGCTTCAAGGCGGGCAATCTCGCCTTCGGCCTGGCCCATTCGGAGGCCCCGTTCGTGGCGGTGTTCGACGCCGATTTCGAACCCGCGCCCGATTTCCTTCATCGTACCGTGCCGGCGCTGATCGCCGATTCCGGCCTCTGCTTCGTGCAGACGCGCTGGGGCCATGCCAATCGCGAGAAAAACTGGCTGACGCGGGCGCAAGGCATGTTGCTCGACGCGCACTTTGCGGTGGAGCAGGACGCGCGCTTCCGCGCCGGCCTGCCGATCTCGTTCAACGGCACGGCGGGCGTCTGGCGCCGGGAGGCGATCGAGGATGCCGGCGGCTGGACCGGCGACACCCTGACCGAAGACCTCGACCTTTCGATTCGCTGCGTTCTCAAGGGCTGGCGGGGCGCCTTTGCCGCCGACGTGGTGGTGCCCGGCGAACTGCCCGAAACCGCCGCCGCCTGGCGCGCGCAGCAGGGGCGCTGGACCAAGGGCCATGCGCAATGCGCCCGCAAGCTTCTGCCGATCGTATGGGCGAGCCGTCTGCCGTTGTGGATGAAGGCCGCCTTGACGCTGCAAATGTGCCAGTTCGCCTTCTACACCCTGGCCTTCGTGAGCGCCGCGATCAGCCTGACGCTGATGTATATGGCGGCGGTCTATCTGCACAGCGTGGCGACGCTGGGTCTCACCGTCACCGCTATCGGCCTCACCGGCAGCATGGCCTATCTGTGGCTGGGGCAGAAACTGCTCGGCCGCGACCGCGCGATCGGCCTGCACCGTTCGCTGCTTCTGGCCATGGTGTTTCCGAGCGGGCTCGTCCTCGCCAACACGCGCGCCACCTGGGAAGCCTTCTTCTCGACCGAGATGAACTTCAACCGCACCCTGCGCGCGGGCGAACGCTATGTCGGCGGCTGGCGCGGCGGCCCCGAATTGATCGTCGGTTTGCTGTTGCCGGTATTCGCCTTTGCCGAGAGCGCCTGGAGCGCCCCGTTCTTCGCCTTCGCCGTGGCGGGACTGGTCTCCATCGGCGGCATGGGATTCTCCGGCGCGATTCCGCAGGATGCGCGGGCGCCGCGCCGGATCACCCCAGGCGAATAATCCTTCTTCCGATCAGGCGGACTTTCTGCGCCGCAGCCAGCCCACGACCGCGAGCCCCGCCAGGATGAGGCCGGAACTCGCCGGTTCCGGAACCGCGGGCGGCGGCGGGGGAGGCGGCGGAGGCGGATTCTGCGCGCCCCCGGGCGGCGTGGTGAGCGGCAGATTGTGCAGCTCGCCATGGCCCACAAATGCCGCCGCCGCCAGCGAACCCTCGATCGGGCTCCCGTTGGTCACGGTCGAGCCCATCGCCAGAATCGAGGTTTCCCACTGCGTGGTGAAGCTGAGCGTGGTGCCGACGCCGTCGTAGAAATTGAACAGCACGTTCTGGAGCGCCGTGCCGCCCGCAAAATGCGCGCTGGAGGCCTCGGTCCAACTCGCACCGTTGAGATCGACGTCGACGACGACGGGCGCCGACGGATCGGTCAGCACGAAGGAGATGCTGGCGTTGACGAGATCCGCCGCGAGCTGGGCCCCCGTGATGTGAAACACGGCCTGGCCGGGTCCGACGGAGACGAAGCTCAGGCTATTGGCACTCGCAACGACATTGCCGTTCGACGCCAGTCCCGCCAGCACGCTCGAATAGGAATTGAGCGCGCTCACCACGTCGCTGACCAGCAGCGGCGGCGTGATGGTGGTGGTGTTCGGGTGCAGATAGCTGTTGCCGTTGGGATTGACCGAACCGCCGGCCGTGCCGCCCACGGCGATCACGCCGCCGCCGCCGCTGCCGTTGACGTTGCCGCTGTTGTTGCCGACGATCTGCAGCTTGTTGCCGCCGCCGTTGAGATTGATGTTGCCGCTATTGTTTCCGCCGACATAGAGGCTGCCGCCGTGGTCGATGTTGATCTGGCTCGAATTGGAGCCGTAGATGTAGCTCGTCTTGTCGGCCGGCGCGTGCGCGGCGTTGTTGAAGAGATCGGCCGTGCCCGCGGTGCCGGTGAAATTGCCGCCCACGATCATGGCGCCTTCGATGTCGCCGTTCGACGTGGCGTCACCGCTGGTGATCAGGTTGTAGCCGGCAAGCAGGCCGGCGGGATCGAGTGGCGTCGCGGACGCCGCCACGGTGCAGAGAACGGCGCCGAGGCCGGCAGAACACATGAACCGTTGCATGGAGTCTCCGTGAAAGGAATGACGACAGTGGTGCCGTCCTCTCTCGCAACGGCCGTGCCAGCCGGCGTATCGTTGTTTTTCAAGGATTTGCGAAGCGCGATCGTCGCTTTTGTAAAGCTCGTTTACGCCTGATGCCTTGGGCGGCGAAGTGGCCCGTGACAACACGGGCGAGATTATTTGCATCAAATTCGACCGAATGCGCTAACCTCGCTTTGAAAGGCGATTGTTAGCATCATTCCCACGGCCGCTGCCGCTGGAGCGTTTCGAGGATCGGTGATGGTGGGGTCATTCGTTCGGCTTGCGCCAGTGGCTGTTTTGTGTGCGGCACTGGGGGCCTGTTCCACGGTGCCGTCGGGTTACGACCGCGGCGATGTCGGCGACAACGCCCGGTCCGCGCCGCCGCGCTCCCCCGATTCCGTGCTGCAATGCGTGCCCTATGCGCGCGACCACTCGCGCATCGCGCTCTACGGCGACGCCTATACCTGGTGGGGCCAAGCCGAAGGCCGCTATGCGCGCGCGGGCGTGCCGAGCGAAGGCTCCGTCCTGGTCCTCTACAATTATGCCGGCGCGGAGCGGGCGCATTTGGCCGTCGTGCGCAGCATCGTGAACGAGCGCGAAATCCGCGTCGATCACGCCAACTGGCTGGACGACGGCGAGATTTTCCTCAACGACCCGGTGCACGACGTCAGCCCCGACAACGACTGGAGCCAAGTCCGCGTCTACAACATCCGCAACGGCGCCTGGGGCGTGCGCACCTATCCCGTTCAGGGTTTCATCGGACCCGGACCCGACACCAACCCCGTGCTGGTGGCCCAGAAACCGTCCTCCGTCCGCGTCGCGCAGCAGCCCGCCGAGCCGCAAGCGGCACAGCACGATTATGTTGCCGACCTGTTGGACAGCGATCCCGCCTTCTCCGGCGCCAAACCGGCGGCCAGCGACGCCCCGCCCGACTCGGACGACTTGGACGACGCGGACGACGACCAGCAATAACAGGCAGTTAGCAGGTGTTTCGCGCCACTCTGCCTCGCCCCTCTTTGTCCTGCCCTCGGGGCGGACTATGGTCCGCGCCCCCGCGCGTCGCGCGTTATAGAATCAGGCCCGACCAACCCAACCGGCCGTGAACGAACAACCGCCCCCCAACCCCGACGATCCGCTGGATGCGGCGGAACTTCGGCTGCCGCACAGCCCGGAAGCCAAAACATTCGGGCGCAAGGCGTTCCTCACGCTCGCAGCGCTGGGCGTGGTGTTCGGCGACATCGGCACCAGCCCGCTCTACGCGCTGAGGCAGACCGCGCTCGCCGCCCAGCAGCATCTGGCGCTCAAGTCCGCCATCTTCGGCGTGGTGTCGCTGATCGTGTGGTCGCTGGTGATCGTGGTGACGATCAAATACGTCGGCCTCATCATGCGGGCCGACAACGACGGCGAAGGCGGCGAACTGGCCCTGGCCTCGCTCGCCCACCGCATCAAGGGCCTCGACCGGCGCATGAAGCTCGCCATCGGCACGGCCGCGATCCTGGGCCTGTCGCTGTTCGTGGGCGACGGCATGCTGACCCCGGCGATCACGGTGCTGTCGGCGGTGGAAGGCTTGGGCGCAACCACCAGGGCCTTCCAGCCGATGATCGTGCCCTTGGCGCTGTTGATCCTGATCGGCCTGTTCGCGCTGCAGTCGCGCGGCACGGCGCAGGTGGGACGCCTGTTCGGCCCCGTGATGGTGATCTGGTTCATCGCCATCGGCGCTCTGGGTTTTGTCTCAATCCTCAAGACGCCGGAAATCCTATGGGCGCTCAGTCCCTATTACGGCGTGATGCTGTTCGTGCACGAACCCTGGACCGCCTTCGTGGCGCTGGGGTCCGTCGTGCTGGCGGTGACGGGATGCGAGACGCTGTATGCCGACATGGGCCATTTCGGCAAAGGGCCGATCCGCGTCGCCTGGCTCGCCTTCGTGCTGCCGGCCATCCTGCTCAACTATTTCGGACAGGGCGCCGCGCTGCTGCGGACCCCGCGTCTCGCCTCCACGGCATTCTATTCGGTGGCGCCGGTCTGGGCGCACTACCCGCTGGTGATGCTGGCGACCCTGGCGTCGATCATCGCCTCGCAAGCGGTGATCTCGGGCGTGTTCTCGATCACGCGCCAAGCGGTGCAACTCGGCATGCTGCCGCGGATGCAGATCCGCCATACCTCGGCCACCGATTTCGGCCAGATCTACGTGCCGCGCATGAATTCCGTGCTCTGTGCCGGCGTGGTCCTCATCGTCCTCATCTTCAAGAGCTCGAGCGCGCTGGCCGCCGCCTACGGCATCGCGGTGACCGGCGAGATGTTCATCTCGACCATGCTGGTGGCGATGCTCGCGCTGCGCCAGTGGGGCTGGAAGCCCTACGCCGTGATTCCCGTGTTCGGCCTGTTGGGACTGATCGATCTCGGCTTCCTGTCGTCGAACGCGCTCAAATTCGTCGAGGGCGGCTGGCTGCCGCTGTTCATCGCGGCCTGCGTCTTCATCATGATGGAGACCTGGCGGCTCGGCCGCCGCACCCAGATCGAGCGCGTGCGCTCCGAATCCATGCCGATGAGCCTGTTCCTGGAACGCGCCGAGAAGACGCCGGTGCGCGTCGCCGGCACGGCCGTGTTCCTCGCCGCCCGCACCGACGCGGTGCCCGGCGCGCTGCTGCACAACCTCAAGCACAACAAGGTGCTGCACGAGCGCGTCATCCTCGCCCAGGTCGTGGTCGACGACACGCCGTCCGTGGCACCGGAAAAACGCCTCGAGGTCGAAAAGCTGGGCAAGGGGTTCTTCGCGGTGCGCATCCATCACGGTTTCATGGAGCCGGCAGACGTGCCGCATGCGCTGTCCCAGGCGCGGCCTTTCGGGCTGGCGATCGATCCCGAAACCACCACCTACTTCATCGGGCGCGAGACGCTGGTGCCGTCCGAGCATCCCACCCTGCCGCGCTGGCGCACGTGGCTGTACATACAACTGGCCGCCAATGCGCTGTCGCCGGCGCGATACTATCACCTGCCGCCGAACCGCGTGGTGGAACTGGGCGCCCAGGTGACGATCTAATCCAGCGCGAACACCAGCGCCTTGAGATAAGCGCTTTCGGGCAGCATGGGATGGATGGGATGGTCGGGGCCCGCGCCCGACTGGCGGATCAGCCGCGCCGCACGGCCTGTGCGCAGAATGCCGGTGGCGCATTCGGAGGCGAACCGCTCCAGCGGAATGTTGTGCGAGCACGAGGCGAGAAAGACGGTGCCGCCCGGCGCGGTGACGCCGGCCGCCAGGCGCGCCAGCTTGCGATAGGCTTTGGCGCCGGTTTCGAGGTCTTTCTTGGCCTTCACGAAAGGCGGCGGATCGGCGATCACGATGTCGAAGGTCTGAGCGGCGGCGGCCAGGCGCTCCAGTTCGGCAAACACATCGCACTTCACGAACTTGGCCGTTAGACGGCCCGCGGCCGCGGCTTCTTCGGCCAGCGCGACGGCCGGCGCCGAGCTTTCCAGTCCCGCCACGTCGATGGCGCCGGCACAGGCCGCGGCCAGCGCGAAGCCGCCGGAAAACGAGAAGGCGTCGAGCACGCTGCGCCCGCGCGCCAAGCCCGCCATGAAGGCGCGATTCTCGCGCTGGTCGTAATACCAGCCGGTCTTCTGGCCCGCCGCGAGATCGGCGAAGTAGCGCACGCCATTCTCTTCCACGCCGACGCGTCCGGCGGAGCCCTTCACCGCCGTGACATAGCTGTCGAGGCCCTCCTGCGCGCGGGCGGGCGTGTCGGCACGAAGGATCACGTCGGCGGGCGCAATCACGCCGTCGAGCGCATCGAGCACGGCATTACGCACCGCTTCCATTCCGGCGGTGGTGATCTGCACCACGCTGGCCTCGCCGAAACGATCGATGGTGAGGCCCGGCAGCCCGTCGCCTTCGGCATTGACGAGCCGGTAGTACGGCGCCGCGAACATCTGCTCGCGCAAGCCGAGCGCGCGCCTCAGCCGGGTCGCAAAAAACGCCGCGTCGATGGCCGCATCGGCCGCGGGATCGATCAGGCGCACGGCGATCAGGCTGTGCGGGTTGAAGAAACCGGTGCCGAAGACGCGCCCGTCGTCGCCCAGGACGTTCACCACCGTGCCCTGTGCCAGCGACTTCGCCTCGGGCGTGATCTCCACCTCGTTCGAAAACAGCCACGGCGCGCCGGCACGGGCGCGGCGGCCTTCGCGAGGTTTGACGCGGATGACGGGATGGGTGCTCATGATCGGCCCGGGGTAACACGTTGCGCTGCGCAGCGATACGCCGCCTTCGCCGATTCCCGGGCAAGCGTATGGAACGCTAACGCCCCGCTTTCAGCCGAACGCCGCGCCCGCCTTCGGGCGACGAGGCGCCTTCGTTGACGAGGATAATGCCCGCCTTTTCCAAGGCGCCGATCAGCTTCATCAGCGAATCGACATTGCCCCGGATCACGCCTTCGCGGGCCTCCATGCGCTGGATGGTCGGAACCGACAGGCCGGCAATCTCGGCCAGCTGCCGCTGATCGATGCCGAGAAGCGCCCGGGCGGCCCGGAGCTGTCCTGCCGTGAGCATTCACAGTCCCCTAGGGAATGATGTCCAAACCTCTATTGCCGACATGGCAGACATTCCTACACCATCTTGGCGACTAAGAACACATCTATGATATATCATCGCTGCGGCCCGCGCCAAGTGTAGGGGAGAGAACGATTATGTCCGTTGGCGGATTGTATAGGGGTGTCAAGGCAAGGCCCTGGCGGGACAAAAAACCGCGCGCGCTGCGCGAAGCGGCGCGGACCGCATGCGACATCGCCGCGGCCGAGCAGATGCCCATCGCCGTCACGCTGAACGGCGACGCGCTGCGCTGGCATGCCGAAGCCATGCTGAAGACCGTTCCGGTGCACGGAACGAAGGATGGAAAACCGGGCGTGCTCGCGGCCGGCGACGGCCTTGCGTTCGACGCGGAATTATCGAGTCTTGCAAGCGGCTGGCGCGACCTGAGCATCGAGCGGCGCGACTTCGATTCCTATCTGGAGTGGCTGCGCACCGTCTGGTGAGCGAGGCGCCGCAAGGTCTATGACTTCGCGTTCGCAAGGGGAGGCGTGGCGATGATCAGCCGTAGAGCGCTGTTGTCGGCAACCGTGGCGCTGGGCGCGGGCGCCATGGCGGGAGGGGCGGCGCCGGCGCCGGACGGTTTCGTGCGCACGGCCGGGAGCGGCTTCGTCCTCAACGCAAAGCCCTATCGCTATGTCGGCACGAATTTGTGGTACGGCGCCTATCTCGGATCGGCCGGAGCCTTGGGCGATCGCAAACGGCTCGAGCGCGAGCTCGACAACCTCAACCGTCATGGCCTCGGCAATCTGCGCGTGCTCGGCGCGGCCGAAACCTCGCCGCTGAAGAATTCCATGAGCCCCGCCTTCCGCGGCAAGGAGCCGCCCTATAACGAAGAACTGCTCGGCGGCCTCGATTATCTTCTGGCCGAGATGGGCAAGCGCCGGATGAAAGCCGTCATCTATCTCAACAATTTCTGGGAGTGGTCCGGCGGCATGGTGACCTACCAGTATTGGACCAACGGCGGGCACTACATCGACATGAACGATCCCGCCCATCCCTGGCCGCAGTTCGCCGATTACAGCGCGCAGTTCTATGCCAGCCCGAAGGCGATCGCGCTCTACCGGCAATACGTCGATGCCGTGGTGAGCCGTATCAACACCGTTACCGGCAAGCCTTACCGCGACGATCCCGCCATCATGTCCTGGCAGCTTGCCAACGAACCCCGGCCCGGCGGCAGTCTCGCCAAGGCCGAGTTCGACGCCATGTATGCCTGGATCGCGGACACCGCCCGCTTCATCAAACGCCGCGACCCCAATCATCTGGTCTCGACCGGCAACGAGGGCCTCAAAGGCTGCCTCGAAAGCGAGGATTGCGTCGTCCGCGCCGCCGCGCCCAAGGAGGTCGACTACATGACCTTCCACCTTTGGCCGCTGAACTGGGGCTGGGTCGATGCGAAAAACCTCGACGCCAGCTATCCGGCCTGCGAAGCCAAATCCCGCGACTACATCGCCACCCATCTCGGCCTGGCGGCCCAATTGAACAAACCGGCCGTGCTCGAAGAATTCGGCTTCGTGCGCGACGGCGGCGACGACGCCATCACCGCGCCCACCAGCTTCCGCGACCGCTTCTATGGGATGGTGTTCGCCGCCGTGGAAGACAGCGCGCGCGCCGGCGGGCCGTTCGCCGGAACCAACTTCTGGGCCTGGGGCGGCGAAGGGCGCGCCCGGCATCCCGATTTTACCATGCGGGCGGGCGACACGTCCTACGTCGGCGATCCGCCGCAGGAGCCGCAAGGACGCAATTCGGTGTTCGACAGCGATGCCTCGACGCTGGCCCTGATCCGTGCGCACGCCGGGAGGCTCGCCGCCCTCTGACGCAACCGGCGGCTCAATCGGGCGCGCGCAGCCGGTAGCCGACACCCTGCTCGGTGGTGATGAGCCGCGGCTGCTCGGGATCGGCTTCGATCTTCTGACGCAAGGTGCGGACGTAGATCCGCAAGTACTGGATATCCGCTTCGGGGCCCCAGAGCTGCTGCATGATGGCCTTATGCGTCAACACTTTGCCGGCGCTGCCGACCAGCAGGCGCAACAGATCGTATTCGCGCGGCGTCAGCTTCACCTCGACCCCGCGCACGGCGACGATCCGCCGGACGAGATCGACGGACAAGTCGCCGCTCTTGAACACGGGACGCTCGCCTTCCTGCTGCAGGCGGTGGCGTACGGCGGCACGGATGCGCGCCAAGAGCTCCTCGATGCCGAACGGCTTGGTGACGTAATCGTCGGCTCCCAGGTCGAGCGCCTTGACCTTGCCCGCCTCGTCGGCGCGCACCGACAGAACCACGATCGGAATGGCGTTGCCCGCTTGGCGCAGGCGCGCGATGACCTCGAACCCGTCGATCCCCGGCATGCCGAGGTCGAGCACCAGCGCGTCGAATTTCTGCTGGCGCAACATCTCGAGCGCGGCGTTTCCGTCCGCGGCCTCGGACACCTTGTATTGCTGGGCGCTGAGGCTGGTGTGCAGAAAACGCAGGATGGCAGGTTCGTCGTCCACCACGAGGATACGAAAGAGGGGCTGGTTCATACGGCTCGTTCCTGCGGTTCGCTGACCGGAATCGAAATAGCGAAGACGGCGCCGCTGCGGTCGCCCCGGTTGGCGGCCGTGATCGTGCCGCCCATGGCTTCCACAAAGCCGCGGCAGATGGGAAGCCCCAGGCCGGTGCCGGCGCGTTTGCGGTCGCCGGACTGCGCCCGGTAGAACTTGTCGAAGATGCGTTCGAGGTCGGCCGGGGGAATGCCGTCGCCTTCGTCGAGCAGATCCAGCCGAACGCGATCGCCGTCGCGCCGCGCCCGGATCTGGACATTGGTTCCGGCGGGCGCGTACTTCGCCGCATTGTCGAGCAGATTGAACAGCACCTGTTCGAACAAGACGGGATCGAGGCGGACCAACGGCAGGTCGCGCGCCAGATCGAGGCCGATTTTGTGGCGCGAGAGCACCTTGCCCGCGCGGCGCAAGGCGCTGCCCAGAACGTCGCCGAGGTCGGTGGGCTCCAGACGCGGCTGGATGGCGCCCGATTCCAGGCGCGTCATGTCGAGCAAATTGGCGATGAAGCGGTTGAGCCGCTCGGCTTCGTCCTGGATGGTGGCGACGAGTTCGACCCGGCTTTCCTCGCTCAGCGTGTCGCGCTGCGACCTGAGGCTGGTGGCCGCGCCCAGGATGGAGGCGAGCGGCGTGCGCAGGTCGTGGCTGATGGAGGTGAGCAGCGCCGCCCGCAGCCGTTCGGTCTCGGCGGCCAGCTTCGCCCGGTCGATATCCCCCGCCAGGTTGACGCGCTCGATGGCAAGCGCCGCCTGATCGGCGAGCGAATCGAACAGCCGCCGCTCGTCGGGCGTCAGAAGTGGGCCCGGATGGTCGGAGTCCAGGCCGATGACGCCGACGATGCCGCGCCCCGTGCGCATCGGCAGGAACAGCCGCTTGGCGCCGGGCAAGGTGTCGGCGCCGCGTCCGGCGGGACTGGCATGCTCCCACACCCATTTGGCGGCGGCCGTGTCGGCCGCATCGAGTTCGTCCTCGGGCGGATAGCCGGCGCGCACGCGCACCGTGTCGCCTTCGGGCAAAAGGATCACGACGCGCACCTTCAGCATCTGTGCGACCTGATAGGACGTCGCCCACAACAGATCGTCGAGCGAGAACACCACCGCCAGCTTGCGGCTGAAGAGATAGAGATTCTCCGTCATCGCCGCCCGGTCGCGCGTCAGGTTGGCATGAGCGCGCACGCGCGCCGCCAGATTGCCCGCCACGATCGCCACGAAGCCGAAGAAAAACACCGTCAACACATTGGCGGGCTCGGCGATGGTGAAGGTGTAGAGCGGCGGCAGGAAAAAGAAATTGTAGGCCAGCGCGCTGATCACGACGCTCACCAGCGCCGGCCACAGGCCGTAGGTGATGGCGCTCATGAACACGGCGGTGAGGAAGACAAGTCCGATATTGGTCGGGTCGATGCTGCGGAAATGCTGCAAAGCAAGCCCGACGGCGAGCGCGATACCCACCATCGTGACGCTGCCGAGGTAGCCCTTGGGATCGAGGGCGGCTTCCAGCGCGGCGGAAGACGGATGCTTGTGCTCCGGCTTGCCCTTCATGGCGCGCGCGAGCTGGTCTGGAACGACGTGCACGCTGACGCCTCCCGCCCGGCGGATGATCTCGAAGGTGGTCGAGCGGCGCATCAGCGTCGCCCACCACGAGCGGTGCGTGGTGGAGGTGACGATGTGGGTGAAGTTGTTGGCGCGGGCGTAATCGACGATGCCTTCCGCCACGTTCGTCGCCGGAATAGTCATCGCCTGCCCGCCCAGGCGAACCGCCACGCGCAAGGCTTCCGCCACGCGGTCCCGCTCGGCGTCGGAAAAATGCTGCGCATTGGGCGTCTCGACATAAACCGCCGACCACGAGGCATGGATCCGGTCCGCCAGGCGACGGCCGTAGCGCACCAGCGCCACGCCGCCCGGCCGTTCGTTGATGCGCACCAGCACCCGCTCGCCCGCCTCCCACGGACCGGGGATCGCATGGCTGCGCATGTAATTGACCATCTGGTCGTCGACGCGCTGGGCCGTGCGGCGCAGGGCCAACTCGCGCAGCGCGGTGAGATTGCCGGGCACGAAATAGTTGCGCGCCGCGCGCTCGGCCGCGTCGGGCAGGTAGACTTTGCCTTCCTTCAGCCGTTGGATGAGGTCTTCGGGCGTGAGATCGACCACCTCCACGTCGTTGGCGCGATCCAACACCGAATCCGGCACCGTCTCGTTGACGCGGACATGGGTGATGCGGGCGACGACATCGTTCAGGCTTTCGATGTGCTGGACGTTGAGCGTGGTGTAGACGTCGATACCCGCGGCCAGCAGCTCTTCCACATCGAGGTAGCGCTTGGGGTGGCGGCTGTCCTCCACGTTGGTGTGCGCCAGCTCGTCGACCAGCACCAGCTTGGGCTTGCGCGTCAGGATGGCGTCGAGGTCCATCTCGGCCAGGACGCGACCCTTGTAGAGGATGCGCTTCTTCGGGATCTGCTCGATGCCCTTGGTGAGCTGATCGGTTTCGATGCGGCCGTGGGTTTCGACCACGCCGATGACGACATCGGTGCCCTCCAGCTTGCGCTGGCGCGCCTGGGACAGCATCTCGTAGGTCTTGCCAACGCCGGGCGCGGCGCCGAGGAACACCTTGAGCCGGCCATGGCCTTCCACAGCGGCCTGCTCAAGAAGCGCCTCGGGCGAAGGTCTGCGGTCTGCGGCTTCGTCCGTCATGCCGGTCAGAATCTCCCGGCCGGGATGTTAGCCTTTTCCCGAACGCGGCGCAGCAGCCGCACGGACCGAGAGCGTATCGAGATCCATGTTGAGCTTGAGAACGTTGACGTACGGTTCGCCGATCAGCCCCAGAAAACGGCCCTCCACGTGGCCGTCGACCAGCGAGCGGACCACCTCGACCGGCAGCTTGCGCGCCTTGGCGACGCGGGGCACCTGGAACAGCGCGGCGGCCGGGGTGATGTCGGGATCGAGACCGCTGGCCGAGCTGGTCACCAGATCGACCGGGACCGGCGCGTTCGGATTTTCGGCATGGGCCTTGGCGGCGGCGGCCCTCACCTGGTCGATCAGCTTTTTCGAGGTCGGACCGAGATTGGTGCCGCCGGAATTCGCGGCATCGTAGCCGTTGCCCGCCGCGGAGGGGCGGCCGTGGAAGTATTTGTCGGATGCGAACTGCTGGCCGATCCGCTCCGAGCCGATCACATGGCCGTCCTTTACGATCAGGCTGCCGTTCGCCTGACGGGGAAAGAACACTTGCGCCAGCCCGGTCATGCCGAGCGGATAGACGATGCCGGTGATGAGCGTCATGACGACGATCATCGCGAAAGCGGGCCAGAGTTGTTTCAGGATCATGATAACTGCCTCATACAAAGCGCGATCCGGAAAAGTGTGTAGCGGTTTTCCGGCAGATCGCGCGCCGAACTAAACCAGCCCGGTGGCGGAAACGAAGATGTCGATCAGCTTGATGCCGATGAACGGCACCACGATGCCGCCGAGGCCGTAGATCAGAAGATTGCGCTTGAGCAGATTGGCCGCGCCCACCGCGCGATAGGTGACGCCTTTCAGCGCCAGGGGAATCAGCGCGACGATGATGAGCGCGTTGAACACGATGGCAGAAAGGATCGCGCTCTGCGGCGAATGCAGACCCATGACGTTGAGGGCCTGAAGCTGCGGATAGAAGGCCACGAACATCGCCGGGATGATGGCGAAATACTTGGCGACGTCGTTGGCGATGGAGAAGGTGGTGAGCGCGCCGCGGGTCATCAGAAGCTGCTTGCCGATTTCCACGATCTCGATGAGCTTGGTAGGGTCCGAATCGAGATCGACCATGTTTCCCGCTTCGCGCGCGGCCATGGTGCCCGTGTTCATGGCGACGCCGACATCGGCCTGGGCCAGTGCGGGCGCATCGTTGGTGCCGTCGCCGCACATGGCGACCAGCTTGCCCTTGGCCTGTTCGTCGCGGATCAGCTTGAGCTTGGTTTCGGGCGTGGCCTGGGCCAGGAAATCGTCGACCCCCGATTCCGCCGCGATGGCCGCCGCAGTGAGCGCGTTGTCGCCGGTAATCATCACGGTGCGGATGCCCATGGTGCGCAGCTCCGCAAAACGCTCGCGGATGCCGCCTTTCACGATGTCCTTGAGGTGGATCACGCCCATCAGCCGGCGGTTGCGGGCGACGGCGAGCGGCGTGCCGCCGGTCTTGGCGATGCGCTCCGCGGCGGCGGTCAATTCGGCCCTTTCCGCCGGACCGGCATTGCCGACCCATTCGAGCACCGCATCCACCGCGCCCTTGCGGATGGAGACGCCTTCGCTGTCGACGCCGCTGATGCGCGTCTGGGCCGAGAAGGGGATGAAATTGGCGCGCATCGGCGCCATCTCGCGGCCGCGGATGCCGTATTTCTCCTTCGCCAGCACGACGATGGAGCGGCCCTCGGGCGTTTCGTCGGACAGCGAGGCAAGCTGGGCGGCATCGGCGAGATCGTGGTCGCCGACCCCGGCGAGCGCGATGAACTCGGTCGCCTGGCGGTTGCCGAGCGTGATGGTGCCGGTCTTGTCGAGCAGGAGCGTATCGACGTCGCCCGCGGCTTCCACCGCGCGCCCGGACATGGCCAAGACGTTGAAGCGCACGAGGCGGTCCATGCCGGCAATGCCGATGGCCGAAAGCAGCGCACCGATGGTGGTGGGGATCAGGGTGACGAACAGCGCCACCAGCACGAGCACGCTGATGTGCCCGCCGGCGTAAGCGGCGAAGCTCGGAATCGTCGCCACCGCGAAGACGAAGATCAGCGTCATGCCGGCGAGCAGGATATTGAGCGCGATCTCGTTGGGCGTCTTCTGGCGCTCGGCCCCTTCCACCAGCGCGATCATGCGGTCGAGGAAGGTGGAACCCTGGGTAGCCGTAATCTTGACCACGATGGAATCGGACAGCACGCGCGTGCCGCCCGTCACCGCCGAGCGGTCGCCGCCGGATTCGCGGATGACCGGCGCCGATTCGCCGGTGATGGCGCTCTCGTCGACCGAGGCCACGCCTTCCACCACGTCGCCGTCCGACGGGATCAGTTCGCCCGCCTCCACCAGCACGAGATCGCCGCGGACAAGCTCTTCGGCGGGAACGTTCCGCCATATCTTCAGCGCCTGATCGGCCAGCTTCTTGGCCATCAGCTCGGTCTTGGTCTTGCGCAAGGAGGCCGCCTGCGCCTTGCCGCGTCCTTCGGCGACGGCCTCCGCGAAATTGGCGAACAGCACCGTGAACCAGAGCCAGAGATTGATCTGGAACGAGAAGCTCAAGCCCGTGCCGCCGGTGAAAAGATCGCGGACGAACAGCACCGTGGTCAGCGCGGCCACGATCTCCACCACGAACATGACGGGGTTGGACATCATGTGGCGCGGATTCAGCTTCTTGAAGGAATCGCCGATCGCCGGAACCAGGATGGCCGGATTGGTGATGGTCGACGTCGATTCGCGCTTGCGGGTGGCCGCGGCCTTCTTGGGAGTTGGCATGTCCATGGTTCTGTCTTTCAATAGAGCGTGCCGGCATGCATCGAGAGGTGCTCGACGATCGGGCCGACGGAGAGCGCGGGAAAATAGGTAAGGCCGCCGACGATCAGAATGACGCCGACCGTCAGCCCCACGAACAAGGGACCGCTGGTCGGAAAGGTCCCCGCCGAGATCGGTATGATGCGCTTGGCGGCGAGCGAGCCGGCCACCGCCAGCATCGGCACGATCATCAGGAAGCGGCCGATGAACATCGCCCCCGCCAGCGTCGTGTTGTAGAACAGCGTGTTGGCGGTGAGCCCGGCAAAGGCGCTGCCGTTGTTGCCGGTGGCCGACGTGTAGGCATAGAGCATCTCGCCGAAGCCGTGCGGCCCCGCATTGTTGAGACCGGCGAGCCCCGCGGGCACCACGGCGGCAATCGCCGTGAAGCCGAGGATGGACAGCGGCAGGATCAGGATGGCGAGCATCGCCATCTTCACTTCCTTGGCTTCCAGCTTCTTGCCCAGATATTCCGGCGTGCGCCCGACCATCAGCCCGGCGACGAACATCGCGATGACGACGAACAACAGCATGCCGTAGAGGCCGGAACCGACGCCGCCGAAGATGATCTCGCCGAGCTGGATATTGATCATGGGGATCATCCCGCCCAGCGGCATGAAGCTGTCGTGCATGGCGTTGACGGCGCCGCACGAGGCATCGGTCGTCACCGTCGCGAACAGCGCCGAATTGGCGATGCCGAAGCGGACCTCCTTGCCTTCCATGTTGCCGCCGGCCTGGAGCGCGCCGGCCGTCTGGTCGATATGCATGCCGTGGAAGGCGGGATTGCCGGCGGCTTCCGCCCAATAAGCCGTCGTCACCCCGGCCAGGAACAAGACGCCCATCACCGCGAAGATGGCCCAGCCCTGGCGCTGGTCGCCGACCATGCGGCCGAACACGTTGGTCAGCGCCGCGCCGAGCGAGAAGATGAGGACGAGCTGGACGAAATTGGTGATGGCCGACGGGTTCTCGAAGGGATGGGCCGAGTTGGCGTTGAAGAAACCGCCGCCGTTGGTGCCCATCATCTTGATGACTTCCTGGGACGCCACCGGGCCTTGCGCGATGATCTGCTTGGCGCCCTCCAGAGTGGAGGCGGCCGTGTAGGGTAACAGATTCTGCGGCATGCCCTGCCAGACGAAGAACAGGCCGATCACGATCGAGGCGGGCAACAGGACGTAGAGCGTGCAGCGCGTGAGATCGACCCAGAAATTGCCGATGCTGTGCGCCGAACGCCGCGAGAAGCCGCGGATCAGCGCCATCGCGAGGGCGATGCCGGTCGCCGCCGAAACGAAATTGTGGACCGTGAGTCCCCACATCTGCACCAGGTAGCTCATCGTCGTTTCCGGCACGTAGGACTGCCAGTTCGTATTCGTGATGAAGCTGATGGACGTGTTGAAGGCCAGGTGCTGGCCCACCGCCGGCAAATGCTGGGGATTGAACGGCAACCCCCCTTGCAGGCGTTGCAATGCGTACAGCGTGAGGAACCCCGCGAAACTGAACGCCAGCATGGCGACCGCGTAGATCGTCCAGTGCTGCTCGTCCTTTTCGTCGACGCGGCAAACCGCGTACACCGCGCGTTCGAGCGGCCGCAGGAGCGGCCACAGCAACGTGCGCTCGCCGTTGAAGACGGCCGTCATATACCCGCCAAGCGGCTTCGTGATCGCGATCACGACGAGGAAAAAGACGGCGATTTGCACCCAGCCGTTCGCTGTCATGGGATGATGTCCTTCAGAACTTCTCGGGCCGGATCAGCGCGAAGACCAGATAAAAAAGGATGCCGAGCGTCACGAGCGCGCCCAGCGCGTAGTCGATCGTCATGGGAATCTCACAAGTTGTTGCAGGCCGCCGTGCAGAGCACCGCCACCACGAAAAATCCGACGCCGAGGGCGATCATCGCCACATCAAACATGAAACCGGTCTCCCGAACTTGGGACGGAAGACATAGGCCGGGGGCGCATATAAATTCGAGATCGCGCGGGCGCGCGGCGGATATAGATGTCGTATAGGCGCCGCGGCGCGTCTCCCGCCGCGGGAGAAATAATATAAATCCCGTATAGAAACGCCGCGAAAGGGCGGCAACGGCCGCTTTCCAGCGGTAATCTGCCCCGCCCCTCTTGTGCGCCGGGTGCACGCGACTATGTTCCGCCGCTCCGCCGGGGCAGGCGTTTCTCCGGGTGAGTCGAACGCCGCATTTTGGGACGGCCGTGGACGACAGAATTCCGCAGAACTCAGGCAACCAAGCTGCCGACGATCCGCTGGACGGCGCGCCGGGGCATGGCCGGCACGGGCATGCCAAGCCGCCCGGCTTCAAGCGCAACGCCACCCTGACGCTGGCGGCACTGGGCGTCGTGTTCGGCGACATCGGCACCAGCCCGCTCTACGCCCTGCGCGCCACTGCCGTGGCCGCGGGCCAACATCTGGCAATCCCGTCGGCCATCTTCGGCGTCGTCTCCTTGATCGTGTGGTCGCTGATCGTGGTGGTGACGCTGAAATACGTCGTCCTCATCATGCGGGCCGACAACGACGGCGAGGGCGGCATCCTGGCGCTCGCCTCGCTGGCACACCGCACGCCCAAATTCGGCCGCCGCACCAAGATCCTCATCGGAACGGGCGCCATCATCGGTCTGGCGCTGTTCATCGGCGACGGCATCCTGACGCCCGCCATCTCGGTATTGAGCGCCGTGGAAGGGCTGAGCGCGGAAAGCAAACAGCTTCAACCTCTGGTGCTGCCGCTGGTGCTCATTATCCTGGTGGGGCTATTCGCCATCCAGGCACGCGGCACCTCGGCGGTGGGGCGGCTGTTCGGCCCGGTGATGGTGATCTGGTTCATCGCCATCGGCATCCTGGGAGTCCGCGCCATCCTTCAGGCGCCGCAGATCCTGGCGGCCTTCAGCCCCACCTATGGCCTGATGCTGTTCGTGCGCGAGCCCTGGACGGCGTTCGTCGCGCTGGGCTCCGTGGTGCTGGCGGTCACCGGCTGCGAGACGCTCTATGCGGACATGGGCCATTTCGGCAAGCTGCCGATCCGCTTCGCCTGGCTCGTCATCGTGTTTCCGGCGCTGCTGCTCAACTATTTCGGCCAGGGCGCCGTGGTGCTGCTCCATCCCGAACTGGCGGACGGCGCGTTTTACGCACTGGCGCCCCACTGGGCGCACTATCCCTTCGTTGCCGTCGCCACCATCGCCACCATCATCGCGTCGCAGGCGGTGATCTCGGGCGTGTTCTCGGTCACCTATCAGGCCGTGCAGCTCGGCCAGCTGCCGCGGATGGAAATCCGCCATACCTCGGCGACCGAATTCGGCCAGATCTACGTGCCCAAGATGAACGCGTTCCTCTGCTTCGGCGTGGTGCTCACGGTCCTGATCTTCCGCTCGTCGAACGCGCTGGCCACGGCCTACGGCATCGCGGTGACCGGCGTGATGGTGCTGAGCACGATCCTGGTGGGCATCATCGCGCTCAAGCAATGGCATTGGCGGCGCCGCTACGTCTACCCGCTGTTCGGCCTGTTGTCGCTGATCGACGTGGCGTTCCTGTCCTCGAACGCGCTCAAGATCGCGGAAGGCGGCTGGCTGCCTCTGTTCATGGCGGCATTGGTCTACGTCGTGATGGAGACCTGGCGCATGGGCCGGCGCGCCCAGATGGAGCGCATACAGCGCGTGTCGGTGCCGCTTGCGGGCTTCGTCGAACACATCGAACGGGTGCCGCGCGTGGCGGGCACCGGCGTGTTTCTGTCCTCGCGCGCCAACGCCGTTCCGGGCGCGCTGCTGCACAATCTCAAGCACAACAAGATGCTGCACGAGAAGGTGCTGATCGTTCAGGCCGTGGTGGAGAACAAGCCCTTCGTTTCGCCGCGGCGCCGCTTGCGCGTGGAGAAGCTGGGCAAAGGCTTCTTCAGCGTGGAAATCCATCACGGTTTCTTCGAGACGCCCGATCTTCCGCGCGCGCTTTCCGACGCGCGGACCTGCGGGCTCGTGGTCGATCCCGACACCACCACCTATTTCGTCGGCCGCGAGACGCTGGTGCCGGCCGACACCCCGGCGCTGTCGCGCTGGCGGATGTGGCTCTATACCCAGCTTGCCTCGAACGCCCAATCCACGGCGCAGTATTTCCGCCTGACCCCCAACCGGGTGGTGGAACTGGGCGCCCAAGTGGCCATCTGACGCGGCGCAAGAACGGGCCGACGGAAAAAGCCGCCTCGCGGCAGCTCACGCGGAGCCTCGCGCAGATAGCGCACCACCACGCCGTACCGCTCGCGTCCCGCCACGGTGGTTGTGATCGTCTGTCCGCCTGTCGCGCTCGAAACCGCGTGAGCCCGGATGACAGCGGAGTTGCCGCGATCGGGCAGCCGGCTAATTCGCGGCCCCGGTGGGAGAATGGCGAAGTCGGCACGTGGCGGCGGATGGGGTGGTGGTGCCGCCTGGATGAGGATCGTTATTCCGAGGAGTCGCCGTTGCAGATCAGAGGGTTAGCGGCCTCTGAATGGGAACGTGCGGAGCACGGTTGCGGGGCAGAGCGAAGCAGAAGGACGCCCGGGTGCTGAGTCAGTTTGGGCGGGCCAAGTAAATTCCCTTGAGGATTGAGTAACCCCGGGACGGTTTCGCCGATCTTGTCGGTGTCTATTCCATGGCGGGACGCGCCAGAATCCCGTTTGAACGCTGATTGACCCTTGTCGCACAATCAGCCGGAAATCCGTTCCGCAAGCCTCCGGATTAGCTTGCGGATTAGCTTGGTTCTGATTTGAATTGCAGTGCGCGGAGGGCCTTCTCGATCAAGGCGTTCCTGGTCGCCATCTTATTGTCATTCATCAAACGGCTGAGCCGTATGTGCTCTTTCGGAAGCGGTGCACGACTCAAGAAGATGCGATCCGCGAGGGCCCGGACCGCGCACCGTCTAAGCCGTCAGTCTCACCACTTCAGACTCACCCCCGCCGTGCCGGTGTAACTCGAATTCGGGCCACCGTACGCGCCCGAGAAGTTGGCGTAAACCGCCACCATGCCGTCGATATCCAGCTTGAGTCCGACATCGGTCATAGCCGCGTCGCGCGATGGCTGGGCGCCGTGGATCGTGAATTCGAAGCCGGGCGCCGAGATGAACGAACTCTCGGCAGTACGGGTAATATCGAATTCGTGCTTCCACGTCGTCCTCACCCAAGCGCGCAACGTCTGTTCGTCGCCGAGGTCGGAGGTGGCGTCGAATTGCACGCCAAGCAGACTCGGCAGAGTGGCCGTCGAGTGCTCGGCATAATCGAGACCGATCACGCTGATCTGGTTGCCGTTCGTTTCGGTGAAACCGTCCATCCGGAGAGATCCGAAGTCGAGGCCGGCGAACGGCGTGACCTGAACGGCGCCAAGATCGCTGCGGTAGCCCACTTCGAAATGACTGCTCAGCGATTCCGATGCAAAGCGTCCGTTCGGCTTCTCGCTATAGCCTGGAACCTTGTAGGGCCCGTCCACGAACAGAGGGGATGGCAACGTCACGCCGGGCAGGACGGCCTGGCGCGTTTCGGTGTTCTGGAACAAGTCGTACGAGAGAATGCCGCTCGCGTACCAGTTCTCCTGGTGCCAAGCGCCGTAGAAGCCGAAATGAAGGGTGTCCACAGAACCGCTGGTGGCGCGGCCCGGGACATTGAACCACGACGTTCCGCCGCTGCCGGCGAAGCCGATCAACAGGTCTTGTGTGATCTGGCCGTCGAGACCGCCGGCAATGCCGTAAGCCGACTGCCGAACCTTGGACGAGCCGATCGCGGCATCGCCGCCGTGAACGGCGCCGCTCCCGTAAGGCGCAAGCCACAGGCGCCATTCACGATCAAGAGTGCGCGGCGAATCCGCCATCCAGTCCTTTACTTGGTTGCCGACGGCGGTCATGAACTGCTCGCTGTCATCGAAAGCGACCTGTTCCACTGCCGCCACACCTTCGCCGGACACGGAATCGTAGGCGGTCCCCAGCGTCGAGACGTCCGGCAGGTAGAACAGATTGGTCGCGATCGGCCGGAAGTTCCGCGAAATCTGAGCCGTTTGGATCGTGTTGACGATGTTGCCCATCGCGTGCTGGTTCGCCGTGAGGCCCGACGGGGAGTAGTCGATCACGTACTGCAGATCGACGTGCTGCGCATCGGGGTAGACGAGCGAATAGCTCGCGACAGCCGTATTGAACGCCTGCAGCGTCAGGTTCGGATGCGTCACCCCCCCGGTCGCCGTCAGGATCACCGACGTGTGCGTGCCAGGCAGTGCGTAGCCCGGTGCCACCAACGGATTGACCAAGTTGGCGTGCACCACGCCCGACATGGTTGCGGTTCCGTTGACCGTCAGCCGATCACTCGTCGCCGCCCAGAGATCGAGATCGACACCGTAGGCGCCGGTCGCGGTTTGCACCAAGTTGCCGGTGATGGTCGTGGCGAAGACATTCTGGAACCCGCCGGGAGCCGTCACGCCAGCATTCGTGAGCGTGCCGCCGCTGAGAATGACCACGGCTCCGGAGTCGAAGGTGGCTCCGGCGGCATTGAACAAGGCGTTCACGCCGACCGTTTCCACGTCCAGCGATCCCATAATCACGCCGGTGTTGTTGATCGTGGTGTTGGCGTTGCCGTGCGCGGTGACGGCAAACCCGCCCGTGCCGGACACGCTCGTTCCGCCTGCGACTGTGAAGGTGCCATCCGCGGCGGAGAAGCCGCTGACGTTGCCGGTGATTGCCGAAGCGGTCCCGATTACGCCGGCGTTGTTGAGCACGTTATCGGCACCATCGAGGATGGCCACGCCCGCACCTTGTCCGAGGCCACCGATGATCAGGCTTTGGCCGCCAGACGGGTTGAGAATGTTGATCGCGATGTTCCCGACGCCGCCCGCAGCGCTCGACTGCCCCACCAGGGCGATCGAGTTGAGGCCTGTGGCGATGAGATTGCCGGTTTGATTGATCGTCGTGGCCAGAGCCGCGCCGCTGCCTCCGGACGTGCCGGAGAACAGGAACGCGCCGATCTGTCCGAGCGGATCCGCATCCAGGCCGACCGCACCACCGCCGCCACCGACGCTCTGCAGGTACATGGCGATGCTGTTCTGGCCGTTGATGATGATGGAACCGGCCGTGTTGTCGATCGTAACGGTGCCGCCGTCGCCCGTGCCGCCCGTCGCTTCGTCGACGCTGGTGACTCCGCCGCCCGGCAGGACCATGCCGCCGCCGCCGCCCACCGATTGTGCGAATATGCCGACCGAGTTGTTGCCGTTGATGATGATCGAGCCGGTGTTCACCACGCTGACATCGCCGCCCGCGCCGTTGGCGCCGGTCTGGCCGCCAATGGTCACGGGAATCGTGGCCGTTCCTGTGGAAGCCGCAGCGATACCGCCGCCGCCGCCCACCGATTGGGCCATGATGCCCAAGGAGTTCTTGCCGTTGATCACGATCGTGCCGGCGTTGTTCACGCTTACGGCATTGCCGTTACCCCCGGCTCCGCCGCTGCCGCCCAGCGATACGCCGACCGACGCGAGCAGGGATGTCGTGCCGGTCATGGCATAGCCGCCCTTGCCGCCGCCGCCACCCACCGACTGTGCGAAGACCGCCGTCGAATAGGCGCCGTTGGTGACGATCGAGCCGGTCGCATTGTTGTTCACCGTCACGACGCCGCCGTCGCCGCCGCTTCCGCCCGACCCGCCGACACTGACGCCGACCGCCGGCAATCCGCCCGAAATGGTCTGCGCGTTGTAGCTTCCCGCCACACCGGCGTTGCCGCCGCCGCCGCCCACCGACTGCGCGAAGATGGCCGTCGAAGCCAGTCCGTCGGTTTCGACCAGCGCGTTGTTGTTGACCGTGACACCGCCACCGTTACCGCCGGCGGCACCGCTGCCGCCGACGCTGTTGGAGTAGCCTACCGGTGAGCCGGAATAAGCGCCGCCGCCGTCGCCGCCGCCGCCGCCGACCGACTGAGCATAGATGCCATCCGACAGGATGCCTTTGGTCCAGATGGTGCCGCCGCTATTGTTCGTCACGGTGACCGCACCGCCGTCGCCTGCCGAGCCGCCGAAACCGCCGATGGATTCGATGCCGATGGAACGCCCGCCGTCACCGCCGCCGCCGCCGATTGATTGCGCACGGATGGCCGCAGCCACGTCGCCCTCGGTCAGGAGCGCGCCGGAGTTGACCACATCGACTGCGCCGCCATTGCCGGCACTGCCGCCGCCGCCGCCGACGTCGACGGCCACGCCGATGCTCAGTGCTCCGGTGGTGAGGGTATTGTCGACGCCCCCGGCATTGCCGCCGCCGCCGCCCACGGACTGTGCCCGAACGGCATCGGAGCCAAGGCCCAGGGTGTGAACCAGATTGGTATTGGTAACGTCGACCTCGCCGCCGTTGCCGCTGTCGCCACCGAAACCGCCGACGTTGACCGCCGCAATGTTCGAGCCGCCGCCGTCGCCGCCACTGCCTCCGATCGACTGGGCGAAGACACCGAACGAAACGAGTCCTGTGGTTTGGATTTGGCCGTCGTTGAAGATCTGCACGTGACCGCCGTTACCGGAACTCCCGCCTTCGCCACCGACCGTCACGGCCGCCGCGAGCGTGCTGCCGCCGCCGTTGCCGCCGCCGCCGCCGATCGATTGCGCTTCGATGCCGTTGGCGAGCAAGCCAGACGTCAGGATCGCGGCGGTGCTGGCGTTGCGCACCGTGACGGCGCCGCCGTCCCCGGTCGAACCGAGCACACCCGCCGAACCGCCGACGCCAATGCCCGACAAACCCGTGCCGCCGCCGTTGCCGCCGCCGCCGCCGATCGATTGCGCCAGGATGCCATTGGCGAACCAGCCGGAGGTCTGCAAGGTCGCCGCGTTGTCAACCTCAACCGTGCCGCCGCTGCCGGAGGCGCCGCCGAAGCCGCCGAGCGCGAGCAATGCGCCGGCCGTGCCGCCGTTGCCGCCGCCGCCGCCGATCGATTGCGCCAGGATGGCGTCGGAGGTCAGGCCTGCCGTTGCGATGTTCGCGCCGAATTGGTTCGTGACGGCCACCGAACCGCCGCTGCCGCTCGCCGCACCGAAGCCGCCGATACTGGCAAGAGCAGTGACGCCCGATGAGGCGTTGCCGCCGTCGCCGCCGCCGCCGCCGAGGGACTGAGCTTCGATGCCATAAGAAGTGTCGCCCGTGGTCTGGATCACGCCCTCATTGGTGATGGTGACAGTCGAGCCATCGCCCGCCGCGCCGCCGAAGCCGCCCACGGTCACCCGGCCAATGCCGGTCGCGATGCTGCCTGCACCGCCAACCAGTCCGATGGCTGTTGTCGTGTAGTCGACATACTGGGAGTCCTGGAACATGCCGTCCAAACCAAGGATGGCCTGGCCGCCATTGCCGCCACCGGCGCCGATCGATTGCGCCTTGATGCCCGATGCGCTGCTGCCCGAGGTGGTGATGAAGCTGTGGTTGGTTACCGTGACGGTTCCCGCGTCGTTGCCTGTGCCGCCGAAACCGCCAACCGCGATCTGGACATTGACGCTCGGCTTCTCGGGCGACTTGCAATTGCCGACCTGGGGCAATTTCGGAACCGAGAAGGTGCACGACGTTCCCAACTGGAGCGACAACGCATCGGCGCCGCCGCCATTGCCGCCGCCGCCGCCGATCGACTGTGCCAGAATACCATTCGACCCTGATCCGTAGGTGACGATACCGCCGGTCTGATCGATCACGACGTTGCCGCCGACATTGCCGTCGCCGCCCATGCCGCCGACAGTGATGCCGACATTCACGGAGCGGCCGCCGGCCTGCGGATCGCCGGCTGCGATCTGGCCCGTCAGGGCCGAACCGCCGTTGCCGCCGCCGCCGCCGACCGATTGTGCCGCGACGCCGTTGGCGTTGGCGCCGTAGGTGGTGATCAGTCCATCGTTCGTGACGTCGACGTTACCGGCCTTGCCGCCGCTGCCGCCGAAGCCGCCGACCGTGATGCCGACGTTGACGCTCATGTTTTCGCCGGTCGGGCCCACCGAACCGCTGAACGCAAATCCGCCGTTGCCGCCGCCGCCGCCGATCGACTGGGCGAGGATGCCGTCGGACGCATAGCCATATTCGACGGGCACGGTGATGAACACACGGCCTGGCTGGGCGATCTGAATCTGTTCTGAGACGATCTTGCCGGTCGTGATGGCGCCGGTGCTGCTGACCGTGACGTCGCCTGCCTCGCTGCCCGGACCGCCGAAACCGCCGACCGATGCCGAAATCTGCTTGGAATCGGTGCCGCCGATCGAACCGGCAATGCTGAGGCCGCCGTTTCCGCCGCCGCCGCCGATGGACTGCGCCAGGATACCGACGGAGTAGTCGCCGGTTGTCGCGATCATGCCGTCGCGGGTCACGTCGACGTTGTTCGCGGCGCCCCCTGCACCGCCCATTCCGCCAACCGACGCGGTGATGGACGGCACGTTGTTCTCGCTCGCGAAGTTGAAAGAACCTGCGACGCTGATGCCGCCGTTGCCGCCGCCGCCGCCGATGGACTGGGCGACAAGGCCATTCGCCTGGTTGCCCGTGGTCGAGATGATGCCGGTCGATCCGACCGTCACGGCGCCAGCATCCCCTGCCGATCCGCCGAAGCCGCCGAGCGATGCGGAGAGTGTGAGGCTGTTGCCGTCCGGGACTGACAGGGAGCCTGCGAAGCTGAAGCCGCCGTTGCCGCCGCCGCCGCCGATGGACTGCGCGAGAATACCGTTGGCACCGCTGCCGGCCGTCAAGATGTTATCAACGTCGGTGACATCGACAGACCCGGCCGAATTGCCCGCCGCGCCGAAGCCGCCGACACTCAAAGTCATCGTGGCCTTGGCGCCCGCCGTCGCGGTGAAACCGCCGGAGAAGCCGCCATTGCCGCCGCCGCCGCCGATCGACTGCGCCTCGATGCCGTTGGCACTATCGCCTGCGGTTTGAATCGTGGCCACGTTGCCGGTGAGGGTCGTGCCGACATTGCTGTTCACGACCACATCGCCGCCGGTGCCGCCATTCGAGCCGAAGCCGCCCAGGCTGGCCGACAGACCGGCATCACCGGTCGTGAACGTTCCGGACAAAGCAAAGCCGCCGTTGCCGCCGCCGCCGCCGACCGACTGAGCCTCGATGCCGTTGGCGCTGTCGCCTATGGTCTGGAGCGTGCCGAAGCTTGCCAAGGTCACGGTGCCGGCATCGCCGCCGCCGCTGAGTGCGAAGCCGCCCACGGCGACCGAACCGGAAACCTCCGAACCGGCCGTGGCTTCCACCGCAAAGCCGCCGTTGCCGCCGCCGCCGCCGAGGGACTGCGCGGCGATCGCGTTGGACTCATAGCCCGCGGTGAGGATGTTGTTGTAGCTGGTGACACCGACGTTGCCGGCCGAGCCGCCGCCCGCCCCGAAGCCACCGACCGAAACGCCAAACGCCGCGCCATCCGTGGCGAGGCTCGCGCCCGCTGCGAAGCCGCCGTTGCCGCCGCCCCCGCCGATCGACTGGGCCAGAATGCCGTTCGACTCGATGCCGACCGTTTCGATCGTGATTATGTTGGAATCCGGCGCTGCCGCCGTCGCCGCGCCATAACTGGTAACAGTCACGGCAGCGCTGTCGCCCCCCACCGAGCCGAACCCGCCGACACTGGCGTTGAGGCCGGCGGAACCGGTCGTGAAAGAACCCGACAAAGCAAATCCGCCATTGCCGCCGCCGCCGCCGATCGACTGCGCGAGGATACCGTTGGCGTAGTCTCCGCCCGTCGCCAGCAAGCCGTGGCTGTCGACCGACACTGTGCCGGCATCGCCCCCGCCGCTCAGCGCGAACCCGCCGACTGCGACCGATCCTGCAAAGTCCGACCCGGCAGCGGCCTGGGCCGAAAAGCCGCCGTTGCCGCCGCCGCCGCCCAACGATTGGGCGGCAATGGCATTCGATTCGAAACCTTGGGTAAGGATGTTGTTGTAACTCGAGACCGTGACCGTGTTGGACGATCCGCCGCCGGCACCGAAGCCGCCGACCGAAACACCGATTGCGGCGCCGTCAGCCGCTGCGCTGAGGCCGACGGAGAAGCCGCCATTGCCGCCGCCGCCGCCCAAGGACTGGGCGAGAATGCCGTTTGACGAATCGCCAGCTGTTTCGATCGTAATGAGATTCACCGCAGGCGTGACTTGATAGCCGGCGCCGTAGCTGGAAAGCGAGACTGTGGCCGCATCGCCGCCGCCGCCGCCAAAACCTCCAATTGAAACGTCAATGCCGGCCTGGCCCAACGTGGCAGCTCCCGCCACGCTGAAGCCGCCGTTGCCGCCGCCGCCGCCGATCGACTGGGCAGAGATGGCATCTGAATTGAAGCCTTGAGTCAGAATCGTCCCTGTACTCGTCACCGAAACGTCTGAAGACGCGCCGGCATCGCCACCATGTCCACCGACCGACACAGCGGCGGCCGCGCCGATGTCTTCGATAGTGGCCGATGCCGACAACGAAACGGCAAAGCCGCCGTTACCTCCGCCGCCGCCGATCGATTGTGCGAGGATGCCGCCGGAATTGTCGAACACCGTCGAAATGTCGCCGGTGCTGGTCACCTGCACGGTGCCGGACGAACCTCCGCCGCCGCCCTGACCGCCGACCGCTACACCGACGCCCGCAGCGCCGCCGGCGGAGAGGGAACCGGCAAAGCCGCCGTTGCCGCCGCCGCCGCCCAGCGATTGAGCCAAGATGCCATAGGCATTGTTGCTGAGCGTGCCGACAACGGAGCCCGCGCCGGTCGTCAGATTGCCCGTCGAAATCACAGTCACGTCGTCGGCCCCGCCGCCTGCAGCGCCGTTGCCGCCGATGGCAACGGACGCGCCGCCAAGTGCGCCGAGAGCAATGCCGACCGTCGAGCCGCCGTTGCCGCCGCCGCCGCCGATCGATTGTGCGATGATGGCGCTCGACTGATCGCCAAACGTCGTCACGGTGCCGTTGTTCGTGAGATTGACCGTGGACGCATCGCCGCCGCCCAGGCCACTGCCGCCGAGACCGACCGCTACGCCAACACCGGAAAACGACAAAGTACCGCTGCCGGCGAATCCGCCGTTGCCGCCGCCCCCGCCGATCGATTGGGCGATCAGGCCGTTGGACTGTTCGCCGTAAGTCGTGATCGCACCAGTGCTGTCGAGAACCGCCGCGCCAGCGCTATTGCCTGTGCCGCCGGAGCCGCCGATCGCCACCGCTGCGGAATAACCGGCGGTCGCCGCCGAGAGAGCAACGCTGAATCCGCCGTTGCCGCCGCCGCCGCCGATCGATTGCACGATGATGCCGTCGGAGCCGCTGCCCAGCGTGGTAATGTCGCCGATACTGTCGGCCTCAGCTTGTTGCGCATAGCCGCCGTTGCCGCCACTGCCGCCCAGCGTGACCGCGGCCGTGCTGCCGCCCTGGATCGAACCGGTGAGTGAAACGGCAAATCCGCCGTTGCCGCCTCCGCCGCCGATCGACTGGGCGACGATGGCCGCCGAGTTGTTGCCCTCGGTGAAGATGTTGTTGGCATAGGACCGGCCATAACCGCTTTGCACCAGCACGTCGGACGCGTAGCTGCCCGCACCGCCGCTGCCGCCAAGCGACAGGCCGATGGTATCGCCGGCCGCCAGCGAAAGCGTTCCGGCGAAGCCGCCGTTGCCGCCGCCGCCGCCGATCGATTGTCCTTCGACGCCGGCGGAGTTTTCGCCTTGGGTGACCAGATTCCAGGAGCCATCATAGCCGGCGATGGACATGCTGTTCGTGCCGCCGTCTGCATAAATCGAGACGGTTCCGGCGTATTGGCCGCTGCCGCCCTTTCCGCCAACGCCGACATTAACCGATACACTTGCGCTGATGCCGCCCGATGCCGCGAAGCCGCCGTTGCCGCCGCCGCCGCCCAGCGACTGCGCCAGGATGCCAATGGAATTGTCGCCCGATGTGTAGACCGTCCCCGAATTGTCGATCGTCACCGCCGAAGCGTAGCCGCCGTTGCTGCCCGTACCGCCCACACTCACGCCGGCGCTCGCAAGGCCGAGCGAGCCAGTGGCCGAGAATCCGCCGTTGCCGCCGCCCCCGCCGATCGACTGAGCCGAGATACCGCCGGCATTGGTGCCGTAGGTGGCGATGTCGCCTACACCGGTGACGCTGACGATTCCGGCAGTTCCGCCGCCCGCGCCGCTGCCGCCAACCCCGATGCTGACGCCGGTGACGCCGCCCGAACCAGCAACCGCGAAGCCGCCGTTGCCGCCGCCGCCGCCCAATGACTGAGCGAGAATGCCGTAGCTGTTGTCGCCGAAGGTGGTGATGTCGCTCAAACTCGAGACGGTCACACCGAAGGCATTCCCGCCTTTGGCCCCGGTGCCGCCAAGACTGAGAGAGACCGATGCGCCCATACTGACGCTCGCGGCGACGCTGAAGCCGCCATTGCCGCCGCCGCCGCCGATTGACTGGGCGAGAATGCCGTCGGAACTCACGCCGAAGGTTGTCAGAGCGCCTTTGGTCTCGAGCAGCACGTCGCCGGAATCGCCGCCTGCGCCTCCGTTGCCGCCGACGCCAAGCGCGACGCTGAACGAGTTGCCGACACTTGCAGCCACGGCGAATCCGCCGTTGCCGCCGCCGCCGCCGATCGACTGGGCGATGATCGCGGATGATGCATCGCCAAGGGTTGTAATTTCATAGGACGTGGCCAGCGACGCATTGGTGTTGTCGCGAAGAATATTGACGGCTGCACCGGCACCGGCCATGCCGCCCTGGCCGCCGAATGCGGCTGCGAATCCTGCGCCAGCCGAAACGGCGCCACCGCCGTTGCCGCCGCCGCCGCCGATCGACTGGGCCAGGATACCCGCCGAACCGATCGCATTGCCGCCTAACCCGGTGGTAATGTCGCCGTTGTTGGTGACCGTGACAACGCCGCCATCGGCACCTGATCCGCCAGAGCCCCCAAAGGAGAACCAGCCGCTTGAACTGCCGCCGTTGCCGCCGCCGCCGCCGATCGATTGGGCGAGGATGCCGTCTGCCTCGGATGAATATGTATTGAGAACGCCCTGGTTGGTCACATAGACGGCACCGCCCGTCGTGGTCCCCGAGCCATCGCCGCCGAACGAAACCAGGCCACCGGAGTTGGCGCCATTGCCGCCGCCACCGCCGATGGATTGGCCTTCGATGGCGTTGGAGCCAAGCCCTTCGGTGACAATCTGTCCGAAGTTGTCGATCGTAACGAGCCCACCTTCGCCGCCAGCGGCACCGCCGCCGCCGAGTGCAACCAAACCGCTGGTGGAGCCGGCATTGCCGCCGCCGCCGCCGATCGACTGGGCGAGAATGCCGTGCGCGTATTGACCGGTCGTCGTAATCGTACTGTCGGCATCGATGGTCGCGGTGCCCGCATTGCCCCCCGTGCTGCCGCCGCCGCCGCCCGAATAGAAGAGGCCGAAGCCGCCGGCACCGCTGCCGCCGCCGCCGCCCAAGCTGTAAGCGGCAATACCGTAGGCGTAGTCGCCACTGGTCGAGATGATCGTACCCGCAAGCGTCGTGACTTGGGCTGTTCCGGCCTGACCCGCATTATTTCCGTCGCCGCCACCGGAATAGAAAAAACCACCCGAGCCGCCGCTGCCGCCGTTGCCGCCCTGGCTTAACGCCAAGATACCGATGTTGCCCTTACCTGATGTCGTGATCGAGCCGCCGTTGAAGCTTACGGCGGCAGTACCGCCATAACCGCCCTTGCCGCCGCTGCCTCCGGAGCCCGCGACTTTTCCTCCATGGCCACCGTCGCCGCCATTACCGCCGATCGATTCCGCAAGAATGCCGCCGCCGTTGCCGTTGGGAATGAGGCCGGCGAAGTTGACGGACACGGTTCCACCGTCAACGCCGTCGCCGCCATCGCCGCCACTGCCGAAACAGCAGCTGTTGCCGCCGTGGCCACCTGCGGAGCCTTGAGAGAGACCTAGGACCGCGATGGCCGAACGTCCGGCGCCGATCGTCAGCGGTCCGCTTGTCGGAGCGTTGATGTTAATCGCGATATCCGGGCCCGCCTTCCCGGTGGGACCGGCTGTTGCAGGTGTCGTGACGATCGCATTGCACGATGCCGTCTGTCCCTGGTTGCCGTTATCCGAGGTGCAAGTCGGTGGCTGCGCGGAATTGTCGATGTTGCACGATGCGGCGGTGCTGCCACTGCCCGCTGTGCCGGCAACGATACAGTGATAGACCTCGACGTCATCCGAGCCGCTGCTAACAGAGCTCCCCGTCCCCTGCAACTCGACGTGGCCCGTTGCGGAGAGGATGGAAAGGACGTCCAGCGTGTTGGTACCGCTGCTTGTATTGTAATCAAGGGCGGAGGCAAGAACCCCCGTACACGTCACCGTCGCCCCGCTCTGCACACATTGTGCTTGTGCTGGTCCCATATCCAAAAGGAAAGCCGAACTCAGCGCGATGACGAATGTCATCGCCGGATTGCTGAGGCGCAATGCCTTGGCGAGCGAGCGCATAACCAACCCCCGTGCGGCGAGTTCCGCCGCGTGGTGAGGGGCCGAATGTCTGTGGGACACATCCATCAGACATGCGCTGCAGAAGGCGTTCGGGAGCGGAAGCCATGCAAGCCGCGCAAGCGCGAATTACTTTGGCTACCTTACGATCTTGGCCATAACCGAAATCTGGACGAACGCATCCTGCGCCAAAAGGCGCTTTGGCGTCGCCGCAATGACCCCTCCCAAACCCCTTGAGGCTGAAACACGCCCCTCGTTTCACTTGATGCTAGAAAGCCTAACACTTCTTGGCGGTCGCGGATAAGAGATCCACAAATGATAAATGTGAACATCACGCTGTGATTCGATGCTATTCGCATTCCAATGGACGCATGAACAGCAAGCCAGCTTAAGTGCAAGTGGAATGCAATTAATGCGCGGCTACGGGACGGAAACTGCGCTGACGCGATTCACGCAAAACCGATCGCCTCATCCCCTCAATCCACCGTCATCTGAGCGGTCCAGCGCGTTGCAATTTGTCGAAAAAATCCAATCTGACCGGCTTCAACGTCGCGCGCCGACTGCAATACCTGTCGCTCAAATCTCCCGTAACCTAAGGGCCATCGCGACCCATGGTGAGAAATCCAGGGGTGCGGGATTTGGTGTTTCAGTATTGCAGAGAGCTGCACGCCGCTGATCCCCTGCTTCGGTCAGCGCGACGGACGAGGCGAGCTCTCTGCGACAACTGTAACGCCCTCATTGTGGGACCCGCTGTGGAGCAACGGGGAGGACGCTAACGACTTGATCCGCAAGAGCTCCGGGGAAATCCTGGCGAGTGGTACAGGGCTGGTGCCGCCTGGGTGACTCGAACACCCGACCCCCGCATTACGAATGCGGTGCTCTACCGGCTGAGCTAAGGCGGCTAACTGTTTGAAATTACGGGAGTTTTCGCAAATTCAGGCAACGCGACAACCGTCTTTGCCACCGAAATTGCTGCCAAATCCCGTCATTTCGACGCCGAGGCCGCGCTTATAGCACAGCCAAATCCGGCGTCGAGTGGTTCGGCCGCGGCCTTCTGCATCGCCGGCACGACAGGGCCGTGGAGGTCCGGCGCCGCAGCTTTGTCGAATGCTCCATCGCTCCCGGACAATCTTCGAAGGTACGCCAGCCTGCGGTCCCTGCGTTGCGTGTGTCCGAGCAGATCGGGATGGAAAATCTTGGAATGCCCTTGAGCCGGCCAGCTTCGCACGCCACCGCGTGAGCAACACGAGCTGGGCGGGAGCCGGCAACCGCCGGCACTGCGCCGTGCCGGTCTGTTTAGAACTTTCCGCAACACGCCATTCTCGTGTGTCGAAGACCGCATTTCCCCGGTGCAGAGAAAGCATCTTTGCGCGCGCCATCCTTCGCGAGGGCGAGAGCGCGCGGCGTGTCGAGCGGGTTGCGGTCGCGCACGTGCGGCAACGCGCAGGATCATCGAACCAAGAACGATCTCCCGATTCCGCGGGCATCGATGGTCGCGTGCCCTTTGGTGGAGCACGCAAATGGAGCTATGGTCCGCGCCGGCAGGGGGCGGCGGCGGAAGGAATTCCGCACGCAGGCGAGGATTTTTTACACCTGAGTTTGACGGGGACTATGACCGAAACGACGGACCGCCTGATTCCGCAGGCTCGCTGGTGGCGGATCATTCCGCCGGCCATGCTGGTGTACATTTTCTCGTTCATGGACCGCACCAGTACCGGCTTTGCCATCGCGGGCGGCATGCGCAAGGACCTGTCGCTCTCGGCCTCGACGGCGGGCCTGGTGGCCGGCATCTTCTTCATCGGTTATGTGATCCTCCAGGCGCCCGGCGGCCATTGGGCCGAGCGCTACAGCGCCAAGAAGTTCATCGGCATTTCGATCCTGATTTGGGGCGGGCTGACGATCCTTTGCGGCTTCACGCAGAATGCGACGCAGCTTTTGATCGTCCGCTTTCTGGTCGGCGTTGCCGAAGGCGGCGTCTGGCCGGCCACGCTGGTCATCCTCAGCCATTGGTTTCCCAACGAGGAACGCGGGCGGGCGAATGCCTATTTCATCATGAACATCGCCGTCGCATCCATCATAACCGGGCCGCTTTCGGGATGGATCATCTCGAGCTTCGGCTGGCGTTGGGTGTTCATCGGCGAGGGTTTTCTCTCGCTCGGCCTGATCCTGATTTGGTTTCCCTTGATCAGCGATTCGCCCCAAAAGGCCAGTTGGATCTCGCCCGAAGAGCGCGACTACCTCACCTCGAGGCTCGCGGCCGAGCAAGTCCGGATGAAGGCCACGGCGGCGGCGCCTGCCTCCTATCGCGCGGTGCTGCGCGATCTCAATCTGTGGAAGCTGACGCTCTTGTATTTCTTCTATCAGATCGGAATCTACGGCTTCGCCATGTGGCTGCCGACCCTGCTGCAGAACCTGACCGCAAAGGGAATGACCGCGGTCGGCCTGTTGTCGATATTCCCCTACATCGCGATGATCTTCGGACTTTACGCCTTCGGCAGGCTCTCCGACCGCAGCGGCAATCGCCGCCGCTATACGGCGCTGCCGATCCTCGGCTTTGCCGTCTGCTTCTTGCTGTCGACCGTGCTCAACAAGAACATCGGCTTGTCGTTCGGCTTTTTCGTCGCGTGCGGCCTGTTCATGCAATCGGCCTCGAGCATCTTCTGGACCATTCCCCCGATGCTGTTTCCCTCCGAAGTGGCCGGCGGCGTGCGAGGCATCATCAACGCGTTGGGAAATCTCGGTGGCTTCGTCGGCCCGTTTGCGGTCGGCTGGCTGCGGACGACCTTCAACACCTACGATGCAGGCGTCTATTTCCTCGCCGGGATGCTGACGATCGGCTATCTGATCGCCCTGAGCCTGCCCGCCACGATCAACAACTCCGGCGGCCCGAAAGCGGAATAAGCCGTCCCACGGCGCGCGGCGGAAGCGGCTGGGAACCGCCTAATCCGCGGTGACGCCTCCGTCCACGGGAAACGCAACCCCGTTGATGAACGAAGCTTCGTCGCTGGCGAGGAAGACCAGCGCGTTGGCGACGTCCGTTGCGGTGGCGAGCCTGCCCAGCGGCACTTCGCCCAGTCTCTCGGCCCGCCGCTCGGGGTCCTTGAGCATGACCTGCACGAAGGCGGTATCGACCGTCGAGGGATGAACCGAGTTGCAGCGGATATTGTCTTTTGCGTATCGCACGGCCACCGATTTCGTCAGCAGGGTCAGGGCGCCCTTGGTCGTCGTATAGGCCTCGTTGGTGTAGCGGTGGCCGACCAGGCCGCACACCGAGGACATGTTGAGGATGACCCCGCCGCCGCCGGCCCGCATGATCGGCAGGGCGTATTTGATCCCGAGAAACGGCCCTTTGACGTTCACCGCGAGCATGGCGTCCAAGGACTCCGCGGGCATTTCCTCGATGTTCTTGCGGATGTTGATGCCCGCGTTGTTGACGAGAATGTCGAGGCGTCCGCGCTGCGCCAGCACTGCGGTAAGCGCCTCGTCCCAGCTTTCCTCGGAGGTGACGTCGAGCGGCAGGAACACCGCCCCCAGGGACGCGGCGGTCTTTTCGCCTTCGGCGCGGGTCACGTCGGACACGAACACCGAGGCGCCTTCCTCGCAGAACCTTCGGGCGGTTTCCGCGCCGAGTCCGCCCGCAGCACCCGTAATCAGGGCGATCTTGCCCGCAAGCCGCATCGCGCTCATTTCGCGATCCCCTTGCGGACCTTGACCCCGGCGAGCCGTTCGTAGAATTGGATGAGGCCGCTATGGTCTTCGCCCTGTTTGCCGTCGACCTTGAGCGCCTGCATGATCTCCATGACCTGACTGGTGAGCGGGATCGGAACGCCCGACTCGTGCGCCGTATCGAGCGCGTTCTGCAGGTCTTTGATGTGCAGCTCGATCCTAAATCCGGGCTTGTAGTTTCCCGCCAGGACCATCGGGGCCTTCGCGTTGAGGACGGTGCTTCCCGCAAGTCCGCCCTTGATGGCATCGAACACCCGCTCGGGATCGACGCCCGCCTTGGTGGCGAGGACGAACGCCTCCGACATCGCGGCGATGTTCAGCGCGACGATGATCTGGTTGGCGAGCTTGGTGACGTTGCCCGCGCCGATATCGCCGCAAAGAACTGCGGTCGCGGCCATCTTCAAGAGCACGTCTTTGACCTTGGCGAACACGGCCTCTTTGCCGCCCACCATCACGGCCAGCGTGCCGTCTACGGCCTTGGGCTCGCCGCCGGAAACCGGCGCGTCGAGCATCTCGATGCCCTTCTTGGCAAGCTCGGCAGCCATTTCGCGGCTGGCCAGCGGCGCGATGGAGCTCATGTCGACGAGCACGCTTCCCGGCTTCGCCCCTTCGAGCACGCCGTTCTCGCCCAGCACCGCCGCCTTCACGTGCGGCGAATTGGGCAGCATGGTGATGATGAGATCGCTCTTCGAGGCCACGTCCTTCGGCGAGGTGCCCGCCGTCGCGCCCGCTTCCACCAACTCCTTTACCGGCGCGGCAACGACGTCGAATACGACGAGCTTGTGGCCCGCCTTGACGAGATTCTTGGCCATGGGCTTGCCCATGATGCCCAGGCCGATGAATCCGATGTTCATTACTTTGCTCCTCTCAAAAGCGTTTTGACGGCCTCGGCGACGGCGCCAGAGGTCAGCCCGAAATGTGCCAGCAGGATGTCGTAGTTTTCCGCCGAGGCGCCGAAGCTGTCGGGAATGCCGACGAACTCCACGGGGCCGTGACGGACGGCCCGAAGCGCCTCCACCACGGCGGAACCGAGCCCGCCGATCACGGAATGCTCCTCGGCCACCACGATGGCGTCCACGCCGGCGGCATGGCGGATCACCGCATCGCGGTCGAGCGGCTTGATGGTGCCGACGTCGAGCACCCTTACCGAAATTCCCTCGCGCGCCAGGGCCGTCGCGGCCTCCAGAGCCTTGGACACCATGACCCCCGCCGTGAAGATCGCCGCGTCGCTGCCGTCCCGCAGCTTGGTCACCTTGCCGATGGCATAAGGCTCTGCGGGCGGTGTCACGAAGGGCAGATCGTTCCGGTTGATCCGGAGGTAGACGGGGCCCTTCCAGTCCAAGAGGCAGTCCATCATCTTCTCGACTTCGATGGAATCGGCCGGGCAGAGCACGGTCATGTTCGGCAGCGCCCGCATCAGGGCGACGTCCTCCACGCCCTGATGGGTCTTGCCGTCGCCGAAGTCGGAAAGCCCGGCGCTGGAGCCGCAGATGCGTACGGGCAGATTCGGGATGCAGATGGAATTGCGCAGCTGATCGTACGCCCTGCCGGCTGCGAACACGGCGAAGGAATGGATGAAGGGAATCTTTCCGGCCAGCGCCAGTCCCGCCGCGGTGGAGGCCATGTTCTGCTCGGCGATTCCCATTTGGAAATAGCGGTCGGCAAACTCGGCCTGGAACATGACGGACATGGTGGATTTGCCGAGGTCCGCTTCCAGAGCCACGACGCGCGCGTCCTTTTTGCCCAGCCGGATAAGGCTCTCGCCATAGGCGGTTCTCAGGTTCGGAGCGGTCATTGCAGCCTCCTTGCGGCTTCGATTTCACGCAGCGCCTTGTCGTGCTGCTCCTGGGTCATGGCGCCGTTGTGGAAGGCCGCGGTATTCTCGGCGAAGGAAACCCCCTTTCCTTTGATCGTTTCCGCCACGATCACGGTGGGAACGCCTTTTTTCGCGGCCGCCTCGTCCAGGGCATCGAGCACCGCGCCCGCGTCGTGACCGTCCACGCCGAGCACGTTCCATCCGAACGCGCGCCACTTCTCTGCGATGTCGGGGATGTCGAAGATTTCCTTGGTCGGGCCGGTGGCTTGAATCCGGTTGCGATCCACAATGGCGGTGATGGAATCGAGCTTGTAGCGCGCAGCGGCCATCGCCGCTTCCCAGAGCTGGCCCTCGGCAAGCTCGCCGTCTCCCATGACGACGTAAACGCGCGCCGGACTTTTATCGAGCCGCAGCGCGAGCGCCATGCCCACCCCGATGGAAAGTCCCTGTCCGAGAGAGCCGGTGACCGCCTCGATTCCAGGGGTCGCCATGTCGGGATGGCCCTGCAGCTTGCCCGCAAGGGTTTTCAATCCGCCGAGATCTTCTCTCGGGATGACGCCCAGTTCGGCCAGAGCGGCGTATTGGATGATGACTGCATGTCCCTTGCTGAGCAGGAAGCGGTCCCGGTTGGGGTCCTTCAGCGCTTTGGGGTCGAAGTGCATCTTCCCGAAATATATGGCGGCGACGATCTCGGCGAGCGAGCAAGAGCCGCCGAGGTGTCCCACTTTGCCGACGCCGATCATGTTTACGACATCGGCCCTGAGGTCCCAGGCGATACCTTGGATCCTCCGAATCTCGTCAGGCTTTGCCATCCGTTTTCCTCCCGGCGCGGGACTTCTGATCCCCGCCACGCTTGCTTTTCAATCTTCGGATCGTCCGCTCGACGTGATCCGCCATGAGCGATTCCGCCAAGGGCCCATCCTGGGCTTTGATCGCTTCCAGGATTTTCCGGTGATAGTAGAGGCCGTCTTTGGTGCCGAGCGAACCCACGATGCCGTACATCGAGACCTTCAGGATGTCCGTGATGACGGCGTTCACCTTCACGATGACGGGATTTCCCGTCGCCTTTGCCAAGGCGAGGTGAAAGCTCAAATCCGCTTGGGCGAAGGCGCGCGCGTCGTTGCGATGCTCCTCCATATCCCGGAAGGCGGCTTCCAGTTCCGCGATCTCGGCCTTTCCCGCCCGTTTCACCACAAGGGACGCAATGCCGCTCTCCACGATCTTCCGGAATTCGAGGACGTGGAGAATGTCGAGCGTGTCGAGGGCGAGCATGGGAAGAAGGGGACTGAAGAGGACTTCTCCGGCATAGTCGCGCACATAGGTGCCGCCACCGTGCCGTGTCTCCAACAGCCCGAGGGATGCCAGCATCTGCAAAGCTTCCCGGATCGAGACGCGGCTGACCCCGAACGCCTCGGCAAGGGCGTTCTCCGAGGGAATCTTGGCGCCGGGCGCCCAGGTCCGCTCCATGATCTGGTCACGAAGCTGATCGAAGACCTGATTCTTCACGCCGGTACGCCGCACGCGGGTCAAATGCATACTTGCCATTGAAGTTGTATGATATCTTACAAGTCCAAAATCGTCAACACGGCCGCCCCGGTTCGGCACGCGGCAAATCGCTTGCGAAGGCGCCATTTTGTCCCAGCACCTGACGTAATAGTGTAGATACTCCAGCATCCAACCGAAACGCCTCGTACAATCCTGCGATGAACACCCCGAACCAAAATCAGACCCGAAATCAGACGACCGCGCGCGACGAATTTGCCCGAATGCTGCTCACCGGGATGTGGGACGCCGGCGTAAAGGCGGCAAGCGTGGCCGGGCTTTTTCGCAAGAGTCTTCCTCCGCGGCCCGCAGGACGGATTGTGGTGGTCGGCGCCGGCAAAGCCGCCGCAGCCATGGCCGCAGCGGTGGCCGATGTCTACGGCCCGGCCGTCGAAGGCGTGGTCGTCACCAGACACGGACATGGCCTCAAGCCGGGAGAATCGAGCGGGGCGATCAAGATCATCGAAGCGCGCCACCCCGTGCCCGATGCGGCGGGGCTTGAAGCGGGCCGCGCCGTGTTGCAGTCCGTAGCGGGCCTCTCGGCGGACGATCTCGTCTTGTGTCTTCTGTCGGGCGGCGGCTCGGCCTTGCTCGAACAGCCTCTGCCCGGAATCCGGCTCGACGATATCACGGCGTTGAACAAGCGCTTGCTGGACAGCGGCGCGGCAATTTCCGAAATCAACTGCGTGCGCAAGCACATTTCGGCGATCAAGGGCGGCGGCCTTGCCCTCGCCGCCTGGCCTGCGCGTGTCGTCACGCTGGCGATTTCGGATGTGCC
>Ga0187810_10000083_pt1 | contig 43986 bp, 40 predicted proteins | sample NC_wetland_sal_i_9_FD_132963 | JGI IMG/M metagenome (GOLD analysis project Ga0187810, IMG submission 132963) | Wetland sediment microbial communities from Neuse River Estuary, North Carolina, USA - ASW_5 | ecosystem: Environmental > Aquatic > Freshwater > Wetlands > Sediment | place: USA: North...
CGGTCTACCGGACCTCCACCATTCTGCATCCCAACCTCGCCTCCCTGAAGGCGGAGATCTCCGACGGCAAGCGCAAGCGGTTCGCCTACGGCCGCCTCGGCACACCCACGACAGTCAGTTTCGAGGAGGCCGTCAGCGCGCTCGAAGACGCCGCGCAAACCGTCAGCCTGCCCTCAGGGCTGAACGCGATCACCACGGCACTTCTGGCGGTGTGCGGCACCGGCGATCATCTGTTGATGACCGATACCTGTTATGGGCCGACGCGCCGGTTCTGCAATTCCGTGCTGAAGCGGATGGGCGTGGAAACGACCTTCTACGATCCCCTGATCGGCGCAGGCATCGCGGCGCACTTCCGCCCGAACACCAAGGCCGTCTATTGCGAAAGTCCCGGCACGCTCACCTTCGAGGTCCAGGACATTCCGGCCATCGCCGAGGCCGCCCACGCGCACAACGCGCTCGTGCTGATGGACAACACCTGGGCGACGCCGCTTTACTTTCCGGCGCTGCAACGCGGCGTGGACCTTTCGATCCAGGCCGGTACGAAGTTCATCGGCGGGCATTCCGACGTGATGATCGGGACGATCGCGGTGAAGGAAGCACTCGCCAAGCGGCTTGTCTCTTTCGTGAACGAGCTCGGGCTCTATGCCAGCGGAGACGACTGTTTCCTCGCCTTGCGCGGCTTGCGCACCCTGCCCGTCCGGATGCAGCGCCACCAGGAAACCGGCTTGATCCTGGCACGGTGGCTGGCGGCGCGGCCGGAGGTCTCGCGCGTGCTCTATCCCGTCCTCGAGAGCGATCCCGGGCACGCGTTGTGGAAGCGCGATTTCACCGGCGCCTCGGGCCTGTTCGGCGTCGTCTTGAAACCGGTCGGCGCCGCCGGACTTGCCGCCATGATCGACGGCCTCAAGCATTTCGGCATCGGCTATTCCTGGGGCGGCTACGAGAGCTTGATTATTCCGGCCGAGTTCGTCCGCACGGTGCAGCCATTCCATGCCGAAGGGCCGGTGATCCGGATCCACGCCGGCCTCGAAGATGCGGGCGACCTCCTCGCCGACCTGGAAGCGGGTTTCGCCAGGATGGCAGCCGCATGACCGACGTCCTCTCGCGCGAGGCGTTCCTGAACGCCGTCAAGTTCAACGAGAACGGGCTCGTACCCGTGATCGCCCAAAGCTACGCCTCGGGCGCCGTGCTGATGCTCGCCTGGATGAACCGGCAGACGCTGGAAGAAACCCTGACGACCGGACGCGTGACCTATTGGTCGCGATCGCGCAAGAAAGTCTGGCGCAAAGGCGAAAGCTCCGGCAACACGCAGCAACTGGTGGAGGCGTTCGTCGACTGCGACGGCGACACGCTGCTGTTGAAGGTCGACCAGACCGGCCCCGCATGCCACACCGGCGCGCCGACCTGCTTTTTCCGGCGGCTTGGCGGCGGTTAGGCCATTACACAGAAATGCGCTTTTGCACGGCGCTTCGGACAGACTCCTCCCGTTGACGGGTTTTAGTTTTTTCAGAACGCCCGCACAGGCGCCTTCTCCGGCCGTCCTCGCGGACGGCCGCTGGCATCGTGATGCACGTGCGGGGATATAGCCGAGATGGGGATTCGACCGTCGCGGTTCAAGGGAGTGCGACAGTCTGATCATAAGACTGCCCCATCAGCCGCTTAGGCAAATGCGGCCTGATCGCGCTTCGCAATTTCAGAGCACCGCGGCAAAAAAATCGCCGCGGTCCGGCGTGCTCAGAACTGATCTTCCCTGTCGTGCTGGTCTTCGAGCGCGCGATTGCTCGGATAGAGCCGGGCGGTGAGCACGATCACGGCACCCACGCCGAACAACACGAAGAACGCCAGCATCGCGCCGGTCCCGGCCACGATGAACGCAATCACGATAAGCACCAGACCGATAAGAACCCGAATGCCTCGTTTGCGCATGACGGCCCCTTTCCGAGGTCAGCCGAACAGCGCGCCCAGGTGATCGTTGAGGAATTTGCCTTTCGGATCGAGCTTGGCACGCACCGCACGGAAGTTCTCGTACTTCGGATACTGCGCCGCGAGTTCGTTGCGCGTAGCGGTGTGGAACTTGCCCCAATGCGGACGCCCGCTATTGTTGCGGAAAATCGCTTCGCACGCCTCGAACAGCGGATTCGTACCCATCCGCCGGTATTGATGGACGGAAATCGTGGCGCTTTCGCGTTCAAAGAACGGGCTCATCCACACATCGTCTGCCGCCACCGTCCGAAATTCGATGGGAAATCCGGTGCTTATGCGCCGCTTGCGGATCATCTCGACGATTTCCCGGAGCGTGTCGACGCCCTTGGCGTAGGGCACGGCATATTCCATTTCGTTGAAGCGGACCGTTTGCGGACTGGGGAACACTTCGTGGCTCCAGCGCACCTTTTCTTTTCGCGGCATCACACGGGTCAGGAACCGATGCGCCGTTTTTGTCAGTCCGGGCATGTAGCGGATCAACTCGTTGACGCCCGCAAACACGTACTCATTCGGCCGTCTGAGTTCGCCTCGGGCGTAGAGCGTCCGGGCGCTGTGCCGCGCCGGAGCATTGGCCTGGGATTCGTTGAGCGCCTTACAGACCGCGAACTCGCTGTCCGGAAACCAGAAGAACTCGAAATTCCGGTTGGCGTCGACCAAGCCATCGAGCTGACGGAAGAGCTCGTCGATCGGGTGCAGGAAATATTTGCGCTGAAGCTTGTAGACCGGGCGGACGTGCATATCGATTTCGGTCATCACGCCGAGAAGACCCATCGCCGTGCGCCCGGCGCAGAAAATGTCGGGGTTCTCGTCGCCCGAACAGTGGATCACTTCGCCCGACGCCAGCAATAGCCGGAAACTGGCGACTTCGGAGGAAATGCTGCCGAGCGTCCGGCCCGTCCCGTGCGTGCTGGTCGCCACTGCACCACCAAGCGTCTGCCGGTCGATGTCGCCCATGTTCTTGAGCGCATAGCCAAGCGGATGCAGCAGCGAACCGAGGCCCCACAGGGGCGTCGCGCCCGCGATGGTGACCGTTTCGCGTTCGGGATCGCAGCCCTTCAGCCCGACGAAAGCGGACAAATCGATGAGCGTTCCGTCGGTACGGTTCAGCGGCGAGAAAGAATGGCCGTTGCCGGGGAAGCGAACATGGCCCTCCGCCTTGCGCAGCGCCGCAGCCAGATCGACTTCATCGCGCGGCGCAACCACGTCGTGCGGCCGGAAGACCACGCTGCCCGACCAGTTCGACCATTTTCCGCCGACAACCTTCATGAACGCCCCGTAATCCGCGCGCGGCTTTTATCCCTTCGCGCGCCCACGTCAACTGAAGGGTCGAAATCTCGCGGCGTTCGGGTGTGACACAAACCCCGCGCGACTTGTTCAACGAGCGAAGACTGGCGACCCCGGCGTGACTCGAACACGCAACCTGCGGCTTAGAAGGCAGCTGCTCTATCCAGTTGAGCTACGGGGTCGGATGGTCAATGCGACCAGGGCACCTTTCTATCATACCGGAAATTATCCGCGTATGACTTCGGTCTCCTGGTCGGATCGTGCGGCTCGAACAGGTCGTAAGCGATGGCGTGCTTCCGGGCATAGGCAATCGCCTCTTCCCTGGTGTCGAACTCCATCTGCACTTGCGACAGCGTATCCGTGGAGCTCGTCCAGCCCATCAAGGGGTCGATGCGCCGCGGGCTGGCGGGCTCGAATTCCAGCAGCCAAGCCCTGGTCCGTGCATTGCCCGATTGCATGGCAGTCCTGGTTGGCCGGTAAATGCGCGCACGCATGACAACCTCGCTCGTTCTCGCGGCTCTTCGCGCAGGCTTCCCGGCCGATGCCCGTTGTCGCGGGCAAAGACCAGCCTGCCAAGCCGTAGTTCGCCCAGCACGCGAAGGCTGGTCGGGGCGGCGTGATTCGAACACGCGACCCTCTGCTCCCAAAGCAGATGCGCTACCAGACTGCGCTACGCCCCGCGACGCCTACGCCGTACACGAAAGCCCTGCCACACTGCAACCCGGTCGCGTCAGGAGGCGTTGTTGAAGATCTCGGCATGCACCCGTTCCCCCGGTTCGATCCCGAGCACATGCGACCGGCCGCCGGCGATTTCGAGCACCGCCCGAACCGGTTCGCTCGACGCGATCGGGTCCTCCGAATAGGGCACCGCGTTCTCGGCGACGCTGGAGATCGTTCCGTCGGCCCGGATGAAGATCATATCCAGCGGTAACGGCGTGTTTTTCATCCAAAAGACCTGCAGGCCTTCCTCTTGAAAATCGAACAGCATGCCGCCGTTGGGGGGCAGCTTGGTCCGGAACATCAGTCCCTTCTTGCGCGCCGCGTCGTCGGCGGCCACTTCCACCATGAAGGTAACCGGTCCCTTCGGCGTATCGACGACGACCTTGGTGGTGGGAGCGCCCTCGTGGCTCGGGGAACAGCCGGTCAGGAAGGCGAGGAACAAGGCAGCTGCGAAGAACGCACGCATGGCAACCCACTCTATGGCTGCGGCCGTCAGGACGGCCCGATTGGCCTTCGGAGGCGGTCTCAGGAGATCAGGAATCGAGCACCGTGATTTCTGCCGCCAATTCGCCCTTGGGTCCATCGCCCGCGCGGACGCGGACACGCTGTCCTTGACGCAGCTCGCGAATGCCGCTGCGCCGCAGCGTTTCCATGTGGACGAAGATGTCGGGCGTGTCGGGGCCGCGCGAAACGAAGCCGTACCCTTTGCCGCGGTTGAACCATTTCACCGTAGCATCGAAGGCCGGACCGCGCGGCTCCGCCGTGTAGCGCGAGGCGCGCGGTGCGCTTAACTCCGACGCCTGTGCGGTGGAGTTGTCGAGCGAAAGCAACCGGCGCGCCTGAAGTCCCTTGGGGCCCTGCACCGCTTCGCACACGACACGCGCGCCTTCATACGCCGCCTTGAACCCGGATTGGCGTACGCAAGTTTGATGGAGAAGAACGTCACCCTGCGCGCCGCTTGACGGTTTTATGAAGCCGTACCCTTTCGCAAGATCGAACCACTTGATCTGACCGGCGATCTCTTGCATGGCATCTCCTGGCGAAGACACCGAAAGACCTGTATCCATCCCCTTCCTCGAACTCATGATGGTAAAAATAAGGTTAACATAGGTCGGAAGCCGAGTGAAGCCAAACTGTCGCAGAGCGGTTGCAATTATTCAACCTCAAATTGAGCGCATGCGACTGCACATTCCGGAGCAATTACATGGAGTTGACTGGACAATATGACCTTCCCGCCCCGGCGCACGAGGTTTGGGCTGCCCTAGGGGATCTGCAAATTTTGGCAGCTTGCTTGCCCGGATGCGACCGCGTGGAGAAACAGGGTCCCTCCGATTTTGTTGTCACCGCCATCCTCAAGCGCGGCCCGACGGGGGCGACGCTCAAAGGCCAGCTCTCATTGTCCGAACTCGATCCCCCACGGCGCTGCGTCGTTCGCGGCGAAGGCAACGCCGGCGCGGCCGGATCCGCCACAGGCGAAACCGAACTGCTTCTCGACGAGAAGAACGGCATCACAACCCTCACCTATGCGGCCCAGGTGACGGTCGATAACAAGCTCATGCAGATCGGACCGGGGCCGATCGACGACGCAGCACGGAAATTCGTAGACGATTTCTTCGCCCGCCTCGCCAAGGTGCTCGCCCAAGGCAAGACGCAGTGCGAAATGGCCGCGTCGGGCGGCAGCCCCGCGCTTGACCCCGCGCGCGACGAACTTCCGCGGGAGACGCGGGGCTTCGCGAAGATTTGGATCGGCGCCGGCATCGCCGTTGCCGCAACGGCGGCAGCGTTTTTGTTCGTCCGCCGGTATCGCTAGCGCCTCGACCGCGCCCTGACCGGCTGCCTATCACACGCGACGCCACGACGAGGCCATGATGGCGGTGATTAATCTAACGGCGAACGGATGCGCCGTTGTGGAGGCTTTGGCATGAATTCGGACCAATCCGATGCCCTCGATACGGCACAGCGCTGGCTAGAAGCCGGTCGTGGCGTTGCGCTGGGCACGGTGATCAACACCTGGGGTTCGGCCCCGCGGCAGGCCGGCAGCGTGATCGCCGTGCGCGACGACGGCGCATTCGACGGCTCGGTTTCCGGCGGGTGCGTGGAAGGCGCGGTGATTGAACAGGCACAGGCCGCCATCAAGGACGGCAAGTTCCGCCGCCTGGAATTTGGCGTCGCGGACGAACAGGCCTGGTCGGTGGGGCTGGCCTGTGGCGGCCGAATTGAGATTCTGGTCGAACCTTTCGCATCGGACAGGGCGCGCGGCACCCTGCGGGCCATCAACGAAGCCAGGCGGCTGGAGCGGCCGGTGGTGCGGGCTATCGACCTCTCCACAGGCGAGGACCAGCTCATCGATCTCAACCTCGATCTAAAGCCGCTCGGCCAAGCCGCCGCGGCCGCCGCCCGTGCCGATCGCAGTGCGAACGTGGAGTTGGACGGCAGGCCGTGGTTCCTCGCGCTGTACAATCCTGCCGTCGATCTCGTCATCGTGGGTGCCGTCCACATCGCACAGGCCCTAACGAAGATGGCGGCGCTGGTCGGCTTTCGCGTGCGCGTGATCGATCCGCGCATCTCCTTCGCAACGGCCGAGCGCTTTCCCGGCGTAGCGCTGTCGCACGACTACCCGGACGAGGCGCTGGCCCGCGCTCCGCTTGGCCGCCGTAGCGCCCTCGTCGTGCTTTCGCACGACCCCAAGATCGACGACCCGGCCCTCGCGGCTGCTCTCGCCTCCCCGGCCTTCTATGTCGGCGCCCTCGGTTCGAAGAAAACCCAGGCCGCGCGCTGCGAGCGGCTGAAGTCCCGCGGCTTCAGCGACGAAACGGTTGCCCGCATCCACGGCCCGGTCGGCCTGCCGATCGGAGCCAAGAGCCCCGAGGAAATCGCCCTGTCGATCGTGGCCCAGATCACCGAAGTGCTGCGCAAGGCCGGTTAGTCGTAACGCTTCTTCTGCCGGTCGGCCCGCGCCGTGTTGCGCGGATGCAATTCGTCGGCACTCAGAATCCCGTCCTGGTTTTTGTCCAGCCGTGCGAAGGACTTGATTTCCGAACTGCCGAACTCCTGCACGGTCAGCGTGCCGTCGCCGTCGGCATCCAGCCGCCGGAACGCCCGGGCATTGGCCGTTGCGAAGCGCTGCTGCTCGCTGAGTTGGAACTGCGCCAGGCTCATCGCGGCCGCCCCGCCCGTCGCCTGCGCGAAACGCTTGGCAACTGCACTATCCAATTCCGCTCGGGTCACGCGCCCATCCATGTTCGTGTCGTTGTCCGCGCAGAAGCTGGAGAGCCCGCCGCGCCCGCCGCCGTTCCGTCCGCTGACCGCGCACGACACGCTGCCCTGCCCGTCCCGGTCGAGGCTTACGAACCGCGCGCGCTGGCCCGCCGCAAACTCGGCGGGTGTCAGCTTACCGTCGCCGTTCCAATCCAGGCTGCGGAATTCCTCGGCATTGCGCTCGCGGAATGCGTCCGCCCGGGCCGCCAGGAATTCCTCGTAGGTCATCGCCCCTTTGCGATGGGTCGCGACGGCAAACCGCCAGCCGATAATGCCGTTCATTTCGGCGCGAGTGACGCGGCCGTCGTGGTTGCTATCGAACTCGCTCAACAGGCGGTCGGCCGATCTTTCGTTGCGCTGCGTATCGCCGAAATCGGCAATTTGCGCGCTGCTGCTGACGGCTAGCACGCTCACCACCCCCAAAAGCAGGGCAACCCTCAAACCTGTTTTCATCGGAACGCTCCATTGAATCGCCACCGTCAACATGATGTATCGGCCGTCGCGGAACTTTACCAGAACAAAGTTTTGTTTTCGCAAGATTGCTCTCGGGTTATCCACCGACACACTTCGGGACAAATCCGCGTTTGCGAGCCATGCGCGACCCTCCGAGAATGAGCCATGCTAGAATTCCCCACCATGAACCGGGACGAATCAAAACCGCACATTCTTGTTGTGGAGGATGCTCGCGATATCCGCGAGCCGCTGGCCCGCTATCTGCGCGAGCACGGCTACCGCGCCACCACGGCCCCCGACGCCGCCGCCGCGCGCAAGGTGATGAAAGCGTCTGCGATCGATCTTGTCGTGCTCGACATCATGATGCCGGGCGAAGACGGCCTCAGCCTGTGCCGCTCCATCCGCGAGACCACGCAAACGCCGGTGATCCTTTTGACGGCGCGCGGCGAAGAGGTCGACCGCATTATCGGCCTCGAAATGGGCGCCGACGACTACATCCCCAAGCCGTTCAGCCCGCGCGAATTGATCGCGCGCGTCGGCGCGGTGCTCCGCCGCACGCAGGCTCTGCCGCCGAGGCAGAAGCCGCCAACCGCCGCCCGGATTCATTTCGGAGATTGGACGCTCGATACCGGCCAGCGCGAGCTGATCGACCAGGACGGATTGGCCATGCCGCTGTCGAGCGGCGAATTCCGCCTGCTGACCGCCCTTCTCGATCGCCCGAAAATCGCGCTGACCCGCAACCAGCTTCTCGATCTTACCAAAGGGCGCGATGCCGACCTGTTCGATCGCTCGATCGACAACCACGTCAGCCGTCTGCGCAAGAAGATCGAGCCCGATCCCAAGAACCCGCGTTACATCAAAACGGTCTGGGGAGGCGGCTACATTTTCGCGGTAGATCCGGTGACCGAATGAGGTTGTGGCCCCGCACGCTGGGTGCGCAGCTCATCGTCGTGATCACGGTGGCCGTGCTGCTTTCGAATGTGGCGGTCGCCCTGTGGTTCGAGCTCGGCAGCGAGCGGCTGAACGAAAACGACCTCACCGAGCGCATGCTGGACCGCGCGGCATCCATCTCGACGATGATGGGCTCCATCCCGCCGAAGGCGCGAACTCAAGCGACGGAAGCTCTCGAAGGCCGGCTTTGGCGGTTTCGCATCGTCACCGGCCAGTATGTCGCTCAGCCGATGACCTCCGACGAGACGAAACTCGCGGTGAGGCTGCGCGCAATGCTTCCGGAGAAGTCGGCCAAGCTTCCGGTCGCGGTGCATTTTCGTCCCTGGAAAGGGGATCGCGACCCCGGGCATCAATCCGTCGAAGCCACCATCGCGATCGAAATGACCTTGCCGGTGGTCCGCAACACACAGCTTGTGGCCACTTTCATCCGGCCGTTGGGGCCGCCCTGGCCTATCGAAATGACGGTTGCCGCCTTGGTCGCCGTGCTGGTCGCCTCGGTTGCCGGCGCGTACATCGCCCGGCGCGTGGCCCGTCCGCTGTCCAAACTCGCGAATGCCGCAGCAATCGCCACCCAGGGCGAAACCGCTCCGCGCGTCCCGGAAGAAGGTCCGGAAGACGTCCGTCATGCCGCCGAGGCTTTCAATGCGATGATGGATCAGGTTTCGCGCACGCTGGAGAGCCAGCGGCACCTGCTTTCGGCCGTCGGGCATGATCTGCGCACGCCGATCACGGCCATGCGCATCAACATCGAGTTCGTCGAAGACTCCGAGCTGCGCGAACGCCTCCAGAAAAACCTGGACGAACTTCAGGACCTGACGGAATCCGTCCTGTCGACGGTCAAAGGCGCGGGAGGCGAAGCGCGCCGCCAAATCGACCTGGCAAGCCTTGTCGAAAGCGTGTGCGCCGATCTGGACGACCTGGGCGAACCGGTCACCTGGGCCGGACACGACCCCGCGCCCCTTTCCTGCCGCGCCAACGAGATCCGCCGGGCGGTCCGCAATCTGGTCGAGAATGCCGTCTCCTACGGCAAGTGCGCCCAGGTATCGATGCGCGACGCGCCGGGTGCCTATGAGGTCGTGATCGACGACGAGGGACCGGGAATCCCGCCGGAGGACCGGACGCGCGTGTTCGAGCCGTTTGTCCGCCTGGAGGGGTCGCGCAATCTGGAGACTGGCGGCACGGGCCTCGGGCTGACGCTCGTCAAGGCGATTGCCGAAGGCCATGGAGGGAAGATAACCCTGGACGACCGTCCCGGCGGTGGCCTCCGGGCTGTCCTGCACCTACCCCGGCGGGCCGCAGGTACAACCGAGCCGCGCATCGCCAAAGAGGCTCTGTGATCGCCCCCCGCATCGCGGCGGTCATTCTCGCGGCGGGGCTCTCGTCGCGGATGCCCGTAAACAAGCTGCTGGTGCCGATCCGGGGCAAGGCCGTCGTGCGCCATGTCGCCGACGCTGCGCTTGCGAGCCGGGCAACGCCGGTGATTGTCGTGACCGGAAGCTGTGCTTCTGCAATCCGAGCCGGGTTGAGCGGCCTCGATCTACAGATCGTCGAAAATAAAGACTTCGCAAATGGTTTGAGCGAGTCGCTAAAGTGCGGTGTAAGGCACGTGCCGGACGATTGCGAGGGTGCCGTCATTCTTTTGGGCGACATGCCATTCGTCACGCCCGCCCTCATCGACCACCTGATCGAGAGCCTCAATGTGAGCCAAGGGCGCGCGATCTGCGTGCCTGTCCGAAAGGGCCGGCGCGGCAATCCCGTCCTGTGGAGCTGCGACTTTTTCCCCGAGTTGCTGCAACTTGAAGGCGATGCCGGCGCCAAACGGCTGATGGCCCTGCACGAGGATGTCCTGTACGAGGTTGAGACGCCCGACGACGGCGCCTTGATCGATATCGACACGCCGGACGACTTGAGAGCCCATGAGTGACCTGCCCTACACCACGGACGTGTTGCGGTTGGCGGCCGAGGCCAATGGCGCCGGTCGGTTGCCGCCTCCCTGTCTGACCCACACCGAGCACAACCCGGCCTGCGGGGATCGTTCCACGGTGGACCTTCAGGTCGAGAACGGTGTCGTCGTGGCCATTGCGCACGACACGCGGGCGTGCGTCCTGTCCCAAGCCTCGGCGTCGATCCTGGGCGCCGCCATGGGCGGCCGGCCCGTTGCCGAACTCGTGAGCCTGCGGAACGCCGTGCAGTCGATGCTGCAGGGTGCCGGTCCCGGTCCCGGCGGAACTTTCGCGCGCTACCGGTATCTCGCCGACGTCGCCAGCCACCCCGGCCGTCACCGCTGTGTGCTTTTGCCCATCGATGCGGCGCTCAAGGCGCTAAAGGGCTCCGAACCAGGCTGACAACGGCCCCATTTTCAGATTGGTCGCCGCAACCCCCACCTCGCCGCAACCGATGTCGACAGCCTTGGCACCCGACAGCATGGCGTTCTGGAACGTCGCGGACTTCCGGCTCATGTTGAAGACGCAGAGGAGGCGCTCGCTCCCTTCCGTGCGGATCAAGGCGAGAACCGGCGCGTTTGCCGCCACAAAGTTCATATTCCCCGTGCGCAGCGCCGGATGCTGTTTCCGCGCCGCGAGAAGCCGCCGAGCGTAATGCAACGGCGAATTCGAGTCCTGCTCCTGCCGCGACACGGCGAGCGCACGATGGGCGGTCCCCGGCGGCAGCCATGGCGTGCCGGCCGTGAATCCGAGATTGTCCGCATCGTCGTTCCACGGCATCGGGGTGCGGCAGCCGTCGCGGCCTTTGAACACGGGATAATAGAGATCGCCGACCGGATCGCGCAGCTGATCCCTTTGCAGATCGACCTGGGTCAGCCCCAACTCTTCGCCCTGGTACAGAAGCACGGTGCCCTTGATCGACAGAAGCAGCGCCAGCATCAACTTGGCTAGCGCGGGATCGCCCTCGGGCGCGCCGCCGAAGCGCGACACTGTGCGCGTCACATCGTGGTTGCTGAACGACACACAGGGCCAGTGGCCGGGGTGTCCGCGAAGCAAAGCGTAATTGCCGGTGACGAAGGCGGGCGAAAGTTGGCTCTGGCGGAGCATATAAAACGTGTAGCCGCCGTGAAGGCCCACGTCCGGCTCGGCATAGGCCCCGGCACGCTCATAGCCCTCGGAGAACTCGCCGAACACGAAACGGTCGCCGTGGCGCTCGACCGTGCGGCGGATTTCGTCGAGCACTTTCACGTTTTCCGGCAGATTGCAGTCGTACAGGTGTTCCTGAAGATTGTCGGCGGCGTACCAGGTCGCATCCGTGCGCTTCTGCGGCGGCACGGGCGGATTATCCCGCAGCTTGGGGTCGTGCAGAAAGGCGTTCGCCACGTCGAGCCGATAGCCGTCGACGCCCCGTTCCAGCCAGAAATCCAGTACCTTCAGCCCCGCGGCCTTGGCGTCGGGATTCTGCCAGTTCAGCTTGGGTTGCTGGCGCAGGAATTTGTGATGGTAATGCTGCCGACGCGAAGGCTGGTACGACCACGCGGGCCCGCCGAAGGCCGAAAGCCAGTTGTTGGGAGCGGTGCCGTCCAGCTTCGGATCGGACCAGACGTACCAGTCCGATTTCGTCCCCCGCATCATGCTGTCCCCGAACCAGGCGTGTTCGTCGGAGGTGTGGCACAGCACTTCGTCGAGGATGATCTTCAGCCCGCGGGCGTGCGCGGCCGCCAGCAGCGCGTCGAAATCGGCCAGCGTGCCGTAATCGGGATGGACGTTCTCGTAATCCGAAACGTCATAGCCCCAATCGCGGTTCGGCGACGGATGGATAGGCGACAGCCAGATGGCATCGACGCCGAGGCTCTTGATGTAGTCGAGCTTGCCCGCCAGGCCGGCGAAATCGCCGTGCCCGTCTGCATTGCCGTCGCAGAAGCTGCGGACATAAACCTGATAAACGACGGCACCCCGCCACCACGGAGCCGCCATCGTCACACCTCGGTCGCATTGGCGATGATCTTCGCCACCATGCCGTAGTCGACAGCCTGCTCGGCGCTCATCCAGTAGTTGCGCTCGGTATCGTGGACGATGCGATCCAACGGCTGGCCGGTTTCCCGCGCGATGATGCGGTTCAACCGCTCACGCATCTTCAGGATCTCCTCCGCCTCGATCGAGATGTCCGAAGCCTGTCCGCGCACGCCGCCGAGCGGCTGATGCAACAGGAATCGCGTATTCGGCAGACAGTAGCGGCTATCCTTTGCCGCGCCCAAGTAGATGTGCGCGCCCGCGCTCGCGACCCAGCCCGTGCCGATCATCTTCACCCGTGGACCCACGTAACGGATCATGTCGTGCATGGTGTCGCCGGCTTCGACGTGGCCGCCAGGCGAGTTGATGATGACCTTGATGTCTTCGCTGTTCTCCGCGGCCAGCGCCAGAAGCTGGGCGCTGACGCGCTCAGCCATCTTCATGTCCACTTCACCGAAGATCAGCACGGTGCGCGACTTGAACAACGCCTTTTGCACCGGCAGAGACTGCGATTCGGGCAGTTCGACCTTCGTCTTCTCGTCTTCTTCCTCTTCGTCAAAGCGGACCATACGTGCTCCTGTCGTCCTGATACTGGCCATCCATACAATCTACCGGCGGCGTGGTCTACGGGTTAATGCGGGGCCGGTCCGGGGCTGGCCCGATCGGGCTCGATCTTACCCGTGGCCGCGCCTCCGCAGTCGGCGGAAACCCAATGCAGATCGTATTTCATGATCAGTGGGACGTCCCCCGGCGGCGGCCCGGCCATGCTGATCGCGACGGAGGCATGCTCGGGCGATTCGTAATTGACCTCGATGTGCCCCTTGGGTTTTCCGTCGCTCGCGCCAACGATCGTCTCCACGATTCCCGTCGCGCGGTGCTGCGACGGGTCGATTGCGATCTCGGCGTGCACCTTGTCGGAATTTTTGCAGACCATATCCATCGTCAGCACGCGGTCGGACTTTTGCACGCCCTGCGGAGTGCAGTCGCCCGTCCCCAAGGTTTTTTCGAGGAAGGCTTTGTGCTGTTCCGCGGTTTGGCAAATGTGCATGACGCTGCTGCGGCGCAGAAACTCATCCGAAAGCTTGGTACGATCCTCGGGGGTGCGCGGCGGCGCGACGAACATCGCGATATTGGAGCTGCGCCGGAGTTCCCATAGCCCCTCTCTCGGAGCCGGCCCGGCAGGAAGCAACCCGTCCGCCGCAATCCCCGTTGCAAGGAACCCCGCGCCCATGAGGGCCGCAATCGAAGATCTCGCACGCATGAGTCACCCCGCCGTCCGATAAGAGGCTACCAGACGGCGGACCAAAACGGTATTGTCCAGAGAACGCGCTATTTCACACTTCCGCAGTCGGGCGAAACCCAGCGGGCGTCCATGTTCGTGGTCGTATTCATGGTGCGCCCGTCCATCATCATCATGGTCGTCTGCGTGCCCGAATAATGCACCGGCGACGAATACGTAATATGGATATGGCCGCGAGCGGTCAGCTTGCCGGTGCATACGACGTCGGCGGAGTACGTGTTGCCCATCACTTTCACGTTCTCAGGCTTGCAGTTCGACTCGTGCTTGAAGGCCGGCGCGTCGTTCGCAACATCGGCGGCCGTCATGCAGTACTTGGTCGTGATCGTGTTGCCGCCCATATGCACGCCGTGCGCCCGCATCTGAGCCTGCACCTGGGGCGGCATTTTGGACATGTCGGGCATCGCGGCCATGCCGCCGCCGGTTTGAATGGCCACTTCCCACAATCCCGCCTTGCCGTGGGCGGCCAAAGCGGCGGGCGTGAGCGCGATCGCCAAGGCGGCGGCCAACGCTGTTGCGCAGATCGACTTCATGTGAAATCCCCCTCATTAGAGCCCCGGCGCAGCGCCGAAACAGCGGCGCGATTATCGGAATCGGCACCCGTAAATCAAGAATTATCAGGCTCAGGGCTCGATGCGGTAGCTCCTGAACGAGTGCGGCTCCAGGTTGACGGAAAACACCGTCTGCTTCGGCGGCTCGACTGTCCGCCGGTTGCCGGAGACCGGTACGGCTTTTTCAGGAGGATCGGCGGCAAGCATCGTGCCGGTCGCCAGATCGCGCACGCGCGCGTTCGGCCCCGGGACCACGATTTTCACGGGCGCCGCCGTGTGCCGGTAGGACTCCACCACGAACGTGCCATTGTCGTAGGCAAACAGGGAAACCAAATCCGGCGCATCGATGCGGACCGGGAAATCCCCCAGCAAATAGCGCTTGATCTCGCTCAAAACCGGCCGCGGCAGGTTGTAGAGATCGGACTGGTTCTCGGGGATGTTCAGCAACCAGATCACGCCCTTGGAATAGTGATCCATCAGAAGGATCGGATCGCCCTTGGCGCCCGAAGCGCCGCGCACAACCGGCCAGGAATCGTTGGTGTAGAAGCGAATTTCTGGAAACACGACGTCCGCGCCGGTATGACTTCCATCGTTCAGCATCACGCCCGAGCCGGAGCCGAATCCGCCGATGAAGTTGTGAATCGCCATGATATTGCCGGTCGTTTCCCACTCCACGATGTCGCGAAGCCCTTTGTTCTGGAGCGCCCGCAACAGCCCGCTGGTGATGACGACATCCCCGCCGCCCCGCAAATGCGCCGCGATTTTCTTCACGATGTCCGGATCGTACTTCGCCTCTTCCGTCAGCAGCACCAGCTTCGTGCCGGCCGGAAACGCCGGCGTCATTTCGATCGGCAGTCCGATGTTGCCGAGATAGTTTTGCAGGAAGTCCTCGCCGTCCGATTGATAAGGCTTGTAGCTCGCAATGCCGACGGGATTGCCGAGCCCGTCCAACGCCCGATCGGCCTGTTCGAGGGAAATGCCGGCCACGCTTGCCCAACCCGGTCCGGGATCGCCTTTCGCTGCCGGTCCGTAGCGCTTGACCATTGCCGCCCAACTGAAGCTCGTGGGCCGCGCCTTCCAAGTCCTGTCGCCGGGCGCAACCGGCTGCTCCGTGGAGAGATCGTGCCAGTTGAACAGCGTGATTTCGGCCGGCTTGGCCAACGCCGTGTCCCAAAGCTGTTCCGCATAACGATCCGCGTAGCGCGTGCCGTACGTATCGACCCAGCCGCCGCCGTTGCCGCCCGGCCGGATGTTGTCGAAGTAGCGCAGGATTTCGTAGCTCTCGTATTGCTGCAGAAGCTGGTCGGTGAGGATGGGATCGCGGGTTTCCGTGCCCGTGTAGATGCCGTCGAACATCTGCGCTTCCTTGTCGAGGTCGAAGCCCAGCCCCTGGAAGTGCTCGTACCAGTTCGGGTATTTGATGATGACCTTCACCGACGGATTTGCGGCCTTCGCCGGACCAAGCACCAGGTCTTTCGCGACCTGACGCATATGCTCGAGGCGATATTGGGTCCAGCTCCGCTCGCCCTTGGCTGCGATGTCGGCGTCGCTCTTGGTGTTGTAGAAGAAGAAGTCGTCCAGGATCACTTCGTCGAAGTGCCGGGCCGCAAGCTCGATCGCCCGCTTGCACTCGGCGCGATCGGCGTCGTTCTCATAGTCGAACGAAATGAACTGTCCGCCCCGCTCGTTCGGCGACATCGTTACGCCGCCCGCCACCGCAATGCCCTTGGCCTTGAATGCGGATTTCACTGCGTCGATCTCGGCGTCCGTGGCGAAGACGCGACTGCGGTAGGCCTCGATATATACCTTGTCGAATTTGACCTGCCGCTGCATGCGCGCGAATTGGCGGGCAAACGTCTTCGGGTCGGCCAGTTCCTTGGTGGACGTGACCGTCACATAGACCGCGACGCGGAAGTTCCGGTACTTGCCCGGGGCGGCCGGCGAGATGGACGTCACAAGGACGGCGGCAATCAACGCTGCGAACAGTGCGCGCATGGGCCTCGGTTCCGCGGTGGTTTCGTAACCATCCTGCTTGCTGCGACCAGTTCGCGCAATCGCCGGAAGAAAAAAGCTGGCTCGCCGATCCGAAACTCGCGGCAACCAGCTCGCCTTCGCCCTTTGGGCTACGGCGTGGCGGCCTTCCCTCGCTTCGCGAGCGAAGGCTGGTGGGCCCTAGGGGAGTCGAACCCCTCTTGCAAGATTGAAAATCTTGAGTCCTAACCGATAGACGAAGGGCCCACGGCGTCCGCGCGGAGAGCGGGCTATAAGGCCCCAAAGCCGCCTTTGCAAGCGCGCGCAAGCTTCTGTTTTGTCGCGCAATCTGGCGGAAAACCGCGGCTCACTTTTCCGGGTTTCGCTTCAGGCGCTTGCGGACGCCGCGTCATCGAGGAGCAGTTGCACCTTCTCCCGCCCGTTCCATTCCTCGGCACGCAGGCGCCCGGCGGCATGAATCCGCTGCCCCCGGGACGACAGAAGCCCGTTTCCCAGATCGGTATCGGCGACCCGGAAGGCGATGGCGTCGAGCCGCGATCCGTCCGCGCCCGCCAGCCGCAGGCGGACATGGCCGTGGCCGACCACATCGGCGAACACCACCTGGGCATCCGGCACCGCCAGAACCGGCTCGGCATTACCGGCGCCGAACGGCCCGGCTCGCGACAGTTCGTGCGCCAACGCCGCCGTCGCCCCCGACGGGGAGATCACCGCCTCTAGGCAGAGCGTCACAATCTCGTCCGACGGGCGATGGCGCGCAAAGGCTTCCGCGAGAAAGGCGCGGAAGCCTTCGAGTTGCTCGGGGCGCAGGGAGAACCCGGCCGCCATGGCGTGACCGCCGCCGGTATCCAGCACACCGGCCTCGCGCGCCGCGCGAACCATGCCGCCGATATCGGTGCCGGGAACCGAGCGCGCCGAGCCGCGCCCCAAGCCGCCTTCGAAACCCGCCACGAAGGACGGCTTGGCGAAACGGTCCTTCAAGCGGCTGGCCACGATGCCGACGACGCCCGGATGCCAGCCGTCGCCCGAGAGCAGCAGGAACGGCGCATTGTCCTGCTGGGCCGCCATGGCGATGGCCTCGTCGAGGATCAGCTTCTCGATGGCCTGCCGCTCGCGATTGTGGGTGTCGAGCGCCAGCGCGTATTCCTCGGCCGCGCCCGCATCCGGCGCGGTGAGTAGATCGACGCCAAGCCCGCAGCGGCCGACACGCCCGCCCGCATTGATCCTCGGCCCGAACACGAAGCCGAGATGATACGGCGTGAACGGCGGCGTTACCGCCGCAATGCGCGCCAAGGCTGCCAGACCCGGCCGTTCGAGCTTGTCGAGTTTGGCGAGGCCACCGCGTACGAAGGCGCGGTTGACGCCGGTGAGCGGCACCACGTCGCAAACCGTCGCCAGCCCGACGAGATCGATTGCCTCGCGCAAATCCGGTTCGGCCCGCGCCTCGTACCAGCCCGCATCGCGCAGCGCCCGGTTCAGGCCCACGAGGAACAGGAAGCTGATGCCCGCGGCACACAAATTTCCCAATCCCGAGGTGTCGCCGTTCGCATTCGGATTCACCTGCGCGACAGCCGGCGGATTCTGCTCGGTGGCGTGATGGTCGAGAACGACGACATCGAGACAGGCCTCTTGCGCGGCCGTCAGGGGCCGAAACGCGCCCGCCCCGCAATCGACGGTGACGACGAGGCCGATGCCTTCGTCCTTGAGCCGCAGCAAGGCGGCGGCATTCGGGCCATACCCTTCGGTCAAGCGATCCGGCGTATAGATGCGCGGCGGCGCGCCGACTGCCGCAAGAAAGCCGTACAGCAGCGCTGCCGAGCATGATCCGTCCACGTCGTAATCGCCGAACACGGCGATCTTCTCGCCGCCTGTGACGGCCGCCAGAACGCGCGCCACAGCCTTGTCCATGTTCTTGAGCGTGCGCGGTTCGGGCAGGAAGTGTTTCAGCGTCGGATGGAGGTAATCGCGCGCCTCCTCGATGCCCACACCGCGGGCCACCAGCAGACGGGCCAGGACCGGCGAAATCTCGCACTGCAACACCAGCGCCCGCGCCGCTGCCTCGTCGGACGCCACCAGTCCCCAATTCCGTCCGGAAAACGACCGCTTAACCTGCATGTCGTGAAAGTCCGCGATTCGGTCCGCGGGCGCTAGATTGATCCTAGATATTCTTATCCGCCATCGGCAGATTCGCCCAGCCCAGGCCGCGTTTCGAGCGGTAACCCCGGCGTCATCGCGGGCAAGCGGTCCAGCAACGCCGCGATCCGCGATCGCAGCGCGCCCTTGCGCATTTCGGTCATCTGCGAGAGCCACCAGATAACGGGCGGCACACCGAGCAGCATCAGCGTGCCCCGAAGATAGGGCGACCACGCCACCGGTTCGATTGCAGCGACGAAATACAGCAGCGGCAGATGAAACAGATAAAGCGAAAACGTCATTCCCGCGGCACGCGTGATCCACGCCCCGGTGCGCCCGAACGAAAAGTCCAGACGCGAAGCCGCAAGCAGATTCGCCGCAACCGCCAGCCCCAGGGCAAAATCCTCCACGCGGAATCCATCCGGCAGGTAACGGGAAGGGATGGGCAGGTGCACGAACGTTCCGCGCATCAAGAACACGCCCGCCCCGGCCGCAGCGGTCGCCACGAAGGCGGGCAACGCGTGCCGCCGCAGCGCGTCGCCTTTCGAAAGACGGTACGCTGCAACGCCGAAAAGCCAGAGCGGAAACAGGAGCAGGATGTCGGGACCGGCGATCAACGCGCAGAGACACGCAGCGATCCGGCCCCGGCGGCCAGGCAGGTAAACGGCCGCCCCGAAGATCGCGTAATACCAGAACTCGTAAGGCAGCGACCAATAGGCTCCGTTCGACAGCAACGCCCAATCGCCGAACCACGACTGACTGAGGAACGTCGCGCCGAGCAGCATGCGCAGTGCCGGCTGTGCCTCCTGTCCGAGTACATAGATCTGCGGGTGGATCATGATGCCCACGCGATCCAGCACGAAGGTCAGGACGATGGCGGGAAGCACCACCGAATAGAGCCGTGCCAGCCGTGCCGCGGCATAGTTCTTCAGCGTCGTTTCCTTTTCGTGCGAAACGTAGCCGATGACGAAACCGGACAGCACGAAGAACACGATGACGGCGGGATGCCCATATGGCAGCAGCGGATAGAGCATCCCCCCGCTCAGGCGCTGCCAACTCAGATGGGCCAAAAAGACGACGGAGGCCGCGCCGAAGCGCAACAAGTCGCAGTATATGGAAAAACCGCGCTTCATTGTCCCGACCGCTGTCGACGGTGCATTAACCCATTTGAGACATGCGAAGAAAAGACCGGACGCACCGGCAACTTTCGGGATTATTTGGCGGGGCACAGGAGCAGGCCGCCGCCGTGCTGCCGCGGGGAAATGTCCCGTCGTGTCGCGTTCCGGGGTCGGCGCCGGCCTCTCCGCCAGCGTGCGCCGCCGTTCGAGCTGGCGCGCATCGGCGGGGCTTCCTTTCGGCGCGGCCATGCGGCACCCTGACAGGTGTCGATGAATTCGAATTGGGGCAATCTCGACCGTCGATGAGCGACGATCCAAACAGCATCTTGGGTCAGGCACTGGCACTGCACCGCTCTGGAGATGCCGCCGACGCGGCGGCGCTCTATCGGCAACTGCTGCCCCGCATTCCCGACAATCCACTGTTGCTTCTCGGATTGGGAACGGCGCTGTCGCAACTGGGTCAATACGAAGAAGGCGCCGTCTGGCTCGGCAAATCGCTCGAGCTCGAGCCGCAACAGCCGATCGCGTGGTCCAATCGCGGCAATGCCTTGAGGCTTCTCAAGCGGCATTCCGAAGCGCTGGCGGACTACGACCGCGCCATCGCGCTCAACTCCGGCTATGCCGAGGCCCACTACAACCGTGGCATCGCCCTGGCCGATCTCAAACGGTTCGGCGAAGCGGTGGCGAGTTTCACACGTGCCGTTGCCATCGTGCCGGGTTACCCCGACGCCTATCTCAATCGCGGCAACGCCCTTGCCGAACTGCACCGCCCGGCGGAAGCACTCGCCGATTTCGATCGCGTCATCGCCCTTGATCCCCGCTACGACAAGATCTGCGTCAACCGGGGAAACGCACTGGCCGATCTTGGGCGGATCGAAGAGGCGCTGGCCAGCTTCGGCCGCGCCATCGCAATCGATCCCGCCTGCGCCGATGCCTACTTCAACCGTGGCTGCGTGTTGGACAAGATCGAACGCCCGGGCGACGCCGTAGCCGATTACGACCGCGTTATCGCCCTCGATCCGGGGCGAGCCGAGGCGCATTACAACCGCGGCTGCATCCTGGGAAGGATGGAGCGTTTCGAAGAAGCGCTGGCCAGTTACGACCAAGCCATTGCCGCCAAGCCGGACTACGCCGACGCGTACAACAACCGCGGCGGTGTCCTGAAAGTGCTCAAGCGATTTGACGAGGCGCTCGCCAGTTTCGACCGCGCCCTCGCTGCCGATCCGAACCACGCCGATGCCCACATGAACGTCGCAACGCTGACCCTGGCGCTCGGCGATTTCGCCCGGGGCCTGGAGCACTACGAGTGGCGATGGAAACTGGCCGCGAACCGCATGCCCCGTCGGAATTTTTCCCAACCCATGTGGGTAGGACAGCCGCTCGCCGGCAAGACGCTGCTGGCACATGCCGAACAAGGCTATGGCGATGCGGTCATGGCCTGCCGCTACATCCCCATGGCCGCAGCGCGGGGCGCGAAGATCGTCGTGGAAGCGCCGAAGCGGCTGCTGCCGCTGCTGAAGACGCTGAAGGGCGAATACACCTTCATCGAAACGGGCCGACCGCTGCCGCCGTCCGACCTGCATTGCCCGATGATGAGCCTGCCGCTCGCATTCAACACCCGACTGGAGAGCATTCCGGCGGATGCGCCTTACCTGTTCGCCGATGCGGACAAACTGCACGAGGTTTTGCGGCGATGGGGAAAAGAGCCGCGCATCGGCTTGGTCTGGTCGGGCAACCGGGAGCACACGAGCGATAGCGACCGCAGTATTCCTTTACGCATGTTGGAGCCGCTCCTCAACCTGCCGTTCGCGTTCCACGCCCTTCAGATCGAAATCCGCCCCGAAGACGCGGCGGCGCTGCCCGCGTTTTCCCGGCTTGAACTGCATCGAGACGATCAAAACGATTTCTCCGACGCCGCCGCGCTGGTCGCCGCCATGGACCTGGTGGTGACGGTGGATACCGCGATCGCCCACATCGCCGGCGCACTCGGCAAACCCGTGTGGATTCTGCTTCCCTGGAATCCGGACTGGCGCTGGCTGCTCGACTGCAGCGGCAGCCCTTGGTATCCCACGGCGCGGCTGTTCCGGCAGCGGATGATAGGCGACTGGGGCAGCGTCATCGCCGAGGTCACCGCCTTGTTGCTGCATCGTTTCGCATCAAGTGTCGGTTGACACCGGCGCGCGGACATCCTGCCCGTTTGCGCAGCGCCTTCGCCCAGCATATCCTGAAGGCCAAGGGGCGTGCGCCATGCACAAACAGATCATCGGCGGAGTGCTTGCGTTGGTGTTGGCAGGGTGCGGCGGGGTCTTGCCGCATGAATCGGACGCAGACTCGACCAAGTTCCTGACTTACGACCAGGTTGCGGCTTCCTATGCCGGCATCCAACCGGGCAAGACCCGCCTGAACGAGTTGCCCGGGCTGGGCTTCGACACGCGAACGACGCCGAACATCGAGGTCTTGTCGTACACCGATATCGTCAACCATTTCCTGCCCTCGGAGCGGATGACGCTTGAGCAGGCGCCGCCCGGCGCGCGCCGTTGCCTGGAGGCACAGGAACGTTGCTCCGGCTATGTGCTGCAGTTCCAACACTCGCAGCGGCGGCGGAACGGCGGGGCGGTGCCAGACCTCCTGGGTATCGAACGCGATACGGTGCGCAACGGATGGACCGCGAAGATCCTGCTGCTGCTGAAAGACGACACGGTGGTCTACAAGGAAATCTCGGGCAGCCCGAACATCGAAGATAACCAGAACAAGACGCAGCCGTTGGGCCCGCTTCAGGACCTGGGACAAGGCATCAGCGGCGCACAGCCGCAGCAGTGATCCGCGCGGCGAGCGGCGGCTCGCCTTGTTGCCGCACCGTTTCGAACCAAATGTTGGTTGACGCCGGCGCGCGGAAAACCTGCTCATTTGCGCATCGCCTCCACTCAGCTTATCCTGACGGTCAAAGGGCGGGGGCCATGCACAAACAGATCGTCGGCGGAATGCTAGCGTTGGTGCTGGCTGGTTGCGGCGGAGTTCTGCCGCATGAATCGGATGCGGACTCGACCAAGTTTCTGACGTACGATCAGGTTTCGTCTTCCTACGCCGGCATCCAGCTGGGTAAGACCCGCCTCGGCGAATTGCCCGGACTGGGCTTCGATACGCGATTGACGCCGAACATCGAAGTCTTGTCCTACTCCGAAATCGTCGATCGCTTCCTTCCCTCGGAAACGATTTCGGAACAGACGGCTCCGTCGCCCGTGCGGCGCTGCATCGAGGCGCAATATCGTTGTTCCGCGTACGTGTTCCATCTCACGCATTCGCACACGCAGCACAGCGGCAATGTTGTACCCGATCTGTTGGGCACCGAGCGCGATACCGTCAATAGCGGCTGGTCCGCGGAGGTCGTTCTGTTGGTGCAGGACGATCTTGTGGTCTACAAAGTGATCTCCGGTCGTCCGTACGCGCAGGATCTCCAGAACGAGACGCAGCCTCTGGGCCCGCTCCAGGATCTGCGCCAGCTTATTGTGGGGTCGCCGACGGACCAATAGCCGTCGCATCCGCAGGCGGCGCCCACGTCACGGTTTGCTGGATATTTTGTCGTGACGCCGCCTCGGATGGTGCGCGGAAATCCAACGCACCGTGCCCGAGGTCGAGCGCATCACCACGCTGTGGGTGACGATAAATTCCGGCGTGCGCTGAACGCCCTTCAACATCGCACCGTCGGTCACGCCGGTCGCGGCGAACACGACGTCGCCCGAGGCCATATCGCGTAGCGCGTATTTGCGGTCGAAGTCCTTGATGCCGAGCTTGACGGCGCGTTCCCGCTCGGCGTTGGTCTTGAAGAACAGCCGCGACTGGAATTGTCCGCCGACGCAACGCAACGCCGACGCCGCCAGCACGCCCTCGGGCGCCCCGCCGCGTCCCAGGCAGATGTCGATGCCCGTCGCCGGGTCCGAGGTCGCGATGATGCCCGCAACGTCGCCGTCGGTGATGAGCCGTACGGCGGCGCCGACGCTGCGCACCGCTGCGATGTGCTTCTCGTGGCGCGGACGGTCGAGGATGCAGGCGGTGATCTCGCTGGGTTTGACGTTCTTGGCTTTCGCCAGATTGAGGATGTTCTCCTGAATATCGGCATCGAGGTCGATGGTGCCCTCGGGATAGCCGCCGCCGATGGCGATCTTGTCCATGTAGACGTCGGGCGCGTTGAGCAGCGTCCCCGGTTCGGCGATCGCAAGCACTGCCAGCGCGTTGGGCAATGCCTTGGCCGTGAGCGCGGTGCCTTCCAAGGGATCGAGCGCGATATCGACTTCTATGCCGCCGGTGCCGACCGTCTCGCCGATGAACAGCATGGGCGCCTCGTCGCGTTCGCCCTCGCCGATCACCACCGTTCCGCTGATGGGCAGGAAATTGAAGGCGCGGCGCATCGCTTCCACCGCGGCGTGATCCGCCGCATGTTCGTCGCCTCGCCCGATCTGATCCGCAACGGCGGTCGCGGCCGCCTCCGTCACGCGCACCGCTTCCAGTGCGAACGCGCGATCCAACGGTAGATTGGGCATCAAGGCTCCTAAAGCGGAACTATTTTGCTTCCATGGGGATCATGCACGGTGGTGCGACCACTTTGTCGGAAGCCGCGATGGTCTTGAGCGCGTTCTCGACCGCAGCGTGACTCGTTTCGTGTGTAATCATGACAATCGAAACGGCTTCCCCCGGTGCTCGCCCGCGTTGGATCATGCTTTCGATCGAAACGCGCCACTTCGCTAGATGCCCGGCGATTTCCGCAAGAACGCCCGGCACGTCCAGCACCTGGAAGCGTAGATAAAAAGGCGACGAAGCGCTACCGCTCGGCGACGGTGAGAGCGTTACCAACGACGTTGCGGGGATTCCGAACGCCGGACCGACATTTCCCAGCGCAATGTCGACGATATCGGCAATGACAGCGTTGGCAGTGGGGCATTCGCCCGCTCCGCGGCCCTCGAAGAAATAGGGACCGGCCTCCCGGGCGTCGGCAACGATGCCGTTAAACACGCCGTCCACGTCCGCCAGCGGCGTTCCGACGCGCACCATCGCCGGCTGCACGCGGTGGTCGATTCCCTGCGCGGTCATCTTGGCGATGCCCAAGAGCTTGATGCGATAACCGAACTCGCGCGCGAACGAAATATCCTCGGGCGTGATATGCGCGATGCCCTGCACCGAGAGCGCGTCGAGATCCGGCTTCACGCCGAACGCGACGGCGGTCAGGAGCGCAAGCTTGTGGGCGGTGTCGCCGCCGCCGATGTCGAGTGCGGGATCGGCCTCGGCATAGCCCAGCCGCTGCGCATCCTTCAGCACGTCGTCGAAACTGCGCCCCGTGGCTTCCATCTGGGTGAGGATGTAGTTGCAGGTGCCGTTCAGGATGCCCCGCACCGCCGTGATGCCATAGGCGATCAGGCTCTCGCGCAGGGATTTGACGATCGGGATGCCGCCCGCCACGGCCGCCTCGAAGCGCAGCGCCAGGCCCTTTTCCTCGGCGAGCACGGCAAGGCGCGCACCGTGGCGCGCCATCATGGCCTTGTTGGCGGTGACGACGTGCTTGCCTGCCTTCAAGGTGGCCTCGACCAGCGCAGGCGCAGCTCCGTTCTCGCCGCCGATCAGCTCGACGATCACGTCGACATCGATCGCCGCCAGATCCTGCAGATCGGTGAGCCATTTGCCGGTCGGAAAACTCGCCCGCTTGGTTTCGTCGCGGTCGCAGACGGCCACGATTTCGAGCCGCCGGCCGGCGCGAAGGCTGAGTGCGTCGTTGCGCGCCTTCAGGGCCTTGAACACTCCGCCGCCCACGGTGCCCAACCCCGCGATGGCGATCTTCAGCGATGCGCTCATTTATCTTTGTCCAGCGAAGCGGGTTCGTTGATCCTGAGCGACAGGAATTTCTTGACGTTGCGCGCAGCCTGCCGGATGCGGTGCTCGTTCTCGACTAGCGCGACGCGGACGTAGCCTTCGCCGTACTCGCCGAAACCGATGCCCGGCGAAACCGCGACCTTGGCGTGGATGAGCAACTGCTTGGCGAATTCCATCGAGCCGTGTTCACGATACTGCTCGGGCACCTTCGCCCAAGCGAACATCGAGGCGGGCGGCGGATCGATCTCCCAGCCCGCACGTCCCATGCTCTCCACCAGCACGTCGCGGCGCGCCTTGTAAATGGCGCGGATCTCGTCGATGCACTCCTGCGGGCCGTTCAGCGCCGCGGCGGCAGCCACCTGCACGGGCGTGTAGGCACCATAGTCGAGGTACGACTTGATGCGCGCCAGGGCACCGACCAGCGTCTTGTTGCCGGCCGCAAAGCCCATGCGCCAGCCGGGCATGGCATAGGTCTTCGATAGGGACTGGAATTCGATGGCGATGTCCTTCGCCCCGTCAAGTTCGAGGATGGACGGCGGCGGGTTGTCGTCGAAATAGATGTCGGCATAAGCGAGGTCGGACAGCACCCACATCTCGTGCTTGCGCGCGATCCGCAGTAGCTCCTTGTAGAAATCCAACCCCACCACCTGTGCGGTCGGATTGGAGGGGTAGTTCACCACCACCGCCAGCGGCGACGGGATCGAGTGATGCGCGGCATTGCTGACCGCGGCCAGATAAGCCTCCGGATCGGTGGCCGGAATGTGCCGGATGGCGGCGCCCGCCAGGATGAAGCCGAAGGCGTGGATCGGATAGGCCGGGTTGGGCACCAGCACGACGTCGCCGGGTGCCGTGATCGCCGCAGCCAGATTGGCGAAGCCCTCTTTCGAGCCCAGGGTCGCGATGACTTCCGTATCGGGGTCCAGCGTCACGCCGAAGCGGCGGTTGTAGTAGGCGGCCATGGCCCTGCGCAGGCCCTTGATGCCGCGCGAAGCGGAATAGCGATTGGACTTGGGGTCCCGGGCCACCTCGCACAGTTTGTCGACGACGTGCGTAGGCGTCGGCATGTCGGGGTTGCCCATGCCGAAATCGATGATGTCTTCGCCAGCAGCTCGCGCCTGTGCCTTGAGACGGTTCACTTCTTCGAAGATGTAGGGCGGCAGACGCTTGATGCGATAGAAGTCGGTTTGCATGACCGTTAAGGCTTTAACCATCCTCCGTGGAGTTGCGCCGCAGCATCGCGGCAGGATGCCTGCCGGTCAATGCCGTTCACGACATTGAATGCATGCCGGAATGCGCCAATCGCGCGCAGTCGCCATCCAATGCGGGCTAACTTTGCAAGAAGATTTCAGCGCGGCGGTTGCCGTCCTCGCCCTTCGGCATGGATTCGTAATAGACCGGCTGGGTGTCGCCCACCGCTTCCACGAGCACTTTATTGGCCGCCACGCCCTCGCGAATGATCTCCTGCGCCACGGCATCCGCACGTTCCTGCGATTTGCGGAAGATGATCTCCATGTGCTTTTCCGCCGTCATATTCGCGGTCCGGCTGGAGGAGTGCCCCACCACGCGGATGTAGCCCTGCCCGCCATTCGCCCGGTATTGCTCGACGGCCGCCTGCACCTGGGCCTTGCCTTCGGCGCTCAGCCGTACGGCGTCGCCCGGGAAGAACACCACCGTCGTCGGCGGCAGGCCCTGCGTGTTGGCGTAGGCACTTGTGCTGGCCACCGGCGCGCTGGTCGGCGTCAGGGCCTCGAGATTGGCCACCACGGCGCCCGTCATATGCTCGGGTCCGCCTTCGGCGACGCTGGAGCGCGCGGGCCGGCGCAGCCTGCTATTCGAGGCGGACGCAAGGCGTGTGACCGGCACGCCGCTGCTGTACATGCCCGCATTGGCCGCCGTCTGGCGGTAGTGATCGACGATCGGCGCGGCCACGAATTGCGATATGGTGGGGTCCAGCGGCGGCGCGGTGGAGGGCTTGAATCCGAGCGCGGCGTCGGAGGGCGAAACGCTCGCCACCTGCTGCGGCGCGGGGGTGACCGGCGGAAGGGCCGGCTGCGCTCCGATCGGGGGCGAGCCTACCGCCTCGACCGGCTCGGCCGATGCCACGGCCGTGCGATGCGTCCGCCTCGGCTTCGCAACACGGGCCGGTGTTGCCTCGGGCTCGGACGATGCCGCGACCGTCGGCGTTGCCGCGGGCTCGGACGAAGCCGCAACCGTCGGCGTCGCCGCGGGTGCGGCGGCCGGAGCCGCGTCGGGGAGAGAGGCGGTCTGCACGGGTTCGGGAGCGGGCGTTGTGGCGTAGCCGACACCTGCGGGCGTCGAGGGAAGCGTTCCCGGCATCGCCGAGCCGGTGGGCTCGGACGCGACCGAGCGATCTACCGAGGCCACCTGCACAGGCGCGGGCGCAGAAGCCGCCCGTGCCGGCTTGTGCGAAGTTGCTGCGGCGGTCGCCGCTTCTCCAGACTCATCCTTCGACGGCGTTGCCGCCAAGGTCGGCGGAGGAGCTGCTGCCGCTTCCGTGCCGGCTCGCAGCGCATCCGCACTGTATTTCGCGTTGGCGCGATCGGCCGCGAGCGACTCCGCGACTTCATGCTGATCGTCGGGCGTCGAGGCTGCGGGCTTATTCGGCACGCTTGCGAGATCGGGCGTTTGGGCATTGTCGGGCGCGTTGGCGGTGTCGTCATCGAACCACGTGGTCGGGTCGACCCAATCCGGCACCGTCGGCAAACTCGAACACGCCGTGCCACTCGCAGAAATCATAGCCAATACGGCAACGCGCCAGAAAGTGGAGTTGCGACGGCCCAGCCTCATGAAGCGCTCCTGAAGTGCCCTAACGGCACGGTGCCCATATTGTGCCCGTATACAGGGCCATTATGCACGTTCCAAGTTGTTAAAGTCACGCAAGCACATGAAATCTGTGACAAACTCGCCCCCGACACTACATTGTCGCAGCGTCTCGACAGATCGAACCCGAGTCGGTCGGCAACGAATCAGTCGGATGCAGAAGCAAGCCTAGCTGCCGGCCGGCGCTGACGATGCCGCATTCGGTACGGCGGCCTTAGTCCGCAACATCTCCCTGGTTGCGGACCGGCTGCGGCAACCGCCGGTTTCGCGGCAAGGAATGGTGGGGCAACATCGTCTTCGACGTCACCAAATACACGCACATCGCCTGCTGATCGATTCAGTCGCCGGCGCCGTGGCGTCCACCAAATTAGTTCTCACGAACCATGAAGTTTTTGGCGTAACCAGCGACACAAAAGGCACAAAATCCGTTCGTGATCCCGATAAAATGTCGGCTGACATCGAGCCGGTGTAGCCGCACCCGCTGCTGAGCGGGCCGCCTCTGATCGACGGGTTCCGCGTCTCGGATCTCGGGCCCGAGGACTCGTTCGTCAGATGGCCGGTCGGGCGTGGCGACAGCGCTTTTGTGGTGTCGCGGGTAAGGCGCAACGCCGGGCTGACGGGCAAGTCTTTCAGGGCGCCACTGTGCGCGAAGGGTCCTCCAGCCTGTGGACGCTGTAGGCGGCGCGCGACGTGCTCGCGATCCCAATGTGGGTCGGCCATTGCCTCGGCGGGGCGCTGCTCGGCGCCACCCACCCTCGCTTGGCTCCTCGTCGCAACTGGCGGTAAGCGCATTCAGCGGGCGACCGTCGGGGTGGCCAAGGTCGCCGTTTCCGAAGAGGGCGCCTTCAAGCATTTCGTCGACGACGCCGAACCGAAGACCCTGGCGCGGCAAATCGAGGCGGACCGGCGGTGCTCTATGAGCACACGATGGCGCCCCCCTTCAAAATGCTGCGCTCAAACGACCTGATCTGATCATTCTTGATCGCCCATTACATTTTGGGCTGGCCGCGGCCGCTCGACCTGCGCGCATGGATTTTCGAGGCCACGCCGATATTCCAGGATCTGCGACTTTTCTACTTGAGCGAATGCAGCCGCAACATCGCGCAGCGCTGGGCAGGATAACGTTCAGCGATACGAGGCTCGATCCGGCGAACGCAAAGGTGCCCGTCTAGAGCAAAACGCTCTCAAACAGAATCGGCGTTTTGCTCTAGTTGTTTGATTGTCGCGGCGTTTCCGCGCAAAACCGCGCACACTTTTGCGCACGCCGCTCTAACTGCTAGCGACGAAGAAAGACGACATCGTGCCACACTGTTCGATCTACAAGGCGACTAGGCTATTCAACGGACGTCTGCGGCTCGTCCTGATGGGGTGCGGCCAGATTGCCGATGTCATTAATCTCCCTGCGAACAGCAAGTGCCAATTCTGAACGAATAACGCTCCGCCCGCTTCGGTTGAGGAGTGACGAACAGATGCGGACGAGCATCCCGGCTCGTGGTGGCCTGATCGGGACGCACGGCTAACAAAACCGTCGGGAAGAAAGCTCGCACCCGCCCGATGCAAATCTTAACGTGTTGGGCAGTGCTCCGGGCACGTGCATCCTGCAGAAATCGTAAGCATATCCGTATATTTATTGTGGTACGTGACTTCCACTATTTGCGTTGCGCGCGGTTCCGAGATAGCCTCCAAGCACGGCCGCACTGAATCCCTGGCCGAGCTCGCAAAGCTGGCAGCCGGATTGGCCCCCCCACTCCGGCTGCTTCTTTTTTGGCTCCATCATCGGAATGGACAAAGACGTGAGCGCGCGCCCGCAGTTCCCGCCAGGGCCGGTTTTGTGACGGCGGCAGGCGTCCCGGCGGCTAGACCAGTCCCGTCGTCTCGGGCAATCCCAGCATGATGTTGAGGTTCTGGACCGCGGCCCCGCTTGCGCCCTTGCCGAGATTGTCCAGCAACGCGATCAGGCGCACTTGGCTGTATTTGTCGTTGCCGAAAACAAACAACTCCATACCGTTCGTCTGCTTGAGCAGCTCCGCGTCGAGACTCTTCGGCGGCACCGTGTCGAACGGCTCCACCTTGACCAGCTTTTCGCCGCGATAGGCCGCCGCCATCGCCTGATGGATATCGGCCGTTGCCGGTTTGCCCGGCAGCGCCCAAAGCGGAAGCAGCACCTCTACGATCATGCCGCGGTAGTACCGCCCTACCATCGGAGCGAACACCGGCGGGTGGCTCAGGCCTGCCCACTTCTGCATTTCGGGAAGATGTTTGTGCGAAAGCGTCAGCGCGTAGCTGCGCGCGACGGTCTGGACGTATGCCGGAGAGTCCTTCTTCTCGAACTCCGCGATCATGCTCTTGCCGCCGCCGGAGTAGCCGGAGATGCCGCTCGCACCGATCGGAAAATCAACGGGCACCAGACCGGCGCGCACCAGCGGACGCACAAGCGCCACGAAGCCCGTCGCCCAGCAGCCCGGATTACCCACACGTTTGCTGGACGCGATCCTGGCGCGCTGATCCCGCTCCAGTTCCGGAAAGCCATAGACCCAGCCGGGCGCCGTGCGGTGGACTGTGGAGGCGTCGATCACCCGCACCTCGGGGTTCTCGATCAGCCCGACCGCCTCGCGGGCGGCCTCGTCCGGCAGGCACAGGATCACCAGTTCGGCCTCGTTCAGCGCGCGGGCGCGGGCGCGGAGGTCCTTGCGCTCGCCTTCCGAAAGCTGCACGAGGGAAAGCTCCTTGCGCCCTTGAAGACGCTCGCGAATTTCCAATCCCGTCGTACCTGCCGCGCCGTCGATGAAAACCGAATGTGCCACGTTAGTCGCCTTGCCTTCCTAAATTTGGCCCCTTCTACAAGACTTGTCCGCATTGACAATCCCGCAGGTGCAACTTTAGCTCGAACTGCGCCGTGAGTCCGTACGCGCTTGTAACGGGAGGCTGGCCATGGATTTCAACGCAATTATCGAGATGTTTCGTCGCAATGTGACGGAGCACTACTTCGATATGTCCGGACGGGTGGGCCGCAAGGAGTTCTGGTTTTTCGCACTGGCGTGCGTTGTCGTGCTCATCGCCGCCGCGATTATCGACGCCATCATCGGCTTCGGCATCTTGCGCCCGCTGGTGGGGCTCGCCCTGTTGCTGCCGACGGCGGGCATAGGCGCGCGCCGCCTTCAGGACACAGGCAGGAATGGCACGCTGGTGTGGATACTCGTTATCCTCTCCGCGATCATGCAGGTCGTCGCTCTGCTGACGGCCCTCGCCGGACCGTTCGGCGCGCTCGCCTTCCTGGGATTGTTCCTGATGTTCGGCTGGCTGATCATGCTGATCTCGCTGGCCGCGCTCGTCATGGCCATCGTGCTGATCTACTTCTGGATCCAGCCCGGAACGGCAGGCCCGAACCAGTATGGACCGCAGCCGCCGGAATTTTCGCCGGTTCCCGCCGCTCCGCCCGCGAGCTGACGCAGCCCGCTAGCGCGGAACATCGTTTGCGGCGCTGTCGGTCTTCGCCGGCCTGAACAGCGCCGCGGCGGCCTGCGCCGCGAGCAGTTCGTTGGCCGAAAGCTGGCTCGACAGAACCGACGCGCGTTCCGCTGCATTCGCGTCGCCGTGCGTTCCGGCGATCACATACCATTTGTAGGCGTCCGCCACGTTGCGCGATACGCCCGCGCCGCGTTCGTAGAGCACCGCCAGATCGAACTGCGCATCGACATCGCCGAAGCCGGCCGCCCGCCCGAACCATTCCGCCGCCTTGGCGTAGTCGGTCCCTTCGGCCCAACCCCCGGCATATGCCTTGCCGAGATTGGTCATGGCTTTCAGATTGCCGTTGCGCGCCGCAGCTTCGTACCAGCGCACCGCCGTCGCCATGTTGGCATGCACGCCGGTGCCGGTCTGATAAAGTACGCCGAGGTAATTCTGCGCCACCGGCTGGCCTTGCGCGGCCGCGCGTTCGAACCACTTCGCCGCCTTCTCGACATCGGTGGCGACGCCCGAGCCGTTCAGGAACAGCAGACCGCGCTTGAGCTGCGCCTCGGGCGTCAGCACCCGATGTCTGGCGGGCGCGCCCATCACCGCCGTCTGCGCCGCCGGGACCACAGCAGCCCGCGCCGGCTGATAGTGTGTGAAGACATACAAATCGAACGCGGCAACGACGACCGCCGCCACGCCGATCAGCGGCCAACGCCAGCGCTGGAGCAGCTTTAACCGCGCTGCGCGGGGGGTGCTTTTCGGCTTTACGGCAGACTGCTGCGCCGCGAGGATCGCCGCGTGGCGCGCACTGCTCAGATATTCCTGGACGCGCACGGGAGCGGGCTGCTCGTCCATGGGCGGAACTTCTTCGGCAGAAGGCAGCGGCGGATCGGGCACGAACACCGCTTCGGCCGCTTGCGGCATTGCCGCCTCTGCGACCGGTGCAGCCTCGCCGCGACGGCCGAGGTTGTGCACATCGAGACGCAACTGTGCGATCGACGCCTGCTGGCGCTCCTCGAACTTCGCAAGCCGTTGCCGCGTTTCCTCTAGCGACGCGGCGAGCGCTGCCAACGGGTCGCCTGCCCTTTTGAGATTTTCGGCAAGCGATTTCTCGAGCGCCGCGACAGACTGTTCCGCGACACTGAGCCTGGCTTCAATCCGGGAAATAACCGTGTCGGTGCCTTCGCGACGCATCGACTTGGGTATGATGACTCTCTTGGTGAGATGATCGAGCGCTTGGGCCTGCGCCCGCATCATGTCGCCATATCCGCTCTCGACCGCTGTTGTATCCGGCAGCGGCACATCCGTCGATGCCGCGGGCGTCTCAGCCTCAACGGGCGCATCCACGGGCGCATCGCTTGCGACGGTGGCAGGCTCTTCCGCAGACGGCGGCGCCTCTTCGATCCCTGGCGCGGCTTTCTCTGCGGGTGACGAGTCTTCGGGCGGGGGCGATATGTCTTCCGCGACAGGAGGCGTCTGTTCGCCGTCCGCAGGATTCGATTGCGCTGCCACCTCTCCGTCAGCCTCCGGCTGCGACAATTGCGCGAGCAAATCGTGGCGGCTTGAAAAATGGGTATAGATCGTCGCGCGCGGAAGCTCGGCCTCGCCGGCGACGGCACTCAAGGTGAACCCGGTTGTGCCATTTCGATCCAATAACCGCTGTGCGGCGGCAATGATCTCTGCGCGCACGTCTTCGCGGCTCCGCTGACGTGACACGTTCGCGCAAGCTTGCACTGCAACCATTGTATTTGTTCGACCGTCTGCCACTGACGGCTCCGATCCAGATCGGCAAACAGTCTGGGCGCCGATGGTGAATAAAGCGTTGGCCAAAAGGTCCAGGTAGGATTCCGGTAAACAAATCGGCACAGCCAATGAAGCAATTTGCGCAACCCCGGATTAATCCGCGACGCCTATGCTTTTCCCGAGACCTCGGACTGAATGCTGATGACTCAACTGGATGCCAGTGGTTTGTCGCAACTGTCGGAAATGTCGCTCAAATCCGACCAGATTCAGCGCATCCTCAGGGCCCACGAGCTGTTTCTTCAGCAGGGTGGCAAGGGCGGCGTTCGCGCGGTGTTCGCGTCGGAACGGCTTCCCGGCATCGATCTCTCCAACCGGCTGCTGTCGAAGGCAGACCTATCCGGCTCGATCCTGTCGTGCGCCAACCTGAAGTTCGTCAACCTGTCCGACGCCACATTGTATTGCTGCGAAATGCAGAATGTAGACGCCCGCTACGCCAACTTCTTCTCCGCCGATATGCGCGGCGTAACACTCAACGGCAGCAACCTCTCGCACGCCAAGCTCGACGACGTGGATTTCCGCGCGGGGCGCCTGTTCAAGGCCGGCGGCGGACGCAATGCCGTGATCAATCGCAACGGATCGGCCACCGGCGTGGATTTCAGCTATTGCTCGCTCACCGGAGCCACCTTCGAGGGCGCAGACCTCAAGGGCGCCAATTTCACCGGCGCCATCATCGTCGGCACGAACTTCCGCGGCGCACGGATGGACAACGTAACGCTATCGCGCGCGATCCTTACCGACGTCGACCTTGCCAACATCCCGCTTCCGGCAGCCGCCTTTAAGGACTGCCTCATGCCGCCAACCCGGCAAGCGGTCATGGCCAAACCGCAAATCATCTTCCGCCTCAACGCCCATCAGCGCTGGATCGAGTCCAACGCGCGCATGGGGACATGTGCCGTAATCGACGGGATAGACCTGCGTCCGCTGAGCGACGTCATCGGAAAATTCAAATTGACGGCCATATCCGCACGCGAAGTGGTCGCGCCGGGCGTCAACTTTTCCTGCACCGAACTGCAAGGCGCCAATTTCGAGAACGCTGATCTGCGCGGCGCCAGTTTCGAAGGCTCCGACCTGCGGGGTGTGAAGCTCCGCGGCGCGCTGCTTCACCACGCCAGATTCCTGGGCGCCGACATGCGCCCATTGCGCCTGAAATCGGGCGAATTTCTGCCTTGCGATCTCGCCAATACGGAGTTCACGGCAGAGCAGAGGGCACAGGCTCTTTTCGCCTGAATCGCGGCGTGCGACACGCAAGCGCAGCGTTGACGCGAACCATCCAGTCCGCATTCGCTGACGCCGGCGCGGCGCCGTGTAAACATCAAGCATCTGCACGCTGACCTTCCGCATCCGGCGCAATTCCAACGACGCAGGAATTCCGCGGCGTTACGCGCGCACGGATTCAGAAATGTCAACGCACCGTCCCAAAACGGCACGCCGCTGCATCGCGATTCATATCTTGCGCGAACCATCGATCGACAAAAGAAAGCGGAAATCCGCGCATAGTGGAAAGTCCCGGCTTGGTTCATCGCGAATCTCCGTACGCGGAATTCCCAGCTTTCGATTCGCGGACGTGGTGACAAACTTTTAACCGTCTCGGCACGAGTGCCGGGGGATTCAAAGGGGACGGGACTCGATGACGCTTTCCGCCATCCGCGCGGCACGCGCACCCAGCGAAGACGCCTGGAAGCGCTACGAACCGCCGATCGCACTGATCGGAGGCGACCGCGCCGGCGTCAAAGAGCATCTTCACCGGCTGCGCGACTTCAGCATGCGGCTGCGCTTCCAGCGCAACGAAACAATCTTCGGCCAGGGCGATACCGCGGCACATGTCTACATCATGGCCAGCGGCTGCGCCCGGCTTTGCCGCCACGTTCCCGACGGCAGGCGCCACATCTCGGATTTTCTCTTTGCCGGAGACGTGTTCGGCTTCGGCGAGCAGACCGTAAACAGTCTCGCCGCCGAGGCGGTCGGAGCGGTGACGGTTACGGCCTGCCCGCGCGCCTATTTCGAACGTCTCGGCGAGGGCAATCCGCGGGTGCGCTCCGATCTGCTGGCGCACCTGTCAGCCCGGCTCGCAATCGCCCAGCAACATCTCTTTGTCATCAGCTGCCAGAACGCCAAGGAGCGGCTCGCCTCGTTCATCGTGCGGATGTGCGAGCGCAACAACCTATACGGCGACAAGCTGGACGTGCCGATGGGGCGCCAGGATATCGCAGATCATCTCGGGCTCACCATCGAGACGATCTGCCGTGCCATTGCGACGTTGAGAGGCGAAGGGACCATCGACGTCCCCAACCCGCATCAGTTCATCGTAAGAAATATCGAAGCATTGCGCGCGCTCTCCGAAGGGCGTGGCCAGTAGTAGGTGGTTGTGTTTTCCGGTCGTCCTCCGCGCAGGAGGTCAGACCCGAGTGGTAGGATATGCATACGGTCTTCGAAATCGCCATGGGAGCGTATCTCCAGGTACTCGCCTGGGTCGCACAGCTCGCGTCCCTACTGGCCGTTATCTCCGGCCGCGGCGCGAGCCACGGCGACTACACAGTGGCTGCGGTGGTAGTTTCCTCCATCATCATCGGCCTCCTCTGTGCCGTCTGGGCCATCGTTGAACGCATGCGCGCCGCCTCGCAGCGCGATACCCTGCGGGCCGCCTTGGGCCGCGCCCAAGCCGACATACGCTTCCGCGAGGCGATGATCGCTGCATGTCCCGAAGCCATTGCCGTGCTCGGCGGCGATCTCGGCGTCCCTCTTAGCTATCGCGGCGGCTCCGCCCTGCTGCAAGCCTGCCTCGACGGTCCCGATGCCGCTACGCTGGCGGCCAAACTGGAAGCGCTGATCGCGACAGGGGCCGCATTCACGCTGCGCCTGCGCACCGCAAGCTTCCCGCGCGTGACCGCCCGCGGCTGCCCAGTCGGCGCGCGCGCCGCGGTGTTCTTCCGCGTAGACAACGACGGAGCCGAGCCGCAAGCGGACTATTGTGCCGCCCTGGATGCGCTTCCCATGCCGGCATGGATCCGCAACAAGCACATGGTGCTGACGTGGGCCAACCGCGCCTTCCTGGCCGCCAAGAACTTACCCACCTTGCGCGACGCCCTTCTGACCGACGGCAGCCTCGATTGTTCGGAGCGCGACTTAGCCCGCGCGGCCAGCGAAGGCGCCGAAATCGTCCGCGAGCGGCGCTACATCGTCGTCGATGGCCATCGCCATGCGCTGGAAATCGAAATGCACCGCCTCCCCGATAGGAGCATCGCGGGCTTTGCGGTCGATGTGACCGACCTCGCCAAGGCCGAAGCCAAGATTCAGCTCAATGCGGACGCGTTCGGCAATGTCCTCAATACGTTCGATACGGCTGTCGCCATCTTCGGCGCCGATTGCAGGCTGGCCGTCTACAACATGGCATACGCCCGTATGTGGCAACTGCCTGAACAGTGGCTCGAAACGCACCCGACGCTAAGCGACATCCTCGACCGCCTGCGCGAGACGCGGCGCGTGCCCGAGCAGCGCGACTTTGCCGCCTGGAAACGCGAGCATATGAGACAATTCGAGGAACCCAGCCACCTTGTCGATGAGACATGGCATTCGCCCGGAGGTGTCAGTGTCGACGTGCGATCCTTCCCCTACCTGTTGGGCGGCGCGATCTATCTCTTCCGCGACATCAGCGAGCGGCTGCGCCTGGAAGCGTCCTATCAGCTGTTGATGAGGGCCCAGCGCGCCGCGTTCAATACGCTCAACGACGCGATGGCGATCTTCGGCCCGGACGGCCGCCTGAAGCTGCACAACAACGCTTTCGTGCGCCTCTGGAGACTCGACGAAACCGAACTCGCCCACGAGCCCCATCTCACCAGGGTGGCGGACCTGTGCGCCGCGCGCGGCGGCCGCGACGGCATCTGGAGCATGGTGTCGGCCGGCGTGAATTCGAGCGAGCCCGCCCGCTTTAGCGAATGGGGCGACCTCGTGCGCGCCGACGGGCACAGCCTGTCGCTCGCTCTCACCCGGCTTCCGGAAGGCGCCACACTGGTGACCTTCACCGACGTCACCGATTTCAAGCGCTTCCAGCGGGGTTTGCGCGAAGAGAAGCGGACCTCGGCGGCCTGAACCGCCCGGTTATCCGTGCCACCACTGCATCACGGTCCTGTCGATCATCGACGCGATCACCAACGAGCGCGAAGGCGCGCGGGCGGTGCCCAAGGTGGTACGCTCGCCGTAATCGCGCACCGTCTCCAGCCAGCCGCGACGCCGATTGCGATCGATCGTGTTAACGCAACCGATCAGCACCGGTTCCTCGGAAACGATGCCGGGGATCGCAAGACCCGTGGCAGAATTCTTGGGCGCTCCGGCTCGTAGCATCGAGCGATAGGCGAAGGCCGGCATCTCCATGGTCACGATGACGTGAGCAGGCCTGCGGCCGTGCGGATCGCCCAGATGCTCGAACAGGGCGCACAGCGCATCCGGCGGTTCGTCGAACCACAACGGGAAGACGATCGCCAGCCGGTTCGCCCACTCGACGTCGGCCTGCATTTCAAGGATGTCCACGTCGGGGCGTCCTCCGCGGTTCATGGCTTCGATCGAAGAAAGCGGCAGGTTTCCGATATCGATGCGGCGCGTCTGCCATCCGCCCGCGCCGGCGCCGCGTTCATAAGCACTGCTCAAGGCGCTGCAGAACCGCTCGGGCCGAGGATCGGGATGCCCGTTGATGACCAATAGGTTTTTCATCGTTTCACTGCCAAACGGCCACGGAACAGTGTCGCGCGGCCAATGTGCCCTCGCATTGGAAAACGTCAAAGCAGCGTCGAAGTTGCGCTCGCGCGATCACGCCGTGAGGCGTTGGGCCGGTTCCGCCCCGTCCGCAGAGCGCACCTGGTCGAGCAGCTTGCGCGTGATGCACATGGACTCGATCCAGCGCAGTAGCTCGCGCGGGTCGGCCGTTCGCGGAATGACACCGAGCGTCCACGGACTGCCGAGATCTTCGAAGATCGGGTTGTATCCGCCGTCCACCACGAGAACCGCGGGAGTCTTTACGCCGTAATCGCGCAACAGCCGCAGCGTGCGGACGCCGGTGTCTGCCGGCATGTCGAGGACAAGACAAACCGCTTGATCGTAGATGTGACCGTCGTCCGCACCCGGAGAATCCGGCGTCCACACGGAGAATCCGCATTTTCCGAGCAACTCGGCGGCCGGGCTCGGCCGCGGCAGCCCCGCGGTGATCAGACAGACTCCTAACGGCATACGGCGCCCCAAACGGTTTGACCGCCAATAGTGCTGCGACGGCGGCCGGCGCAAAAGCCGGGGGTTTCGCTTATCCCTCAGTGTTCGAATTTGGCACAGTTGTCGCCGGCAGCAGACGCGCAAGCCACGACACATCGCCCGCAACGGTATGCACCACTGCGCATCTGCGGCATTGCCATGGTCACATTACCGTCTCGCGCGGTACTTGTATTTTACTGCAACAGTTGGCCAGTTGTGACACACTTGCACATGCATCCATTGCGGTCCGTGCCATGCCGCCAAGTCGTCCGTATCCTGATCGTATAACAATCTGCGCCAATGCAAATCGTCCCGAATTGAGACGCGGTTCGCGGCTTCGCGCCGCATGGCGCAGCGCGCACGCGCACGGCACACATTATTTTCATGAGCGCTGCGATGGATAACAACTCTCCTGTTTGCATCGTCGATGACGACGACGACGTGCGGCGATCGATCCGCGCGCTGCTCGAATCCGCCGAATACGCGGTGAAAGACTACTCGTCGGCCGATGCCTTTCTTGCCGACGACATCTACCGCGTCGCATGCGTCGTGGCCGACATCCAGATGCCGCAGATGAACGGCCTTACGTTGCAGCAGGAGGTAGCGAAGCGCCGTCACGACCTTCCGGTCGTGATCATCTCCGGTTACGGCGGGGTGCAGATGGCCGTTAATGCCATGAAGGCCGGGGCCGTCGATTTCATCGAAAAGCCGTTCGACGATGAAGCATTCCTCTCCAGCGTGCGGCGTGCAATCGAGATCGGCGAGCGCACGCGTTCCCAGGCCGCAGAAGCACACGCCGCCAAGCGGCTCCTGACACTGCTCACACCGAGGGAACGGCACGTGCTCAGCGAATTGGTGGCCGGCATGTCGAACAAAGCCGCCGCCCAGAATCTCGGAATTTCGCCCCGTACGATCGAGGTCTATCGCGCACAGATCATGGACAAGCTGCATGCCCACAGCCTGTCCGATCTCGTTCGCACTGCGCTGGCCGCATCCCGCGGCACCTCCATCCCCGTCTGACTCGTGGCGGCGATGCAGAATCTTGCGTGCGGAGGTGCTGCAATCCCGAACGCGGTGTTAACCGTGCTGGCGTCTCCACGCCGCGTTCATAGGCCGGAAGCACGGGAAAGTCGGTTAACACTTGTCGCAAGCCGTTAAGGTGTTTGCAACGGCGGCGCGATTACACTTCGTCAAACGCAACATGCGTGATTGGTGGTTTAGCCAGTGAACATCTCTGTCGAGTCCGTCCGGAGACAGACCCCATCCGCAAAACTCGCGCAAGGCGGCGGACCGACCGTACTCATCAGTCTCGATGCGATCCGCAAGGAAGCCGGCCCCCGCTGGGAGAAACTGCGCGACACGATCTATGCCCGGCTCGAGGCGCTGCTCCGCTCGCGGCTTTCGACCACCGACTTCTTCCTGCCGATCGACGACGTTTCGTATTTGGTTTCGCTGCCGAAATCGAGCGCCGAAGACGCGCAGGTGTGCTGCCTGCGCATCGCCTATGAGCTTCACTCGAGCCTGTTGGGACCTTGCTCGATACAGCAATTGCAGATCGCAAGAGCATTCAGCGTCGGCGACGATTATCTCGAGATCACGCCCATCGTCAGCCACCAGTTGATCAATCTGGCAGAGCGCGCCCAGATTCTCGATCTTCTCGTCTCCAACGACGGCGAGCCGTCCTCTCCGCTACCTCTTATGCTACGCAACGGCGCACCGCCGGACGACGTTGCGCGCTGTCAGTTCGTGCCCATTTGGGACGTGCGCAAGCAAGTCATCTGGGCCTATCGCTGTCAGCAGTTCGCGTCGATCCCGATGCTGACCTTCGACAGTCCCAGCGCGCAGGCGCGTGCGGCAATTCGACTGGCACTGGGCTCGCTGCGCCGCGTCGCTTTGTGTCTCGACGAGCACCTGGCACGCGGCGAACGTTTCATCCTCTACCTGCCGGTTTCCTACGAAACCCTGACGGCACCGATTGCGCGCATGGAGTTCGCGTCGGCCTGCCGGCAGCTTCCGTGCGATTTGCGTCCGTACTTGGTGCTTGAAATCGTGGAGATGCCCGTCGGCGTGCCCCACTCGAGGCTGGTCGACTTGGTGGGCTCTTTTCAGTCATTCGGTCGCGGCGTCGCCGCCCAGGTGCCGCTGCACTGCCCGCAGCTGTCGATCTACGAGGGAACGGGGCTCATGGGTCTCGGCTTCTCGTTGGCGCCGTCCGCCATTTCGCTTCCGGCGCTGGAAATCGAACGGCTTTGCGCCGTCGGCAAACGCCTCGGCATCAACACCTTCCTCGACAACATTTCGACCGCAGATGCGCTCCAAGGAGCGATCAGGGCGGGCGTGCATTGGCTGTCGGGACCGGCCGTCTCGTCGCCGGTCCCGGAGCCGAAACCGATGAGCCGATTGCGCAAGGAGACGGTGCTGCAAAACGCGGCCGCACCCTCGCGCGCGTCCGGCCAGGGCTGGTGAAGAACCGCTTTTGAGGGGGAAGAGCATGGACGCCACACCGCTGTTCGACCACGCAACACATCCGGACTTGGCACACTTGCTCGATCATTGCCGCAAACTTGCGGGTGAAAACGAGCTTCCTCGAGCCGAGGACTTCCGGCCGAGCGACACCCGCTGGGCGATCGGCTGGATCAGCCTCGTCGATGTTCTCGACGGCGGTGCCGATTTTCGCATTCGCCTATTCGGAAGCGTCTGCCAGAGCGTGTTCGGCGCCGATCTGACCGGCCTCCGCCTCAGCCAGATCGAGTCTGCGGGCAGTTTCGTCGGCATGACCAGCGACTACGTGAAGGTCGTGCACGACCGCCGGCCCGCCTATCACTCCGGCAAGGTCATTTGGCCGAATGGAACGGAACTGTGTTTCGACCGCTTGTTGGTCCCGTTCGCCGGACGCAATGGCGATGTATGCAGAATCGTCGCCGCAGCGGACTGCGGCATGCCGGCGGAAGACGTCGTTATCATGCGCGGCTTCGGGCCGCCGACGGTGATCGCCGACGGTCCCGGCCCACAGAGCGGATTTGCCGTCACCCTCTGACCTGTTCAGCATCGCAGCGGACAGGGCGGCACAACCGCAACATGGTGTTACCTAATCCTTAATGTGTAGGGAGCAGGCTTCATTCTATTGCGAGTTGAGGAATGCAACCCATGCGCGATCAAGCTCTGAGCGCGGAAGAAGGTGCACGGCGCTATGAAACCGCGAAGGACGCGCTGGCGGACCTTGAAAAAATGGCCGCCGCCGACGCGCGCGATCTTGCCAGCCGTACCGACATCGACCCGGAGGTGCTGGCCTATCTTGCAGCAAACGGCGGAAGCGCCACGCGGCGCGCCGTAGCTGCCAACCCCTCCGCTCCCGCACGTACGGATTGGCAGCTCGCCGACGACGAAGACGCCGAAGTGCGTGCCGAACTGGCGCGAAAAATTGCAAGGCTGTTGCCGGGAATCTCGTTCGAGGAAGCTACCGAATTCGGCGCACTGGCGATCGAGACACTCGAAAAGCTGGCCGCAGACGAGACGCCCCGCGTCCGCACGATCCTGTCCGAAGAGATCAAGCATCTCGGTTGCGCGCCCAAGCAAATCGTCGACCGGCTGGCGCGCGACGCCGAGCTCGAGGTCGCGACCCCGGTGCTCCAGTTTTCCCCGCTGCTATCCGATACCGATCTTTTGGAGATCATCGCCTGCGCAAAAGCAACCCACGTTCTCGCAGCGGTCGCCAAGCGCGCCAAGGTGAGCGGGGAAGTCAGCGACGCGATCGTGGCCTCCCTGGATATCCCGGCCATCGCGACTCTGCTCGCCAACCCGAACGCAGAGATCCGCGAAAAGGCCCTGGAAACGGTGGTGCAGGCGGCAGAGAAAATCGAGGCTTGGCACGAACCGCTGACGCTGAGAGTCGACATGTCGGTGCGCCTGATCCGCCGTGTGGCGAGCTTCGTCGGTTATACGCTGCTGGAACGCCTGTCGACCCACGACAACCTCGACGAAGCGACAAGGGAATACCTCGGCGCCCGCGTGCGGACACGGCTCAACCGTCCAACCCATGTGGAAATGTCGGAAACGGAAGCGCTCCGCGAGGTCGCCGCCGCGATGAAGGATGGCGTGCTGAACGACGAATACGTGCAACACAGTGCGGAACTGGGCAACCAAGAGGTCATCGCCGTTGCGCTGTCCGCCCTCAGCAAGGTGTCGCTGGACGTGGTGTGGCGGATCATCGGCTCGCAGTCCGCGAAGGCGATCACGGCCCTTACTTGGCGGTCGAGATTGAACATGCGCACGGCATTCGAGATCCAACGCCGCATCGCGAGATTGCCGCCGGACCGCTGCCTGCCCGCGCGAAACGGCAGGGACTTCCCGCTCAGCGACAGTGACATGCTATCCCAGCTAAGCATGTTCGGCGTGACGACCGTTGGGGCAACAGCGCCCTGAAACAAAGGCCGAATCGCACTGTGTTGGTGCATGTATGCGTGCGTTACGTTGCGATGGAATCGCGATAAAGCTTGCTATTCACGGGCTTAGGTCCTATCTCCGGGTGTGCCGGTGATCGATCGCGGCCGTTTTTGAGAGCGATCGGCCAATCATCAGGAGAATGAGTTCAATGAGTCATGCACTTTCCAGCAAGGCAACTTTGCGCGCCCGGCAAACGGGTGGCGCACGGGCGCGGAGCTGCGATCCATCCTACGTTACGGATCTGATAACCACACTGTCGCAGCATCCCGGCGGGCTTCGCCGCTGGTCCGTGATGCGCGCGATCCGTCGCGCCCGCGAAAATGCGCAATGCGACATCCCGCTCAAGTTCGAAGACGAGATCGAGCGTGCCTTCCGTAAGTTCTGCGCGAGCGACGATTTCGCCAACGCGCCGACCGCCACCGCGACGGATGCACTGTTCTTCCGGCCCAAGGACAAGGCTGGCGAAGTATGGGCGGTGATCCCGGAGCGCGCGAACGCGTGGCTTGCCGGTGAAATCGTCCATCTCGACTGACGGAATCCCGCGCGGAAGAATTCCACGTACCTGCAATAACAAAACACCGGGGCTGCATCCCACAGCCCCGGTGTTTTTTCTGTCGGGTTGTCGATTCCGATCAGCGCTTCGAGAACTGGAAGCTGCC
>Ga0187810_10000084_pt1 | contig 43398 bp, 37 predicted proteins | sample NC_wetland_sal_i_9_FD_132963 | JGI IMG/M metagenome (GOLD analysis project Ga0187810, IMG submission 132963) | Wetland sediment microbial communities from Neuse River Estuary, North Carolina, USA - ASW_5 | ecosystem: Environmental > Aquatic > Freshwater > Wetlands > Sediment | place: USA: North...
GGCCAGATCACTCTATGACGATACTCCAACCATCTTGAGCTTAATCGGGCAAGGTTGGCTCCATACTCAAGCAAACGCTTCGTAAACCACCATTATACCCATTGTCATTGAGAAATGGTATAAGACCATCCTAGAAATTCTTCCTAATCGGCATGACCACAATGGGCTAAGAAAGCACCTCCGGCGCTGGAAGCATAATTTGGCCAAGATTTTTGGAAGCATATAATGGCCAACTTGGCCAAGTTATGGTTCCAATGACAAAAGCACTGGGAATGTTTACCCGGTGCGCATGGGCATGATGACGTAGAGAAAGGGCTTGTTGTTGCGGATGATGCCGGGGCTGAGTTCGTCGGTGAGGTCGAGGTGGATCTCTTCAGTCTCAAGAGTCTTGAGCGGGTCGGCGAGGTAATCAGGGTTGAAGGCGATGCTGATTTCGCGGCCTTTGTAGCTGACGGGGATGGACTCCTTGGCTTCACCTACTTCGGGGGTGTTGGCGGTGATGTCGAGGTTGTTCTTGGAGAAGTGGAGCTTGATGGAGTTGGATTTTTCGCTGGCGACAAGAGCGACACGGCGGGAGGCATTCAGCAGGAGGGTGCGTTCCATGGTCACGCGTTCCTTCGTCTCGGCGGGGATGACTTGCTTGTAGTTCGGATAGTTCCCCTCAATGAGTTTGGAGACGAGGAAGGTGGAGCCGATGTCAAAGGTGATTTGGTTTTCTGCCACGCCGATGGTGATGGCTCCGGTGTCTTTGAGAATGCGCTGGAGTTCGTTGACGGCCTTGGTGGGGAGGATGATGTCGACGGCGTTTTCCGGGGGAAATTCGAGTTCCTGATCGACGAGAGCCAGGCGGCGTCCATCCGTGGCGACGACGGTAAGCTTGGCGTCCTTAAAGCTCATGAGGGCACCGTTGAGAACATATCGGCTCTCGTCCGTGGAGACGGCGTAGGAGGTGTTTTTGAGCATCTCCTTGAAAACAGCCTGGTCGATCTTGAAGATTTTCTGCCCCTGGCTGCTGGGGAAGGGGGGGAAGTCGTCTTCGGGAATGCCGAGGAGTTTGCTGGAAAAGGAACCGGCGCGGATGGTGGCACTTTGTTTGCTGTCGGATTCGAAAACAAGTTCGTCTGCCGGGAGGTCGCGGACGATGGTGGAAAGCTTCTTGGCGGGCAGGGTGATGCTGCCAGTCTTGTCGACTTTGCCCTCGATCTCGCAGCGTATGCCTGTGTCGAGATCGGTCGCAGCCAGGGTGATCTTGCCGTCCACGGCTTTGATGAGGATGTTTCCCAGTACAGGCAGCGTGCTGCGTGTGCTGATGACGTTTTGGACGGTCTGTAGACCGGCCAGGAATTTCTCTTTAATCAGAACCAATTTCATAGAGGGCTATTTTAGGGGTATTGCTTGCGTAAAATGTTCCAGTAAAGCCGCTCATCGCCTTCTGACAAGCCGAAAGGTGCAAAGGTGTGAAAAAATGTGCAACCCACTTCAGCGGATTTGTAGCTTTTGGCAGGCATTTGCAGGTTTGCGAAAATCGTCCGCCCCCCCATGTTTTAAAGAGGTGAAGGCTACGGTTTTGATGGTGTGGCAGGGGTGGCTTTGTCGGTAGATGGGGGGGTGTTGATCGGCGTGGGCGGGTTTGTCCGGGCATCCAGCACCCACTGGCGCACTTGCGTATACGTGGGGAGCTCGGTCAGAATTTGGTAAATTTTCGGGTCGGTCGGGATGCCATCCTTATAGTCGGCCTCCTGAAAGAGGTAGATGTTCACATCCTTGAGCTGGGGCTTTTTTTTCCGGATCAGGTCGGTGAAGGCATCCGAGGCGTGATAAATCTGATATTCACGGGTGATTTTGTAGTCCGCAGTTTCCTCATCGAAGGCAAAGACCGGGCGGCTCGGGTCGTTATGGAAATATTCGATCCCGGCCAGGATGAGGCCGTCCGGCAGGCGCATCAGTTCACGCTGGAATCGCTCCATCGGGCCCAGAACTTCGAGGAACTTGCCCGTCTGTTTGAGCGTGCGGAGCTTGTCGATCAATTCCTGCGCCTTGTCGGTTTTTCCGGTCGACTGGTAACAGACAATGAGCGGGATGAGGGCCTGGGGATTATCCGGCGACAATTCAAGAAAGCGATCCAGATAGCTGATCGCCTTATCAAATTCAAAAAGGAAGATGCAGGCATTCCCCGCCATGAAGAGGCAGTACGGGGCCTTCGGTTCCTCGCTGATGACACTGTCGAAAATCTTCAGGGCGTCGGCATAGCGGCCATGTTGAAAAAGATCCGCCCCTTGCTCAAAGCGCCTGTGGTATTCCCGGGCTTTTTCCGGCGTGGGAGTTGCCGGAGTGTTCTCAGCCAGGCATATCCCGGTGAAGAAAATCATGAGGAGCAACATGAACAAGCAGACATTTTTTTTCATGGAGGTAACTTGACTTAGCGGTCTTTTGAGAATAAGAAAAGGTGTATCAGCGTGAAGAGCATTTTCCATATTTTGTCTCGTGCATCCTCAAGATACGGGGATGGAATGCCTTTGCTCAAGCCTCTTCTTCTACTTACAGCCTAGTCCCAATGCCCTGTGCATTGCCGACTCCTCCGCCCAAACAGGTATCCTGCCATGTTAAAAAATCCCTATAACAAATATCGTCCTTTCCCGCCAGTCGATCTCCCCCATCGCCAATGGCCCGGCCGCGTACTGACCCGTCCTCCCATCTGGTGCAGCGTCGATCTGCGCGACGGAAATCAGGCCCTCCCCATCCCGATGAACATTCCACAGAAGATGGAAATGTTCGAGGCCCTGGTCAAAGTCGGCTTCAAAGAGATCGAAATCGGTTTCCCCTCCGCTTCCGGAACGGAATACGACTTCACCCGCCGCTTGATCGAGGAAAAACACATCCCCGATGACGTAGCCGTGCAAGTCCTGGTCCAGGCACGGGAAGAACTCATCGACAAGACCCTCGATTCCCTGAAAGGCTCTAAAAAAGCCATCATCCACCTCTACAACTCCACCTCGCCCGCCCAGCGCCGCATCGTCTTCGGCATGGAAAAACCCGACATCGTCAAAGTCGCCACACGCGGCACACAATGGATCAAGGATCGCCTCCCCAAGCTCCAGGGAACCGAAGTCATCTTTCAATACTCGCCCGAATCCTTCTCCGCCACCGAAGTCGAATTCTCCCTCGAAGTCTGCCAGGCCGTGATGGAAGTCTGGGGCCCCACCCCACAAAAAAAGATGATCTTGAACCTTCCCGACACCGTCGAAGTCGCCATGTGCAACGTCTATGCCGACCAGATCGAGTGGTTCCTCACCCATTTGAAGAACCGTGAGTCGATCATCCTCAGCGTCCACACCCATAATGACCGGGGCACCGGAGTCGCCGCCACAGAGCTGGCCATGCTCGCCGGAGCCGAGCGGGTTGAAGGCACACTCTTCGGCAACGGCGAACGGACGGGGAATCTCGACATCGGCATCGTCGCCCTCAACCTCTACTCCCAGGGCGTCGCACCCGGACTCGACTTCAGCGACATGAACGCCCTCCGCGCCATGTACGAAAAATGCACCGGCATGACCGTCCCCGACCGCCAACCCTATTCCGGCGAACTCGTCTTCACCGCATTTTCCGGCTCCCACCAGGACGCCATCAAGAAGGGCTTTGCCGCCATGAAAAAGACCGGAGACGGAGCCATCTGGGATGTCCCCTACCTCGTCATCGATCCCGACGACCTGGGCCGCGAGTACCAGGAAGTCATTCGTGTGAACAGCCAGTCGGGCAAGGGCGGCATCTCCTACCTCCTCGAATCCCAATGCGCCATCTTCCTCCCCCGCCCCCTCCAAGTCGAATTTGGCATGCTCGCCAACAGCCACATCGACAACCTCGCACGGGAAGTCACCGCACAGGAACTGAAAGACTTTTTCTGGAAGGAATACGTCGAAAAATCGGAGCCCTACCTCCTCCAACACTTCCACGCCGACGGCACCAAGGGCCTCACCCGCTGCCGTGCCACCGTGGAACATTCCGGCAACCGCCTCGACATCACCGGAGAGGGCAACGGCCCCCTCGCCGCATTCGTCAACGGACTGACCGCCACCGGAACCCCCGCCTTCGAGATTTCCTTCTACGCGGAACACTCCCTCGGCAGCGGATCGGACGCCAGCGCCATCTCCTACATCCAAATACGCACCCAGGACGGTAAAACCTCCTTCGGGGCAGGAGTCGACACCAGCATCGAACTCGCCTCCGTCAAAGCCGTCCTCAGCGCCCTCAACCGCAGTTTGACGGTAAAAGCGAAGTAATCCCAAACCGGAATGGAATTCGGACGATAAAAAACATTGAATATATTTCATTCTTCTTTCCGCAATTTTTGCGATTGCCACCCTTGCCTCCGGCCAACCGACATGTACGTCTCGCAGGGATGAAGCCCAGGTGCTACCGTTCTTAAGAGCCTGTCCGAAAATAGGGAAGACTACCGCCGGGAGGGATTTTGACTTTCCGGCGAGAAACGATGAAGGAGCATATAGATCCTATCTGCCACGAAATGGTGTCTTACCAGTGGTGGCAAGCGAATCGCTTGATTCATGCAATGTGGAATGTTTGAAGGGCCGGACGGAAGGATCAATGACTATGGATGAGTGGATTCCGCAAGAGATTTTTTCCGATTATAGTTTCCTTGGCAGGAGTTTCGTAATTCTTAAATCGGAGAGGGTGAAGCCGTCGATTATCTGGAGGGGGTGGTGGATGTGCGAATGATGAGTTGGCCGGTCAGGAAGATGGCTCGTGGTGGGAGTTTGGGGTGTTCGAGGCGGGTGAGGAGGGTGTCGATGCAGGTGATTCCGATTTCACGGCAGGGTTGGCGGATGGTGGTGAGGGGGACGGGGAGGAGGGTGGCGTAGCGTACGTCGTCGAAGCCGGTGAGGAGGAAGTCTTCGGGGATGGTTTTTCCGAGGCGCATGGAGGTTTTCAGGAGTTGGGCGGCAGTCAGATCGTTGGAGCAGACGACGGCGGCGTAGGGGCTGCTCGCATGGGTGATTTTTTTGACGAAGTCGGCCTCTTCGGGGTCTCCGATGAAAAAGTCAACGGGTGAAAAGTTTTTTTCCCCAAGTCCTTCCCGAATGCCTGCCAGACGGAGGTTGGTGCTGGAGGGAAAGTTGGGTTTGGCAACAAAGGCGACGCGGTATCTTTGCGATTCGGCCAAGTGTTTGCCGATGAGGCAACCGGCCTGGAAGTTGTCCATGGAGATGAGGTCGTAGTTGCTTCGGAAGGGGAATTCGGTGGCATCGCGGTCGATGAGGATGACGCTCATGCCTGCTTCCTGGAAGGCTTTCGCAACGCGAAGGTTGTAAGGTTCCCGGTCGGGGATGTTTTCCAGTGGTGCGAAGATGACGCCACGTACCCCGTTTTTCTCCCAGTGTTTGGCCAGGTCGCGGGGGGATTGTTCATGGGGCAGTCCTCCGGTGAAGACGGCGCACCCTCGTTCTTGTGCGGAGCGGGTGATTTCAGCGCAGATGGGGTCGAGGATTTCCGTTTTGCCCAGTCCCTCGGCAAAAATTCCAAGGGTGGGTCGGGTCGATTGAACATGGACGCGGACATAGGTGCCCGATCCGGCGCGTCGTTCGACAAGGCCGAGGGCCTGAATGTCGTGCAGGGCCCGGGCGACGGTGGGACGGGAAACTTTCCATTTCCGGCAGAGGGATTCCTCGCTGGGGAGGCGGCTGCCTGCTGCGTAGCGCCCCTGTAAGATGTCGGCGTGGATGGTTTCAAAGATGGCGTGATGTTTGGAGGACATGATTTAAATGTAATATCAGCTTTGTTTTAATATGTCATGTATATTTTTGCATTTGTAAATAATCTGTATTAGCATTTTATCCAGAAACTGAGTTATGAAAAAAACAATGAAATCCACAAACGAGAGTTGCGGCAACTGGCTGGAGCAAGCTCTTCAGACCATCTCGTCAGTACGGGTGGCAGTCTGCGGAGATTTTTGCGTCGACTGCTACTGGTTGATCGAAAACGACGAGAGTGAGATTTCGATAGAAACCGGGTTGCCGGTGCGTCATGTGCGGGAGCAGCGTTACAGCCTGGGAGGAGCGGGCAATGTCGTGGCCAATCTGGCGGCTCTCGGTGTCAGGGAAATTCGTGCGGTGGGAGTGATGGGGAACGATCTCTTTGGCTTGGAGCTGGAACGGGAACTGGCGGTTCTGGGGGTGAAAACGGAGCATCTGGTGAAGCTCGACCACGGCTGGCAGACGCCGGTTTACATGAAGCCGTGTGTGGGTACCGAGGAGCTCAATCGCATGGACATCGGCTCGTTTAACCGTTTCCCGGAGGATAAACTGGAGCACGTCATTCGGCAAATCGACCATGCGGCGAGTCTGTCGGACGTGCTGATCTTCAATCAGCAGCTTCCCGGCTCGTTCTATTCGGAAAAGGCGATCCGCCAGATCAACACGATCATCGAACATTACCGCAAGGTGACATTCGTCGTCGATTCCCGTCAGTGGGCGGGGCATTTCGAGGGTGCCATTTTGAAGGTGAATGCACATGAAGCTGCCCGGCTGGTGGACAAGGAGCGACCTTTGCAGGAACGCATTCCGTACCGGGACGCCCTGGAGTTTTCCAAAAAACTGACGGCAAAAACGGGACACCCCGTATTCCTGACGCGCGGGGAAAGAGGGTTGCTGGTAGCAGATGGAAATGAAGTGATCGAGGAACCGGGCATTCAGTCTCTCGGCAAGATCGATCCGGTTGGCGCGGGAGATACCGTGGTTTCGGCGATTGCCGCCGTCCTGGGTGGTGGCGGAAATCTGGAGTCGGCTGCAAAGCTGGCCAATCTGGCGGCATCCATCACCGTGCGCAAACTGTTAACCACCGGTACCGTGACCCCGGCGGAGCTGCGCGAGGCGGGGCCTTCCCCCGATTATGTTTATGAGCCGGAACTGGCGGAAAGTCCGCGTAGTGCCCGGTATCTGCCCGGAAGTGAGATTGAAATCATCTGCGAATACCGTCGCTCCAAGTCGGCACGCCATGCCATCTTCGACCATGACGGCACGCTTTCCGTCTTGCGCCACGGGTGGGAAAAAATCATGGAACCGATGATGGTCAAGGCGATCCTCGGAGATAAACTTTCCGCCGTGTCGGAGGATTTTTACAACAAAGTCGCCGCCGATGTCCGTTCGACCATTGACAAGACTACCGGCATCCAGACCCTCGCTCAAATGAAGGAGCTGGTTTCCATGGTGCGGGAGTACCGCTGTGTGCCGGAAAAAAACATCCTCGACGAGCATGGCTACAAGGCTGTCTATAATCAGGCCCTGCTTGAAATGGTGCGGGGCCGGGTGGAAAAAATCCGACGGGGTGAGCTCACCCCCTACGATTATGAGATCAAGGGAGCGCGGAAATTTATCGAAACCCTCCATGCGGCAGGAGTGCGCCTCTATCTGGCAAGCGGCACGGACGAAGCCGATGTGAAAGCGGAGGCGGCCATCATGGGCTATGCACATCTCTTCGAGGGGGGCATCCATGGCGGCGTGGGCGATCTGAAAATCGAAGCCAAGCGCGTGGTGCTGGAACGGATCATCAACGAGGGAAAACTTTCGGGCGAGGATCTCGTCGTCACAGGAGATGGTCCGGTGGAACTGCGCGAAGGGCATAAGCGCGGGGCGTTTTGCATCGGCCTGGCGAGCAACGAGCAAATCCGTTACGGCCTGGACTTGACCAAGCGCGGCAGGTTGATTCGGGCCGGGGCCAACATCATCGTCCCCGACTATTGTCAACTTGACCGCATTTTGCCCTTTCTCGGAATTTCTCTCGAAAATCAGCCGGCGAATGTTTGAATCAACCATCCATTTATGACAAATCCAGAATCCAAGATCATGACCGTTGAACAGGCCCGGGCCTTCCGCGACAAACTGCATGCCGAGGGAAAAAAGCTCGTTTTTACCAACGGATGTTTCGATATTTTGCATCGCGGCCACGTCACATATCTGACGTTTGCGCGCAACCAGGGAGACGCTCTGCTCGTGGGATTGAACGCCGACGTTTCGGTGAAAACCAACAAGGGCGATCTCCGTCCCATCAACCCGGAAGAAGACCGGGCCTTCGTCATGGCGGCATTGGAAGCGGTGGATGCGGTCGTGATTTTCAGTGAAAAGGAGCCGAAGGACATCATCGCAAAAATCATTCCCCACGTACTCGTGAAGGGAAAGGACTGGGCGCATTACGTCAGCGGACGGGAAGTCGTGGAGGCCCATGGCGGGCGCGTCGCCCTGGCCGACATGGTGGAAGGTCGCTCCACCACCGGGACGATTGAGCGGGTTTTAAAAGCATATGTCCCAAAAAATGAAAAAGAATAATTTGATCGTCCTCACCGGAGCCGCCGGATTCATCGGACGGAATGTCGTCGAACTCCTCAACCAGCGAGGACTGGAAAACCTGCTGCTGGTCGATTTTCTGGGAACCGATGAGAAATGGAAAAACCTGCGCGGATTGCGATATGAAGACATCCTGCAACCCCAGACTTTCCTCGAAAGAGCCCAGGCGGGCAGGGTGTCCGGAGTTCGCTCGGTCATCCACCTCGGGGCATGCAGTGCCACGACAGAGCGAAATGCCGACTACCTGCTGGAAAACAATTACCGTTACACCCGCACCCTGGCCGAGTGGTGCCTGGATAAGGATATCCGATTCGTCTACGCATCGAGTGCCGCGACTTATGGCGACGGTTCGCAGGGCTACAGTGACGACGACACCCGGACGGTCAAGCTGATCCCCTTGAACATGTACGGATATTCCAAACACATGTTCGATCTCTGGGCTCTCCGGCACCAGCATCTCAAGAAAATCGTCGGCCTGAAATATTTCAACGTCTACGGCCCTTACGAGGATCACAAGGGTGACATGCGCTCACTGGTCAACAAGGCCTACCTCCAGATCAAGACCCGTGGGTACATCGAGCTCTTCAAATCGGAAAATCCCGACTACAAGGATGGAGAACAGAAACGGGATTTTGTCTACGTGCGGGATGCGGCCCGTGTGACCGTCCACTTCGCCCTCGACTCCCAAGTGGGCGGACTTTTCAACTGCGGGGCCGCCCAGGCACGCACTTGGATCGATCTCGCCAAAGCTCTCTTTTCCGCCATGGGGAAAAAAACGGATATTCGCTTCATCGACCTGCCCGAAATCCTTCGCGGCAAATATCAATACTTCACCCAGGCCGACGCCGCCAAATTGAAGAAAGCCGGGTACACCGCCCCCTTTGCCTCCATCGAGGAAGGTGTGCGCGACTACGTGGAAAATTATCTCTCGAAGACCGCCGGATAGTGCAACTCCCCGCACTTGCGAACGGAGGTTTTCTCGCGCCACTAAACCGAAAGAGCCCGGACTCTGTTTCTGGAATAAGAGGGGGGTCTCGTGCGCTTTTTTTTCAGATTCGGCTTCATGTAGATGACTCTTTGGTCATCCTTGAATCCGAACTGGCTGTAAAATTCTTTCAGGCCGTGAAGTGAACGTCCTTCCTCCGTCGTTTCCACCACGGCGGAAGTGGCTCCGATCTTCCGGCACCAGTCGAAGGCGTATTCAATCAGGGCACGGGCGATGCCGAGATTCCTAAAGTCCGGAGCAACGTAAAGATCACCGATCTCCACCTGCTTCCCCCATTCGACAAAAACTCCCGAGCTCCCCGTTGCGACTCCCGCCACCTCTCCTTCATACCAGGCGAGGGCGACAAGATTACCCTCCTCCAACATGAGATCGACGTTTTTCTGAATATACCGCCGGTCTCCCGCAAAACCTTCCTCACGGAAAAAACGACTGAGAATATCGACGGCAACCCTGCGCTCCCCCCTGCCAATTGCGCGAATCTCCAAGGGACTGTTTTTTTTCATGTGACTTTCATATGTTGTAACCACATCCAGGCAAACAAGGCCATGCCGAGGATGAGTCTGTACCAGGCAAACGGAATAAAAGTGTGCGTGCGAATGTAAACGAGGAGCCATTTCACCACGGCAAACCCGACGACGAGCGAGACGAGGAAGCCGAGCGCGAGATGCTCCAACTCATGTCCGGAAATCATGCCGTGGGTCTTGAAGTCCTTCAACATCTCCCAAGCCGAGGCCGCGAAAAGCGTCGGGATACACAAGAGAAAGGAAAACTCCGTCGCCGCCGCCCGCGAACACCCCATGAACATGGCAGAGATGATCGTCGCCCCTGAGCGGGAGGTGCCGGGGCAAAGCGGCCCGGCCAGAGTCTGCGCCAAACCGACCACCACCGCCTGCGCCCAGGTAATCTCGTCCGACGGCTTTAGACGATGCACGAGCGATTCCAGCCAGAAAATGAAAAACGCCCCGACGAGTGTGGCCGACGCCACCGCAAAGATGGAGGTTTTCTCCAACTCAAAGCCCAGTTTGACTGCCGTGAGGCTTGTGACCGATGTGATGACGAACGCCGCCCCCAGTTTGAGGATGTAGTCCAAGTTTTCCCTCATTTTCAAAACGAAATCCAGAAGCCGCTGCCAGTAAATCAACACCACGGCAAGAATCGCCCCCGACTGAATGCCGACATCAAAAAGTTCGCTCCGGTTGTCCTGAAAAAAGTATTGGACGAAGATGAGATGAGCCGTCGATGAAACCGGGATAAACTCGGTCAGTCCTTCGACCACTCCCAGCAACACAGTCATGAGCCATTCATGCATGAGACCATCTTCGTAGCGGGATTTCCCGCCCCGCCAATGAAAAAATGAATACCCCGGCGCGAATGGCCGCTACCCCCCATGTCGATTAAGCAGATGCATTCAGCACAGATGTGATCTCACTTTGGGAATGATACACAAAATAATATGCCCCATATTATACTCGTTGTAATATGGGGCATATGATGACTAAATGAAGGAAAACGTCAAGAATGACCAAGCCTCAACCGCGTGCGCATAAACAGCAAGTCTCCAAATAGAGTTTGTGTTGCGTTAATTGTATTTTACAGGAATCCAAAACTCAAAAGTGGAGCCGACCCCCATCTGACTCTTGTAGCTGATGCTCCCGCCCATGAGTTCGCAGAGTCTTTTTGTAATGGCCAGGCCGAGACCGCTCCCGCCACATTTCTGACGGATGGCGGAATTGGCTTGGACAAAGGGCTGAAATAACTTGCGATGAACCTCCGGGGGGATTCCTTCGCCCGTGTCCTTCACCCGAAAGAAAACACGTCCTTTTTCCTCTTTGGATGCAACGTCCATGCTCACCCGGAGTTCCACATAACCCCGCTCGGTAAATTTCACCGCATTGTCGAGCAGGTTGTTGAGAATCTGCATGAGGCGCATCGGATCGGCACAGATGCGGGAGGGAACGGAGGTGGCGATGTCGGACCTGAGTTCGATCTCCTTGTTTTTCGCCGCAAGGTGGAAACAGCGGGTGATATTTTCGATCAGGACAGGAAGGTCGAATTCCGTATTTTTTAACGAGAGGGAACCCGATTCAATCCGGGAATAGTCGAGAAAGTCATTCACCAGCGCGAGCAAGTCCTGGGCGCTGTGGTGGATCATTTCGATGTATTCCTTTTGCTCATCCTCGGTGATGTCCTCCCTCAGCATCTCGGCGGGGGCGATGATGGTGTTGAGAGGGACGCGGAATTCATGGCTCATCTCGGCAAAGAAAGTGCCTCGGGCTTTGTTGGCATCCTCGGCATCCTGGCAGGCTGCGACCAGTTCCGTGATGTCCGAGAAAATGACGAGAAGATTCGTCCCCTCCTCACTTTTCAAGAGAGAAAAAGTGGCCTGCACCCAAAGGAGCGAACCGTCACTTCTCCCGCACCGGAGTCGCACATTCACATGGGGCTGACCGTGGGCGATCTTCCGGCTCGCCTGTTTGAATTCCTCCCGCGAATCCTCGTGGAGAAGCGAGGCGAACGGGAGACCGGACAGTCGGGTTCTGGTCCGGTGAAAAAGCCGGGTGAATGTGGGATTGACCTCCTGAATTCTTCCATCGAGGGACATGACGGCAATGCCCAGAGAAGGCTCATCCGTGAGCGCCTGTAAAACTCGGTCGGAAAGGCGATGATTTTTCCGCATCTTTTTTCCAGTAATGTCGTCACTCATGCACAAGACGCAGAAGGGAGCGCCCTTTTCATCTCGCACCGGCACCTTGACTGTTTTGATCCATTTTGTCTTTCGACTTTTCAGTTGTAATGGCTCTTCTTCGATTTCCAAAATATGGGAAGTATTCAGGCATTCTTTGTCTTTTTGGCGGTAAAGGCTGGCTTGCTCATGGGTAAATAAGTCGAAATCCGTCTTGCCTAAAATATTTTCCGCCTTAATTCCGAAAAGCGTTTCAGCTTTTTCATTCCAGAAAATAAACTGCCCGAACGTCTCCGGATTGGCGCTCTTTGCAAAAACCGCGTGGGAAAGATACTTCGTGAGACTTTCGATGGTCAGTGAAAAGAAATCAGGTGTGCATGATATGGGAAGCTTGTTGGCCAAGCGGGTCTTCTTCTTACCCTCATTTTTACCCGTTTTTTTCATCACTCGTATAAAACCAATTGAATTGCATTACTATAGGGAGAGGTCGCCAAGATACAAGGAACTTACATAATGGGAATATTTGGGAATTATGTTTATTGAAAATACTCATGGTTGTGTCCCCTCCCTGTTTTTTGCTTCACTAGGAAATGATGAGCGAGAGCGGGCTGACGCCCATGATGCAGCAATACCAGCGGATGAAGCGGGAAGTGCCCGCCGACGCGCTGCTTCTTTTTCGTCTCGGTGATTTTTACGAAATGTTTTTTGACGATGCCAGGGAAGGCTCGGCCCTCCTCGGCCTGACGTTGACCAAGCGCAACACCGTCCCCATGTGCGGCATGCCCCATCACTCGGCGGAGGGCCACATCGCCAAACTCATCGAGGCCGGACGCCGCGTGGCCATCTGCGAACAAATCAGCGAGCCCCGCCCCGGCCAGATGGTCGATCGAGCCATCACCCAAATCTACAGCCCCGGCTGCGTGGTGAACCTTGAGCTGACCCGCCCGAAAGAAAACCGCTTCCTGGCGGCCATCTGTTCCCAGGGAGGGCGATACGGGTTCGCCTTCCTCGATCTGACGACGGGGGAGTTTCGCCTCACGGAAATGCCGGACGCCCGAGCGCTTCAGGACGAACTTGTGCGCCTCCAGCCCCGCGAGATTCTCCTCCCCACCGAACTCAAACTCCCCTCCGTGCCGGAAACGGGCGCTCCCCGCCTGACACCTTACGACGACTACGTTTTCGAATCGGAAATGGCCACGCTCACCCTGCGCGAACATTTCAAAGTCCAGTCGCTGGATGGCTTCGGTTGCAGTCACATGCCCCTGGGCATCGGCGCTGCTGCCGCCCTGATCCACTACGTCACCCGTACCATGCGGCTTTCCACGACTCATGTTCTTTCCCTTCGTACCTATTCGACCGCCGATTACCTCGTCCTGGATGCCGTCACCCAGCGCAATCTGGAGCTTGTCGATGCCCGGACAGGCGCAGCAGTCGATACCACACTCTACAAAGCAATCGACCATACGGTAACACCCATGGGCGGCCGTGAACTCCGTTCCTGGGTGCTTCATCCCTTGAGGGACTCGGAACGTATCCGGGCAAGACAGAACGCAATCACGTTCTATTTGCAGGACGCGGGGAATCTGGATGAATTTCGCGAAAAACTGCAAAAAGTCCGCGACGTCGAACGCTTAATCACCAAAGTGGCCCAGGGTTCCGCAAACGCCCGGGATTTGCAGGCTTTAAAGGAATCCCTCGCCCAGATTCCGCTCCTTCGGCAAAGCCTCTCCAATCTCCAGACCCCCCTTGTCACCGAACTGCTCAACGATCTGCGTCCCCAGCCCGAAATCGTCGAAAAAATCCAGCACGCAATCCTTGCCGATCCACCCCTGGCGTTGAAGGAGGGCGGCATCATCGCCGACGGTTTCCACCCGGAACTGGACGGCCTCCGCGCCGCCATGCGGGACGGGCAGAAGTGGGTGGTCGATTTGCAGACGCGGGAGCAGGAACGGACAGGCATCAAGTCCCTGAAAGTCCGCTTCAATCAAGTCTTCGGCTACTACATCGAAGTCACCACATCCAACCTCGCCCAGGTTCCCGCCGATTACATCCGCAAGCAGACCATGGTCAACGCCGAACGCTTCATCACCGATGAGCTGAAGACAATGGAGGGAAAAATCCTTGGAGCCGAGGAACGTTCCCGCAAACTGGAGTACGAGCTTTTCGTCGAGCTGCGGACGGAAATCGCCCGGCATGTTTCGGAAATCCAGACAGCAGCACGGGCCATCGCCCAACTCGATACCCTTGCCGGACTGGCCTTCCTTGCACGGTTGCGGGATTACCGCCGCCCGGAAATTTCCACCGATGGAACACTCGAAATCGTCGAAGGCCGCCACCCCGTCCTGGAGCAACAGTTGAAGGAGGAGCGCTTCGTCCCAAACAACACCCTCCTCGACGGGGAATCAAACCGCCTCATCATTCTCACCGGGCCGAACATGGCAGGCAAAAGCACCTACATCCGCCAGGTGGCCCTCATCACCCTCCTCTTTCACATCGGCTCCTACGTGCCCGTGCAGAGCGCCTCCCTGCCGATCCTGGACCGCATCTTCACCCGGATCGGGGCGAGCGACGATCTCTCCCGCGGACAGAGCACCTTCATGGTCGAAATGAATGAAACGGCCAACATCCTCAACAACGCCACGGAGAACAGCCTCGTCATCCTCGACGAAATCGGTCGCGGCACCAGCACCTTTGACGGACTCAGCATCGCCTGGGCGGTTGCCGAGCATCTGCACAATTCCCTCCGCGCCCGCACCCTCTTCGCCACGCATTACCACGAACTGACCGAACTCGCCTCCAGCCTTCCCGGCGCGAAGAACTACAACGTAGCCGTTCGCGAATGGCAGGAAAAAATCATCTTCATCCGCAAAATCGTCCCCGGCGGAGCGGACAAAAGCTACGGCATCCAGGTGGCCCGCCTGGCCGGACTACCCCACGCCGTGCTGGATCGCGCCAAGGAAGTCCTCCGCAATCTGGAGGAAATGGAGCTGGCCGCCGCCGAAGGTCTCATCCCTTCAGCCAAGGACTCCAAGCCTGCAAAAAGTTCAACACGCAAAAAAAACACCGCCCCTCAGCTCGACCTCTTTCTCCATCCTCCGGCACCCGCCGCCCCTCCAACTCAAAAAAACCGGAAAAAACCGACCAAAAAAGTTTCCGATGAACCAAAAACTGGAACAGAATAAAGGCGGAATCGTGTAAATCAGCGTACGGACAGTCTCCTCGCAATTTGGCCCTCGATCCATTCTGGACGGCACTACTTCTTCGGCTTGATCCAGGCCTTTTTCAAGGCGGTGGCAAGAGCCTCGCCAAAGCGGTCGATCTGTTCCGAAGTGTGGGCGGCGGAGACGGCCACGCGGATGAGTTCCTTCCCCGCAGGCACTCCCGGCGGCACGGAAATGACGGTGAAGAAGCCCTGCTCCCAGAGAGATTTCCAGACGTAGTAACATTTCTCCGTACTGCCGATGACGACGGGCAGAGCCGGGGTCGGACTGTCCCAGTAATCGACCCCCATCTCATCGAGAATACTCCTCAGCCGTTTCGTGTTTGCCCAGACCCGCTCGCGGTGCTCCGGTTCCTCACGGAGAACTTTCAAGGACTCGAACGCAGCGGCAGCCGATGGCGCGGAAATGGCGGCGCTGAAGATAATCTGCTTCGAATGAGTGCGCAGAAACTCGATGACGGCCCGGTCTCCCGCCACGAATCCCCCCGTGCTGGCCAGCGATTTGGAAAAGCTCCCCGCGATGAGGTTGACATCCTTCGTCACGCCGAGCTGATCGCAGACGCCCCGTCCCTCCTTCCCGAGAACGCCGAGACCATGAGCGTCATCGACGACAAGGAACGCCTTGTACTGCCGGGAAAGTTCGGCGATGCGCGGCAGCGAGGCAATATGGCCCTCCATCGAATAAACCCCGTCCACGGCGATCAACTTGTTTTGATCCGGGTCGAGCCGCGCCAGAACCGAGGCGAGGGAATCCATACTCTCGTGCGAAAAACGCTCCGTGTCCGCAGGGTTCAAGCCCACACCGTCCCAAAGGGAGGAATGAATGCTGGTGTCCACAATCAACGCGTCATCCTTCCGGGTCAGAGCGCTGACACTCGTCATGCAGGCAAGGTAACCGGCGGCCAGAACATGGCAGGCTTCCTTCCCCAAAAAATCCGCCAGCGCCTCCTCCAGTTCCTCGTGATAGCGGCGGGAACCATTCGCCAGCCGTGATCCGCAGGGGCTCGTACCCCACTCGTCGAGAGCCTTCTTTGCCGCCTCCTTGACGCGGGGATGCTGGCTCAGGCCCAGATACTCGTTCGAGGAAAAAAGCACCATCGGCCTCCCGTCGACAACCAGATTCACCGTGTTCGCCTTCTCCGCCTGTCGGTAGTAGAGGCAGTACTTCGTGCGCAGTTGGGTGACGGGATCCTTGAGACATCTCTGAATGATCGGATTGTCAGAGTCTTGTGATTTGAACGAAAAAAGCATGAAGCGGGATTCTTTTATTTGGCGAGGGCTAACTGTTTCAAGGCGACGGCGGCGGCAATGCGGACAGCATCCGGCTCGCTGGTGTTTTGTGCAAGGCGTTCGAGAAGCGGTTGTGACTCCTCATCCTTCAACCGGCCAAGGGCCAGGATCGATTGCGCCCGGACGATGGAGTCTCCATGGGTCGCGCTGTCCCGAAGAACCGGAAGGACATCCGGCGTATCGAGTTGGATAAAGGCCCGGATAATCTCCCTTTGCTCGGGCGGCGTCGCCTTCGGATAAACGTCCATAAGAACCGGCGTCGCTTCGGGGTCCTTGATGCGGGCCAGCGCAAGCGCCGACATGAAGCGGGTGGGCTCATCTCCACTCTTCAGAGCCTGCCGAAAGACCTCTTTATTGTCGGGGGATACCAGTTGCACCAGGGCACTCATGACATTGTCACGCACATACGGCTCCGGATCATTCATAAGAGTGAAAAGCTCCTTCGCCGCCGAACCGTCACCAATCTTGCCGAGGGAAGTGGCCGCCTCCGCGCGGATCTCCCAATCGGAATCTTTCAACGCATGGATCAGAACCGGCACCGCCTTCGCATCCCGTATATCCCCCAGCGCCGTAATCGCCGCCATGCGGACTTTTTTCTCCTGATCCGAGACTGCCGGGATGAGATTCGTCACCGCGTCCGCATCCTTTTTCAAGCCCAGAGTCCACACCGCGCTGATGCGGATGACCGGATCCTTGTCACTCAGGGAATCCTTTAACACCGGATCATTCGGACTGATCTTGCTCAGGCTGTCATAAGCCTGCTCGGCAGCCGCAAACTGCCCCATCTTCAGAAACAACTTCACCCTCAGCCTCCGGTATTCCTTATTGCCGGCATTATTGGCAATCGACTCCTCCAGAACCGAGTTCGCTTCCGTAAAGCTCTTGGCATTCATCAACTCCTGGACACGCTTGACCGTCGGGTCTTGCTTTCCGCAGCCTGCCAGCAGCAGACAGACACCGGTCAGGATAGCTAATCCTCGTAACGACATAGGAGAAAGCCTAGCGGCAATGCTTTTCCCGCCAAGCCCTTTATCACTTCCAATTGGAAAAATGCCAGCGGTGAAGGTTTGACAGCCCATCAGGGAAGTTTAGTTTTCCTTGTGGACTTCATCCAAGAACTGGCGTCTTCCAATCCCCTTCCGGGCCTGAAAAGGGAAGCCGCCCTCGCCTTTGCCAAACTCGACCTGCGCCCCTACTTTGAGGCGATCAAACCCGGCCTCGCCCGCGTGGAAAACCGCATCCTCGTCCAAGCCGACTCCTTTGACCCCGGCATCCGCGGCTACATCGCCTACGCCATCGAAAGCCAGGGCAAACGCCTACGCCCCGCCCTCTGCCTCCTCTCCGCCGAAGCCACCGGAGGCGTCCAGGAAGCCCATGACGACCTCGCCGTCATCGTCGAACTCATCCACCTCGCCTCCCTCGTCCACGACGACATCCTCGACAACGCCCTCATCCGCCGCACCCGCCCCACCCTCAACGCCAAATGGGGAACCGAGTTGGCCGTCCTCCTCGGCGACTCCCTCTTCACCCACGCCCTGAAACTCTGCACCCGCCTGCCCAACCCCGACATCGGCAAAAAAATCGCCGACGCCGCCCAGGAACTCTGCACCGGCGAAATCCTCCAAACCCAGAGACGCTTCGACCTGAAATTCTCCATCCCCGAGTACATGAAAATCATCGAGATGAAGACCTCCGCCCTCTTTCGCGTCGCCGCCGAAGGCTCCGCCATCATGAACAACGCCTCCGAATCCTCCGTCGAAGCCCTCCGCTCCTTTGGCCGCAACATGGGACTCGCCTACCAGGTCTACGACGACTGCGTCGACCTCTTCGGCACCGAAGACGGCAGCGGTAAAACCCTCGGCACCGATTTCTCCAAGGGAAAACTCACCCTCCCCGCCCTCCACCTCCTCCAACAACTCCAGGGCAAAGATCTCGACGAAGTGACCGAACTCCTCCTCTGCAAAGACTCCTCGCGCGAAAACGAAATCGTCCAAAAAATCATCTCCCACGGCGGCCACCGCGTCGCCGCCCGCAAAGCCCAGGAACTCCTCGACCAGGCCCAACGCAGCCTCGCCGTACTCCCCGAATCCCCCCACCGCACCTCACTCGAAGCCATGACCCAGGGATTCCAAAAACACGTCGCCACCCTCTGGTAGGCGCGGCTTTCACTCCCCAAACGGCTGCGTGCTGACCTCGACCTTGCCGATGACGAACGGGTCGGACTTATCGATCAAAAAGGCAAAGTCGTAACCCCACATCTTTGAGAAAGAAGCATCCGTCAGATGCCAGGTATGGGTCTGCCATTTGGCAGTATCGTCTGCCAGCGCAAATTCATCTCCCGTGATTTCCCCCTCGTACTGGTACAACTCCGGCTTCACCCTGCCGGCGATGCGCATCGGTCCGCCCTGCCCCTTGCTGTCGGCCACCTCGTAGACAAGATCCATCTTGCAATAACTTTCCGGAGTCTTATTCGGCGAAATCCGCCGCGCCGTCACCCGCAGATAGTAATCATGCGTCTTGATGTCGGCGAAGGATGGATGGATCACGAACTTGATGTTCTGGTTATCGTGCTTGCCCGGCTGACTCACCACCGCTCCGGTCGAGCCATCTGCAAACTTATAGGGCTTCGTCCAATCCAGATTCACCTGGGTGATACCTTTGTCGATATTCGAATCACCGAGCTGGATGCTGACAGTCTTCGCCCCCGTGTAATCACCACCCCACGGGAAATTCTTCCCCGCGTTAACCTGAGCCTGCGCGACAATATCGGCGGGAATATTCGCCACCAGCACCGGCTTGTCCGTCAAGTCCAACGGCTTGCCCGCACCAAACGTCGTGGAAGAACCCGTCAGCGGATCCGTCACCTTCACCTCACCCGAAAAGGAAATCGTCTTGTCCGTTTCACCCAGCGGCATCCACAGAACGAGCACCGGCCCGCTCTTTCCCTGAAACGCAAACCCGTAGCTCCTGCCATCCTTGCCCAGAGCCAGCCACCCGAGATTCTTCGGCGTTGGCCCGAGCAGAGCCGTCATCGACTTCATCGCCGTCAGGGAAGGCCGTGGCGTGCCATCGATGCGGAGAAGCCCATAGCCCGGAGGCTCGCCGTGCGGATCCTCCGCTTCAAACCAACTGACCCGCTGAATGCCCTCCGCAATAGCCATGATGTAAGCCTTCACCAGCGTGACCGCCGCCACCTCCTCCGTCACAGCGTCCTTCTCCTTGCTCTCCTTTTCGTCCCCGATCCGCCGCCCGATTTCCGTGATCCAGATTTCCGGATTCGGCCTGTCGGGCGCGTCCACCTTCAGCGCATCGCGCAACATCTTCGCCATCCAGAGATAAGAGACTTCCCCATTCACCTCAGTCAGCCCGCCAATCGTCTCGTAAGGATGGATGCAGAGAAAATCAAAACTCTCCGGCTTGCCGAGCTTCGCCTGCTCCAGCACCGTTTGATCCAGATAAGGCGCGTCAAAACTGGCCACACTCAGCCCCACCTTTGCCGCCGGATCGGATTTCTTGATCGCCTCATACGCCGTCGCCGTCAGCTTCGCATAATCGGCCGTCGAATCCATGTGCCCGTCGGGATAATGCCCCTTGAAACCACCATTCCCCTCATTCCAAATCTCCCAGTCATGGACACGATCCTTATACTGCGCCACCACCTTGCCACAATACTCCCCCCAGTCCTTGAGATGCCCCATCGGGAAAGCCGCTCCCTTCGCTCCCGGAGGATAAGCCCATGAAGCCGAATAGGCAAAAATGGCACTGAGTTCTATGTGATGAGCCTTTGCCGACGCCAGGATCTTGTCAGCAGCGTGCAGGTTCCATTTTCCCTTTTCCGGCTCGAAAGTGCCCCACCCCGGAAACGTCCGGCAGGAAGTAATCCCGGCAGCCTCCACCTTCGGAAACCACTCCGGGTAAGTCCCACTCGAATGCGCCGAAGTGGCAATGCCCCAGGGACTCTCATTCGCATCAGATGAAACCGCCTCCCCTGCGTGAACGAAAACGGGTAGTGAAAAAAGAAAAACTGCGCCGACAAGTGTCAAAGAATGTTTTTTTTGCATAAGACGTTTTCGCTGCCTTCAACAAGCAACCCCGGTCAAACCCCAGACGGAACAAACCTCAAGACTTTCATTATGAAACAAAAAATCGGAAAACAGGCAAACCAAAACGACGGAGGAATCCGGAAACCTGTCTTAACACCCGATAAAAGACCGCTTTCGCCTTCAAGACTCGCATCGCAAACGACTTATTAGTTATTTTTTGAAAAAAACCTCAAAACAACTGAGCTAATAATAAGTTTGGAAAACATTGCAAAACACCTTGAAAAACATTCGTCATAAGAGATGTTACCCAAACAGACTGGACTTTACCAGATAAGCAATTACGCTCGCCAACCAATTACTTGCTTACTTTTCCAACAGTCACTGCTAATACCCCAAAAGCACAAAACTTTCCCTCCATAAATCCTCATCTCGACAAAAGAAAAAATCGTTCGGAGATCATCATTCATCATGAAATTTCAAGACCTCAGCATCCGCACAAAACTCCTCACCCTCGGCATAGGCCTTCCACTCATCCTGGTCACCTTCCTCTTCATCATATACCTCTACGAGGCCAGCCAGAAAGCCACCAATGCCTACGTCGACAAAGCCCGCGCCATCTGCCTCACCACCGAAGCCGTGCGCGAACAGATGGACGAAAACTGGTCCCAGGGCATCTACACCATCGACATGCTCAAACAGTGGAAAGCCTCCGGACAAAGTGAAAAAATCCTGGGTGCCGTCCCCATCGTCATGGCCTGGCGCTCCGCCGCCAAAAAATCCAGGGAAGAAAACTACACCTTCCGCACGCCGAAATTCCATCCCCGCAACTCCCTCAACGAACCCGACGAAATCGAAACCAAAGCCCTCAAAGCCTTCGAAAACGACAGTTCCCTGACCGAATACCAAACCATCGACAATTCAGGCGGCCAATACAACGACTCCGTCCGCTACTTCCGCCCCGTCAAACTAACCGAATCCTGCCTCGCCTGCCACGGCGACCCGGCAAAATCCGCCCAAGACTGGGGCAACTCCGACGGACTCGACATCACCGGTGCCAAAATGGAAGGCTGGAAAGTCGGCGAAGTCCACGGCGCCTTTGAAGTCATCCAATCCCTCAAACCCGCCCAGGACAGCCTCTGGGAATCCGGCCTCATCGCCGCCTTCATCGTCCTTCTCGGTCTGGGAATCCTGTGCGTCATCTTCGTCTTCCTTGCCGGAGCAATCTCTTCAGGCCTCAACAAAACCGTCGAAGTCTTCCGCGCCATGGCCCGAGGCGACCTCACCCGCCGCGTCCACCTCAACCAAAAAGACGAACTCGGCCTCCTCGCCATCTCCGTCAACGAAACCTCCGCCAGCCTTCAGAAAATCATCCAGGAATTAAGCGAACACTCCACCCTCCTCACCCACTCCTCCGGCGAACTCACCACCACCTCCAACATGATGGCCTCCTGCGCCGAAGAAATGAACGCCCAGGCCGCCACCGTCTCCGCCGCCGGCGAAGAACTCTCCGTCAACGTCAACAGCATGTCCCAAACCGCCGATAAAATGTCCGGCGCCGCCCACAACGTCGCCTCAGCCATTGAAGAGATGAACGCATCCATCAACGAAGTCGCCCGCAACTGCTCCAAAGAATCCGAAATCGCCGTCAAAGCCAGCGACAAAGCCCAACAAACCCGCAAAATCATCTCCGAACTCGGCATCGCCGCACAGGAAATTGGCCGCGTCGTCGAAATCATCGGGAAAATCGCCGACCAGACCAACCTCCTCGCCCTCAACGCCACCATCGAAGCCGCCAGCGCCGGTGAAGCCGGCAGAGGCTTTGCCGTCGTCGCCAACGAAGTGAAAGAACTCGCCCGCCAGTGCGCCAAGGCCACCGAACAAATCTCCACCCAGATCACCGAAATTCAACATAAATCGGAAGCCTCCGTCCACTCCACCGAGGAAGTCACCACCATCATCGAAGAAGTCAGCCAGATCGCCCACACCATCTCCGCCGCCGTCGAACAACAATCCGCCACCACCAACGAAATCACCCGCAACATGTCCGGCGTCTCCAACGGCTCCACCGAACTCGCCCGCAACATCCAGGAATCAGCCGTCGGCACCAACCAAGTCTCCAAAAACATCCAGGGAGTCGGCGAAGCCGCCCACCAAGCCGCAGCCGCAGCCACCGAAACCAACGCCAACGCCCAGGAACTCGCCAAAATGGCCGAACGCCTCAAAAAAATCGTCTCCCAGTTCAAAGTATAATAACAATACAAAAAATAGATTTACAAATATAAATATCTGATTAAAATTTATCCGTGGCAATAAGAAAAGCCGTTTATTGCCACGGATAAACAATAGAGTTAACGCTTGGCATTTGAAAATTCACTATCCCCCCAACAGGACTCCATACATTGAAAAAAAGCTGGGCACAGGCACGTGAAGACCCGCCTCACGCGGGGATTGGCGACAGAACCGGGAGCATGGGCGATAGTCAATCACCTCGTTTTTCAACTCAGTGGAATTGAAAAAATTGATAATTAGACGAAAAATTTTGAGTAGTATTAGCCATACATACCACAACCTCCCCCAACTAAAAGATTATATCATGGTTGACAAGTGTACAGCAAAACCTTAAATAAGACTCACTAATGAAAAGCGGTGGAATGTATAAATCGGGCAGAGCAATGCTCTGGGTGACTCTCACAATCTTCCTCGGAGCCTTCTTTTGCTCCCTTTCCTACGGCACACCCGGTGCGGGAGGCTACCTTCAAAAAATCACCGCCCCGCAAGCCATCGGACAATCCGCAGGCGAAAGCTTTGAATACTTCCAATTCATGCGATCTTCCCAATTCTCCAACGTTGAACGCTGCGCCCTCTGGGCCTCCCTCTTCATCGCCCTCGCCGCACTCGCCTACGCCGCCATGCTGGTCCGCCAGGTAAAAAGCGCCTCCCAGGGAACGAAGAAAATGCAGCTCGTCGCCACCGCCGTCCGCGAAGGAGCCGACGCCTACCTGAAAAAACAATTCACCACCGTCCTCTTCCTCGTCGGCGTCCTCGTCATCATCCTCTTCTTCTCCAAAGCCTACACCTCCCCGCTCGGCCTCTCCGATCCCTTCGCCTGGGGACGCGCCGGAGCCTTCCTCCTCGGAGCCTTCTTCTCCGCCACCGTCGGCTTCATCGGCATGCGCCTCGCCACCACCGGTAACCTCCGCGTCGCCGCCGCCGCCCCCGAAGGCTTCGGCAAAGCCCTCACCCTCGGCTACCGCACCGGCACCATCACCGGCATGCTCACCGACGGCCTCGGCCTCCTCGGCGGCACCCTCATCTTCATGATCTACGGCGAACAAGCCTACGAAGCCCTCCTCGGCTTCGGCTTCGGCGGCACCCTCATCGCCCTCTTCATGCGCGTCGGCGGCGGCATCTACACCAAGGCCGCAGACGTCGGCGCCGACCTCGTCGGCAAAGTCGAACAAGGCATCCCCGAAGATGATCCCCGCAACGCCGCCACCATCGCCGACAACGTCGGAGACAACGTCGGAGACTGCGCCGGCATGGCCGCAGACATTTTTGAAAGCTACGAAGTCACCATCGTCGCCGCCATGATCCTTGGCTGGGCCAGCTTCGGCCACAAAGGCGTCATCTTCCCCATCCTCGTCCGCTCCATCGGCGTCATCGCCTCCATCATCTCCACCTACAGCGTCCGCGCAAAGGAAAAAGGCCAGGTCGCCGAAGCCATGAAAGCCATCAACAAAGGCTTCATCATCGGCTCCACCATCTCCGTCATCGGCTTCATGATCCTCGGCTTCTTCTACCTCCGCTTCAACAACGACACCAGCCTCAGCGCCGCCGCACTGGCCGACATCAACAACCTCGGCTGGTGGGCCAACTACGGCATCATCGGCCTCGACATGCGCCCCGCCTACACCTGCCTCGTCGGCGTCATCCTCTGCATCGTCCTCAACCGCGTCACCGAATACTTCACCGGCACCGAATACAGCCCCGCCAAAGGCATCAAACGCGCCTGCTTCACCGGACACGGCACCGCCATCATCGAAGGCATCGCCGTCGGCTTTGAATCCGCCGTCTGGACCGGCATCGTCCTCGCCGCCGCCATCTTCGCCTCCGTCGCCATCTACTCGGGCACCAACGCCATCTTCGTCGCCTACGGCGTCGCCATGTGCGGCATCGGCATGCTCACCCTCACCGGCAACACCATCTCCATGGACGTCTTCGGCCCCGTCGCCGACAACGCCAACGGCATCGCCGAAATGGCCTTCGACCGCGAAGAAATGGGCGACGAAAAATACACGGAAGCCCGCCAGATCCTCGCCGACCTCGACTCCGTCGGCAACACCACCAAAGCCGTCACCAAAGGCGTCGCCATCGGCTCCGCCGTCATCGCCGCCGTCTCCCTCTTCGCCTCCTTCATCACCGTCATCGCCAGCGGAGGCGGAGGCGAGTCCCAGGCCGTCCCCATCGACCTCTTCAACTACGTCGCCAGCCTCCTCACCATCTCCAACCCGAACCTCATCCTCGGCCTCCTCATCGGCGGAGCCGTCCCCTTCCTCTTCAGCTCCATGTTGATCCGCGCCGTCGGTCGCGGCGCCTTCCACATCGTCCAGGAATGCCGCTGCCAGTTCCATAACCCCGACATCATCGCCGGAAAGAAACTCCCCGACTACGCCCGCGTCGTCGCCATCTGCACCGCCGCCGCCCAAAAAGAACTCATCGGCCCCGCCGCACTCGGCATCTGCGCCCCCATCATGGTCGGCTTCGCACTCGGCCCCATCGGCCTCGCCGGATTCCTCGGCGGCGCCATCGTCGCCGGACAACTCCTCGCCTCCTTCATGTGCAACTCCGGCGGCGCCTGGGACAACGCCAAGAAAATGGTCGAAGACGAACCCCGCGACATGGAAAAAAACACCGGCAAAGGCAGCGAGAAACACAAAGCCTCCGTCACCGGCGACACCGTCGGCGACCCCCTCAAAGACACCGCCGGCCCCGCCGTCAACCCCCTCCTGAAAGTCATGAACATGGTCGCCATCCTCACCGTCGCCCTCATGGTTCCCTTCTCCGAAACCGTCGTCAAACAAGTCAAAGACGGCGCCGCCTCCACCGGCTACAACCTCCCCGCATCCTTCGCCTACGACTCCAGCTTCGCCTGGATCATCCCCGTCATCGTCTGCATCGGGATCATCGGCTGGGCCATCTGGCAATCGAAGAAAGAACCCATCGGCCTCGAAACCCACCGGAAAGAAGAATATTCAACCACCGGAAACCCCGAACCCGTCGGGAAATAACAAACCCCTTCACACCCTCACCAACCAACGCCCGGAGCCACACCACTCCGGGCGTTTTCATTTTCATGTTAATGCCCCAAACGACGCGAGGACTCCGTCCTCACACTCCCGCCAGAGACATGGTCTCTCGACTCAAAGCAAATATGCCCATGCTTGGAAGGGCACATTTACACCGGGTTCAGGGCTCATGGCCCTGATGGGGATAGGGGGCAAAACCCCCATGATGTTTGATGCGTCCACATGAAACCGAAATGCCTCAGCCCGCCAACGCCTGCATGAACTCGAAAACCGAGTCTCCGAAACCCGGCAGCCCCTCATGACCGAAATCGGGATAAAGAATCATATTCTTCTTGGAAGTAATCTTATTGTACGCCGCAAACTGCGTCGAAGGCGGGCACGTCTTATCCATCAACCCCGTCGCCATCAACACCTCCGCCTTTATCCGTGGCGCCAAGTGCTGGATGTCGATATACCCCAGCTTCGTGAAAATCTCCGCCTCCCGTTCGTGGCGCGGATCGAAATGGCGGAAATAAGTCCTCAACTCCTCGTAAGCCCCCTCCGCCAGATCCATCTCCCACACCCGCTGATAATCACAGAGAAAAGGATAGACCGGCGCCGCCCGCTTGATCTTCGGCGCCAAAGCCGCACACGCCAACGTCAGCGCCCCGCCCTGCGAACCACCCATCGCCCCCATCCGCTCCTCATCCACCTCGTCAAAACCACCGACAATCTTCGCCAGCTGGGCCGTGTCCAAAAACATCTGCCGGAAAGCAAACTTTCGCGGATCATCATCCAGCCCGCGAATAATCTGCCCCTTGAAATTATTCCCCTTGATCGCCTCCAGACTTTCGCTCAAGCCACCCTGCCCGCGACAATCCATCGCCGCCACCGCAAAACCCCGCCCCACATAATTCAACTTGTCATGCCAGTCCCCCGCATTCCCCGTATAACCGTGAAACTGCAAAACCGCGGGATGCGGCTTCCTCCCACCCTTCGGGCGCAAATACTTCGCATGCACACGACTGCCACCCACACCCGTGAAAAAAAGATCGAAACATTCCGCGTGAGCCGGGGTGAACCTCGCCGGGCGCAACTCGATCTTCGGGTCAACGGCGTTCATCTCCGCCAGCGATTCATCCCAAAAAACATCGAAATCCTTCGGGCGGGGATTAATCCCCTGGTAAACTTTCAATTGTGGAAGAGGCTTGTCAAATGTCAGAGGCATACCTGCGCTTTCTGCACCTTTTTTTTCAGGAATCAATCCCTTTATACCGGAGAGTCGGTATGGACAAACCTCCCTCCCCGGCTATATTGAATCGTCCCCCGCAAAGTGCGGGAAACCAACCAAACGATAAAAAATTATGAGTCTTGAAACATCCAATCCAATTCTTCGCGGCTTCAAAAACCTCGCCACCGGGCGCGGCTACGAAGACACCATGACAATCGAAGGCACCGCCACAAAAGCCGCCATCCTCGGCCTCATCATGGCCCTATCCTTTATGGGAGTATGGGTCTCCGTGGGACAAAACCCCGCCCTCGGCTACGGCCTGGCCATCGGCGGCGGCATCATCGGCTTCATCCTCGCCCTGATCATCTCCTTCATGCCCACCACGGCCCCCTACCTCTCCCCCGTCTACGCACTGGCGGAAGGAGCCGTCCTCTCCGCTGTCAGCTACGCCTTTGAAGCCCGTTACCCCGGCATCGCCGTTCAGGCCGCAGGACTCACCATCTTCACCCTCGTGGTCATGATGGTTCTCTACCGCACACGCATGATCGTGGTGAATGACACCTTCCGCACCGTCGTCTTCGGAGCCACGGCAGCCATCGCCGTCTTCTATCTCGTCGGAATGATTCTTTCCTTCTTCGGAATCCAAATGCCCGGCATGGGCCTGTCCGGCGGACCCCTCGGCATCGGCATCAGCTTCGTCATCGTCATCGTCGCCGCCCTCAACCTCGCCCTCGACTTCGACTTGATCGAAAGCAACGCAGGCAGCGCACCCAAATACTACGAATGGTTCGGAGCCTTCGCCCTCATGGTCACCCTCGTCTGGCTCTACCTCGAAATCCTCCGCCTCCTCGCCCAACTCCGCTCCCGCGAATAAAACAACCTTCTGATTAAACAGAACCGGGTTGATCGTCCGCCTTGAAAACGGACGATCAACTCTTGACCGGCATTTCCTTTTCGGCGAAAACGTCTCTTTCCTCCGAAAGTCACGATGAAAAAAAACTGCTTCCTCACCTGGCCCCTGCCCAAAACCTTTCCCGAAACCTCCGCCGACCTCATCAACAGCCGGGGTGAACGCCTCGCCGGAACCTTCCACCACGGGAAATCCAAAAAACTCATCGTCATGGCCCACGGCTTCACCGGGAACAAAATGGAATCGGGCCGCCTCTTCGTCACCACCGCGCGCCACCTCGCCAAAGCCGGATTCAACGTCCTCCGGTTCGACTACTTCGGCTCCGGAGACAGCCAGGGCGAGTTCTATGAATTCACCCCCTGCATGGCCCTCGACGACCTCCTCTCCGTCCTCAACGCCGCCACTGCCGCCCGGTTCAAGGAAATCGGACTCCTCGGCCTCAGCATGGGCGGAGCCCTCTCCATCTGCGCCGCCGCCCACTGGAAAAACCCCGCCCTCAAAGCCCTCGTCACCTGGTCCGCCGTCCCCGGCCTCGAATGGTGGATCACCGAGTGGAAAAAAGAAATGCCCACCACCCGCACCAACCCCATCCACATCGTCGGCCCCAAATTCATCACCTCCGCTCCGCCCAACCCCGACGTCCCCGAAAGCTACCTCTCCCTCAAAATTCCCAAACTCCAAATCCAGGGCACCAACGACCTCCCCAAATTTCGCGAAATCTTCAGCGGCTATTTTCCCCAGGCACCCGCACCCAAAAAACACCTCGTCATCCCCAAGGCCGACCACACCTTCAACCAGTGGCCCAACCGACAGAAAGCCATCAAAGCCACCGTCGAATGGTTCAAACGCCACGTGTGACGCAACGCCCGCCACCTCCCTTTTGCGTGAACAAGATTCTAATTCTTTGGCAACATCCCTTTTAACTCATTGAACATCCGTTCGCGATCCCGTTCCACGGCATCCATTCTGGCGCGAAGGACGGTGTTACAATCGAGAAGGTAAACATTTTTCACTGCATCGTGAACCAGCATTTTATTGGCAGCGTCCTTAAATTCCGAGGTAAGAAGGAGTTCCAATTTGAAGGGGTCATTGAGGTCTTGTTCTTTCACTTTTCCCAATAACTCCTCAACTTGATCAATCAACTGAGCGCGGTTCTCCTCCAGTTGAGTGGTGTCTTCGGGAGAGGCTTCAAAGTAAACCGAGGTGAGGAGGTAACGCCAGGGGGCGGTTCCGTTGATGGGGGTGATGATTTCAGAGAGAATAAGTTGGTCGTTGCTATTATTCTCTTTCGTTTTTTCCAGGCTGTCCGATCTTTTTCCAACCTCTTGTTCGAGAACGGGAATCAAATCGAGGAGGTAAACATTTTTTACGTCGTCCGAGCCGAGTATTTTATCCGCGGCAACTTTGACGCCTTGGGCAAGAGTGACTCTTAACTTGGCGGGATCTTTCAGGTCTTCGGGTTGAGTTTGAGCACCAAGGAGGTTGACTTCATGGATGAGTTGAGCGCGGTGTTCTTCCAGTTTTTCTTTTGCGGCATGCGGAGCATCGACATACAGGGAAAATAGAAGGTGCTGTTTTCCCTTGGTATTAGCCACCAGAGTTTCCAGTTCGCTCAGGATAAAGTCACAGACTTTTTTTGGCGCGGGGAGTGCTTTTTCTGTGATCTTAAGTTCATTATCTCGAACTTCCGGTTCGAGAAGCCAAAGCGTTAAAAATGTAATTCCAAAAAAGAGGAATAAAATACATAAACCGAACAATGCCCCGGTGATCCATGTGTTCGGCTCAAGCTTCTCTCCTTTATTGTCTGCACCGGAGAGCCAGTCGTTTCTTCTCAAAATGGTCTGGATGATGATCCCATCGAAGACCATGGCGTAAACCAGTGAACAAAGGCATGCCGCAATGTGCTCGCCAATCGCTTCTTTGCCCGCACTGAGGGAACCCATCGTGATGACGAATCCCAGAATCGTTGCGATAGCCGCCCCGAGGTATGCAACCGTTTTCGCTGTTTGAATGATGCCGCACTCGGACGGGGTGAGCGGAGTAGCTTTCGGCGTGAACATCATGCCCAAAGCCTTGATCCAGGTATTGACGAATGCCTCTCCTCCAAAAGCCATGAGGCAAACTCCAAGAGGGGGCAAAACGACTATAAAGAAACTTCCTGGAATGATGAGTTTGATCGGATTGCCGCCTTCATAAACAAAGCCCCCGAAAATACCGAGGATACAGGCGATAAAGAAGCCGACAAGCACGGCGGGGATGCGGAGGATGGTGGATTTCATAAACGGGTATTGAGACAAAAGTTTAAACGAGTGAGGCAGGGGTTGCAAGATTTTTCCGGGAAGCGATGAGGATAAGGCTTTACATATAAAATTCCTTATATAGAATGTATTTTACTAATGGAATTTCTCGATTCAATCACTCTTGCCGCCGCGGAGACGCCCGCTCCGGCGCTGAGTCGCGGCATCGCCGTCCTGAGGACACTGGCTCTGGAACCGGTTCTTTCACTGGAAGTGCTGGCATCACGGCTGGAGCTGCCGAAGGCGTCTCTCTACCGCTTGCTGGAGACATTGCAGGACGCGGGTTGTGTGCGGAAAACGGCGGACAAGAAGTACGAGGCTCTGTGGGTGTTGAAGCCGGTGTCGGATGTCCATCGGTCGTTCGAGGATTGCCTGATTTCGCAGATGAAACGGTTGTGCCGACAGACGGGTTGCACGGTGGAATGGTACGAGTTTTCGACAGAAGGGATGAAGATGATGCGGCAGGAGTTGCCGGACGCGGAAGTTTGTGTAAAAGCACGCCCAGGATTGGTTTTCGCCTGGGGAGACGAGTTCAACGCGGCAGCCCAGGTGGGTTATGCCTTTGCGTCAGGCGCTCCGGTGCCGCGCGGTTCGCTGGGCGCCTACCGTGCGAATGGGGTGCTGGTAAAAATGCCGCTGGCACGGGTGAAGCGGGAGATCCGGGCGGTGCGGGAAAATGGTTTCGGCAGGGATCATGCCTTCAATACCATGGGAGTGCGGCGCTGGGCGGTGCCCGTGCATCGCGAGAAAAAGTTTTCGGGAATTCTGGTGGTGGCGGAGAGCTTCCGCTTCCAGCCGTCTCATGATCCGGATCATGATCTTCAACTTCTTCGTGAAACCTCCAACCAAATGCAAAATATATGAGAATTCTCTTCCTGGATATTGATTCATGCCGTCCCGACCATCTGGGGTGTTACGGATACCACCGGAACACGAGCCCCAACATCGACCAGATTGCGTCGCAGGGCGTCCGTTTTAACAATTGTTATGTTCCCGACGCGCCGTGCCTGCCGAGTCGGGCGGCGATGATGACGGGGCGCTTTGGCATCCACTCGGGAATTGTCGATCATGCGTGGGACTGCGCCGAACCCTTTTCGGAAGGCAGGGCGCGGTGGTTCCGATCGCGTTATGCCGACTCGAACTGGATCGCCTCCTTGAGACAGGCTGGGCTTTTCTGCGCCTCGGTCAGTGCTTTCAGTCAGCGACATTCCGCGTTTTGGTTTCTGGCGAATTTTAACGAGACGTATGACACGGGACACCGGGGTGCGGAGACGGCGGACCAGGTCTCGCCACTGGCGTTGGACTGGCTGCGGCGGAAGGCGAAGACGGACAACTGGTTTTTGCATGTCCAATTTTGGGATCCTCACACGCCGTACCGGGTGCCGGAAGCGCTGGGGAATCCGTTTGCGAATGATCCCACTCCCTCGTGGCTGACGGAGGAGGTGCGACAGGAACATTGGAAAGGATTCGGCCCCGAGTGCGCACAGGAGACCGGGGAGTTTCACGCTACGGTCGATGAAATCATCCCTCACCCTCATTCGGCTTTTCCACGTCAGCCGTTGACGATGGATTCAGAAAAAGCGGTGCGGGCAATGTTTGACGGATATGACGGCGGCATTCGTAATGTCGATACTCACATCGGTTATCTCCTGGATGAACTGCGGGCGCAGGGCGTGCTGGAGGATACGGCCATCGTGATCACGTCCGATCACGGCGAGAGTCTGGGCGAAAATAATGTCTACATGGCTCACATGACGGCGGATAATCCGGTGGTGCGGGTACCGATGATTGTCCGGTGGCCGGGTCTCACGCATCCAAATCGTGTTCACGAGGGTCTTGTCTACAATCTGGATGTGACTTCAACCGTCAGTGGGTTGCTGGGCCAGGAACGGAATCCTTTGTGGGACGGACGGCCTTTCACCGACGATTTTAAACGAAACGCCGAACATGGGCGCGAATATCTTGTTTGCTCAAATCTGGCCGGTTCATGCCAGCGGACGGTGCGGTTTGACCGTTATCATTACATCCGCTCCTATCACGATGGGTATCGCCCGGTGCCGGATGTGCAGCTTTTTGATCTTGCCACTGATTACCATCTGACGCGGAATCTGGCAGAGAGCAGGCCTGACCTCGTTTGGAAGGCGGAGCATTACCTGGCCGAGTGGCAGACGGAAATGATGCGGACGGCGACATATCCATCCGACCCGTTGTGGACCGTGATGAATGCGGGGGGGGCCGAGCACACACGGGGGTATCTACCCGCTTATTGCAAGCACTTGCGAAACATCAAGCGGACGGATGCCGCCGAGTATCTGGAAAAGAAGCATCCGAGTGAACTTATCGCAAAATAGGCGTAATATCTAGTCTGGAAAGGTGTATTGCACGATGCCTCAATCATGGCAAATTCCGCCACGCGACTGAAACATTCTGCTGCGTTAGCCTTTTTCTTCACCTACTCATTCACAAGTTGTTATCTTATGTAACTTATTTTATATGAATATATTGCATTTATATTTTCGAGATACTCACAACCCCTTTTGAGTTTGTATCAGGAGAGTGACGGTCATTCTTTTTAGCAGAATTCCTGATTTTGTCGGTAAGTGGTCAGTTCTTTTGTGAATAGCTCCAAATACATGGGGTAAACCGCAGTCTTTCCGAAGTCCTGAGTCATCATACTCATTTTAGTCACAACCTAAAAGAAGGGATTTTCATAGGAGAGGTGGAAAGTTATCGAGAAATTCACACAGCTTATTACTGATTATCTCTTTCTCTTTAAGTTATAATATAACAGAGCATGTGAATGGATCCGAAAATCGATTGGTTGGAGGTTTGGCTGCACCCACACTCCATATCTAAGCAGGCACTCTAATTGACAAAATACTTCAAGCTTATACCTTGCTTACCTACAAAAGGAGTCTGCCATGCATGTTCATCCCTACCTCAACTTTAACGGCCAATGTGATGAGGCGTTGAAATTCTACGAGAAGTGTTTGGGAGCAAAAGTTGCTTTCAAGATGACCATCGGCGAATCACCCATGGCCAAGGATATGCCCCCGGAGCAGCATAATCAAATCCTTCATGCCAGTTTTCGGGTGGGTGATCATCTTTTGATGTGTTCCGATGCTTGTTGTGGCCATTATCAGGTGCCGCAGGGTATTTCCATATCGTTGAATATCGATACCGCAGAGGAGGCCGAACGCGTGTTTGCCGCTTTATCGGAAAATGGAAACGTGCGTATGCCGATTCAGGAAACCTTCTGGGCCATCCGCTTCGGTATGCTGACGGATCCGTTTGGCATTCCTTGGATGATCAATTGTGAAAAGCCGATGTGAAGCAGGGAAAAAAAAGTGTGACGAGCAAGTCTGAAACCCTCGCCCCGACCAAAAACGCGTAAAAGCCTGTCTGAAAAATAGGAAAGGCTCTAAGAGGAGGCAGGGAAAGATTCATACCCTGGAGAGGAAAAAAATCCCTCCAAACCGCTCATTTTCAAAAAATCCCGCGCAGGTGCCGATAGCATGGATAGAACGGTCTCGACAATATGCACCACGCATCCATCAGCTCAATCCATACGCCTTTACCCAAAATCAATAATCCCGCTTACAACCGGAATCTTGCTCAAGTACCCAACCTCGTAACATTACTCGATAAGGATTCTTCACAAGATTCCTTGATGCCGTCTCCACTCCTGCAGAGCCAGACGGGTAACCTCGGCACACAAAACGGATCGTCCAAATACAAGCAGGCCGGGCAGACCAACCTCCTTGAACAAATGAATGAAATCACCGACAAAACCCGCACCACAAACACGGGCAACGTCGGCCTTACCCCGTCACTTGAAGACGGTGTTGGCAACAACCTGAATGTCACAGTTTAGATCTCGGATTTTGTCCGTTCTGCGTGAGCAATAACGGGCCACATGCCAGGGATTCAGGATTGTCTTCGCCCCTGTTAGGAGCCAGTTTAACCTGAATGGATGGGAAGAAGACGACACCGATCGATTCCACGCAGGATCATCAAACGATTTATCATACATCCCCCCGTCCCCGATTGAAGATATAAACGATGCCAGATATGAAAAAAACGGGACGGATACAAGAGTTACTCGCCTCTCTGCCAGCTTCGACAATCGACAAACGGGTGGTCGGCTATTTTGTTTGTTTTAATCAGCAGGAGTATTTCACTGCGCACGATATTCTTGAGGAACTCTGGTTGCAGGGAAAAAAACCGGGGCTTGTCAAAGGGCTGATTCAGCTTGCGGGCGCTTTTGTTCACTTGCAGAAACACTATTTTAATCCACAACATCGCATTCACGGAGCTCGACTCGGACCTGCATTGCGACTGCTCGACCTGGCCGCCGCGAATATCGGGAAAAAAACCGACGAGTCATTCGGAATCGATTTGGATGAAATTCGAGGATTGATCACCCGGACTCACGACCAATTCCAACTCGACAAAAATTCGAAAAATCCCTGGTCACCGGAAACCGCCCCACAGTTGCCTTTGCCAAGGCCCGAACCAATCTGATTTACCTCGCATTGGAGAATGGTTTGGACAGGATGATCGCATGAGATCGGAATTTTTCGTTGGCTGGGGGACACTGGCCTTGATCAATGCGGGACTCGCTCAGGGGAAAAACCGGAGCGGCCTGGGATGGTTTCTTGCCAGTCTTTTCCTGGGACCCCTGGCGACGTTCATCATCGTGATTCTCTCCAAGAAGTGAGGGGGAGTTGCCCATCGGCTGACCATTCGTTGTCTCTGAGCGTTATTGAAGAGATGGGAAAAGTCTTGTCGAAACGCTTGCCAGACAGACCAAAAGTGGCAGGATGTTCCAAAGTGGTGCCCCAAGCCTGATTTAGGCCATGGGTGTCCGCTTTCATGGCGAAAAGTAGCCGGTTTAGCTCAGTGGTAGAGCAGCGGTTTTGTAAACCGCTGGTCGTCGGTTCGAGTCCGACAACCGGCTCTGTTTTTTTCCTGAGTTTCATTTTCCCGCAACGGGTTTGGAACGGTGCAGTGGTGTTTTTTGTGATGGATCGAGAGGGGTAAAAATTTCATGGTTTTTACGATTATCCACGTGAATAATGTGAAAATATACTAGCGTATACTGTCGTTAACAGTAATATGTCCTACTCAATGAGATCGGAATCAAGTTCAAACGGTGCCAACGGGCATCTTGAGTTTGATTTTGCGAGTACGATGGTGGAGCGCGGGAAGGCGGGAGCCGTACCTGTGGAAAAGGATGGAGTGCCGCTGGAAAAGGATCCGACGGCGATCGTCTTTAAGGCAAAGATGCCGCCCCAGTCATCGTCGAAAAAAGATCAACTGGAAAGTGACAGGCCTATGAGTACGAGTGCAACTTCTCTTCGTTCAGCGGTGAGCGCCAAACAGAATATCGAACGTCAGCGACGGGAGCAGCGGGCGGTGGGGACGATTCTCAGCGGTGCGGCGACGCTGGTGGTGGTGGCGGTTGTTGTAGTAACGAGCCTGGCCGGTTTCGGCGGGTATATCATTTACAAGGAATTCCAGCGGCAGAGCAAGTCGGTGACACTGCTGAGTGCGCGGGTGGATGAGGATATCGCCAAATTGCGGGATGAGACGAAAGCGGTGAACCAGCAGATGCAGATTGTTCAGGATGACGCGAATTTGAAAATCAATCACCTGTTGGACCAAACGCAGAAACAGGATGACCAGATCAAGAATCTGGATGCGACAATCGAGGCTCAGAGACTGGCTTTGCACAAAATGAATGATGATCTGACGCAGGTGAAGGCGACGATCGTGATTCTGAGGAGTCGCAGGCCGTGACGTTGATCGAGTTGAGGAGGGTTTTTGCAGAGTGGAGGATGCGGCTGCAGCGTGTGCAGTCGGTCTTGCAGCCGCCGTCGTGGACGCGGGAGGACTGGCAGCAGTTTGCGAGGGCTCTTTATCTCCTGGTGAAAAAATACGGCACGACATGGGCGTCTGAGGAGATCACGTATTGGGATCTCCGGTGGGATTTGAAGGAGGGGGGCGAGCTGATTTGCCAGGTCGAGGAAAATCAGGGGAATAGCGAGCGGTCCCTGGTGGTGGCGCAGTCCGGCGGTTTCGCCAATGCGGTGGAACACTACACGTGGTTTTTTGGGGAATTAAATGACAAGGGTCTTTTTGTAGGGGAACCGTACTGGGTCGATGGGAACTGGAAGGAGGCGCTGGCGATGATCCTCCTGCCTCACCGCATGGCCGCCGGTTTTTATCTGAGTGATTCAAAGGTGCCGGTGCAGCCCCTGATGCTGGAGAGCAGCCCGGAACCCGAAGTCGCCGCCAAGGCGTAGTTCCCGTTCTTTCCCCATTTGGAAATGCGGCAACGCTGAACGAAGAGAATACTTGATCACCGCGATGACGGGATACATGGACAGGGAAGGGAATCTTGACCGATTGGCAGGCACGATGCAAAAAGGGAACTGGAATGATCACACTTGGTGTTTGTGCGGATACCACAGCTGCTCCTCTGGTCAGGGAGGCCGGTTTTTCCTTCATTGAGCTGCATGTTCAAAATCACCTCAGGCCACTCGCGCCGGAGGATGAGTTCGAACCAATCCTGGCCAGGATCAAAGCCAGTCCGCTTCCCGCATGGGCGGCGAACTGTTACATTCCAGGTGATCTGAAAATCACCGGGCCGGATGTCGATTTCGCCACGCTGGAAAAATACGTCCGCACAGCATCCGTGCGAGCTCATCAGGCTGGACTGAAGATTATCGTTTTCGGCTCCGGTGGAGCAAGGTGCGTGCCGGAAGACTTTGCCCGTGACAGGGCCTGGGAGCAACTCGTGAGCTTCGGAAAACTTGCCGCCCGGCATGCGGAGGAAAACGGCATTCTCGTCGTGGTCGAGCCGCTGAACTCCCGAGAGTGCAACATTCTCACCGGGACACAGGAATCCGCTCGCTATGTGCGTGACGTCAGCCACCCGAGTTTTCGTCTGCTGGTCGATGCGTACCACTGGGCCGTTGAAAAGGAAACAGCCTGCGACATAACCGCCTGCGGTGACCTGATCTCACACATCCATGTGGCGACACCGGATGGGCGCCGCGCCCCCGCATCCGAACCCGCCGACTTTTCCGTCTTTTTCTCAGCCCTCAAGGACATTCAATACTCCGGCGGAGTCAGCATCGAGTGTGGATTTAAGGACATGGCAGCCGAACTGCCTCCAGCTCACCGGGAACTTTCCCATCTGATTTTGTAACGAGCATTCCACCTCGCAGAGAACTACTTCGCCACCCACCGGAGAAACCAAAAGATAAGCGAATACTTGATCACCGCGATGATGAACACCCCGCCCAGAATCAGGTAACGACTCCGCATCAGGATGGATTGCTTCCGCGTCACGATGCGGCGGACATTCTCCGGCGAAGGCTTCGGCGGCGGGCCTTCCCGGTGGAAGGGATGATGACTCAGCGAATCGATGATGAAACCCCTCGCCTGATGGAGCGACCGGGCCGTATCGCCCGGCGTCTTCCCGGGCGGAATCAGCTTCAGGTAAAAAAGCGTATGGATCGTATGCCACTCCTTTTTCCCCGCCTCACAGCAGAGCAGATCGGGCATCCACACCCCGTCATTCAAATTCGCCTCAATCGTTTGCAGCGAAAACGGCCCCTCCACTTTCTCTCCGGTGTAGATGTAGTACATCCCCAGCCACTCTAGGATTTATTGTCTAAGATGGAAGATATCTCATCGAAGGAGATGCCCTACTTCCCTGTCAGCGAAACCAGATTGAGGAAGTCAAGAAAGAGAAAGAAAACAAAGACCGCCAGCATGACACATCCGGCAATGACCAGGTAGTGCCAGGGCTTCAACTTCTGGTTATCCTTGGGAATGATGCGAATCGTGGAGAGAGTCTCCCCCGGCTTCAGCAACGAGTGATTGTGCGAAATAATCACCGAAGGAGTCACCGTCATCGGACCCGTGGCGGGAGGGGAAGGATCCGCCGCCCCCCGTTTTTCCAGCTGATTCAGCGCCTCCGCCATCGTCGCCGGTGGTGCCTGCGGAGAAGGATAATTTTTTTGGAAGGGATTGGAGCGGATCGCGTTCATCACAAAACGCTGCGTCCGCCGCAAAACCCTCTCCGCCGTGGAAAGCGTCTCCTCCGGCGGAATGAATTTCACATGGAAAAGACTGTTCAACGGCTGCCAGTCATCCGACCCCGCCTTGCAACAGAGCAACTCCGGCGTCCATACCCCGCCGTTCAGATTTTCCTCAATCGTTCCAAGAGAAAACGGCCCCTGGACATTCTCACCAATGTAGACGTAATACATGCCTGATCCTTAATTGCCAATTTACACCACCCAGCCTTCGGATACGAGAAGAGATTTGCGGCAAATAAACTTGCTGCATCTAACCTTTGCAAATGCCATTCAAGTCCACAAATCACCCGGAGTGATGGTAAAAGCGCCCGTAAACGTGGGGATTGTAAAACCCAAATCCGCTGATTCTGTTTCCCATAGCGGGATTGAAATCCCATCAAAACTCAAAGTGACCGCACTTGGAAAAGGAGTGCTCGTTTGTACAAATGAAAGACTTTTGGCCAAATAATAAGACGACGCGATGCCGATTGCCGTTTCAGACAAGGCAAATTGCGGATTAAAATCCACCGTCCCATCCGTCATGTTAAACCACGTGGGAAGCGCCCAGCTAAAACCCCCCGGAAGAGCATAGTAGATCTGATCGTCCGAACCCGGACTTGGAGAGATCGACGAATATGCAGAAAACGAATAAAACAAGGTATTTTGATAAAGGGTCAACTGTTCGTATGGAGCGTTTTCAGGATGAGAGCCCGTATAATTCATGGTGGAACCATAAGAGACGGTCGCCGGAGTCCACACCACCTCAGTTCCATCCGAAGAGTAACCATGAATCATGTGGTCATTTGCCAGCGTCCCGGACAAATGGTAATTTCTCACCTGCCAAAACCACTTCATCACCCGGTCGATCGGAACTGGAATGTGCGGCAGCCTGTCCCCCGCGACAGGAACAGGCGCACTCGTCACAGTTTTCAAATTGCAGGGGAACCAGCCCGAATGCTCACCGTAAAAAACGTTCATATGAAATATCCTTTTATGGAGCAATAAACGGCCCGTGGTAGGGCATCGGACACAGAACCGCATAACCAGGATTCACCGTGCGATTTTCCAAAATCAAATTCGTCGTCACACACTGCATCACAGTTAAAGTCGTCGGAGAACTGCTTGTATCCGTGATCGTCGCAAAAACCTGATTGGCCGAATAATCCGCCGCCTCGACATAACCGATGCAGAGATTGATCTGGTAGAGCTGGTCGTGATTCGTTCCGTTGAATTGAAAGAGATCCGGCAATGTATCCGTCGTCGTGATCGTTGCCGCCGTCGCCACCAGATTTGCCACCGTGATCTGTAGAATGATCTGCGTCCCTGCGGCCACCGAAATCGCCGCATCCAAACCCGAAATCGTCAACCGTCCCGTCGCCTGATCCGTATCTTTAAACAAAGAGGAATAAAGATTCACCTTCACCTTGCAACCCGAACCGTCCGAGGCATCCATCAGGGAAAAAGGCCCACTCGCCACCGGAGGCGTCTTCGGCAGGGCAAAGCTGTTTGCGTGCGGATGAGAATAACTCAACCCGACCAAACCCGCCGGCTTGCCCGACGTGCGGGAAAGAGCACGTCCGTTTGCCCCGTCACCCACCCGTCCTGAATGCCCGGGCAGCAGCGCCCTTTCCATCGCGACAAGCTGCTGCGGGTCGAGATGCTTTGCCGGGCCGAAATGAACCACCGTCGTTCCCAGGTCGATCTCCTCGCTCACCTGCTGGACCAGCGCATTCATCGTGCTCCACGCCGAAATCCCGTTCGTGAAATTCACGACCTGTCCCATCTTCACCACCCCGCTCGCCTCACCTTCCGTCAAAGTCACCACCCCCTCAAACTGAAGCGTCTGCAGGGATTCATAATAACTTTGAGCCAGCCCGGTCGGAATGGGCTCCCCACCCCTGACCGTCGTTTTCGAATAAGTCTGCGTCCCCGCATCCGTCGCCGTCAGACTGTAGCTGAACGGCTGGCTCGTGAACCGCTGCCCGTTGTACGTGTAGGAAATGCAAACCGAGATCGTCTGATGCTGAGCCTTCACCGCGAGATCCGTCTGCATCCAGTCCGTGATGGAACCCTCCATCAGTTCATTCGACAAAGTCGTGTCGATGGTGATCGGAAAGCCATTCACATCCGTCGCATCCGGCTGTGTCAGCACCCGCTTGAAATACGTCCCGCCCGCCTCGCCCGGAATCTCCTCAAACGTCACATTGCTCACCTTGGAATTATCCGCGATTCCCATCACCGACTCCCAGTAGGAGTGAATGCTCCCGTCCGAATCGTTGTTCGGATCATTCACCACCGATGCCTTGAGCGGCCTCACCCGGATCTTCTGGTACAACGTGTTCACATCCGCCCCGTGAAGCGGAATCGTCACATGCAACGCACCAATCTCCTGCCCCGTCGAGCCGGGCGGGTAAACATCATCCACGATATTCACCCAAGGATTCCCGTCCGTCGAACCCGACTGCTCATACCGGATCAGCACGCACGGACGCCGCAAATCATCCCGGGGATTGATCTCCAGCGATGACACCACATCCCCCGCGCTCAAATCGAACGAAGCAGAGGAAAGATCCGCCGTTTTACGGATATGCAACGTCGGATACGGAACCGTCGTGTAATCAAACCACGCCACACAGTCCGGATGCCAGCGCAGGATTTTCCGAAGCGCATCCCCGCACGTGATATCCTTACACTCATCCTGCGGAATATTCGCCGAGGGATCGATCATCCCCTTCAGAAAAGGGCGTCCCGCCGATATCGCAAAATCCAGAATGTCCCCGATGGCCTGACCGGACGTGATCGAGTTCCCGTCTTCATCCTGACCCAGGATCACCCGGCTCTTGAACTTCATCCCGCCGCCGTAGACAACCCAGTTCTGCTGATAGACCAGATCGTCCAGGTACCACCACGGCCCCGCGAGCGAATACGAAAGATTCTCGTCCTGACCCCTTCCCGTACGCGGCGTCTTCAAAACCCGTCCCACAAACCAGTTCACCCCCGCCCGACGGATCGTCACCGTGTCACCGTAGAAAAAAAGCGGAGTCCCGTCATAGGGGGCGCCACTTTGCTCGAAGGTCACATCGTCCTCCTTCTGCGAACGCAACGTCCGCTTCAAATTCGCCAGACCCCAGTCGGCAAAAGTTTTTTCCGTCCCGTTGTAAACCAAAGTCCACATAAGAATTTTCCCGGTTAATAAATGCTGGCCCCGAGTTGCGAACCGTAGATGAACCACGTCGCGTACTGGGTGATCTGCTGCGGGGTCGCCCCCGACTTCTGCCAGGCCGTGAGCTGGCTGGAAAATTGCGAGGCGATTTTTTGAGAGATGAGCGCGTAATCCGTCGTCGACGAATCGCTTTTAAAGGAACTCATCACCGCCGTGATTTGATCCTGCGTCGGCACCGTCCCATCCAGCAACGTCAGCAAAGCCACATCAATGGCGAGAATATCCTGCGCCGTGCCGTGCTTGTTGTTCTGCCCGGCAAGCTGGACGATGGCAATGCTCGCTCCGGTACCCGCAGCCTCGACCCCGAACTGGGTCAAGGCCGTGGCCGCTGTGGTTGCAGAGTTCGCCTGGGTCGTTGAATTGGAAGCCGTTTGCGTATCGGCACAGCCGACCAGCAGAAGAAGGATGACACTTCCCGTCAGGAGAAGCGTTTCCTTCATGTTGTGATGAGATAATTTTTCCGTGAATGATTTCATAAAATAGATTCCTGTTTGATTGTTAATTCGTCATCGTCAAAATCTCCGCGTAGGTATTCGGAGGATTCCCAAACGTCGTTGGGTTGAAAGTCGCCGGGCTGGCAAGCCATGCCGTCTCGATGGTGCTGAGCCAGCTCTTGACCGCCTTCACCATCGCCAGTTGATTGGCCGGAGTCGAAGGACTGAGGAGCAATTCCTCCAGCTCCGTGATTTCCAGATCGGTGAAGAATTGATTCACATATGCCTCCCCCGCCGCCCGCGCCTGTGCGCTCGTTTGCGGAGCTGGTGCGGGTTGCGCCGGAGCGGTGAACGCGCCGTTGGCATACGTCCATCCCGTCCCCGGCTGGGGAGAGACCGACGTGATATCCACCTGTGAGGCGGATGGTGTCGCTGTGTCCGGCCACAAGCTCGTGTTGCTTACCACTCCATTTGAAATATCAGCAAAAGTTTTCATAAATTTATTGCGTGCAAAATTCCGTGATGATGACCATGCCTGCATTTCCCGCATTACCAGATTGAGCGGCAGAGCTTGGATTGCCTTGCAAGCTGCTCCCACCTGCTCCCGCTGATCCGAGATGTGAAGGAGTTCCAGGAGAGAAAAATCCGAACAGACCATATCCATAGGCGGCTGGTTGTCCCGTAGCTCCTGTGAAGTTAGCGACATTGCCACCCGATGCGCTTCCGCCCGCCCCACCAATATTCACATAAGACCAGGTAGAGGAAGCCGTTCCAGCTCCTCCTCCCACGCCTCCATTACACGTTATCAGCGATCCGAACGAAGTTGTACCACCCGTATTGCCCGTGGATGCGCTAACTCCTGTTCCACCAGAACCAATCGTCACCGATTGCGAGGCCCCGATAGTGGCAGACGAATAAATACCTCGTGAATATCCTCCCGCGCCTCCTGTTCCGCCAACGGCAATTTGAGATCCACTTGTGGAAGGAGTTCCTCCCCCAGCCCCTCCGCCGCCCACGCATTCCACTATGCAATATGACATTCCCGTCGATGGCGTATACGTGCCGGATGTGCTGAATGTCTGATGTTTCACCGATACAATCGGAAGCGTCTGTAGCGCCGTGATGGGAATATTGGTCGCGCCTCTGGCATCAAAAAAGTTCGTTGTGAAGGAAACCGTCCCGCTGTTATTCGTCAGCGGCGAATTGAAGGTATAAGAACTTCCGCCACCCGCAGGAGGCGTCTGCCAGGAGATCGCCGAGTTGGTGAACATCGGCACCTGACCTGTCGCCGCGCCATTGGTGGAAATCAGCGCCAGCGGAATCAGCGGCAAC
>Ga0187810_10000085_pt1 | contig 43303 bp, 42 predicted proteins | sample NC_wetland_sal_i_9_FD_132963 | JGI IMG/M metagenome (GOLD analysis project Ga0187810, IMG submission 132963) | Wetland sediment microbial communities from Neuse River Estuary, North Carolina, USA - ASW_5 | ecosystem: Environmental > Aquatic > Freshwater > Wetlands > Sediment | place: USA: North...
AATGAGAGGCAACAACTAGCAGTATTTGGACCGCGAAAAATAAGGGGGACGGGTTCTGGCCCGTTTCCGAAAATTTTTGGGAATTGGGTCGGGATCCACACTTTCCAGAGTACCTCCCAAATATGCCCTATGCGGGCTCCGATTCCCCGTTTTCCCGGAATTGGAGGTAATAATTCCCGAAAATACGGTAATAATTCATGGATCCAGGGTCATTTTCACATCGGAGAACATGAGGCAATAATTAGCAGTATTTGGACCGCGAAAAATAAGGGGGACGGGTTCTGGCCCGTTTCCGAAAATTTTTGGGAATTGGGTCGGGATCCACACTTTCCAGAGTACCTCCCAAATAAGCCCTATACAGGCTCCGATTCCTCGTTTTTCCGGAATCGGAGGTAATAATTCCCGAAAATACGGTAATAATTCATGTATTCCGTGTTATTTTTACGTCGAAGAACAAGAGGTAATAATTAGCAGTGTTTGGGAGGCGAAAAAAAGAGTGGGACGGGTTTCAGGTTGTCCTTCACTCAAACCAGAGCCGAAGGGGTTTCCTGGCTGTTTTAGAAGGGGGCCCGATTTTTTGTGTCGATGAAACGTGAAGGTTTGGAAGATAGCAGCCAATCGCCTCGCCCTTGTTAAGTCAGGTTCGGCGTCGCCCAGGACTGTGGAGAATGGCTCGCTCTTATGGGCTAAGAAAAAATATAATCTTTCACAGGAGCAATGAAGATTCAATGAATGAGATCCAGTACGTGTACGATGCTGGAGGCAACAAGAAGAGTGTCATCGTTCCCATCGAGCTATGGGAGAAGATGCTCCAGCTCCAGGACTCCCGGCCCGAGCCTTGCAATCCGCAGGATTACTTTGGAGTATACCGGGATCTCATCAAGGATCCAAAGGGAGTAGCTGTGGCCCTTCGGAAAGAGTGGGACCGGGAATGACGGCGACCCGGTGGCAGCTGCGTCTCACTTTCCCAAGCGATCAATACAAGATATTTTCTGGAGCCGTAACCCATGTCTGAAATCCACTCTCCAGATGCTACGATGGAGCTCGTGAAGTTCCTCATCTATATCGCAATCGTGGGCACCATCATAGCTCTCGTTGTGTACTTCATTGTGGTAGTACCGGGACAACAGGCGGCACTCCTGGTGCCGCACAATGCGGACCCCACGCTCGTTGACGGGCAGATCACGTGATGCTGCTGGACAACCTTCTTGCCCCGCCGTGCCTCGGAGAGGCCCTGAGGCGGGGAGGAGTCGTTTGTGTTGAGTTTTGTTTTGAGGTACTGATGGAATGGTTTACCTTTCGGGAAATTGCGATAAACGGCCGCCGCCCCGAAGGGCGCCCCGCGGCGGAGCGATTGCAGGTAATTTACCGGATGAAAAAATGACCGAATTCGCACCTCCACCAATTACTCCGATAATCGCGGAGGATGTGATAGTAGCGTGCCATTTAAGATTGCGGCCGGTGATGAATTAGACAGATCAATTAACCAGAGTGCAGAGTGTAAAGATGAAAATCATAGGAATTATTGCAAGTCCACGGAAAGAGGGCAATACCTCCTGGGTAGTAAACAAAATACTGGAAGGCGCGAAAGAGAAGGGCGCCGAAACCCATTCCTGGTGTTTCAGCGATCTCGATATCGAACCCTGCCGGGGTTGTCTTTGCTGCCACGACGGTAGCGATCGTGGTTGTATTATCAATGACGACATGCAGGAACTGTATGACGCGATGGAGCACGCCGATGCCCTTGTTCTCGGCTCGCCGGTTTACATGGGGCAGATGAGTGCCCAGGCGAAGATATTCACCGACAGGTTGTTTGCGCAAATCTCTCCGCGATTCTCACCGCATTACAAAGAAAAAGTCACAAAAATGAAACTGGTTCTTGCATTCACCCAGGGCAACCCCGATTCTGGCATGTTCCAGGAGTATTTTGACTATACGAAGAAGATGTTCCAGTTACTGGAATTCGATGTTAAAGAAGTCGTTGTCGTTGCCGGTATGCGAAACAAACCGGCATGCGAAAGAAAAGATCTGGATACTGCGATGAAACATGTAGGGTCAGCGCTGGTTTTGTAATTGACAGCTTTTTTTATGCGGTTGCATTTCCTCGACAACCATCTTGACCCGCCGTGCCTCGAAGAGGCCCTGAGGCGGGAATGGGTCGTTTGGATTGATGGCGCTCCCTCCGGAAATTGCGATGAACGTCCACCGCTCCGATGGGCGCCCCGCTGCGGTTCAATTCACCGGAAAAATTACTTCCCGCTCCCTCAATAATCTCTGCAACTTTTTTCCCGGTCTCGGTCGTCCGGTAATACCGATCCATCTTTTCATCCGGCGTCAGGCATTCTACGAGTCCCACCTTCTCCAAGGCAAGGACGGCACGACTCACGGCGGATCGGGCGATACCACATCGCTGCCGGCGCCGGGGCTGTGGCCGGGCACTGGTTCAGGATATCCACTTCTTCAGGGAATCCATTTGAGGATGACATCGGCATTACGTGCAGGCGCCGGAAGGGGGCTTTTCGCCGGGTAGCCGAATATTAACGGTGCGACGAGCTTGTGATCCTTGGGGATATTTGCCTCCTTCAGAAATGTCTCATCGGAGCCAAGGCCGGCTGCAAGCCCAATCCAGCAGCTGCCGATCCCCAGCGAATGCGCTGCAAGCATCATGTTCTCTGCTGCGAGGGCGCAGTCGTGTTCGTTGAGCCCATCCGGGGAAGCAAAGACGAGGATAAAAACAGGCGCTTCGTACAGGATCCGGACTTCCGGTTTTGCCAGGTTCTTTGCATAGACAGCTAGCTCTGGGATAGTCGAGTCCTTGAACATGCTGACGAAGATCTTCTTGGCCCTCTCATCATACTCATTGATGAGTTTCCTGTTCTTGATGACAACAAATCGCCACGGTTGTTTATTGACGGCAGTTGGGGCATAGGTACCTGCCTTGATAATCTCCCGGATGATCTCGTCGGGGACGTCTTTGTCGGAATATTTCCGCACGGATCTTCTCCCATAGATAGTATCCATGACAGGGTTCGAGAGATGTATGTCGGCTTTTTTAGATGGAGCCACTGTTTCACCGATACTGCATAATTCCTTGATGGATAAAACGATTGTGATGATTGGTTTTGTCAAAAAATATCAAAAGACGGCCCGGCTCGTGCGACACCGCATCGTCGCCAAGGCGGTGGCCAGGCCGGTCTGATCTGAAATTTAATCGATTGATTCAGATGTATGATACAATAATATAATATTATAATGCGGGTACCGGGACGTTTGTTTCTTGCCATCCTCTTTATCGCAATAATAATGGTTCCGTTCGTGGGAGCTGATGCGAATGCAACTCACAACACAACTCCGTTCATTACTATTGATCCTATCGGGAACCACGCCGTTGGCGAAGTTTTCGTTATTAAAGGTACAACGAATTTGCCCCCGGTGATTGATACGCTTCATATCGTGATTACGCCATCAAGTTTTAATCCGGGCGGATTTGGTTCCGACTTCCAGTCAACCGTTCCCATCCAGCGAGGGGAAAACGACACTAATTACTGGTCATGTAATGTTCCGACGATGACAGGATGGGTAACTTTCCAAGGGCCGGGAAGGAATCCTACTGAGGATGCATCCCCCAATAATTATTTTGTTACCGTTGAATTATCAACAGACACCAATGTCACGCAGTTCCAGTTTTTCGATATTTTACCGGCAGGTTCGAATACGAATCCAGCAATTTCACCAACTCCAACCCCGTTTATCACGATCGATCCTGTCGGGAACCATACGGTAAACGACGTATTTGTTATTCATGGGACCACAAATGTTCCGTACGGAAACGATACCCTTGTAATTAACATCGGATCGTCAGATTTTAATCCCGGCGGATTTGGAACCTCCTTTTATCGGGTAAATGCATCCATCCGGCCGGGGGAAAACGGGATGAATACCTGGTCTGCGGAGATTATACCGGCCAACTGGGAGATCTATAATGAACCGCCGCCGTATCACCCTGCGCCTCAATTCGAAAATGTGCGCCCGGATAAATATACCGTATATGTCTCTCCCACCGGATCCCATGGGCCGGATTTGCTTGCATCCCGGGATTTTTTTATCGTTTCCACTGCCGTTAAAACTCAACCTTCATTAATCGTTGTTACGGGGGTAAGCCCGGTATCCCCGGGAAATATACCGGCCCTGACGCAACAGTCAGCACCACATTCCGCGATGGTAACGATCATTGCATTCGTGACAGGTTCTTTCTGCCTTGCGTATTTTAGGAGAAGGGAGGGATGAGATTGCCATGATTCATTGGCCTTCACTCCGTTCTTATCACGAGCCCCACATTCTCAATCGTCCCCGGACGGCCCGGCTTCCCGCAGCCCGTGCGAACACCGCGTCGCTGCCGGCGCCGGGGCTGTGGTCGGGCCGGGATCGCGAGGCCCACGATATTGCATGAAGGATTGATGAATGGAACCCTGGAATATAAAAGAAAACTAGCGGTCCTGCGGTGATCCGGTTTGGCGTCGCCTCGATACCGGGGGGCTCGCTCATTTTTGATTTATTTTTGATGGGGGCTGATGCCCCCATACCCCCGGTTGGGATGAATGACCGCCACCCATCGGGAGTTCTCGCAGAAAAATCAGGTTCCTGACTCCCCAAGATGATGATCCGTCCGGATCCCCCCCTCTCCCGGCTCCATCCCCCTGCAATTCCCCGTTTAGTCCGGCCGGATGCCAACAGAACGTTGCTACCAACAGCCTCATCAATTCCCGCTGGAGAACCCGGATATATTCCGGAAGAATTACCGCGTTTTCCTGATCCATTGCCTCATCAAAATGGGGGGGTGAGGCAAAACTCGTACAACCGGGCCCGACACGGGCCCGGATTTTTTGCCCCGAAAAGCAGGGTCAAAACAGGGAAGCTCCGACGGAGCGGACTCTACGATGGTGAGGGAGTTACCCCGCCCCGCTCCGCTGCGGCAACCCCCGCCAGGTACTCCATCGACTCCCCGAACTCCAGCCGCTTCCCCTCGCGATCGATCTCGACGATCGATGAGGGCGTGACCTGGAAGAACCGCCAGGTCCCGTGCCGGGACCGGATCCAGAGCTCGATCGACACCGCGGTGTCGCGGGCGATGACCCGGAGCCGTGCGAGATCCTTCCGGTAATAGTCCGCGAGTTCCGGGATCGGTGCGAGAATTTTCGGTGCGAACATGATGCTGGCGAACACGATCGGGATCTTCGAGACGATGGAGAGATCATAGATCCGCTCGGGTCCGCCCATCGCCAGCTGGATGAGCCCGCGGGCCTTTGCGATCGGGATTGCATCTTTGAGCGCCCGGTGGGGGCGTGCCCCGCGGCCGGTCATGGGCAGCGGCTCCCGGATATTTTGACCGGTTTTCGGGCGGGCGATGTGGTCGACGATTGCGTTACCATTTCCGGCGCATGGCGGGATTGCCGGGCCGGTCTGATTGTTTCACTAAGGGTGTTGTCTATACTTTCACTTCCGTTGTGGGGAATGGTTTTGATCTCCGATCGGTACGGACTGGTCCGCTCCCCCTGATGGTGAGTGTCATTTGGATGTCGGTGGTGATAGTGACGGCGGCGTGGTCCTGCTTCATGGTAGGGGTGCCCCTGGCGATCTTCGTTTAGTTGCGGTATCGGGCTGGTATCTGCTTTAGGGTGTGCGGTGCATTTGATTTTTTTAAGGAAAGATATATTTTGATAATATACAGTTGGTGGAATGGTGGATGGCGTTGGTTAAATAAACCGTTTCACCCAAAGTCTGCCCGGATTTTTTTAATCAAGCTCCGGTTGAAAATTTTCAATCAAGCTTTGATTGATCGAGATCGATTTTTTAATCGCGATCGTGATCGCGTTTGGATTTATTCGAGCCGGGGTTGGTGAGAATTTTCCGGTTCGATCAAAATGATTTCCGGACCACCTTGCCCTTGCTCCGGATCCGGTTTGGCGTCGCCAGGGATTCCGGAGAGGGGCTTGCAAATTATTTTCAAGAAAAAAGATCAAACGCGGGATTTCTTTTTCCGGCATTCCATGATTCCGCTTACAACGGTGTCGAAATCTTTTTCGAGCCACGTTTTTCGCTCTTTGGTATAATCTCCGCTTCCATGCGTGTAACTCTGGATGAACCGGATAGCATCGGCTGGCCCGAGATTTTTTACGAGAACTTCAAATCCCTGGATCCTGATCTCATTGAGCGTCTTTGCTTCCATCAATTCGTCACCTCCATCAACCACGGGACTGGGTTGGCAACTTCAATAGTGATCTTATCTGCGTTCTTCTTAATAACCCTGATGAGGAAATCATCAGTCGTCAGGAATACTGCCCCAGCCCGCTCTGAACAGGCTAGATGTCTGATCTCAAACAACCCGGGCTGCCTCGCCCTTGCTGAGAGCGGTTGGCGTCGCCCGGAATTGTGGAGAGGGGCTCGCTTGCTTCTTGACGAATACTTGAACGAAAAAAATGTTGTTAAAAAATTATGCTGCAGCACAGCGTCTTCTTTCAGATTTCTTCGGGGTTTCGAATTTTTTAGAGATTTGGACTCTCCTCGCTTTTGATACGGGGCAGGGCAGGGGGCCATCGATTTCCCTTAATCCTTCAAGATGAAATTCAATTGCTTCTCTCATATTTTTGATTGTCTCTTCTTCGGTTTTACCGGTGGTGATACAACCCGGAAGATCCGGGCAGTATGCAGAGAAATTTCTTTTTCCCGCTTCGATTATTATGGTAAACGATACCATTTACGTTTCCTCCGTTTTCAAGCCAGCCTGTTTCAGGATACTTAGTAAGGTTCCAGGATTCACGTCATCATCCGGATGACCGGGGATTGTTACCAAACCGGATTTGACAGGATGTCTGTATTGTCGGTGACTTCCTTTTTCGCGATGTAAAAACCACCCGTCAGATTCGATAAGTTTGATCAACTTACGAATCTTTATGGTGCGCATCGTAACTACGTCACGTACTATGTCACCATATCCTTAAAACTTTGTCTTGTGCGAACTCTCTCGGGAAAAACCCATAGTGCACCCGGGCCGCCTCGCCCCGCAGTGATTCCGGTTGGGCGTCGCCCCGATTCCGAAGGGGAGGGCTTGCAAAGACCCGGGATGATTATGAATATTTATCACACACCTCACGTATACTACAATTATGGCATTTATTTTGATTATTGGTGGGTAAAAACGGAACTTTTCCTTCAATCATAGAATGCATTCGATTAATTTCATTCGCAATGGACTTTTGAGCGTCCTCATTAAAAGATGATTTCCAAATTATTTTTTGGGTATCCCTATCTCGAAGAGCGGCAATTATTGGTCGGACTTCATCTTTAATTTTTAATGAAGAGATACAATCGTAAAATGTCAAGCAATACGCATAAACTTGATTAATATTCGATTGAAATATTCTGGTTCCAGGCTTGTCATCAATGATTAAAAAATTATTTGGTGAAAATCGAATCTCGTCGATAGACCCGTGTGTGCCGAACTTCTTACTTTTTACATACAATTCTCTCGATAAAACATTTGATTTTCTTGATTTTTTGATCATTTGTTTTATCGTGGATGGTTTAGCCTTAACAAGAAATTCATCAAATAATTGTTTATGAACTTTCTTCCCTATTTTCATCTGTTCCGTTGGTTCCGTTTCAACTCCCTGAATATATCTTAAAAATACACTGTATTCACAAAATCCAAGTTGTTGGATACAGGAAATTGGGATCAATTCTTGGATTGCCATATGATGTACTCCTCCAAATTTATCGAGTTAACGAAAAAAAAATTAAAAGTTATAGAGGTTTTTCTTCAACGTATTTTTCAAGAACACGTAGACACTCTTTCATCCCATCACAGTATCCCCAGTACTTTCTTTGATCATGCTCCGTTCCTGATCCCATTGCTCTATTGGCATAACTTTATTCAAGTGCTGCGATCTGTTTTTTCGCTTCCCAATAACCAGGTTCGCTTATCACTTATTCATCCTCCATTTCACGGGGAAATGATTCGGTAAAAGTGCACGATGATAATCAATACGTATGCAATCCCAAAGAGGATTGAAATTTTACTCTCAATCCACGTCGCCTTTTTCCGGTCTTCCTTCACAAAGCGCTCATCTTCAAGTTGAAAGATGGGAACTGGCAATTGTTTTTCCAGTTCGGCAATTACTGAAAACTTGGCTTTGTTTAACGATCGGTAGTATTGAATTGTTTCATGCCAGAGGGCTGTCGTTGCAAGACCGATAATACCGATGACTATTCCGGTCGCAGGCGAATAATTATTCAGATATGTGCTGAGGACTACAAGTGCGGCATTAACAGAAATGTAGAAATTATTGGCAGACTGCCTCCAATTGGTAACCTGAACTGCGCTCTCAACAAGGATTTCATATTGACGCATTACTTGTTCTGACACAGGTATTGGTTCCATCTATCCGTCATCTCTCGCTCTATCAATTTCCGATTGGATCGTTTCAAGATTCCAATCCACAACCCGGTCCGCGTGCTCTTTCATCGCTTGAGGAATCTTATGTTTTTTATCGCTATGTATCCGCATCCCGATAACGGGTTTTCCAAGTTCGTGTGCTTTTTGAATCTCCCAATTTACCGCTTCCCGTTCATGGGTCCTTTCACCAATAGCTACCACCACTACCGTACTCTGTCGGATTCTCTCTGTGCATCTCGTTTTCCACTTGTCATCAAATGGTTCCTTTACCGAATAATCGATGAACTCTAGTTGATCGGAATTCTTTCCCTGGTGGCGGAGAAGATTCACTTGGCCTTCATCATCAACGTGAAAGCTGATGAATACCCTCGTTTTTGTCGGTTCATATTCATCAATCGATTTTTGTGGCTTGAGTCTTGATGCCGCTTCTGGCTCGTAACGGCGGATGGCGAATGACTCGCGCGCTCCGCGTATTCCACCGCCCATTTAACTTCCTCCTCTTGAATTCATTGATCCGTCTGATAGCACATGATGTCCGTCGCTCAATTCTCCATCTGATAAGATCCAATCAGCGAGGCTTTTTTGTAATCGAATCGCGGACACATTCCTTTCGATATTTCGTAAATTGTTCATGATGTCATTCCTCGACACTGCTCGTCTTTCTCCGGAACTCCGGTCCGTGTTGCAAAAATGACCATTAAAGGCTTCAACGAAATGATTTTGAGTGACAATCCCATCTGAAAAATTAAAATTTTTTAACGAACTCATTGAGCCGAGTCCGTTTACAAGTAGATAGGGGGCCTTTTTGCGAATTGAACTAGCGAAGAAGATTGCCTGTTCTATCGCAGCGGATGAACCTCGACAGATATAATCGCCGGTATGGAAAACCAAACGTGATATCCCCGATCTTCGAAGGTAGTTCGTATGGTTATCGATCTGATGGATATTGCAGCCTTTCACCAACCCGATTGGTTTGATATTAGGGAATGTCCGAATCAGGTATCGTGTGTCGGCACAAACCCGGTTTATTTCCATCTGCGATAACCATTCTTCCCCGAGATAAGTTTCCCCATCGGGGGTGTAGTAATAGTCCGGTTGAAGGGTATTGATCATATCAGCATATGCCTGGACCGAAAAACCATAGAGCATTTTGTCCGGCATAATTGATGAAAGAATCATGTCAACATCGCATCCGAAATATTCGTGGAGCCCCCCAGCCTTTTTGATGCGATCAAAATACTTGTTGGTTCGGTAACCGGATGGCGAGAGGAGATCCTGCGCTTTGATCACCACTCCGGCGCAACTAACCTCCTTCCACGGATCATATGTTAAAGACTCATCAATTTTTATTACCACAAAAAGATCTTTGGTAGATTTTCGATAAACGAATTTCAAAGGTTCCGACAGTGCTCCATCCTCAACTTCGCCGAATTCATCTTTAAAAAATCCGTTCTCGTTTATTGTAATCACCAAGGTGTAATCGTATAATATTGATTATTTCGTAACGTTTCGTGTATCCACGCAATGCATAGATGAGTCTCTGTTAAAAGGAAGATATATCTCTATTAACGAAAATTTAGTTAATAAAGATAATAACAAAGGATGTCGGACGATGAAGAAGATTCCATACCCGCGAAGAGTCCACATAACTCCTGTCGGTTTCGAGATCGACCGCGTTGTTCTGCCTCTTAAAGAATTAGAAGCAGATAGGGTTTGGATATTGACCGAACGAGATCCAAAGAAGGACAAGGGAAAACTCTATTTTGATAAAGTAATTGAAGAAATCAACAACCTGGAACGAAAATGTGAGGTTCGTGTAAAACATTGCGATTTTAACAAGCGAGATCTTTATGATGTACTTCGTGCATTCCGTGAGATCATTGAAGTGGAAAAATCAAATCAGATTTTTGTTAATGTCTCAACCGGAACAAAAATTCATTCTATCGCTGGGATGATGGCCTGTATGATTTTCAAAGATATTGCTTTTAAATTAACACCATATTATTCCGAACCTGAAAGCTATGCATCATTACCTGAAGATCTCTTTCCCATGTCTTTCGGATGCAAAGAAATTCATACCCTTTCGAATTATCCAATGGACCGACCAACTGACTATCTGATTGATGTCCTCAGTGTCGTGAATGAATTATGCGGACAAAAGAATGAAAAAATTACCAAAACTGAATTGAAGAAAGAACTTACATCTCGCGGCCTTCTCGATTTATCTAAAAAAAAGGTTAAACATGAAAACGTTGCCCGGTTCCTCGCTCTTCAAAGACGGTGCATCGATCCACTATATCGAGAATGGAAATTTATTGATCTCGTGCCCCCCGAACGTAGAGGTAAAATTCAAATGACCCAGGAAGGGATGGATATGCTGAAGTTTTTGGGATAAAGAGTGAGATCCAATCAATAGATATTATCATCAAATATTATACTGCAATAATTTTCTATATCAACCAGATCCGATGCGTGAATCCGGTTTGGCGTCGCCCGGGTTGTGCAGAATCCAAAACGGGTCGAAAATATCGAAAAATGCGATAAATGGAGAATTGAACCATGATAGTAAAGTACTGTTTTGAGGATTCGAATCCAAAATAATTTTTTTTGGGATTATTACAGCCAGTTGTCTGTTATAAAAAAGATTCCAAGAATGCTAAAAGCCGGCTAATTATTTCCTCGCCTCCTCAATAATCTCTGCAACGTTTTTCCCAGTCTCGGTCGTCCTGTAATACCGGTCCATCTTTTCATCCGGCGTCAGGCATTCTACGAGTCCCACTTTCTACAAGGCAAGGACAGCACGACTCACAGCGGATCGGGCGATGCCACATCGCTGCCGGCGCCGGGGCTGTGGCCGGGCCGGGGATCGCGAGGCCAACGATGAAGATATTACCAGAAACCGGCTCCCGCGATGAATGCGGTCGCCTTTTTGCTGGCAATCTCGGGGTGAGAGCGGAGATGATCGGCGATGGCCTGCCTGCGTGTCTCCTGCGGGCCGTTCTTTGCGCACAGGTCTGTTTAAGAACCCGGAAACAGTAACGGAATTTTTTAAGGAAATTAAGAAATAGTAAATTATCTGCCCTGTTATTTTTTTGGAATTATACTCCGTCTCAAAAAGTTATTTTGGATCTTTTTTCAAGAGAGAAATATAATTTATATTTATAGCTAATTTTTGGATTTTTTACTCTCCAAATAATATGATTATCTGTAAAGTAGGGTTCCATTTCTTTATCTCTTATTTCTGTTTCAGTTAGTTTCATTCTTTGTTCTGACCCATCAAATACTTTATAAATTAATGCGCTATTATCGCTCGCTAATTCTTTACATTTTATAAGCTTATACTGTTCTGCCATTTGTCCAGATAAAATAATATCAATTGTAAGATGTTCAGTTATTCGTCTAATATCCATTTCAAAAAAATCCTTTTTCCCATTAAACGAATCTTTAAAATTTAAAGAACGATAAGAATATGAAATTTTACCTGATTTACCCGAACGAATGTGAACTGGGATGTGAATAAATAAAGATTTTAATAATACTTTATCACCATCTGTGGTTTTTTCAATTGAATGTACCAATTTTGGTTTATGTTGAATCTCATTAGGCACGAACGAATCTTCTTCGACAACTACTGTAATATCTTCAAGATTTGGCATATCAGAATCTGAATAAATAACAATATCGTATAATTCATAATCATGTCCAATCATTCGATTTTTGAGATCTCGTGTAATTTTTGTTATTGCACCGTGATCGGTTATTGATTTTTCATCAAAAACAATTTGGACATTTAAATCCTGAGTGGTTATATCAAGAGGGATATTTTTAGTGAATTCCTCAAAATTTTTAATTTTGTCATCAAATTCACGCTCTTTTCGTGATAATTCGATTTCTTTTTGAGAATTTTCAGAATGAAGATGACAGTACGTCCAAAAAATAAGGATTGTTGAACACCCTAATATAATAGAAATAACGTAAGCTGTTTTTATCGTTAAATCCGTAATCGATGAACCCAAATAAGAAATTGCAGAAATGATGATCAAAATAATTACAAAAATAAAATATTTCGCAACGTTTTCTTTAATAAATTTCAAAATATCCATAGATAGAATATTTTGTTATGAATATAAATAAATTTAGGAATTGGAACCGCTAAATTAACGGTTGTTGATGGATTTTCATCTGAATAAAAAAATACTCCTCAACCATCATCTAACCGAGTTAATTATTAAAAATGTTATTAGAAATGTGGATCCACTTGCTCGTTTATAATATAAAATTTTTTGATGGGGGGATAATACCCAATGCCCCCGGCGGAGAGCCCCCGCAGCGGATCGATTACCGGAAAATCCCGCCTCGCGATAATCTGCCCGGAGAGGCTCCGGTGAATACCAAATCCCCGGAAAAATCACTTCCCTTTCCCTTCAATAATCTCGGAAACCTTCTTCCCGGTATCGGTCGTCCGGTAATATCGGTCTCTGTTTTCGTTCGGCGTCAGGCACTCCACGAGCCCGACTTTCTCCATGGCATGAATAGTCCTGCTCACTGCGGCCCGGTCGACACCAATCATCTTCGCAAGTTCCGTTGTGGTGGTTGGACGGAGAAGGCCCTTAATCACTTTCCTTCTTACGCTCCCCCGTGTAACAAAACTCACGAGATTATACATTAAGTGAACAAGGAACAGAATACGTATCAGGATGTTTGATAGATGTTTAACAAATTTTATCTCTTGACACGCCGATAACTATATTGGTGCCTGGTGAAAGCAATCGAACAAATATGATACAAAAATCCGGAGTGGCTTCCCCCGGCTGTAAACATTTGTTCCGATACGGAACATTGTCACTCCCAAGGGATTCACCAGACACCATATCGGGAGATTCTTCGTCGGGATCCCCCACTTTTTAGAGTACCTCCCAAATAAGCCCTATACGGGCTCCGATTCACGGTTTTTCCGGAACAAGAGGTAATAATTCACGAAAATACGGTAATAATTCACATGTTACGAGTCATTTTCACTTCGGGGAACAAGAGGTAATAATTAGCAGTATTTGGGCGGTGAAAAGAAGAGGGAACGTGTTCTAGCCCGTGTCCGAAAATTTTCGGGAATTGGGTCGGAATCCACACTTTCTAGAGTACCTCCCAAATATGCCCTATGCGGGCTTCGATTCCCGATTTTCCCGGAACTGAAGGTAATAATTCCCGGAAATGCGGTAATAATTCATGTATTCCAGATCATTTTCACGTCGGAGAACGGGGGGTAATAATTAGCACTATTTGGACAGCGAAAAATAAGGAGGACGGGTTTCAGGTTGTCCTTCACTCAAACCAGAACCGGAGGGGCTTCTTGGCTGTATTAGAAGGGGGGCCGATTTTTTGTGTCGGTGAAACGTGAAGATTTGGAAGATAGCAGCCTACCCGCATCGCCCTTGCTGAGTGTGGTTGGGCGCCGCCCGGGATTGTGGTTAGGGGCTCGCTCGCTTTTCGTTTAGATCAATGATGGGGGCTGATGCCCCCATACCCCCGGTTGCGGTGAAAGTCAGCCGCCCCGAAGGGCGCCCCGCGGCGGATCGATTTAATAAAAAATATGAGGGTAAGAAATTTTTCCTTGTGATAACTTGATGATGACGAAATAGAATGAGAACTCTAGTTCAAGTTTATGTTATCAAAAGACCAAATGAAAAATGAATGAATCAATATATAATAACAAAGGGAATGAAACTCTTTAGCAAGTAGAATACCGGTGATAATCACATGGAGAAAAAAATAATTTTTGTCATTACACCAATTGGTAAAAAAGGAAGTGAGAAGTACAAGAAATTTGATGCTATTTTTAAAACTATGATCGTGCCGGCTGTGAAGGCAGTAGATTCAAATTTTGAACTGTTGAGAGCTGATCACATTGCAAAACCGGGTTCTTTTATTAAAGATATTCTAACTTACCTTCAAACGTCCTATATTATCATTGCAAATTTGACCGAATTAAATCCTAATGTATTTTATGAACTCGGTGTGAGGCATACACTCAGTAACCGAACGATAATGATAACAGAGAATTTGGACACTCTCCCAAGTGATCTAAAACAATATCGAACCATTGAGTATAATCCCGATATTACGGGTGTCGAGGATTTCAAAGCACAATTAGTGAAATGTATTCAGGAAATAATAAAAAAACCAAATGAAGCAGATAATCCTGTACAGGATCATCTCTTTCATCTGAACGAAATCAAGAAAAATGCCGCACAGAATAAGCTAAAAATTGTCGAGAATTCAGAGAATAAAAAAATTAGCAAAATCTTTGAAGAATTTGAAAAACGAGTGGAAAGAATTCTAGCGATGTGGAATGCCAGATTAAAACAAGGGGAAGCTGCATATTCAATTGGCACCGGAGCGAACAAAACTACATATAAAATTCAATCACCATTGGGGAATTTCGAAAATTATTTTATTATGAATGCCGATGGAAAATCAATTTCATCAAGTCTCATAATTTCGATACAAGAATCTCAGGAAAATGTTCAAGAAGATTTTATTGATATTCAAGTTATGCTACAAAGGTTGCATAATCAAGACTTTTTAGATTTTAAATTTGTGATTGTAAGTAATATTTCATCTACAGAAAGAAAGGCATATCTAAAAAATTTTCAAAAGATTCTCAGGAAATATGATAAACCAGATAATTTCTCATTTGAAATATGGGGAGAATTAGAACTAACAAAAATCGAGAAGGATTTAGGATTAGTTCTAAAAATTTGAAATTTTTGCACTGTAGAAATCCTTATGATAGGTTTTGAAAATTTATACAAAATGTGAGGGTGACCCCCACTCTCCTTCATAGGGGGAGGCAACACCGGGAGGACCATCCCCTCGACTCCCGTCTGACACATTTTTGAATCAATCTCCCTGCCCAGCGAGGCCCCGCCAAGGCGGCCGAGCGACCCCCGAAGGGGGTGGGTCTGCTCGTAATGTCAGATTTGTTTTCTGTCTTGAGAGAATCCCATTTTTTTCAAATAAGAATTTCTACAGAGAAATTTTTTCATTTGCCCGGGAACCAATTGCCCCCGGGCCGCCTCGCCCTTGCTTTGATTAAGGGGCGTCGCACCTTGATGTAATGAAGGATTCGCAAACTTTAGGCACCGATCAGTGAGGAGACTTCGCCCTGTTGGCGGCAGAAGCGTTGCGTCGCCGTTGATCGTGGAGATTGGTTGGCTCGCCCTTAATCAGGATCACTGATGGGGGCCGATGCCCCCATACCACTGCTCTTTTTTTTTGCCGTGCCAACCAATTCGACTCTGTCTATCACGGAAAAGGATTGGATTTCCTACATTGCAGATCCCAATTAAGCATTCAAAGAGTCCAATTCTCTCAGTCCCATAACCACCCGACTCATAGCGGACCGGAAGAAACCCTATTGGTTACCATCGGACCAATGCTGTGGCCGAGTTGGGGAACGAGAAACATGACAGTAGGTGTAAAAGGACCGGCTATCATAATGCATAAATTGTATAACATAAATCTATATTCTTAACAGATGACATGGGATAACAACTCTAATCGATGACTAAAAATGATAAAATCATCAGAACTGATTGAGACGGGAGATATTCTCTCCGATCGCCCATACTATCACTATCTTTTACTTAGTTCGAAAGATGTAAAACCATCTGCAATAACCCATGAGATTTTTTCATACATTTTTCAAAGTTTGAGTGAACGATTAATCTTCTCCAAGGATAATGAAACGATTTCCGTTGTCACAGTTTCAAAAAAATTTCGATTCATTATCCAAAAGATCGATACCGCGCAATATCTTTTAATTTACTATAATCTCTCAAATGAATCTATCAAACAGCCATTAGAAAATGCAATCGCTCGGATCAAATGGCTCATTTTTACATGGATGTCTCCAGAAGATCTTGACTCGTTCGAGAATTATAGTTCAGAATATGATGTCATTAATCTCTTCACCAGCTATGATCCATATTATTTATTGAAAAAATACTCAAAAATTCAGCCAGAATTACACATTGACTATAATGAGCGTTGGTATAAACCAAGATCGATTGAAGTCAATATCAAAATTCCAAAGGGTGATGCAAGAGAATTTCTTGGTACGATTTTGAACCAGAAAATTACTGAGACTGTAAAGTTAAGGTTTAAGGCAAAATTCAGTAACCCTGGCGAAGCCACAATTGCGATCGATAAAGATGGAAAGGTTATTCATGAACATGGAGAGTTAAGAGCGACAGAGAAAATTGTATCTGACGTAATTCAGAAAACAAGTACAAAACTAATGGACTTTTCGAAATATGCAACATTCAGATCATATTCCAAGTTATCCGATGGGTCATTTGATTTAACAGATTATAAACCGGCACAACTGTTTTATTATACATTCAAAATGCCTGACGAAAAACTTGAAGAATTTTCTGTAAAACTTGAAAATTTATTGACAATAAGTAAAAAGAGTCTCCAGATCTATGGCGTCAGACTTTCAAGGGAAAATCGCGATTTTTCATGTCTTACTTATATTCCAACGGATAGATCTGAACTAAAAATGAAATTTATTCACGATGATGAATCTCCAATACTCATAGTTGATCCTTTGAATGCGTCGCCGCTAGGAATTCTGACATTAACAAGAATCCTTTCAGAAAAGATGACTTGGTCAACAAAATTGAGCGGTTTCTATGAATAAGCTTGATTGGGATGACTTGCATAATCAACTCCTAAATTGGACCTATTCGTTATACCGTAAGGAGTACCGAGAAATCGCCTATTTTTCTAATGAACGGTACTTTGGACGGCCAGATCCAAGTCTCGATATTGAAGATGGATCAAAGCGGAAGATCGTAACGCCGGATTTTATTGCTTCGAATGGAAAAGAAATTGTCCAAATTCATGATATTAAGGGTTTTGAAGGATCGATACATTGGTCTTCCGATGAAAATAATGAAACTTCGATTCGAAACAAGCTTAAAAAAATTAAGACGTATGAGAACATTAGTCGGGATTCGATTATCGCATTTTTCCAAAAATATGGAATACAATTAAACAATTTTACTATTGAACTAGTAGTAGTTCTGGATTTTAGATTCTATTCACGATACCCCGAAATTTTTGATAAATGCGCTAAACAATTGGGAATTATTGTTTGGACAATTGATGTTGATCAATATAAAATTAGAAAACATGTAGGAAGACATATTGATAAAAATATTGAAAAAATATTCAGCGGAAAAAACGGATTACCAATTGTTCCCCGTTGTCCAGACATCATTCTAATGACCCGACAAACTGACCGAGACCTTAAAAGATATCATTTCACAGCAAATCTTATCTCATTTTTTTGCCAAGAGTCGAAAAAGATTATCAAATTTGATGAGATTGACGACATTATGGTTAATTCAAGGCCTCCTAAATATGAATATCTTACTCTCGAAGAAAGAAAACGCGAATGGGAAGCCCTTCTCTTTGATGCAATAGAACATTCAAAGATTTTTAAAAGAAGCTCGACGAGTCGTGACACATATGAGCTTCATAATCCTGCAATCTTGGAGAGCCCGTATTTGCGACACAAGATACTCGAAGAATTAGCTAACAAACGGGGGGCCTCGAGGTAATGACCACCGCAAATTTTCAAATTAATAATTACGTCCTTTTAAAGATTCTCAAGATGTTTAAGGAAGTAAATAATGAAGTCACTATCATATTTTCGAAAGATGTTGAGATAAGGGCAATGGATAAACCACATTGTCAATTTTTCTTTGCGAAAATGAACAACCAAGCATTGAGAAATGTAAGTATAAAAGAGGATTTCGAAATTTTTTTTGATTCGGAGAAACTCAGATTGGCTTCTGAAAAAAGCACTGCTTCTGAAATCTCTCTAATTTTTTCAGATTTGAGTATCGTGTTCAAAGAAGAAAGTCCAAGTGGGTCCGTTTTTAATTTAAAGGTGTATTCTGATAGTAATTTTAAATTCCAAGGACCAAAATTTCAAGAGCCTAAGCGGATCACAATTAATTCCACTCATTTGCTTGAAGGAATAAAGAAATTATCTATTATTTCGCATTTGATCGACATCGCAAACAAGGATAACAAGGTTATTTTTCGTTCACAAGATATCTTATACGGCGAAGGTAATTTTGCTATTGGAGAAAGTGATAATTTTTCGTCAAATAGTCAATATTTCAATCTCTCTTCTCTTAAGAATATTTTAGAGAACGTTCCGGAAAACACGGTTATTACTCTAGAGATTGATAAACAAAAATTTTTAAGATTGACATTTTCATTTGCCCATGTTTCATTTACCCTGTATATCGCACCCTCTCTAGAATGAATTTAGTCAAGATATCATTTGTATCACCTTGACCGCTCTTGAAATTATTGTCTTTTCACCGAATTTGAGAATGTTATCTTTTCTTATCAGCTTCTCTCACATTTCTCTAATGTTCAATGATATTATTACAAGAGCTACACACTGCAGCAAATTGAAGAACGCTAAGGCGTTCTTCTCCCATCTGCCCTTCCCGGTTGAATAGCAACCATGCTACTCACTAGCACACACAAATAAATACAAGTACTCGCATACAAATGGAGCATGCAGGACGAGTGCCACAGCATTCATGAGGGTTTTTTTGCCCGTGAACGCCTTTATCTCCACTAGCCAAGCATCCGCCCGCAGCATGAAACTCGTTTCTGAACAGTCAAAGGCCGATACCGCAGGGTCCCGCTTCTTTGGCTTTTTTGGTTTTTTTAGCTTTTATTACCGGTTTTACGGCTGGTATTGATTAGTCCCTCTGGTTCGCTTTTGAATTGTCGCGAATGCAGGGGGAGGTTGTTGTTTACTATGAGAGGAAAAGAAATCCGTCTGGAAAGAATCATGAACCGAAACACCGGAAAAACCATCATCGTACCGATGGATCACGGTGTCTCGGACGGCCCGATCCCGGGCCTGATCGATATGGGACAGACCGTCAATCTCGTCGCGGATGGCGGGGCGAACGCGGTCATCGGCCATGTGGGCCTGGCGCTGCACGGTCATAGGCAGGGTGGCCGGGACATCGGCCTGATCCTGCACCTGTCCGCGAGCACGAAGCTTGCGCCGGATCCGAACAGCAAGGTGCTCGTCAACTCGGTGACGAACGCCCTGAAGATGGGCGCTGACGCGGTCTCGATGCACGTGAACATCGGGGCCGAGTCCGAAGAGCGGATGCTTGCCGACCTCGGGTCGGTCGCGGTCGAGTGCATGGAATGGGGCATGCCGCTCCTCGCGATGATGTACCCGCGGGGCAAGAACATCGCGAAGGCAAACGACATCGACCATGTCAAGCTCGCAGCCCGGGTCGCAGCCGAGCTCGGGGCCGACATCGTCAAGACCGTGTACACCGGTGACCCGGAGTCCTTCCGCGAAGTCACCCGGGGCTGCCCGGTGCCGGTCGTTGTGGCCGGAGGTTCAAAGACCGATGACCGCACAACGCTTGAACTGATAGAAGGGGCGATGGCCGGCGGGGCAGCGGGCATCTCGATCGGCAGGAACGCGTTCCAGCACCGGACCCCGGACAAGTTCGTGCGGGCCGCGGCCTGCATCGTGCACGCGAACAAGAGCGTGGAAGAAGCACTGGAAATCCTCAAGGTGAAATAATGATAGGCAAGGACATCAGGATCGAACGGATAATGGACAGGAACACGGGAAGGGCAGTCATCGTACCGATGGACCACGGGTTCTCGATGGGACAGATCGAAGGCCTGCTGGATATGACCCAGGTGATCTCAGACGTGAGCAATGGCGGCGCAAACGCGATCGTCCTTCACAAGGGCATGGTTAAGCGCGGGCACCGGAAGCACGGCCGGGACATCGGGCTCATCATCCACCTCTCGGGCAGCACCTCGTTGAACCCGGACCCGAACGACAAGGTCCAGGTCTGCACGGTCGAGGAAGCGATCGCGCTCGGGGCCGATGCGGTCTCGATCCATATCAACCTCGGGGCTCCGAACGAGTCCAAGATGCTCGAGATCGGTGCGAACGTCGCCCGGGACTGCACCCGCTGGGGCATGCCGCTCCTCACGATGATCTACCCCCGGGGCAAGGGCATCGACCCGTACTCACCCCAGATGGTTGGCCACGCGGTCCGGGTTGCCGAAGAGCTCGGCGCCGACCTGATCAAGACCAACTACTGCAACGACGCCGAGGCGTTCAAAAAGATCGTCAAGGCCTGCTCGGTGCCGGTCTTCATCGCGGGCGGCGAGAAGTGCGCTGATCTCGAATCCCTCCAGATCATCCGGGACGCGGTCAATGCCGGCGGCGCCGGTGTCTGCGTGGGAAGGAACGCCTTCCAGCGCAAGGATACGAAGGCGTTCGTCCAGGCACTCTGCAGCGTGGTGCACCACAACGTGGACCCCGCAAAGGCGCTGGAGCAGCACAAATGAAACAGTTCTGGGTCGACGTCCGTCCCTGGAACAAGGAGATTGCAACGACCGCGATCGAGAGCGGTGCGGATGCCCTGGTCGTGGACAAGGCTGAAGACGTAAAGCGGCTCGGGCGGATCGCGACCGTGGCGCCGGATGGGGACATGAAGCCCGGGACCGATCTCGCGGAGTGCACCATCACCGACAAGGCAAGCGAGAACGCAGCCGCAGTGGCCGGGAAGCACAAGCCGGTCATCGTGACCACGAGCGACTGGACCGTGATCCCGCTCGAAAACCTCGTCGCGCAATCGGATCACATCATCGCCCGGGTAAAGAACGTGGACGAGGCCGCGATGGCGATCCACGTGCTGGAGAAGGGAGTGTACGGTATCCTCCTCACCACAACGGATCCCGCTGTGGTCCGGGCAGTTGCAAAACTCCTCAAGAGCACATCGGGCAAAGTCGAGCTCATCCCGTTCACCGTAACAAAGATCCAACCGGTCGGGATGGGCGACCGGGTCTGCGTGGACACGTGCTCGATGCTCTCGGACGGGGAAGGGATGCTGATGGGCAACACCTCATCAGCCATGCTCCTTGTCCATGCCGAGACCCTGGAGAACCCGTACGTGGCCCCCCGTCCGTTCCGGGTGAACGCCGGCGCGGTGCACGCATACATCCTCCTCCCGGACGGGAAGACCGCGTACCTCTCCGACATCGCGATCGGCGGGCAGGTGCTCGTGACCGATGCGAAGGGAACGGCCCACACCGTCATCGTGGGCAGGACCAAGATCGAACGGCGCCCGCTCCTGCTCGTTGAGGCAGCAGCCGGGAAGACAAAAGTCAGCCTCGTCCTCCAGAACGCAGAGACCATCCGGCTCGTACGCGAAGACGGGAGTGCGGTCTCGGTGGTCGCGCTCGCGGTCGGCGACCGTATCCTCGGGTCCGCGTTCGAAGGCGGCAGGCATTTTGGGATGGCAATCAAAGAGACCATACTTGAGAAGTGACCGGATGAAGGCAGGCATTATTGGCGGCACCGGGAAGATGGGCAGGCTCTTTGCCGGCGTCTTCGGGCGGGCCGGGTACGAAGTACTCGTCTCAGGACGCTCGACAAAACATTCGGCTTTCGATCTCGCGGAGCAGTGCGATATCGTGGTGGTCTCGGTCCCGATCCGGGACACGGTCAGCGTGATCCGGAAGATCGCGCCCGCGATGCGGGAGGACCAGCTCCTCTGCGATCTCACCTCGCTCAAGACCCGGCCGGTCGCCGCGATGCTGGAATCGAAAGCAAAGGTCATCGGCCTCCACCCTATGTTCGGGCCCACCGTGAAATCGCTGCGCAACCAGACGATCATCGCGTGCCCGGCCCGGGCCGATGATCAGGCGCTGGGGCACCTCCTTGAGATCTTCCGCAAAGAAGGAGCCGTGTGCACGATCAGCACACCGGAAGAGCACGACAAGGTCATGGCGGTCGTGCAGGGGCTGACCCATTTCGTCACGCTCTGCATGGCCGACTCGGTGAGGAGCCTCGGGATCGATATCGCGAAGACAAAAGCCTTCACGAGCCCGGTGTACCAGATCGAGCTCTCGCTCGTGGGCCGGCTCCTCTCGCAGGATCCTGCGCTCTACGCGGACATCCTCCAGCAGAACCCGTTCGTGCCGGAGGTGCTCGCTGCCTGCGAATCCTCCGCGGCAACCCTGCGGGGAATCGTCGGGACGGGCGACCCGGAAAAGTTCCGGGAATTTTTCATGAAAGATACAAAACATTTCGGCGCGTACTGCGAGGAAGGCATGGCGACAACGGACGCACTCATCGAATGCATGGTGAACCGATGACCACGATCACGCTCGGCCCTGAAGGGACGTTCTCCCACGAGCTCGCGATGAAGATGGGATGCACGGATATCCGGTTCGTGCCGACAATCCATGGGATCATCACCGCGGTCGCACGCGGCGAGGGCGAAGGGATCGCCCCGATCGAGAACTCCGAAGCAGGAGGAGTCGGCGAGACCCTCGACGCACTCTCGCGCCACCCGGTCTATATCACGGCCGAGATGTACATGCCCATCCACCACCACCTCGCGGCAAAAGTGCCGCTGGAACAGATCGAGGTGATCTACGCCCACCCGCAGACCCACGAGCAGTGCGGGGACCTCCTTGAGAGCTGGCAGATTCCGGTCATGCACACGAGCAGCAACGCGGCGAGCGCTCTCGAAGTCGGGAAAAACCCGAAGGCCGGGGCGATCATCCCTGCGCTCGCGGCGGAGATCTACCATATCCCCATCATCCTCCGGCACGTGGAGAACAACCACGCCAACACCACCCGGTTCGTCCGGCTCTCGCGGGCACCGGGCTCTAGCGTTCCCGCGGAGAAATGCAGCATCCTCATCGACCCGAGCACCGACCGGGCCGGCCTGCTCCACGACCTGCTGGATGTATTTGCCAGCCGGAAGATCAACCTGAGCAGGATCGAGTCGCGTCCCTCGAAACGGGGTATCGGCAATTACGTCTTCTTCCTCGACTTCTCCTGCACGCCGGATACTGCCGAAGCCCTCCGCGAGCTGAAGTCCATCACCACGGTAAAGGAACTCGGCTGCTACCGGAAGATCGAGGTTCCCGGATGATCGTTACACCCCGGAAGATTTCGGGAGTTGCTGCTGTTGTCAGCGCTCCCCCTTCGAAGAGCTACACGCATCGTGCCCTGATTGCAGGAGCTCTTGCGACCGGGACGAGCACGATCAAAAACCCGCTCGATGCGGAAGACACCCGGCTCACGGTCGGGGCGCTCAAGGCGCTCGGGATCCGGATCGAAGAGACGGGCGGGAACAGCAGCACTATTACGGTGACCGGATGCGGTGGCAGCCTCCCGGCGACAACGGAGACCACGCTCGATCTCAACAATTCCGGAACGAGCCTGAGGCTCCTCACCTCCCTCGCATTGCTCGGCAAGTACCCGGTCATCCTTACCGGGAGCCAGAGGATGCAGGAGCGCCCCATCGGCCCGCTCGCAACGGCGCTCCCCTCGCTGGGCGGACACGTCGACTTTCTCACGAAGGACGGCTTTCCGCCGCTCAGGGTGAGCGGCCGTCTTCGCGGTGGCAGTGTCACGATCGACGGCTCGATCAGCAGCCAGTTCATCTCGTCCATCCTTCTCGTTGCACCGTATGCAGACAAGGATGTCGAGGTAGTGATACCAACCCGGCCGGCATCCCGGTCGTACCTCGATATCACGCTCGATGTCATGAAGACATTCGGGGCAGCAGTTTCCCGGGAGGATTACACAAAATTCGTGGTCAGCAGCAAGGACCGGTACCTGCCGAGGACCTACGCGGTTGAAGGGGATTACTCATCGGCTTCGTACTTCTTTGCCATCGCGGCGGTCTGCGGAGGAAAAGTTACGGTCGGCAATCTTGCGCCGGATTCGGTGCAGGGCGACCGCAGGTTCCTCGACGCGCTCCGCGAGATGGGATGCACGGTCACGTATCCGGCAGGTGCAGTGATGGTCGAACGGAACGGGGCACTGAATGGGATCACCATCGATATGTCGACATCACCGGACACGGTCCAGACCCTCTGTGCTGTTGCCGCTATGGCAAAAACTCCCACGACCATAACCGGCATCGGACATTTGAAGTTCAAGGAAAGCGACCGTACCAATGGGACCGCAGAACGACTCCGGTCGCTCGGGGGCAATGTGGAAGCCGGCAAAGATTCGCTCACCATCCGGCCTGCTCCCCTTCATGGCGGGACAATTGATCCGGCAGATGACCACCGGACTGCGATGAGCTTTGCCGTGCTCGGTCTTGCCATCGGAGGAATAACGATAACGAACGCAGAGTGTGTAACCAAATCATTTCCAAAGTTCTGGGAAATACTTGCGGAGGTTACGAAGTGAAACGGGTAGTACTGACCGGGTTCCGGGGGACGGGCAAGACGGATATCGGCAGGATTCTCGCGCATCAGATGAATGTCCCTTTCATCGATACAGACGCTCTGGTCGAGCTGACAAGCGGCCGGTCGATCCCGACCATCTTCCATGAGGACGGTGAAGAGCGTTTCCGGGCGATCGAGCATGAGGCGATCGCTTCGCTTCCCACAGCTGACGCAGTCATCAGCACCGGGGGCGGGGCAGTCCTCGACCCGCTCAACATGGAACATCTCCGCAGGGACAGCACGATAATCCTTCTCTTTGCGGACCTGGACACGATCGAGAAGAGACTCGCCCGGTCCCCGAGACCGCCGCTCACCACGCTCACGCTGGCGGAGGAGATAGCCCAGCTCATGGAGCGGAGGCGGCAGTACTATGCGGCATCTGCAGACTTCTGTATCGATACGAGTGAAACCACTCCTGCGGCAGCAGCAGAGATTATCCTTAAGGTCCTGAAGACCGGCATTCCTTCGCAGGAGAAGCGCAGCGAAGCGATTGCGTTCTTTAAGACCGGGCGGATACCCGGGCCGGCGCTCGGCAGGCTCGAAGAGATCCTGGTCCTGAAAACCGGTGACCCGCAGACCCGGATCATGGGCGTCGCCGGGTACCCGTGCGCCCACAGCAGGGGCCCGTACCTCTTCAACCGCCTCTTCGAACAATACCGGCTGAACTACCATTACACCTGGTTCGAAGACCCGTCGCTTGGGAAGGTTATGAAGATCGCACGGGAGATCGACGCAAAAGGACTCTCGGTCACGATCCCCTTCAAACACGAAGTCATCGGCTATCTCGATGAGACCGAGGAGCACGCGGCACAAACGATCGGGGCGGTCAACACGGTTGTCTTCTCCTGTGGAGCCGCGATCGGCTACAACACCGACTGGATCGGCATCCGGAAACCACTCGTGTCGCTGAAGGGTGCAAAAGCGGTACTCCTCGGCGCCGGTGGTGTAGCTTCGGCAGCTGCCTACGCACTGGTTGACCTCGACATGGACGTGACCATCCTGAACCGGACTCCGGAGAAGGCAAAGGAGCTGGCAGTCCGGTCCGGATGCCGCTGGGCGGCGTGGGACACCTTCGACCTTATCCATCCCGATCTGGTCGTGAACGCAACACCGCTCGGCATGGAGCCGGACATAAGGAGCCCGCTCCGCGAGGAACAGATCTATCCGGAGCTCACCGTCTTTGATCTCGTCTACACCCCCCCGGTCACGCCCCTCATCGAGATGGCTCTTGCGAAGGGATGTAGGACCATCACCGGCACCGAGATGTTCATCGAGCAGGCCCGGGAACAGTTCTACCTCTTCTTCGGGATCGATGTCCCGTCCGAGATTATCAGGAAGTCATTACCATGAACACCTTTGGAAGGATTTTCCGGATCACGACATTCGGGGAGAGCCACGGGAAAGCGGTCGGTGCGGTCATCGACGGCTGCCCGGCCGGGCTTGAGCTCGCAGAGACCGACATACAGCCGCTCCTCGACCGGAGGAGACCGGGCACGTCACCGCTTGCGACCCAGCGGCAGGAATCCGACCGGATAGAGATCCTTTCCGGTACTTTCGAAGGAAAGACGACCGGGACACCGATCGCGGTGATGGTCAGGAACGAAGATGCACATTCAACCGATTACGACGCTATCCGCGATCTCTTCCGGCCCGGCCACGCGGACTTCACGTACCAGGAGAAGTACGGCATCCGGGACTATCGTGGCGGGGGCAGGAGCTCGGGAAGGGAGACGGTCGGCCGCGTCGCAGCCGGTGCAGTCGCGATGAAGTTCCTTGCGAAAAAAGGCATCACGGTTACCGGGAGGATCGTTGAAGTCCATGGGAAGTCGGATCCCAAAGAGATCGAATCCGAGATTCTCGCTGCGAAAAACGCCGGGGACTCGGTAGGCGGGATCGCGGAGATCGTTGCGCACGGATGCCCTACTGGTCTTGGCGACCCGGTCTTTGGCAAGCTCGATGCGCTGATTGCCGGGGCGATGATGGGGATCGGCGCAGTCAAGGGAATCGAGATCGGCGACGGTTTTGCAGTTGCCCAGAAGTTCGGGAGCGAGAACAACGACCCGATGACCGCCACCGGTTTTCTTTCCAATCACTGTGGAGGAATTCTTGGCGGGATCTCAAGCGGGCAGGACATCGTTGTCCGCATCGCGGTCAAGCCGACGCCTTCGATCGCGAAGCTCCAGCAGACCCGGGACGTTCACGGCGACGCGGCGGAGATCGCGGTAAAAGGCCGGCACGATCCCTGTATCGTCCCCCGTATCATCCCGGTCGCGGAAGCGATGCTCGCGCTGGTGCTGATCGATGCACTGCTGGAGCAGGAAAAATACATCTCGTGAAAGAAAAAACCGATGAGACAGAATTTTAAGATTTTTAGTCTCTCGTTGAATGGATAAAATGTTCCCGTTCTTTTTTATTCAATCCCTTCCCTCCCGCTCGCTATTCATCATACCTGAACAGCGAGGGGTTTTTCCTGCGGGTCCACCATCTCCACAGGAAAAATCCGGCAACCCCCGCAATCACCATCCCGGCAAGCACGGAAAAAACCGCAAGGGCCGGGATGCCGGAGGAACCTTCCGGGGTTGTCATAGAAACAGGAACTGCGGTTGTTGGTACCGCTCCCATACCGGCAGCGGGGGAGATTTCAGGAGTAACGGCTGATGATAACTGCGGTTCACCAACCGCCGTCGCTGAAACTTCCGTTGCTTGCGGGACCGCGGTTGTTGCATTCGTCCTTCCGGCTACTGTGAAGTACGAGAAACCCGGTGTCACGGCCGTGAAGTAATATGCATCGCCGTCAAGGCGATCGAACGTGGTTTTCAGTTCAGACCATTGATCGGCCGAGTACCGCATAAGTACGATGTCAGAAGGCTTCAACCCGTTCTGGGCCAGCCAGCTCGCTGCGAGAGCAAACGTAATCGTACCCTCGCTGACCGAAGAGGGGTTCACGCCGACCGGCTCGATGGATACAATCCCGGCCGTTTTTCGGCCGGTGAGTTGCGATGCACCGGCAGTTCCCGCATTTGCCACGACGAGTTCGGTGGGACCGAGAGCCCGGGTGGGAATAATCCGGACAGAAACGATGGTGAAGATCGCATTTCCCGAGAGCTGATCGCTGAATGCAAAGATCAGGGGATTACCGGGGGTGCCCCCGGGCGAAGTCACGGCGAATGAAGACGGACCAGACCCCCCGGGACGGTCACTGCCGGAATCCGATCCGGTATTTTGGGAGGATGTCGGTGTCGGCGTGGGTGCCATAATTGCGGAGACATTCACTCCTCCGATAATGGAATAAATGAGAGAAGTGTAGTTTACCTGTTGTCCGCTCGTCACATCCATTCCGTTCATTTGTAATGCGGGAGTGTTCGAAGAAGATCCCGTCCATGAGATGATGGTTGTATTATACGCCTGATTCGTAAACGACAGGTTCACGTTGATCGTTTTTCCTGCCAGATCCGGCGAATCCGGAAGCCTCATCCGGGCATATGAGGATGGACTCTGGAACGATATATTCCAGACATTCGAAGAAGGAACAACGGTCGAGAAATTCAGTATTCCGGTAGTAACCGTTATCATGCCTGAGTACGTAACCGTGGTACTGTTGAGCGTGGTCATCCCGGTCCCGTTCTGGAAAACATTACCCGTACCCGTGACGGCACTTGTTACCGTGAGCGTATCGGAGCGGTTGAAAATGAGGTGGGCGTTGTCGGTAACGGTGCCGGACCCCAGGTTGCCGGTGGTTCCCCCGTTGCCTATAACCAGGGAACCGCTGCTTATCGTAGTTGGGCTTACGTAATCGTTTGCCCCGGCAAGGACCATGGTGCCGGTGCCTGACTTGATAAACCCCACGTTGTCTACCCCGCAACCCGTAGTACCGTAGTGATATAAAATCCCGGTAACCAGTAAATCGATTCCGTCCGGACTCCCGGAAGACCCGACATTGAACTGTGTCCCCCCGGTCTGCGTGAGAGCAAGGCCGTTTGCGGTAATGACCGATGAGACACCGGTCCCCCCGGTCACCGTTATCGGCTTGTCGAGCGCCCAGCGCCCGCACGCAAGCGACGGTGAACCGGCAGGCAGTGACCCGGCCCCTCCGAGCGTTCCGCCAGAGAGGGTCACGGACGCCAGGTGGTTGGTTTTCGAATCCGATGCGGTATCAAGTGTCCCACCGGCATTCAGCAGGATGGCTCCTCCTGAAGGGGATGATCCGAGGAAGCCGTTATCCGCGGTGGCGCCAGCCCGGAGGGTACCCCCGGAGTTAACCGTGATCAGGGATGTTTTTGCAAGCGCACCGCTTGCGGCATTTGAACCGTAATCACCGACAAGAATACCAGCGTTGACCGTTGTCGCCCCGGTAAAGGAATTCTGTGCGGTCAGCGTTATGGTTCCTGTCCCGTTCTGCAGGACGTTACCGGTGCCACTGATGAGATTAGAAACCGTCAGGGTATCAGTCCGGTTGAAGACCAGGTTTGCGTTATCGCTGACCGCTCCATTTCCCAGTTTGCCGCTCGTCCCGCCATCACCAATCTGGAGGGTACCAGCGCTGATCGTGGTGCCACCGGTGTAGGTGTTTGCGCCGCTTGCGGTCAGCTTCCCGGTACCGGTTTTTACCAAACCCGCTGCACCGGCAATAACAGAAGAAATTTTCAGGTCCTGCGCATTGGTATCGACTGAATTTCCCGTGAGGGTCAGCGTACCTCCGGTGATTGTATACGATCCTCCGCCGTTTGGCAGGTTGCAGGTGATGCTGTTTGCCGAGACGCCACCCCCGTCAATAGTTATGGTTCCTGCGGAGCCGACAGAGCCTCCGCCGATAATGGCATCATCGCCATTTGTCCATGCGACCCGGGTGGTCCCGCCATCGGCGGTCCAGTTCAGGCTTGCCGTGTCCCAGGTACCGGATCCATCGGTTATACCGGCACCGGTTGGCACCGGGTCCCAGGTGAGCGTAGCTGCTGAAACAATGCCGATGAGAAAGAGAAGAATGAACGCGGCGCAGATCGCCATTCGGCAGGGACGAAGGATACATTTCCCCGGCGTTTGCACCGTATCTCCCGCAAGCTGCACAGTCAATAAACAACCCCTCATGGTACAATGATAAAATGTACCAATCTGTCAGGTTTTAACTATTGTGAATTTATGCTGCGGTTTTCCGATATTCATGGATAAAAAAGATACGGTGCCGTAGATGTATCGGGCCCGGACGCAGGCATTTTCTCTGGCCTGCGAGGACAAATGCCGGAATTAATCGAACCATTTTCTATCCCGGTGCAGAAAGAACAAAAAATAACAAAAAGAATGAAAGATTACCGGGGGTTCTTCCCGGTCACGACCGGGTTATCCTTGTGGGCAACCCACTCGGTGAACGAACCCTCGAAGATCCGGACCTTCGGGTACCCCAGGTACCACTTGAAGAGGATAAACTCGTTCGTTGCCTCTCTCCCGGTCCCGCAGGAACAGATGATGGTTTTGTCCGGGGTCGCACCTGCGGCCTTCACCATCGCTTCCAGCTGGTCCACGGGCTTTAAGAGTTTCTTGTTCTTGTCATCCATCAGGGTCTTCCATGGCAGGTTGATCGCCCCCGGAATGTGCCCGGGTTTAATCCACGGTCCCTGTCCTTCGTAAAACGCCGGTGGGCGGGCATCGAGAAGGATAACATCCGCCTTGTCCTTGATCTTCTTCAGCTCCTCGTAGCCGATGAAATAGTCGGGCTGGAGCTTCACGGTGAATGCCGAAGGCTTCGTCACGCCGTACTCCCTTGTCAGGGGCCGCTTCTCTTCCTTCCACTTCTCCCACCCGCCATCGAGCACGTAGACTTTCCGGTGGCCGTACCTGACGAGGGTGTAGGCAACCATCGTCTGTTCGAGGCCGTCACCGATGAATGTGGCGCAGGTGCTCAATGGACCGCTGCTCGAATAGACAACGATCGGTTTGTCCTTGTCGAGGCCAAGCGTCCTGAAAAGGATCTGGGCAGCCTCGGGCGGAATCCACCGTGTCGGTATGGACCCCTCGTGGATGCGGAAGAGCCCTTCGTGCCAGTAGACTGCCCCGGGGATATGGTCGGAAATATACTCGTGGATGTTCGGCTGGCAGTCGAGGATGGTCAGGTCCTTGTCACTGAGGTGTTTTTCCAGCCAGTCGGTGGAGACCCAGGAGACAGTCCCGTCTCCTTTACCGTAGGGATAGGTTTTTTCCATGGTTACACGTCCGTAAACAGTAGATGCCCGGATACCGGGTCACACACCCCGCTCTTCACCATCGAAGATTATAATGGTTGCTATAAAAAAAGAGAACAGGAATAAAAAAACGGCGGGCAGGGGCGGGAATAATCCAACTGAGAGATTACCCGGTTATGTCCGTTTGCCGAGGAGCCTCATGAGGTTTACAAACTCGTCGACCGAATACTGGCCGGCGGCGGTCAGCGATCCGGTATGGCAGTATACCAGCTCGGACCCGAATAGTGCAAGAACCGCCCGGGCGTACCGGAATTCCCCGCCCATCACACCGGTGCAGGTGGGTTGTTTCAGGGAGCGGGTGAACTCGATTAAGGCGATGACATCGTCCTCATTGCGGGGTGTCACGATAATTTTGACGATATCGCCAAACGAACGGAGCTCCCGCTCGATCGCGTAGAGCGCGGTGAGTTCCATCATCGCGGGAGAATGGAACGACGCAATGATCTTCTTTCCGGCAGCCCGTATTTCCGGGGCGTGCCGGGAAAACTGCTGTTCTATGTCGACATAGTCGACAAACGGCAGGATGGACCGGACGCGCCCGATCCACTCGTCCGGATCCCCGAAATACGTGCCTCCCTCGCGTGCAGAGCGGAGAGTCCCGATGACCGGCAGGGAACACTGGTCCCGGCATTCCGCGACCTTTCCCGGTACATCGCCATCGATCAGGTCGAGGCGGAGCTCGATCAAATCGGCACCCTGCCGCTCGGCCGTAACCGCGAGACCGGGATCGGTAAGTGCCGCGACGATCTTCATGTACGTTCTGTGTTGTCCCTGATCCCAAAAAAAGATGCCCGCGGTGTCGTCTCCTGTTCTCACGCAATCGGTATTGACTGTTGAAACCGGATACCTGGTTAAAGATACCTGTTTATTTCATCGGATCCATATCATTCCTAACGCCATGGAGGATACTGCCCCCGTCCACTATCTCCGGCATATCGGTGCAGCGGTTGCCATCTTCCTGCTGCTCGCCATAATCCTTCCCCTCGCCCCGGTCTTTATCCTCGGCCAGCCACTCGGATCCACGCTTGCCCTGATGACCAGCACGTTCGTCATCGAGTACGGTGCAGCCCCGATCGGGATCGGCATGGGACTCCGCCCAATCCTGGTCCTGTATACCCTGGTCTGCATAGCGGCCGGGGTAACCTTCTTCTTGTTCGGCATCTTTGACACGCTCGGGAAGCATTCGGTAAAAGTCGCAGCATTTCTCGAAAAGACGAAGAGCAGGGCCGGCGGATCGAAGTTCATCTCCCGGTATGGGATCTACGGGCTCGTTCCCTGCGTGATGACGCTCGGGATCTACGCATGCCCGCCGGTCTCGTGGATCTTCGGGTGGGACCGCACCCGCTCGGTTGTCCTGATCCTCACCGGCTACATCCTGATATCCACCGTTACGATCCTTGCAAGTATCGGTATCCTGCGAATATTTTTCCCCTGATCCTTATGCCAGAACAAAATTCCCGCCCGGTTCCAAAAAAACTCCCCGAGCTCCTTGCTCCCGCCGGTTCACCGGAAGCGTTCCGGGCGGCGGTTGCGGCCGGTGCCGACGCGATCTACTTAAGCGGGAAACAATTCGGGGCCCGGAAATTCGCGCCGAATTTCACCGACGAACAGATCGAAGAATCGATCGCGTATGCTCATGCCCGGGGTGTCCGGGTATATGTCACGGTCAACACCCTCATTCACGACCGGGAACTCAGGCAGGCTGTCGATTACCTCATCCGGCTCTGGTCCATAGGGGTCGATGCCGTCCTTATCCAGGACATGGGGCTTGCTGCGCTGGCGCATGAGTTCGTTCCGGATCTTACGCTTCACGCCTCCACCCAGATGACCATCCACAATGCTGCCGGAGTGAGATGGGCAGGGAAACAGGGGTTCTCGCGGGTCGTCCTCGCCCGGGAACTTTCGCTCGAAGAGGTGAGGCGGATTGCAGAACAGACAAAAGACTCCGCTATCGGCCTCGAGGTATTCGCCCACGGTGCGCTCTGTTACTGCTACTCCGGCCAGTGCCTCCTCTCATCGGTAATCGGCGGCAGGAGCGGGAACCGGGGGATGTGCGCCCAGCCCTGCCGCAAGCCGTACACGCTGGTGACCGGCGAACTGGATGAGTACGGGAGGCCGGTCCGGCTGCACGAAACCGGGATGCCCGGCCAGTACCTCCTCTCCCCAAAAGATCTCTGCACGTACCGCAATCTTGCGGAACTGGTACATTCCCCGGTCGTTTCCCTGAAGATCGAAGGGCGGATGAAATCGCCGGAATACGTCGCGATCGTAGTCTCGATCTACCGGAAAGCCCTCGATGCAATTGCAGCAGGAACATGGAAGCCGGATCCCGCTGACGAACGGGACCTGCTTCTCGCGTTCAACCGGGGATTTACCCCGGGGTACCTTTTTGGGAAACGGTTTGGCGAGCTCATGGGAAGGGACGCCCCGGACAACCGGGGCATCTGTATCGGTACGGTGACGCGATTCGATCACCCGACCCGCATCGCCACCCTGAAACTCAACAGCACCATTATCCCGGAACCCGGGGACGGCCTCCTCATCGGGGCTTCCGGCCCGGGCGGGACAAGGACCGGGTTCTCACTCAACAATGCCCCGGTCGTACGCGGGAACGGTATAATCACGATAGCGATCCCGGAGCCGGTAACGGAAGGTGCGCTGGTCTCCATCACCTTCTCCCGGGATCTCGACGCACGCGTACAGCAGATCATCTCCCACCGGAATGCAGGTCCTTTGCGCCAGGTACCGGTTGATCTTGCGGTCGATGTAGATCCTTCCGGGGATCTGACAATCGTTGGAAAGGTTGTTGCCGGATCCCGGGATGTCGCCATCACACGCCATTTTGGATCCCTTCTCAGCCCGGCGCGATCCCGCCCGCTTACCCGCGACCAGCTCGAAGCACGCATGAGAAAGACCGGGGGGACTCAGTTTGTCGTCCGCGACTTTGCGCTTACCTACAGCGGGGATATGTTTGCTCCGGTTTCGGCGGTAAACGATGCCCGCCGGGAATTCCTGCATGACGCGGAGGAGGCGCTGGTTTCGGCATCACGCCCTCCGGTCGACGCGGTAGAAAAAACAAAACAGGGATGGAAGGATGCGGAGTCCGGCTTCACCATAGCTTCCGGCGCCCGTAACACCCGCACCGTTGTGCAGCATCCCGGTGGCTCACTTCGCCTTGCGGTCTGTACCGACTCGGCGGAATCGACAGGAGCGGCAGTGACGGCGGGTTGCGACAGCATCTGGTTCGAACCCGGCTTCTCAACCGGGTGCACAGGCCGCGGTGAGGATGGTGATTACGATGCGAATGAACCGGAGATCCTTGCGGCCCTGGGAGTTTGCCGGGACGCCGGAGTCCGGTTCATCCTGAAACTGCCACGGATAACCAGCGATAACGCCATCGCATCGATAACCCGGGTGCTCCTGTCACTCACCGGCAAGGGAATGACCGGATGCATGGTTGAAAATGCGGGCACCGCCGCGGCACTTATCAGCGGGGTGCCATCCATCGCCCTGTCCGGATCGATGGGGCTGAATATATTCAACCACTGGTCGGCCTGCATTATCCCGGGCCGGTTCCGGCTCCTCACGCCATCGCCCGAGCTCTCCCGGGAAGATCTCCGCGTACTCATCAATACTGCAAGGCTGAAGGGGAGTTCGGCAGAGTTTGCCCTCACGGTCCAGGGGCTGGCAGAAGCCATGATCACCAAGGACTGCCTGCTCCAACCGGTTATGAAGTGCGCGGGAGATGGTTCCTCGAAGGGTGCGCAGGCATTCCATGGGATCCGGGACGCTACCGGCCACGTCTTCCCGGTCAGGCAGGATTCTGCCTGCCGTACCCATGTACTCAACGCAGTGGAGATCTGTCTGGTCGACCAGCTTCCGGAAATAGTGCAGATCGGGATTCGTGAGATCGCTGTCGATGCCCGTGGCAGGACACCGGATTATTCGTCATCCATGACACGCATCTACCGGACTGCGATTACGTCTCTTGAAGACGATCCGGAAAAGGCAAAGAAACAGATTGCGGGCTGCAAGGACGAAATCCGCCGGATAGCGTACGGGGGGCTTACCGCAGGTCATTTTATCCGGGGCCTTAAGGAAAAAAACGATTGAAGTCCGGTTTTTGTGCAACTGCCGGATTTTCTGCCCTGTAGAAATCATTTTAGCCTGGTTCAAAAATCTGAAAAAAAATTGTGAGGGTGACCCCCTCTTTCCCCCAGAGGGGGAGGCAACCCAAGGGTCAAGTCCCCTTGACTCTCATTCATCAATTCGCTGGAGTATAATCACCGGCCAGGCTCCAAGGGGCGAGCCCCGACGAGGCGGCGAGCACCCGTGGCCCCATCGCTATCCAACATAGTTTTCACTCAGGTTTTCTACAGAGTAGTAATTTTTAAATTTTCTACTACAACGGAATTCAAACAAGGATTTCCACAGAGCAGGATTTTCTTTACAAAAATTCATCATAACCGGGACCAAAATGGTAGTTCAGGAAACATTCGTGTTTCTGAGGAGAAACACATCATGCCGTCGCCGCTGATTCTTGTTAACCTGAAGAGCTACAAAGAGGGAATGGGCAACCGCGCCCACCTGATCGCAAATACCGCCCAGATCGTTGCACAGGAGAGCGGGGTTACCATCGGGATCGCCCCGAACTACATCGACCTTCACCCCATCGTCCATCACTTCAACGTGCCGGTCTACGCGCAGCACGTCGATGGATCGGAACCGGGTGCACATACCGGCCAGATCACGGCCGATGCTCTCAAAATCGCCGGTGCGACGGGTTCGCTCATCAACCACTCCGAGCGTCGGCTTACCCTTGCGGATATCGAGGCATCGGTACGTGCATTGAGGGCGCAGAACCTTCTCTCCGTGATCTGTACCAACAACGAAGGTACGAGTGCCGGGGCTGCGGCGCTTGGCCCGGATTATGTAGCGATCGAACCGCCGGAACTTATCGGCAGCGGTGTATCCGTCTCAAAGGCTAACCCGGATATCATTAAACGATCGGTTGCTGCCGTCCATGCAGTCAACCCGCACGTAAAAGTCCTGACCGGTGCGGGGATCCAGTGCGGGGAATGCGTAAAGATCGCCGTGGATCTTGGTACCGACGGAGTACTGCTTGCCTCAAGCGTAGTAAAATCAAAAGAGCCGGGAGCGGTGCTCCGCGACCTGGTCTCAAAACTGTAATCATTACATTTTCCGGATGTCTTGAGATTTTTTTTGTTCCTGTCTTATTTCAGGAAAAGGTACCAGATCCCGATGATAATTACAAAAAGGACGATACCAATCACGATAACGGTCATATTGTTAATTTCTCCGGACTCTTCTGCCATACCCGATCTCCCGTGATCATCGATCACATAGAGGATTCGTTAGAAGTCGTATCATATAAAAAATTTTCTCAGGGAGATAAAATCCGCTGGCAGGTGCCTCACCGGCAGGATACTCAGGTAATAAGGGAGATGAGATCGTGCTTGGTGATTACCCCGAGAACCGCCCGCCCCTCAACAACGAGGACGCCATGGTTCTGCTGCAGGATATTGATCACGGTTTCCACATCGATATTGGGAGGCACCGTGGGGAACCCGGGTTCCATGAAGTGCTGGACCGTGAACTGCTGGGCCTTGTGAAGACGCTGCTGCTCGATTGCTTTTACAATAACGGTCTCCGAAATGCACCCGACCGGGACACCGTTGTCAATGACCGGCAGCTGCGAGATGTTGTTCTTCTCGATGATATCCACGGCCCTTGTTATCGCGTCCTGCGGCTGCACGGAAAGGACGGGAGAGTGCATAATCTGGGAAGCCTTGATCTTCTTTGGTTCGGCACTGTTGAGGACAACGATGATCTTGTTGAGCGTGCTGACCCGGGGATCTACATTCCCCGCCTCGATCCGTGCGACCATGGACTGGCTGATTCCTGCGCGCCTTGCAAGGTCCGTCTGCTTCATGGCAAGCGTTTCGCGGCGTGATCGGAGTTCTTCAGGAGTGGGGATATGCATCGTGGATTACTCATGGTTATAGAATCTTATTAACTTTATGCCGGCAGGGAAGACGGGCCGGGTTACGGGGACTATTCCGGGGAAAAAATCGCGTGCGAATACTGTTTAAAGAGATTTCATCCATCCCGGGCGGATATGAGCCCGGGTTATTTAAACTGCCGCGAGTGAAAAAACCTTTAAAGATCCGTGCGTATAGAGAACAACGATAATCCAATGATCCTGTTGGATTAGTGTTGAACATGAACGAATGTATCAACGAAGATGACGATCCAGAAGAGCACCATAGGGTGCCCCCTGCCTGTTTTGTGACGAGCGTTCCGAGTGCCGGCGAAACGAGCCGGGCAGGACGATCGGGTAATGAATCATTTACCCGGGATTCTTCCGGGAACTCTCCGGAATTGTGCATGCTTTGGGGTAATGGCCCGGTAAAGAAACAAAGGTACCCCGGATCAGTATCTCCCGGGATGATCTCCCGATGAACGATAGACCGGGGAAATCCCCTTCCGGAAATGGACCAGATCTCCGGAAAGAATCCGGTGCAATCGCGGTATCCCTGAGTCAGCCAACCGGCCTGGTGCTTTCAGCGATTCCTCCAAACGATTCGGGAAACAGTTCACGGATACTGGCGCAGCAATGCCGGAAACCGGTTTCCCGGGGAAATGGAAAGCGGGAATTCATCCTTTCCAAAGATGCGCGTTTCACGGTCCTTCGCGACGATGTCCATCACATTGTCAGCGAGAGTTATTTTTACAAGACCGAGCCGTACTACACGATCCTGAACCACGAGACCGAGGGTAGGAAAGTCCAGCCTTCGAGTGGGGCAGTCCTTGACGCATACGTTGTCCCGGTCTGCCTTGAACGCAGCCGTCTCGCCGGGATTCCGGTCTGCGAGTGGGGGATATCACAGGGCTATGTCCCGCTTCCTGCGATAATATACGGGCTGAACTATTTTGCCACCAGCTCGGATTATTTCGTTGTTCACGATACCGCTCGTGCAAAAGAGGCGATCGGGCACATCACCAACAAGGGAAAATACCCGTTCTGCTACCAGAAAATTGCTGAAGATGCGGAAATCTGTTCCTGCCCTGCAATTTTTGGAAAGACCGTGGAATCCGGTGCAAGCGTTGCGCAGATCGCCGGGGAAGTTTACCGGCTCTTTGCCCTTCCGCTGGTAAGGATGAACATGGTCAGAACAGGATCCGGTTTTGCACTTTCGTCGCTATCCCCGATGCCATACTCGAAACTCTCTGATGGCGAACGCTCGTTGCTTCTTGCCTATCTCAAACACCAGGAGTTCCTATGAAACAATTCGGGATCTTCGTCGACCGGAAAACGCTCTCCAACGCGGAGCAGCTGGGTGCCCTGATCCGGTGCCGGGACGTTGCTGAACGCCTCGGCCACGATGCGCATTTCATCTTCCCGGTCGATATCGGCAAGATTCCCCGGATGGACGCCCTTTTCATACGGGCCCGCACGGATCCCATGAATATCACCTATGTCGCGGCGAGGATGGCAAAGATGCACGGGATCCCGGTCATAGACGACCCGGAATCGATCCAGATCTGCGGCGACAAGATCAACATGTACTCCCATTTGATGAAAAGAGGAGTGGCAATCCCAAAAACCGTGTTTCTCTCAAAAAACGAACTTTCGGTCGAGAAGGTGACCGAACTGTTCGACGCGCTCGGGACCCCGCTCATCCTCAAAGAGCCTTCCACTTCGTTTTCACTGCGCGTGGAAAAAGTGAACGATATTGCAGAATTTTTCCGGGTTGCCCGCCGGTTCATCAAGCTCTCCGACTGGATTGTCGTACAGCAGTATGTCGAGAGCAAATATGACTGGAGAGTTGGAGTCCTCGACGGCGAATTGTTGTATATATGCAAATATACCATCCCATCGGTCACCTTCAAGATCCAGGCATCGGTGAACGGCCATGTAGTCTACTGCGGTGTCGAGAGCGTTCCGGAGGAGGCGGTCCCGCCCCATGTTATCAGCCTCGGGATCGATGCTGCAAATGCCATCGGGCACGGGCTATACGGCGTGGACATAAAAAATAACAACGGCGATGCGTGCGTTATTGAAGTGAATGACAACCCCTCGATCGAGAGCGGTGAAGACGACTGTTATCCCCACGTTTTTGAAAAAATTGTTTCCCATCTTTTTGCTGAGTGATATATCATGACCAATGACTGGCTTTTAAAAGCTGAAGATATCTGTATGCGGTGCGGAGGGCACTGCTGCGATGAAGCGCACCCGCCGATCTCGAAATCCTGTCACGAGCGACTGCTCGCTGCCGGTGTACCCGCAGACGCATTCGAACATGAAGGATACCACCGGTTGAAGTGCCGTCCCGACGGGACCTGCATCCTCAGCAAAAACGGCAAATGCTCCATCCACGGGATAAAACCGGAGACATGCCGGGCAGGGCCGTTTACGTTCGATGTAACACCAGCGACGATCTCGATGTACTTGAAGTTCGAAAGCCTCTGCCCGATTGTAGGTCTGCTCAAGGAAGTTCCGGAGGCCTACGAGCAGCAATACGAGGCAGCGGCCAGGAACATCACCCACCTTGTCGCGAACCTGACGGAAGAAGAACTCGATGCGATCTGCCGTATTGACGAACCCGAAACGGAAAAGGTGGCGGAAATCCCCCGTGTATAAAAAAAACACTTCATTGATTGGAACCGAACACGAATACTCCATCAACGATGCCAGTTTCAATCCTCTTCCCGTCTCGGATAAGATAATCCAGTCCGTTTGCGGGAGAGTAGAGGGCGAAATCCTCTTTGGCGATGTCAAAATGGGAAAGGAACTCCAGAAGCATGTACTTGAGTTCGTACCGCGTCTTCCATCCGACAACCTCGCAAAACTTGAGGCTGATCTTTTCCGGGGAATCACGAAGTTTTCCCATATTTTCCGGGACCAGTACGTTCTCCTCGGTCTCGGGATGCACCCGACCCTGACGCTCGATAAGACCGGGGTCTGGGATCATGACGAAGGGGAGTACTATGAGGTCTACGACCGGCTCTTCAACATCCGGCAGCACGGGTGGCTGAATATCCAGGCGCTCCAGATCAACCTGTCCTATGCGAACGACCGGGAACTGATTACGATGTATAACCGGATCCGGACTCTGCTTCCGTACCTCATTGCAATAACCGCGTCATCTCCCATGGTTGAAGGCCGGTTGACCGGAGTCGCTGACAACCGGCTTATCTATTACCGGGTGAACCAGAAGGAGATACCCCTCATCTGCAACCGGATAATCCCTGAAAAGATACGGACCGTTGCCGACTACCGGGCTATGCAGGAAGAGGTCTTCTCCGATCTGCGCAGCCGGGGTGCGGATATTCTCTGCGAAGAATGGGTAAACTCATCCGGCCTCATCATACGGTTCTCCCGGAAATGCCTTGAGATCAAGGCGCTTGATGAGCAGGAATGCATCCATTCCGACATGGCAGTCTGCGCATTCGTCAGGTCGCTGCTCCGGTGCCCTTCCCTGCCGGTCAGCCAGGACCAGGAAGAATTATTAGACATTGCGGAATGTGCGATTCGGACCGGAACGGAGAACCTGAAGCCGGATCTCCGGAAACTATACTCCGAGGCATGGAATCACGCGACAGACGAGGAACGGACATACCTGCCGGTCATCCGGCTGCGGATAGAGAAAGGAAGTCTCGCTGAACGAATACGGGCGAGGCTCGAACAGGAAAACGATATCCCCGCCCTGCTCACGGAGCTGTCCGACTGCCTGAAGACGAACCGATCATATTCGTCATGAAATGTACGGGCAGGATACAAAACAATTTTCAATAAGATCGCCCCTGACATAGATTAAATCCGGGTTATCCGCCATGACACGTACACTCCTCTCCGAATCCGAGGGCTATGGACTTTTACGAAACGCAGGTGTCCCTGTTCCGCAGTTCACGATCATCCAGAGTAAAGACGAAGTTGCCCGGGCCGCGGATGCGATCGGCTACCCTCTCGTGATGAAAGTGATCTCGCCGCAGGTAGTTCACAAGAGCGACGCAGGGGGCGTGATTACCGGGATCCAGACCGCCGAAGCTGCAGGAGATGCGTTTGACGTCCTCCGGAAAAATATCGAAGCATTCGATCAAAACGCCGAAATCAGAGGAATAATCCTCGAACAGCAGCTTCCTCCGGGCGTCGAGATAATCATCGGGGGACGGACCGATCCAACGTTCGGGAAGGTAATCACCATCGGGTCCGGGGGGAAGCTGGTCGAGCTGCTGGCCGATGTATCGATCCGCGTTCTTCCGGTCGATGACCGTGAAATCCGGAAGATGATCCGGGAACTCCGGGGATACCAGCTGATCCGGGGGTTCCGCGGCGAACCTGCAAAGGATGAGGAGGAACTGGTCAGGATTATCGGAGCGGTTGCCGGGATGTTCCGGGACAATCCGGCAATCGATGAGTTCGATATCAACCCGGTAATCCTGTACGAGAAGGGAGGATGTGCGGTCGACGCACGGTTTTACACGACCGATACTGTTGGCACGGAGAGCAGGAGCAAGGAAATTCCCGGCATGCAGGGAAACCTCCTGGACATAAAATCGATTGCGGTAGTCGGGGCCTCGCAGGATCCCAACAAGGTCGGGTATGCGATCTGCCGGAATCTCCTCGCATTCCCGGGAGAACTGTACCCAGTAAACCCCAAAGGCGGAATGATCCTTGGGAGGAAAGCCTATCCAACGCTTTCCTCGATACCGGGAAAAGTGGATGCCGCGGTCATCTCTATCCCCGCGTACGGTGTTCCCCAGATCGTGGAAGAGGCCGGAGAGAAAGGAATTCCGCTTGCCATCATCATCTCGTCAGGATTTCGTGAAAGCGGGGAAGCCGGGCGCAAACTCGAAGAACGCGTCCTCGCCATCGCAAAACGATTGAATATCCGGATCATGGGGCCGAACTGCCTCGGCCTCATGCTCCCGGTGCAGGGTATCAACACGACGTTCGATCCGATCTCGCCAAAACCGGGAAAAATCGCATTCATCTCCCAGAGCGGCGCTATCATCACGACCATCGTGGACTGGAGCCTTCCCGAAGAGATCGGGTTTTCCTCGGTACTCAGCGTTGGCAACCAGGCCGATCTCAGCTTCGAGGATTTTATCGGATATGCAGGGAACGAGGCAAACACGAAGGCAATCATTCTCTATATCGAACAGGTCCGTAACGGCCGGCTCTTCATGGAAGTCACAGGCAGGGTGGCAGCAGCAAAGCCGGTTATCGCGATTAAATCAGGATCGTCGAAGATCGGGCAGAAAGCGGCATCGTCCCACACGGGTTCGCTTGCGGGAAGCTACGAGGTCTATCTTGCAGCCTTCCGGCAGGTCGGGATCATCCCGGTCCAGTCGATCCGGGAGGCATTCCAGGCCGCAGAACTTCTCGCATCGGAGGGGTTCCCAAAAGGCGTCCGGGCAGTCGTGATCTCGAATGCCGGGGGATTTGCCGTCCTGTCTTCGGATTACGCGGAGCGGTTCGGGATCGATCTCGTTGAATTCCCGGAAACCCTTGTCGGGGAACTCGATGCCATCCTCCCCGCGGACTGGAGCCGCGAGAACCCCATCGATATGGTCGGCGATGCAAGTGCTGATCGTTTCGCAAAGACCTTCGATGTCATGATCCGGAACCAGGATCTCTGGGACATCGCGGTCGTGATCGCGGTCCCGTCAGCAATATCCGACCCGATCCGGGTGGCAAACGAGCTCGTCCGGTTCTCGAAGCACACGCACAAGATGATCATCGGCTGCATGATTGGCGGCGACAGCATGAAAACGCCGGTCCGTATCCTCCGGGATGCGGGGATCCCCAACTTCCCGGACCTTGAGGACGCATTCAGGACAATAGGAAATATCTGCCGGTATACATGCGGCGACCATGCACCGGGATACCGCTGCAACCGGTGATTTAAAAAAAATTCTCTGGAGAAATCATTTTTTCATGTGAAACGATGCCCTTTCTTGCGCCACCAGCCCCCCGCTGGGGGACAGGGCGCACTCGCAATGACCGGGTTAGGTTGCAGGCAATACGATTGTCATCGCAATTTGGGGGTGCCTTAAGCGTGCGGGGGCGAAGCCCCCGAGAGCGTCGGTAATTTTGAGGATTTTCTGCAGAGCAGAAAAAGAATATTATAACGTAATTTTTTTGAGGATCTGGCCATTCCTGAAGATCGTAATACCGCCGCCGCTCTGCGAGACGACGATACCGACCGTGCCTGTCACCGCCGTTATGGCAGCTACCGAATTGTGCCGG
>Ga0187810_10000086_pt1 | contig 43231 bp, 40 predicted proteins | sample NC_wetland_sal_i_9_FD_132963 | JGI IMG/M metagenome (GOLD analysis project Ga0187810, IMG submission 132963) | Wetland sediment microbial communities from Neuse River Estuary, North Carolina, USA - ASW_5 | ecosystem: Environmental > Aquatic > Freshwater > Wetlands > Sediment | place: USA: North...
CCCGGATGTGTAGCGGTTGGCGTGGATGAGGCCCAGCGGATAGGACCACACCGGCCCGGCCAATTCGACGTCGCCCAGGAAATCGCCGAAGCGCCGCGCAAGCTCGGCGTGGAACTTGTCGGGCGGGAGCTTCAACAGCTTGGGCACAAGCTCGGATTTCTCGCTCCAGACGATCGAGGAGCGGTTGCCGGTCATCGGCAGGATCGCGAACGGCCCGGCCGGGCGGAAATGCTCCACCGCCACGCCGTGATGCGGCTTCGCGTGCTTCACCACCGCCACGATCGCGGTCTGGCGGTAGGACCAGTTCAGGCATTCGATCCCGGCTTGCTCGCGCAACGTCGAATTGCGCCCGTCGCAGGCCGCCACCAGCAACGCCTTGATGGAAGTTCCATCGTCGAGCGCGACCAGCGCATAGGCGCCTTTATCCTCGACGGATGTCACCGTCTTGGGCGCGATGATGCGGAGATTTTTGAGCCCTTTCGCGCGCCGGTACAGCGCGCGGCGCAACGCCGCGTTCTCGACGATATGGCCCATCGGGTCGTCGCCGATGTCCTTGTGGTCGTAATGCAGGAAGAAAGGCGAGGCGCCGTCGGCGACGCGGATCTCCAAAATCGGCTCCGCCTCGGGTTTTAGCTCCGGCCAAACGCCGATCGCCTCCATCACCCGGCGCGAGCCCAGGGAGAGCGCGGTGGTGCGGCCGTCGAAGCCGGGCTTGAGCATCGCCTTGGGCTCGAGCCGGTCGATGAGGGTGACCGCGATCCCGGCTTGGGCGCAGGCGATCGCCAGCGTCATGCCGGCGAGCCCGCCCCCGGCCACGGCCAATTCGGTGCGCGGTTCAGTCGGCATGGCGGCGATGATGCCCCGATCGGCCGCTAGAGCGTGATCGCCCGTGGCGAACACGCTCGATCATTTGTTTGGCGAGCAATTTCATCGGTTTGAATGGAATCATCCGATTCCATTCAAACCGATATTGCTCTAACCCGCAAGGAATCCGGGCTGTCCAATTCCATTCCAGCCGGTATGGCCCTAGCCCAGCGCCGCCGCGCCCGCCGCCGCCACCTGGCCGTCCTGGGCCGAGGAAGCGCCCGAACAGCCGATCGCGCCCACGATTTTGCCGCCGGCCGTCAGCGGCAGACCGCCCTCGATCGGCAGCACGCCGGGGAGATTGGCGACGGCCGGCCGGGTGGCGAAGGTTTCCTCCCAATGCTTGGTCGGACGCTTGAACAGCGCGGCGCAGCGCGCCTTGGCGACCGAGACCCGGACGCTGGCGAGCCCCGCCTCGTCCATGCGGGCGTAGCTGAGGAGATGGCCGGCCTCGTCGACGACGGCGATCGACAGGTTGAATTTCTGCTTTTTCGCCTCGGCCAAAGCCGCGTCCAGTACCTTGCGCGCGCCGTCGAACGAAAGACTTTTCTTGTCGGTGGTATCGGCCATGTTTTCCTCCCGGTTTTGGCGATGCGAGCGGCGATCCTAGCCGCCCCGAGCCGGTCCGCCCAGCGCGGCGAAAGCGCTTTGTTTTCCCGGATTCGCGGTTGTAGGCTCCTTCCAAGCCCCGCCAGAAGAAACTGCCTCCGGGACTCATGGACATTTATCTGCCGATCGCCGCGGTCTCGTTGAACGTTTTCGTTCTCCTGATCCTGGGAACGGCGGTAGGGTTTCTCTCGGGCGTGTTCGGCATCGGCGGCGGCTTTTTGCTCACGCCCTTGCTGATCCTGGCCGGCGTGCCGCAGGCGGTGGCGGTCGCCACCTCGGCCAATCAGCTCGTCGGCGCCTCCGTCTCGGGGGCGCTGGCGCATTGGCGGCGCGGCAATGTCGATATATCCATGGCGCTGGTGATGCTGGCGGGCGGCCTCGCCGGCTCGGCCTTCGGCGTGTCGGTGTTCGCGCTGTTGCTGCGCCTCGGCCAGGCCGATCTGGTGATCAGCCTGTCCTACGGCGTGCTGCTGGGCGGGCTCGGCATATTGATGCTGGTCGAGAGCGCGCGGGCGATTCTGCTCCGGCGCGGGGAAGGCCCCGTCCAGCGCAAGCTGCACCAGCACAATTGGATGCACGGCCTGCCGCTCAAGATGCGCTTCCGCCGCTCCAAGCTCTATATCAGCATGCTGGTGCCGCTGGGGCTCGGATTCCTGGTCGGCACGCTGTCGGCGATCATGGGCGTGGGCGGCGGCTTCATCATGGTGCCGGCGATGATCTATCTCCTCGGCATGCCGACCTCCATGGTGCCGGGAACCTCGCTGTTCCAGATCATCTTCGTCTCGGCCGCCGTCACCGTGCTGCAGGCGGTGGAGAACGGCACGGTCGATCTGGTGCTGGCGATGATCCTGCTCATCGGCGGCGTGATCGGCGCCCAGCTCGGGAGCCGCTTCGGCGCCAAGCTCCGGGGCGAGCAACTGCGCGCGGCCCTTGCCATCATCGTGCTGGCGGTGGCGGTGAAGCTGGTGGCCGACATGACAGTGACGCCCGCGCAGCTCTATACGCTCGAGGCGATTCAATGAGGGCGGGAATTTTTTTCTTTGCTTCGCACGTCAGGTGCTACGCAAGGCGCGGCCTGTGCTACGCGGCGCTCTTTTGTTTCGCTTCGCTCTGGCCGGGCTACGCGCGTGCCGACCAGCCGCTGTTGGCCGATCTCTCGAGTCATCTCATTGCCATCACCACCGGTTTCACCGGCGCCTCGGTGGTGCTGTTCGGCGCAATCGACGGACCCGGCGACGTGGTGATCGTGGTGCGCGGGCCCGAGCTCGACACGGTGGTGCGGCACAAGAGCCGGTTCGCCGGCATCTGGATCAACACCCGCCAGGTGACCTTCGCCGGCGCGCCGAGCTATTACGCCGCCTTCTCCAGCAAGCCGCTCGACGACATCGTGCCGCAGCCGGTGCAATCGCTGCACCAGATCGGCCTCGCCAATCTGCGCCTCCAGCACAAATCGACCAGCCTGGCCGACGACGAAGTGGCGGAATTCCGCGCCGCGCTGATCGACGACCGGCGCCAGCAGGGCGTCTACGACGACGCGGTCGGCCGCATCAGTTTCCTCGGCGACCGGCTGTTCCGCGCGCAGATCGATTTCCCCGCCACCGTTCCGACCGGAACCTACTTCATCGAGGTCCTGCTGATCCGCGACGGCAGCGTGGTGACCGGCCAGACCACGCCGCTGGTGGTCTCGCAGATCGGCATCGACGCCGAAGTCGGCGAATTCGCCGAACACCGCGCGCTGATCTACGGCCTGATTGCCGTGGCCTCGGCGGCGATGGCAGGATATCTCGCCAGCCTGCCGTTCCGTAGCGTTTAGCGGACAAAGGGCCATGACCGCCAAGAGCAAGGATACCAAAGGCAAAAGCGCCGGGGGCGCCGCGCAGCAGCGCATCTTCCTGGTCGTGGTCGACGAAACCGAGGAAATGCGCGTGGCCTTGCGCTATGCCGCGCTCCGGGCGCGCCACACCGGCGGCCGCGTGGCGCTGCTCTTCGTCATCGAACCGAGCGAGCTCAAGACCTGGGGCGCGATCGAGGATCTGCAGCGCCAGGAAAGCCGCGAAGCCGCCGAAGCGGCGCTGACCAAGCTCTCGGGCGAGATCAACGAGATTTCTGGCAGCATGCCGATCGTCCATATCCGCGAGGGGTGGCGGCGCGACGAATTGCTGGCGCTGCTCGACGAGGAACCGAGCATTTCGGTCCTGGTGCTGGCGGCGGGCACCGGACCGGAGGGGCCGGGGCCGCTGGTGACGACCCTGATCGGCAAGATGGCGGGCGCGGTGCGCGTGCCGGTCACCGTGGTGCCGGGGAATTTGACCGAGGCGCAGCTGGCGGCGCTCGCCTAGAGCGTGATCGCCTTTGGCGAACACGCTCTATCATTTGTTTGGCGAGCAATTTCATCGGCTTGAATGGAATAGGCCTATTCCATTCAAGCCGATATTGCTCTAAGGGGCCTGTCCGGGAAGATCGGGGCCGCGGCTCGGGGATAATCGCCATGATCCCGCCCTAGGTTTCTGGCGGGAGAGGATGCCCTGGAGTATCTTCAGCCGGTCGAGTCGGGGGCAGCCGCGATGCCGTTGGTCAAATACATGCGCCTGGTCACCTATGTGCGCCGGCAGCCGGGCCGCACGGAACGCCTGTTTTTGGCCGGGCTGTGGGCGGTCGCGGCCGTTGCCGTGGTCGCCGGATTTCTCCTCCGCCTCCTCGCCAGCTTCACGCACCGGCTCGATATCCGCTTCGGCGGCATCGCGCTGATCGCGCTGGGATTGCTGATCGCCATGCTGGCCGCGGCGGTCGAAAGCTTCGCCCGCCGCCGAGCGCACCGAACCGGGAGTCAGGGCACCAAGCGGTAGCCGCCGGGTTCGGTGACCAGGAGCTCGGCCTTGGCGGGATCGCGCTCGATCTTCCGCCGCAGCCGGTAGACATGGGTTTCGAGCGTGTGGGTGGTGACGCCCGAATTGTAGCCCCAGACCTCGTTCAGCAGCACGTCGCGGCCGATGACCCGCGATCCGGTGCGGTAGAGGAATTTGAGGATCGCGGTTTCCTTTTCGGTGAGCCGCACCTTCTTGCGCTTCGCGTCGTCGATCAGCAGCTTGGCGCTGGGCCGGAAGGTATAAGGCCCAATGGTGAACACCGCGTCCTCGCTCTGCTCGTGCTGGCGCAACTGGGCCCTGAGCCGCGCCAACAGGACGTGGAGCCGGAAGGGCTTGGTGATGTAGTCGTTGGCGCCGCTGTCGAGGCCGAGCACGGCGTCGGCGTCGCTGTCGGCTGCGGTCAGCATCAGGATCGGCGACCGCACGCCCTCGCGCCGCATCAGCCGGCACAATTCGCGCCCGTCCATGTCGGGCAGTCCCACGTCCAGCAGCACCGCGTCATGGTATTGACGCTTGACGCATTCGAGCGCCTCGGCCGCCGATCCGGCCTCGACCGCGGTGAATTCCTCGTGCAGCTGCAATTGCTCGGCGAGCGAATGGCGCAACGCGGCGTCGTCGTCCACGATCAGGATCTTGCGGTTCGAACTCATGCCAATTCCGGCTCCCGGCTCGGGATAGTGATACAGGGGCTTGAGCCCCGCTCCAACCGCGGCCAGCCTGCCCGGCGCTTTATGATAGGCAGGGAAAGGGCCGTCTCTCCCCGGTAAAGCCTCAGGATTCAAGCACTTGCATCAAGGCGGCGCGGCCAAGCGGGAGCTCGGGCGCGGCCAGCTTCCCGAGCAGGCTGAAATGGTCCTCGCCCGGCAATTCGAGGGTTTCGACGCTGGCGCCTTGCTCGCGCCAGGAGGCGGCAAAGCCCCGCGTCTGGCGGCGCAACTCGAGGCTCTCCCGCCCGCCCGAAGCCACCAGCACGCGGCAGGCGGCGGGCGGCGGCCAGTGCGCCGGGCTCAAACGCCAGGATTCGTCGCGATCCAGATGCAGGCTGGCGTTGAGAAAGGAGAGCCGCACCGGCTCAAGATCGTAGATTCCGCCCAGGCCGATCGCGCTCCGCACCGGCCGGCCCAGCAGCTCGTAGGGACGCGCGGGCATGACCGCCGCCATCATGGCGAGATGCGCGCCGGCGCCGTGGCCGGCGAGATGGATGCGCGTCGGGTCGATGTCGAGTTCGGCGGCGTTGCGGTAGAGCCAGACCACGGACCGCCGCGCCTGCTCGACCATCTCGCCCAGAGTCACCGCCGGCGCCAGGCCGTAATTGACCAACGCCACCGCGATGCCGCGTTCGAGGAAAGGGGGCGCGAGAAAGGCGAAGCCGCTCTTGTCGAGCGATTGCCAGTCGCCGCCGTGAAAGAAAACCAGCAACGGCGAGACTTTCCCGGGCACCGGGAAGAAATCGAGTTGCTCGCGCGCCCCCGGCCCATAGGCGAGATCGAGCCGGGCCGCGCCTGCTTCGCGCGCCCGCTCGGACAAATCGCCCCAGCGCCGGATATGATGGAAAAACGAGGGCGTCGATGCGCGCGGATTCAATTGCGCGTCGAGATCGGCCTGTTCGTAGTCGCGGTAAACCGGCATCGCGCCATCCTAGTGCAAACCTCGGGGGTGCCGTCCGATTTTGAGGGTAATTAGGACACTCGATACATCAAATTGGGACACTGTTATTTGGAGAAATAGCGGTCAATGCCAATGGCGTATATTTGCCGGTAGCCGAGAACGGTCATGGCCTCCGTGAAGCGCGCGAGATTCTCGTCGAAGCATTCAACTTGCATAAAACATTCGTTCTCGCGCAGCAACACGCGCATACCTTCGAGCGCCGTTAACTCATGACCTTCAATGTCGATCTTGAGGGCAATGGCATGGCCTGACAGTGAAAGTAAATCATCGAGACGGACAGCCGGAACCGGCTTGGATTGCGCATCGACTCCAACCTTGGAAACGGCGTCAAAATGATCCGGGCCTGGGATAAAAGGCACCGTCCCGTTGATGTTACTAACTGCAACGGCGTGCAGTTCGATCCGTTCTGACAGGCGATTCAGCGCCACATTCTTGCAGAGCTTCGTATAGCTGCGCTGGTCTGGTTCGAAGGCTATTATCCTTGGACAATCGGTTTGTAGCGCGACGAAAATTGAATAGGCACCCATGTTGGCGCCGATGTCGAGGAATGTGTCACAACCGCGCGCCTCGATTTCTTCGATCAGATAAGCGGTCTGCGCGCGCTCAAATGCCCCTCGGGTCAGCAGCGTCTTGTCGGCCCAATGCGCGAGATCAACGCCGAAGAGAGCGCCGTCGCGACGGATTACGCCACGGTTCCCACCCCACATCAGCCGCGCTAGCCGATGCCGTGTGCTCGGCACTAGGCGCTTTAATATCGGGAGTTGTGACACGCGCATGGCGATCCTATGGCTGTACCATTAGTAATTAGCTCTTATCTCCGTTAATTACCATGAACCGACCGTGCCGCTTGTCTTGCGGCGCTGCAGCGATCGGTCGGCAGGCGGATTTTCATCGTCCGGCCGCCATGGGAACGGCCTATCGCCTGTGTGAGTTCCCCCTTTTCCGCCCGCGGCGCAGCGATGAGGCTCGACCGCCAAAGAGTCGATCAGCGCCTCTGCCGGTGGCCGCCGGCCGACGCCAACGTATGAAGGCTGTCGATCCAGACGCCTTTGAACGGCTTGGTCGATATGAGACACGCGTTTGGCGCCAGACCTTGCGGCCGGCGCTTGCGGTGACCAAGACGCGTCGTTGTAAATCTTGCCCCGCGGATCATCGTATCGTCACCAACTGCCCCCCGAGACCTAACGACTCTTCGGCTGCCGCGATCGCACGAACAATGCCGGCGCCCATTTCCAGGTGGGAGGCATCCGCCCTGCCTGACCGAACGGCTTGCAGAAATGCGCCCATCTCCCGTGTCAGAGGCAACTCGTCGCGATACGCTGGATATGAGAGTTCGCCTCCTTGCTTGCCGTAGAGCGTCAGTCGCCGCTCGGCGTTATCGTCGAAGATCAAGGTTGCCTTTTCACACTCGATGATGGTCCGCTTGCGCCGGACCGGCGAAAGCCAGCTTGTCGTGGAGACGACGGGCGTGTTGCCGTACTGAAATTTCGACAAGGCCGCTTCGGACATTGAACCGCCGGAAAGACTCCAGGTTGCGACGCTATCCGGATCACGGCCGAATATCGCACGCGCCATCGAGAGGTCATGTGGAAGCCAGTCCCACAGGACGGAGGAATCCGTGCGTGGATTATCGTTCATCCCCTCGCAAAGCAGATAGCGGATCGCGCCCAACTTCGGCAGTAATTCCAAAGCTGCAAGAAACGCTGGATGATATAGGAAGATGTGCCCGACAAAGACCAGGGCACCCGAGCGCTTGGCGGCGTCGCATATGCGCTCGGCATCGGAAACCGCCGTTGTCATCGGCTTCTCGATGAAGGTCGCAACGCCCGCTTCGATGTACGGAAGCGCCGTCTGGGCGTGTGTCGCGCTTTGGGTGGCGATCAGAACACCATCCAGCCCCGCCGGCGGGCTCTCACCTTTAGCGATCGCCGTCACCGATACATCGGGGAAAGACAGCAGCGTCTGTTCGATGTTTCGACCCCATCGTCCGCACCCGACGAGCCCAAGCCGCATAACCATTCAACTACTCGCCTCTTGAAACGATCTTGAGAGACAGATCCGGTTTGCCTACCGACCTTTATAGCTGTCCTGCTCGCGCGCCCAGGCAACAAAGCAGGCAAGCCCCGTTTGCAAATCCACCTGCGATGCGTAACCCAATTCCTTGGCCGCCTTCGTGAGGTCGGGACACCGGCGTTGCGGCTCACCGGCGGGATAGGTGTCGGGGTACGAAATGTATTGGACCGTGGAACCTGGCACCACCGAGGAATACATCTTCGCTAGATCTCCCATGGAAATCTCGTTATCGGCATTGCCGATATTGTAGGCCTCGCCGGGCCTTCCTTTGAGGAGCGTCTTGAGAAAGCCGGAGATCGCGTCGGTGATGTAGCAGAATGTCCGCGTTTGCTTTCCATCGCCGTGAACGGGGAGCGCGCGGCCGTTCAGCGCCTCATACGTGAACATGGGAATGACGCGCCGGTCATTGTGCTTCATGCCGGGACCGAACACGTTGAACGGCCGCACAATCTTCACCGGCACTTTGTACTTTTGCCAGTAAATCGTCGAGATGGTCTCTCCAAGACGCTTGGATTCGTCGTAGCAGGCACGAGGCCCAACGCTCGAGACATAGCCGTGATAGGTCTCGGGAGTCGGAACCGATTTTGGATCGGGATCGCCGTAGATTTCGCTCGAGCTGAAAAAGAGGAATCCCTCCAGTTCTTTGTTCTTGTATGCAAGTTCCAGCAGATTTTTTGTTCCTTGCACCGCGCTTTCGATCGTCTCCAGTGGATACTTCATGTAGTAGACCGGCGAAGCAACGCCCGCCGCGTGAATAATGAAGTGTAGGTCCTCGCGCACCGGCAACGGATATGAAACGTCGGCCCACACATCCACGATATTGGGATCGTGGCGGCCGCCTTCGTACAATTCCAGCTGCTCACCCGTGATGTAATTGTCGGCCGATATTACCTTGCAAGGCTTGGTCAGAACGTCCTTGTTGAGGCGGCGAAACATGGCAATAAAGTGCCGCCCCAGAAAGCCGGCGCCACCGGACAACAGAACGGTCTTGCCGGAGAAACGATGCGCATCGGACCCAAGATTAGCAACGATTTGTTTGATGTCGTCCTGCATTATCCCGGCTGCGCTCGGTGTCATGTTACTTCCCTTGGAGGAATCGGTAGCAGATACCTATACGAGCCGCCGGTCTTTTTCCGAATATCTTCGAAGTATTCGTAGGCAAACACGACGAGAACGTCCGGCCGGTGGCTGTCAAGATATGCCTTGGTGACAATCGGAATGTGGGTCCCCGGCGTGAATTTATTCTGCTTGAGCGGGCTGTCATCGACGGTGAATTCGATCAGCGATGGTCCGATGTTGCCGTAGTTGCAGATCGTCGACACCCGCGCCGGAGCACCGTAGCCGGCTACTTTCAAGTTCGATTTCCTGTAGCTTGCGAGCAGGTCTCGGAATGCGGCGATCTGCGTGTCGACGTTGCTCCTGAATTCCTTGAGTTTTCCAACTGTCAGGCTCTGGTCTTCTTCCTTAAGGAGAGCGGTGACACTGCCCGATAGCGCAACATTCTGCCCTTTTCGCTGGATCGTTACTTGCAACGAACCGCCATGCGGTTCGATGTGCTCGACGTCGGCGATAACCATGTCGTGCGCGTCGAACAGGTGCTTCAGCGAAGTCAGCGAGTAATAGAAGATTCTGTCCAGATAGAAGCGCTCGAATTGGATATGGCGCAGGATATTTCCGATGTATTCGACCTCGATGATGAATCGGCCGTTGTCGGCGAGCAGCTTTCTCACGGTCTCGATGAATTGGTGAGGATTCTCGAGATGCGTGAACACGCTGCTGGCAATGATGACGTCCGGCTTGCCATGGGTTTTTTCGACCTCGGCGGCGGCGGACGCGTCAAAGAACGAGCAGATGGTCGTTAGCCCCTGGTCGTTGGCGATTTTCGAGACGTTGATCGAAGGCTCGATGCCGATCGCCTTGACACCCAATTCTTTCAGGGGTTTCAGTAGAATCCCGTCGTTCGAGCCGACGTCGACTACGAATCGCGCGCCTGCCAGGTTCCTTGCAAGTTTTTCAAAATGCCGAACAAGCCCTGCGTTTACCGACGAGAGGTAATAGTAGTCCTCAAACATTCTTTCGCGTGAGACAATCGTTCCGAGCTGAACATTCTTGCATCGCGGGCAGAAAAACATCGCAAGCGGGAAAAACTCTTCCGTCTTGAATTGCGCTTCGGTCGGATATTTGTTCGCAAGTGGCTGCTTTCCCAAATTAAGGAATTCGACTGGGTTGTCGTGGCCGCATAATTGACACTTCATGAACGCCTATGCTTCAAGATCGCGCCGGCTTTTTGGGGATTGCGAAGGACCACTAGTATCAACTCAGGGCCGGCTTTTCAAGGCGGTTCAGGTTGTGACCCGATGCGACTTCTTGGCAATATTCGCATGCAGTCCAATCTGCGGAAGGAAACGGCGTTGTTGCAGAAATGGATTCAATTGCGCGTCGAGATCAGCCGGCTCGTCGTCGCGGCAAACCGGCATCGCGCCATCCTAGTGCAAACCGCGGGGCGTCATGTATAAATCCGGCATGACCGGCGTTTCCTTCGTCGTCACCGTCTACAACAAGGCGAGGTTCCTGCCGGCGGTACTGGGCGCGATTTTCGCGCAAGCGGGCGATTTCGAGCGCGAATTCATCTTCATCGACGACGGTTCGACCGACGAGTCGCCGGCGGTTCTCGCCCGGCTCTGCGCCGGGCGGACGGATACGCGCCTGATCCGGCAGCGGAACGCCGGTCCGGCCAAGGCGACCAACGCCGCCGTCGCGGCGGCGACCCAGCCCTGGCTCAAGATCGTGGACGGCGACGACGTGTTGGCGCCGTGGTGCACGCAATCCCTGCTCGAAGCCGCCGCCCGCCTGGGCACCCGCTTCGCGGTGGGCCGAACCGTGAGCTATCGCGATCCGGCGCGCGTCACCTTTCCCGTTGCGCCCGCGCGGCCCGCCATTCACAGGCACGACCTGTTCGCCGAATGCCTCCGGAATGCGCCGTGCAATTTGACGCCGACGCTGATCGACCGCGCGCTCTATTGGGAGGCCGGCGGCTGCGACGAGCGACTTTTCATCCAGGATTTCTCGCTGCTACTGCGGCTGTCGTGGCGCGAGAAGCCGGCCGCGCTCGAAACGGTGGTGAGCGCCAGCTCCGATCTACCGGGAAACCGGCTCACCGACAACCAGGGCCTCATCCTCAAGGAAACCAACCAGGCGATGATCTATTTTCTCGCTGAAACCACAGGATTGCCTTTCACGGTGCGGCGCAAGGCGGTCGAGCGCGCCTTCGGCCGCGCCTGGAAATGGCAGCGCCGAAAATTGGGCGCGTCGCTCGCCTCGCGCTGGTTCTGGCTCTACGCGCTGGCGAAGCTCGGCCCGCCCGGCCTCGCCTCGCCCTATTTGGCGTCGACGCTCGAGGCTTTCGCCGCGCCAACCGGTGGGCGCCCGTGACCGGCGTTTCCTTCATCGTTCCCGTCTACAACAAGGCGGCCTATCTGCCGGCGGTGCTGGGTGCGATCTTCGCCCAGGAGGGCGATTTCGAGCGCGAATATATCTTTGTCGACGACGGCTCGACCGACGATTCGCCGGCGATCCTCGACCGGATGTGCGCGGGCCGGGCCGACACGCGCGTCATCCACCAGAAGAACCAGGGCCAGGTGGCCGCCAGCAATGCGGGGGTGCGGGCGGCGACCCAGCCCTGGCTCAAGTTCGTCGACGCCGACGACGTGCTGGCGCCTTACGCGACGCGCGTATTGCTGGATGCCGCGGCGAGCATCGGCGCCAAGATCGCGGTCGGCGCGACGACGTCCTACGTCTTCGGCGAGCCGGTCACGTTCGGCGATCTCGATCCCGCGCAAGCCGCGCCGCGCCGCCGCGACCTGTTCGCGGAGTGCTTCATCAACTGTCCATGCAATCTGTCGGCGACCCTGTTCGACCGCGCGCTTTACTGGGAGGTCGGCGGCGCCGACGCGCGGCTGTTTTACGTCATCGACACGGCGCTGCTGATGCGGATGTCTCGCGGGCGCGCGGCCGCCGGGGTGAACGCCCTGGTGGCCAAGGGGCCGGTCACGGCGCCGGGCCGCATGAGCGGCGACCAGGGCCGCATGTTGCGGGAGCACAACCGCGCCATGCTCTATTTACTCGCCGAAAATCCCGATCTGCCCTGGCGGCAGCGGCGTCTGGTGCTCGAGCGCGCTTTCGGCCGCGCCTGGAAATGGCAACGCCGGCACCTCGGCGCCTCGATCGGATCGCGCTGGTTCTGGCTTTACGCGCTGGCGAAATTGGGCTTCACCCCGCTGGTGGCGCCTTATCTGCCGCAGACCCTTGACGCCTTCGCGCCTTCGCGCCCCCAGGCGCGCCAGAATTAAAGCCCCCGCGCGGCCATAAGGCCGCGCCAAATTCAAGCGCCCGCCTCCCGATAGAGACGGAATCTCTCAGGCCGGGCGCCGAACCGCTTTAATCTCTCTCTCCAGCTCCCTCTCCAGCGTGCCCTGCGCCGCGAGCGTCCCGGTACGGGTGGGCGGGCCCTTCAGAATCGACTCGAATGCGACTCCGATCGCCGCGCCCACGAACGGGCCGATGATGTAGATCCAGGTGGTGGCGAGATCGCCGCGCACCAGATCGGGTGCCAGCGAGCGTATCGGGTTCATCGAAGCGCCGCTGAAGGGCGCGGCCCAAAGCCCGGCGAGCGCGATGTAACTGCCGACCGCGATGGCGCCGTTGCTGCCGATGTTGCGGGCGCCCGAGGCGGTGCCCAGGATCGTGTTCACCAGGCCCGCGGTGAGCAGCACTTCCATGGCCAGCGCCTGAAGCGCGCTCACGCCCGCGCCCGGCGATGTCGCGCCGAGTGATCCGATCGTTCCGAACAGGAGGCGCAGGACGATCGCGGCCAAAACACCGCCCACGACCTGCCCGGCGATGTAGCCGGGCACGCGCGACCAGGGAAAATTCCGCCGCAGCGCGAAGGCGAAAGTGACGGCGGGGTTGAGATGCGCCCCGCTCACCGTGCCCATGAAGTAGATGATGACCATGACCATGAGGCCGGGCGCCGCCACTTCCATGCCCAAGGTGACTGCGCCGCCGCTCTTCGCCGCCGCCACGCCCGAGCCCGCGGCCACCACGACCAGCAGGAAGGTCCCCCAGGTTTCGGAAAAAATCCGCCGCCATTCGTAGGACGAATCCAGGAAATTGGGCGGCAGCGATCGGAGCAGCATGGCTCGCTGCTGGCCTTTCTTCAGCTTCTCTCTGCGTGATCTCATGGCAACCTCCGTTCGGGGATGCGGCTGGTTTGTGACGGAATCGGGGCAATTGCGATTTCCACCGAATACAGGAAAGCCGAGGCTTTCGCAAACATCCGGCTGTGGTAGAAGCATGCCCGACACCATGAGGATTTGATGGCGCGACAGGCCAAGGACGATCTGCGCGGCGACCGGATGGCGCGGTCCGCGCGGCGAAGCGGCGGACCGCGCCGAGGTTCGATCCGCCGCTGGCGGTTCGCGGCGTTCTGGGCGTTCCTGCTGATCGGCGGCGTGCTCGCTTATTTCGCGTTGACATTGCCGCCGACCGGCGATCTCACCGTCTCGGAGCGCCGCCCCTCCGTCACCATGGTGGCGGAAGACGGCACGCTGATCGCAACCTTCGGCGATCTGTTCGGCCAGCCGGTGCACTTGAAGGAATTGCCGCGCTACGTGCCCCAGGCGGTGATCGCCACCGAGGATCGCCGCTTCTATCACCATTTCGGCGTCGATCTCTTGGGCCTGTTGCGCGCGGCCTTCGCCGATCTGCGCGCCGGCCACATCGTCCAGGGCGGCAGCACCATCACCCAGCAGCTCGCCAAGAACCTATTCCTCACGCCCGAACGCACCGTCCCGCGCAAGATTCGCGAGACCATGCTGGCGCTGTGGCTCGAGCACAAATTCACCAAGAACCAGATCCTCGAGCTTTACCTGAACCGGGTCTATCTCGGCGCCGGAACCTTTGGCGTCGACGCCGCGGCGCAGCGCTATTTCGACAAACCGGCCAAGGATTTGTCGCTTTACGAGGCGGCGGTGATCGCCGGGCTGTTGAAGGCGCCGACGCGCTTCAGCCCGGCCAATGACGGCGGCCGCGCCGCCGAGCGCGCCGACCAGGTGCTCGCCAACATGGTGGAAGAGGGCTACATCACCCCGGCCCAGGCGCGCGCCGCTTCGCAACAGAAGACCCAGCTCGCGCAGACCGCCAAGGCGCGTCCCGGCAGCCGCTATTTCGCCGATTGGATCGCGGAGCAGGTCCCGGGCTTCGCCGATGTCAACGGCCGCGACGTGGTCATCACCACCACCCTCGATCCCCGGATGCAGACCCTGGCCGAAAAGGCGGTGGACGGCACGCTCGACGCCGACGGCAAGAAATACAACGTGACGCAGGGCGCGCTGGTGGCGATCTCGACCGACGGCGCGGTCAGGGCCATGGTCGGCGGGCGCAGTTACGGCGACAGCCAGTTCAACCGCGCCACCCAGGCGCTGCGCCAGCCGGGCTCGTCCTTCAAGCCCATCGTCTATCTCGCGGCCTTGGAGCGCGGCTTGCAGCCGACGGACGTGTTCAACGACGCGCCGGTGACCATCGGCGATTACCAGCCGCACAACTACGAAAACACCTACCGGGGCGATGTCACCGTCTCCGACGCGATCGCCTATTCGATCAACACGGTGGCGGTGCAGGTGCTGGCGCGCGCCGGGATCGACAACGTGATCGCCACGGCGGAGCAGCTCGGCATCACCTCGGATTTGCCGCGCGACGCCAGCCTCGCGCTCGGCACCGGCTCGGTCACGCTCATGGAAATGACCGCAGCCTACGCGGCTTTCGCCTCGGGCGGCGTCGCCGCCTGGCCGCACGGCATCATCGAGATCCGAGACGCCCATGGCGGCGTGCTCTATCACCGCGAGGGCTCGGGCGCGCCGCAGGTCATATCCCCCGCCACCGCCGCCACCATGAACCAGCTCCTGACCGGCGTGATCGATTACGGCACCGGTCGCGCCGCTTCCATCGGCCGTCCGGAGGCGGGCAAGACCGGCACGACGCAGGATTTCCGCGATGCCTTGTTCATCGGCTACACCGCCGATCTGGTGACCGGGGTGTGGTTCGGCAATGACGACAATTCGCCCATGAAGCACGTGACCGGCGGCATGCTGCCGGCGCGCACCTGGCATAATTTCATGGCGGCGGCGGAACAGAACATGCCGGTGCGGCCATTGCCGATGCCCGGCCAGGCCGTGGCCTCGACCGCGCCGCCGCCTCCGCCATCGCCGCCGCTGTCGCTGCTGCCGCCGCCAAGTCCCGGCCCCGCTTCTCCGGCCACGGCTTCGCCGCCGGCGGGCGGCTCTTCCAGCGGCATCCTGCAAGGTCTCATCAATTCGATCTTCGGGCCGCCCAATCCCTCGCACCGGCCGCCCCCCGCACAGCCGTAAGAGCCATATCGGTTCGAATTCGAACCGATGGGATTGCTCGTCAAACAAGTGACGGGCTGCGTCAAATCTTAGCGCGCGCTCGTCACCGTAAAAAACTCAGGCGGTGCCGACGGCCTCGCCCTGGAAGCGGCGCGGGTGGCCTTCCCCGTCCAGCGCCACGAAGGTGAATTCGGCCTCGGTCACCTTGACGCGCAATCCCTGCCCGGCGCGCAGCACCCAGACCTCGATATGAAATTGCGCCGAGGTCTTGCCGATGCGCCGCAGGTCGGTGTAGCAGCACACCACGTCGCCCACCTTCACCGGGCAGAGGAAAGCCATGTCGGTGACGGCGACGGTGGTGACACGGCCCTGGGCATGCCGGGTCGCGGTCATCATGCCGGCGCTGTCCATCATCGCCATGATCCAGCCGCCGAAAATCTCGCCATTGGGATTGGTGTCAGCCGGCATGGCGACACTGCGCGCGGCCAATTCGCCGCGCGGTCCGGTGAGATCCTCGGCTTCTTGAACGGTATAGGGCCACATACGGTCTGCTCCATTGCCCGATACGTGGCGTTTCACACCCTAGGCACGATTGAATTCTATATTGCACTGCAACATATTACATTCAAGTTACTTATATGATTAATGATTATTTAGATGCATTGCACAAATAGAAGTCAATTCCGGCCCCGGCCTAGCTTTCCTGCGCCAGCACCAGGCGGCGCCCCGCGCGGCCCAGGGCCGCGCAAAATCATAGGCCTTCAACTTTCTTGGGCGAGAACCAAACGGCGCCCCGCGCGGCCCAGGGCCGTGCAAAATCATAGGCCTTCAACTTTCTTGGGCGAGAACCAAACGGCGATAGACATCGACCAGGATCGAGGCGCCCAAGGCCACGATCAGGAAATTGACCACGGTGTCGATCACCCCGGCGAGCAGGTAGAGGCCCATGGGCGGGGCGAGCGCGGGGTCGTTGGGCTGCAAATCACCCAATTGCAAATCGAGCGCCGTGAACACCGCGCCCAGAATCAGCACCACGGATAAAACCAGCGGCAATCCTGCCAGCACGCCGCAAGCGACCAGGCGCCAGGTGTTGCCGCGCATCGCCCGCCACGCCGCGCCCGGTCCCAGTTTCCGGCCATAGGCCGCGGCCGGGAACAAGAGCGACAGCCGCACCATGCCCAGCCATACCGGCAAGGCCATTCCCGCCGCCAGCCCCAGCAGCAGAATCTGGCCCGATTGGACCAGGTCCTCGCCGCCCGAAAGCAGAAACACCAGGGCGAACAGGACCAGGTTCGCGAGATAAAAGGCGAGGGTATAGAGCAGGAACCACAGCCAGGCCTTGAACCAGGATACCGGCGGCGCCCCGGCCGAGGCCGGGAACAGCATCATCTGGTGCCAGCGCACGGCGAAGGCGTTGAGACACAAGCCCCCCGCCGCCAGTTGGACGACATCCGGCAGGAGGCGGAGCACGGCGCTGTCGGTGTCGGGCGCCGCCAGCCAGGGCAGCCAGGCCGGCATGATCGACACCGCCAGCAGCAGCAGCAAGGGCAGCCAGGCGAGTTCGAGGAACAGCCCCAACCGGCCGAAGACAAATCGATAGGCGCCCACCGTCACCACCGCGACCGGAATCCTGACGGGCGAAAGGGCCGCGGCCATTCTTTGCTCTGCTCCTGTGCGGGAAACTGTGCGGAACTCGGGCGGCAAGCTTGCCCTGCGTGCGCTTCAGGCGCAACCGCGGCACGAAACCGCGCCCGCCGGCCGGATGGCCGACAATGTCGGGAAGGCTAGGCCGCGCCCGCGTCCAGCGAATATCCGGCGGCGCGCACGGTGCGCACCAGATCGGGGCGGCCCGCTCCGTTCAAGGCCTTGCGCAGGCGGCGGATATGGACGTCGACGGTGCGCAATTCCACCTCAGCGTCGCGGCCCCAGACCGCGTCGAGCAATTGCTCGCGCGAGAACACGCGGCCCGGCCGTTCCATCAGGAAGCGCAACAGGCGGAACTCGGTCGGCCCCAGATGCACTGGCTTGCCGCCGCGCGTGACGCGGTGAGCGGACAGATCGAGCGATATGTCGGAAAAACGCAGCACTTCTTCGGCCGCGCCCGGCCGGGACCGGCGGATCACGGCGCGGAGCCGCGCGACGAGTTCGTTGGGGCTGAAGGGCTTCACCACGTAATCGTCGGCGCCGCTGTCGAGCCCGCGCACCCGGTCGCCTTCCTCGCCGCGCGCGGTCAGGATGATGACCGGCAAATCCTTCCAGGCCGGCGTCCGCCGGATCTGGCGGCACACCTCGATGCCCGAAACCCGCGGCAGCATCCAATCGAGCAGCACGGCGTCGGGCTTGGCTTCCTTCAATTGCAACAGCGCCTCTTCGCCGTCATGCGCCGAGCTCACGGCGAAGCCTTCCTTCTCGAGATTGTAGCGCAGCAGCGTCAGCAGCGCCGTTTCGTCCTCGACGACCAGAACCGATGGGCGCATCAGGCTTCATCTCCATCGCGTTCTTCGATAGTGGCGTCGGGCGCCAGCGCCAGGCTGGTGCGGTCGCGCTTGGGCCGAACCTGGGCCAAGGGCGTGCCATGCACCAGGAAATAGAGCGTCTCGGCAATGTTGGTGGCGTGGTCGCCGATGCGCTCCAGGTTCTTGGCCATGAAGAGCAAATGCGCGCACGACGTGATGTTGCGCGGATCCTCGATCATGTAGGTCAGCAGCTCGCGGAACAGGCTGGTATAGAGATCATCCATCTCCTCGTCCCGGAGCCACACGGCGAGCGCCTTCTCGGCGTCGCGCTCGACGAAGGCGTCCAGGACGTCCTTGATCATGGCGCTCCCCAGCCGCCCCATGCGGGGAATGCCGGAAACCGGTTTGACCGGCGGCGTCTGATTGAGCGCGATCGCGCGCTTGGCCACGTTACAGGCGTAATCGGCGATGCGCTCAAGGTCGGACGAGATCTTCAATCCGGCGATGATCTGACGCAGATCGCGCGCCATCGGCTGCCGGAGTGCCAAGAGCCGCACCACCAGGCTTTCCACCTCGCGTTCCAGCTCATCGACGCGTGCATCGCCCTTCACGACGCGCGCGGCCAGCTCGCTGTCGCGCTTGGCCACCGCCTCGATCGACGCCGCCAGCTGGCTTTCGGCCAATCCCCCCATCTCGGCGATGATGTTGTCGAGCCGCTGCAGCTCCTGATCGTAGCTCTTGATGATGTGTTCGGAAACCATGACATCGTGCTCCTTCAGCCGAACCGGCCGGTAATGTAATCCTCGGTCTGGCGTTCCCTGGGATGGGTGAAAATGGCCTCGGTGGTATCGAACTCGATCAATTGTCCCAGGTACATGAACGCCGTGTAGTCCGAACTGCGGGCCGCCTGTTGCATATTGTGCGTGACGATGGCAATGCAATAGTCGGATTTCAATTCCGAGATCAATTCCTCGATGCGCTGGGTCGAGATCGGATCCAGTGCGGAGGCCGGCTCGTCGAGCAACAGGATTTCGGGCTTGACCGCGATCGCGCGGGCGATGCACAGCCGCTGCTGCTGCCCGCCCGAGAGCGACAGGCCGGATTCCCGGAGCTTGTCCTTGACCTCGTCCCACAACGCCGCGCGCCTGAGCGCCTCCTCGACGCGCTCGTCGAGCTGGCGCGGCCCGAGGCGCTGGTAAAGCCGGATGCCGAAGGCGATGTTGTCGTAGATCGACATCGGAAACGGCGTCGGCTTCTGGAACACCATGCCGATGCGCGCCCGGAGCAGGTTCAAATCCTGCTTGGGGTCGAGAATGTCCTGGCCGTCGACCAGCACCTGGCCGGTGGCGCGTTGATCGGGATAGAGCTGATAGATGCGGTTGAGGACGCGCAGCAAGGTCGATTTGCCGCAACCCGAGGGGCCGATGAAGGATGTCACGCGCTTGTCGTGCAGCGTCAGGTTGATGCCCTTCAAGGCCTCGTAGTCGCGGTAATAGAACCGCAAATCCTTGATCTCGGCCTTGGCCACCGGCTGCTCGGCCGCTTGCCCGGCCGGCTGCTCGGGCGACGGGCCGTTCTCCCGGTTGGGCACCGGCACGTTGATGAGATGGGGACGGGGGCGGGATGGAGTTTCCATGGGGGTGATTTCAAAGGTCATTTTTCGAAGCTGCTCCAATTGGCCAGGAAGCGCGCAATGATGTTGAGCGACAGGATGGCGAGCGTGATCAGCAACGCCCCGCCCCAGGCCAGCCGCTGCCAGTCGGCGTAAGGCGAAAGCGCGAACTGGAAGATCACCACCGGCAGATTGCCCATGGCATTGTTCATGTCGGTGCTCCAGAACTGGTTGTTGAGCGCGGTGAAGAGCAGCGGCGCGGTCTCGCCGGCGATGCGCGCCACCGCCAAAAGGACGCCCGTCAGCATGCCTTGCAGCGCCGCGCGGTAGACCACCAGGATCACCACCTTCCACTGCGGCGCGCCCAGGGCAAAGGCGGCCTCGCGCAGGCTCGCCGGCACCAGCGACAGCATGTTCTCGCTGGTGCGCACCACCACCGGCACGACCAGGATGGCGAGCGCCATCGATCCGGCCCAGCCGGAGAAATGGCCCATGGGCACGACCATGACCTCGTAGACGAACAAGCCGATGACGATCGACGGCGCGGACAGGAGAATGTCGTTGATGAAGCGCACCGTCATGGCGAGCCGGCTCGAGCGGCTGAATTCGGCGAGGAAGGTGCCGCACAATATGCCGACCGGCGTGCCGACGGCCGTGGCCACCGCGGTCATGACCAGGCTGCCGTAAATGGCGTTCATCAGCCCGCCGCTTCGGCCCGGCGGCGGCGTGTTCTGGGTGAAGAAATCGAATCCCAGCGCGGATATGCCGTTCTTCAACAGCGACCACATGATGAGGAACAGCACCAGCAACCCGGCCGCGGTCGCGGCGAAGGACATCGACAGGATCAGGTAATTGGTGGCGTGGCGGCGCCGGTACAGCATCGTGTCCATGCTCAGGCTCCTTCCTGCGAACCCATGCGCCACAGCATGTAATTCGCCAAGGCCAGCACGATCAGGGTGATGACGAACAGGATCAACCCGAGCGCGACCAGCGAGGAGGTGTAAATCTGGTCCACCGCCTCGGTGAACTCGTTGGCCAAGGTGGCCGAAATGGTGGTGCCGGGCGCCAGCAGCGAGGCCTGGATATGGTGCGCGTTGCCGATGACGAAGGTCACCGCCATGGTCTCGCCCAGCGCGCGGCCCAGCCCGAGCATGACGCCGCCGACGATGCCGATCCGCGAATGGGGGATGATGATGTTGCGGATGACCTCGGATGTCGTGGCACCCATGCCATAGGCGCTTTCGCGCAACAGCGGCGGCACGGTCAGGAACACGTCGCGGCTGACCGAGGCGATGAACGGCAGCACCATCACCGCCAGGATGATGCTCGCGGTCAATATGCCCAGGCCGAAGGGCGGCCCGGCGAACAACGCGCCGAACAACGGAATCTCGCCGAGGCTGCCGATGAGCATGGGTTGCAATGTCGATTGCAGCACCGGCGCCAGCACGAACAGGCCCCAGATGCCGTAGATGATGCTGGGGATCGCGGCCAGGAGTTCGATCAAGGTGCCGATCGGCCGGCGCAACAAAGGCGGGCATAGTTCGGTCAGGAAGATAGCGATGCCGAAGGCCAGCGGCACCGCCAGCATCATGGCGATGAAAGACGTGACCAGCGTGCCGTAGATCGCCGGCAACGCGCCGAAGGTGTCCTTGACCGGGTTCCAGGCCGTGCTGAACAGGAATCCCAGGCCGAAGGCGCGGAAAGCCGGGATCGATCCCGCCGCCAGCGACGCGATGATCGCGCCCAAAAGCAGCAACACGCCGAACGCGAAGCCGCGGGTGATGGCGCGGAACAATGTGTCGCCCAAGCGCTGGCGCCGCATCATGCGCGGCGCCAGTCCGGCAACGGCGATAACCCCAGCCGGGCCTTGGTGGCGCGCCTCCAAGCCTTGTCCCCGTGTCAGCCAAAACCGCGGGATTCGATCAAATCACCGCCCCAGCAGGACTACGCGAGTTTCGTTACCGTTTTATGACGGCGCCCGACACGCGGTTAAAGGCCGGCTTTTGCCTGGATCGGGGCGGGGGCGGGGGTCACGGCGGCCGGCAGATGCACGGTGAAGACCGAGCCCTGTCCCGGCTCGCTCTCGATCTCGAAGGCGCCGCGGTGGCGGCTGATGATGTGCTTGACGATGGCCAGGCCCAGCCCGGTGCCGCCCAACGCGCGCGAGCGCGCCGCGTCGACGCGGTAGAAGCGCTCGGTCAGCCGCGGCAGATGCTCGCGCGCGATGCCCGGCCCGTGGTCCCGGACCGCCACCGCCACCGCCGGCTGCCTTTCGCCCGGCCGCGCCCCGGTCAGGACGCGGTTGGACGGCCGCACCACGACTTCGATGGGCGTGCCCTCGGCGCCGTATTTGATCGCGTTGTCGAGCAGGTTCTGAAACACCTGGATCAACTCGTCGCTGTCGCCGGCGACCGGGGGCAATCCGGGCGCCACATCGATCGAAATGTGCATGCCCCGCGCCTTGGCGCGCGGCTCCAGCGGCTCGGCCGCGCTCATCAGCACGCCCGAAATCGCGACCTCCTCGGTGGGCGGGCTGTGCTCGTTCATCTCGATGCGCGACAGCGACAGCAGATCCTCCACCAGCCGGGTCATCCTTCCGCCCTGTTCCGCCATGATGGAAAGAAAGCGCTCGCGCGCGGCCTCGTCCTCGCGCGCCGGGCCGCGCAAGGTCTCGATGAATCCCACCAGAGTCGCCAAGGGCGTGCGCAATTCGTGGCTGGCATTGGCGACGAAATCGGCGCGCAGGCGTTCGGCGCGCTTCATCTGGGTCAGATCGTGCAGCACCAGAACGGCGGCCGCGCCTTCGGCCTCGGGCGAGAGCCGCGCCAGATGCGCGCTCAGATGGCGCTCGACCGGGCTGGTGAGCTCGAACTCGACCACCTTGGCGCTCTCGCCCTTCAACACCTGGTCGGCCGCATTCAGCACCGCCGGGTGACGCAGGCATCCGGCCAGATCGCGGCCCTCGATGCGCTCGCCCAACAGCGCGTTCGCCGCGGCGTTGGCGCGCACCACGCGGCGGCCCCGGTCGAGCAGCAGCAGCGGCTCGGGCAGCGCCGCCACCACCGAGCGCGCGGAGATGAGTTCGGCCTCGCGTCCGCGCAACTCTGTCTTGGAGGCGCGCGCCCAGCGGCCGAGCGCCAGCCACAGCGCCCGCACCAGGCCGTGATGGCTGCCGACCTCGGGTACCGCCGCCTCGTCCGCCGCCATGGCTTCGAGCGCGCTCGCCAGCGCGGCCAGCCCCGCGATCAGCGGATAAAGCAGCACCGCCACCGCCGCGAAGACGAGGCCCGCGTCGAGCCAGGCGAAACGCGGCGCGATCAGCCCGAGATAGCCCAGCGCCGCCAGCAGCACGAAGGCGGGCGTGGACAGGATGAAGGCGTCGAGCGCCAGGCGCAGCCACACTCTCAAGCGGTTTTCCCCGATCGGCCCAGGGGGATTGTAACCTCTCGCCGGACGTTGAGGCAGGTCCCAAAGTTCGGCTTGGCACCATCGCCGGTTCCCTAGGACCAAGGCGGATGTTAGCGTGCGGGACATGCCGCCCGCCCGCCCCGGCCAAGTCGTGAAGACGCCATCCGCCGCGCCCGCCGCGCCGCCCATTTTGGCCGGGACCGAGGCGTCGCCGATGATGGCGCAGTATCTCGACTTGAAACGCCAGCATGCCGATTGCCTGCTGTTCTACCGCATGGGCGATTTCTACGAGCTGTTCTTCGAGGACGCAGCCAAGGCCGCGCGCGCGCTCGACATCGCGCTCACCAAACGCGGCAAGCACGAGGGCGAGGACATTCCCATGTGCGGCGTGCCGGTGCACGCGGCCGAGGCCTATCTCGCCAAGCTGATCCGCCAGGGCTTCCGCGTCGCGGTGTGCGAGCAGATGGAGGATCCGGCCGAGGCCCGGAAGCGTCCGGGCAAGCCGCCGGTCAAACGCGCGGTGGTGCGCATCGTCACTCCCGGCACCATCACCGAGGAGAACATCCTCGATGCGCGGCGCCACAATTACCTGGCCGCTTTGGCCGAGGCGGGAAGCGCGCTGGCGCTGGCCTGGCTCGATCTCTCGACCGGCGATTTCGGGACCCAGGAGGTGGCGCCCGTCAATCTGGGCGCGGCGCTCGCCCGCCTCGCGCCCGGCGAAATCCTGCTGCCCGAACGGCTGCTGCAGAAGCCCGAGCTGTTCGAGCTCTTGAACGACTGGAAAGCCCGGCTCTCGCCCCTGCCCAATGCGCGCTTCGATTCCGAGAACGGCAGGAAGCGCCTCGAGACGGCTTTGGGGGTGAAGGCGCTCGACGCCTTCGGCGATTTCTCGCGCGCCGAGATCGCGGCGGCGGGCTCGCTCTTGGATTACGTCGATTTGACTCAAGCGGGCAAGCTGCCGGCGTTGAACCCGCCGCGGCGCTTCTCGTCCGGGGCATTTTTGGCGATCGATCCCGCCACAAGGCGCAACCTCGAACTGACCGAAACCCTGACGGGCGAGCGTGCGGGCAGCCTCCTGGCCGCCATCGACCGCACCAAAACCGGGGCGGGCGCGCGGCTCCTGGCCGAGCATCTCTCCGCCCCCCTGACCGATCCGCGCGCGATAGCGGCGCGGCTCGACGCGGTCGGGTTCTTCGCCGAATCCGAGCTCCTGCGCCAGGACAGCCGCGCCATCCTCGGGCGTTGTCCGGACATGGCGCGCGCCATGGCGCGTCTTTCCTTGGGCCGCGGCGGGCCGCGCGACTTGGCCGCGTTGCGCGACGGCCTCGATCACGGCGCGGGCTTGCGCGCGGCGCTCGCCTCGGCAAAGCCGCCCGCTCTCGTCGCCCAAGCCCTCAAGGATCTGGGCGAGCATTCGGCTTTCGTCGACCGGTTGAATCGTGCGCTCGCCGCGGAGCCGCCGCTTTATGCCCGCGACGGCGGCTTCGTCGCTTCGGGCTACGCGCCCGAGCTCGACGAGCTGCGGGCTTTGCGCGACGAAGGCCGCCGCCTAGTGGCCGAACTCCAGGCGCGTTACGCGGGCGAATCGGGCGTCGCTTCGCTCAAGATCCGGCACAACAACGTGCTGGGCTATCACATCGACGTGTCGCCCAATCACGCGGCTAAGCTCGGGTCCTCCTTCATCCACCGCCAGACGCTGGCCTCCTCGGTGCGCTACACGACATCCGAATTGGGCGAACTCGAAAGCCGCATCGCATCGGCGGCCGACAAGGCGCTGGCGCTCGAACTCCGGCTGTTCGAGGATTTGGTGAACGAAGCGCGCCAACGCGCGGAAATGATCCAGCGTGCGGCTTCGGCGCTGGCCTTGCTCGACGTATCCGCGAGCCACGCCGAGCTGGCGGTGGAGCAGGATTACCGAAGGCCGCTGGTTGAAAATGACTTGGCGTTTTCGATCAAGGCAGGCCGCCATCCGGTGGTCGAAGCGTTCTTGAAGCGCCAGGCCGCGCAGGGCTTCATCGCCAATGATTGCGAGTTGAAGCCGGGCCAGCGGCTGTGGCTGTTGACCGGCCCCAACATGGCGGGCAAATCCACCTTCCTGCGCCAGAACGCGCTCATAGCATTGCTGGCGCAGATGGGCAGCTATGTCCCGGCGGAGCAGGCCGTCATCGGCGTCGTCGACCGGCTGTTTAGCCGCGTCGGCGCCGCCGACGATCTGGCGCGCGGCCGCTCGACCTTCATGGTCGAGATGGTCGAGACCGCTTCCATTCTCAACCAGGCCACCGAACGCTCGCTGGTGATTCTCGACGAGATCGGCCGCGGCACTTCCACCTTCGATGGGCTTTCGATCGCCTGGGCGGCGCTCGAGCATCTGCACGGGGTCAATCGCTGCCGCTGCCTGTTCGCGACGCACTACCACGAACTGACGGCGCTCCACGGCAAGCTCGAGGACCTCTCTTGCTGGACCATGCGCGTCAAGGAATGGCAGGGCGACGTGGTTTTCCTGCACGAGGTCGCGCCCGGCGCCGCCGACCGTTCCTATGGCATCCATGTGGCCAAACTGGCCGGGCTGCCGCAAGCCGTGATCGCCCGCGCCGAACAGGTTCTGGCCACATTGGAGAAGGGCGAGCAGCGCGGGCAATTGACCAAGCTCGCCGAGGATTTGCCGCTCTTCACCTCCAGCCCGCCGCCGCGCGCCTTCGCGCCTTCGCCTTCGGAGGCGGAGAAGCTCCTGGCCGGTTTGCGCCCGGACGAGCTTTCGCCCAAGGAAGCACTCGAATTCCTCTATCGCATCAAGAGCTTGGTCGAGAAGCGCGGCTGAACCGGCAGGCGACAGTTTGCCCCCGCCGGTGTAAAATACCCGCATGAATTCAATCCCCCACCCGCGCGACATCGTCGACCGCCGCGACCTCCAGGCGAAGCTCGACGCGCTCGCCGCCACGGCCGCGGGCACCCCCGCGCGCAAGGACGTCAGCGCCGCGCTCAAGGAGGCGCTGATATCCGGCCGCGCCGCGGTGCAACGGCGTTTCGAAGCCGGGGCCTCCGGCACCGAAACCACGCACGCGCTGGCCTTTCTCATGGATCAGATCATCCGCGCGCTTTACGACTTCACCCAGACCCGGGTCTATCCGGCGCCCAACCCCACGGCGGGCGAGCAGATGGCGCTGATCGCCGTCGGCGGTTACGGCAGGGGCGAGCTCGCCCCTTATTCCGACATCGATCTCCTCTTCCTGCTGCCCTACAAGGCGACGCCGCATATCGAGCAGGTGGTGGAATACATGCTCTACGCGCTGTGGGATCTGGGCCTCAAGGTAGGGCAGGCGACGCGCTCGATCGACGAGACGATATCCGCCGCCAAGGCCGATCTCTCCACCCGCACCGCCATCCTCGAGGCTCGTTACATCTGGGGTGAACAAAAACTCTACGACGATCTCAAGAAGGCGTTCGAGGCCAAGATCGCCAAGGGCACGGCATCCGAATTCGTCCGGGACAAGCTCGCCGAGCGCAACGAGCGCCACCGCCGGCTCGGCGATTCGCGCTATTTGGTCGAGCCCAACGTCAAGGAAGGCAAGGGGGCCCTACGCGATCTCCACACCCTGTTCTGGATCGCCAAATACATCTACCGCGTCGACGACGTCGCGGCCCTGGTCGATCTCAAGGTGCTTTCGGCCAAGGAGGCGCAACGCTTCGCGCGCGCGCAGGATTTCCTCTGGACGGTGCGCTGTTACCTGCATTTCCTCTCGGGCCGCGCCGAGGACCGCCTGACCTTCGAATACCAGGCCGAAATCGCCCGCCGCATGGGCTACACCGACCATGCCGGCACGCGCGGCGTCGAACGCTTCATGAAACACTATTTCCTCATCGCCAAGGACGTGGGCGACCTGACGCGCATCTTCTGCGCGCTCTTGGAATCCGAGCAGACCAAGGAGCCGCTGCTCACCTGGCGGCGCTGGCGCGGGCGCGAGAAAAAGCTCGACGGTTTCAAGGTCGCATCCGGCCGCCTCGACGTCGACAAGGACGGCACCTTCCGCGACGATCCGGTCAATCTCATCAGGATGTTCCATCTGGCCGAGGAGCACGGGCTCGACATCCATCCCCATGCGCTGCGCCTCATCACGCAATCCTTGAAGCTGATCGACAACGATCTGCGCAGCTCACCCGAGGCCAACCGCCTGTTCATGGAGATTCTGACCTCGCGCAAGGATCCCGAGGTGGCGCTCCGCCGCATGAACGAGGCCGGCGTATTCGGCCGCTTCGTGCCCGATTTCGGCCGCGTCGTGGCGCAGATGCAATTCGACATGTATCACATCTACACCGTCGACGAGCACACGATCTACGCCATCGGCTTGCTCGCCAAGATCGAGAAGGGCGAGTTCAAGGACGAGCTGCCGCTGGCGACCTCGCTGGCGCCGACGATTTCCTCGCGCCGCGCCCTTTATCTCGCCGTGCTGCTGCACGACATCGCCAAGGGCCGCGGCGGCGACCATTCGATCCTGGGCGAGGAGGTGGCGCAAAAGCTCGGCCCCCGCCTGGGATTGACCGCGGAGGAGATCGAAACCACCGCCTGGCTGGTGCGCTGGCATTTGCTGATGAGCGCCACCGCCTTGAAGCGCGACATCGACGATCCGCAGACCATCCGGGACTTCGTCGAGCGCGTGCAATCGCCCGAGCGGTTGAAGCTGCTCTTGGTGCTGACGGTGGTCGATATCCGCGCCGTCGGCCCCAAGGTGTGGAACAACTGGAAGGCGACGCTGTTGCGCGAGCTTTATCACCGCGCCTTCGATTTGATGGCGGGCGGGCTGGTCGAGGAGGGACAGATGCAGCGCGTCTCCCAGGCCCAGGAAGCGGTGGTGAAGCTGCTGCCCGATTTCTCGCGCGCGGAGATCGAATCCTTCATCGCCAAGGGCTACCCGTTCTACTGGCTGTCCTTCGACCCGGAAACCGAGGCGCGCCACGCGCGCCTCATCCGCGAGGCCGAGCGTAAGGGATCCCCGCTGACGCTCGAGACCCGGGTCGAACCGGCGCGGTCCGTCACCGAGATCACGCTCTATACCGCCGATCACGCCGGATTGTTCTCGCGCATCGCCGGCGCCTTGGCGCTGGCCGGCGCCAACATCGTCGACGCCAAGATTCTCACCATGCAGAACGGCATGGCGCTCGACACCTTCTGGGTCCAGGACCAGGCGGGCGGCGCCTTCGACCGGCCGGCGAAGCTGGCGAAGCTCGCGACCTTGTTCGAGGACGTGCTCGCGGGCCGCATCCAGCCGCATGTCGAGCTCTCGAAGCCGCAGGCGATTCCGCCGCGCACCCGCACCATATCCCTGCCGCCGCGGGTCATCATCGACAACAAGGCGAGCCTCACCTACACCGTGATCGAGGTGAACGGCCCCGACCGGCCGGGATTGCTGTTCGAGGTGACGCGCGCGCTGACGGCGCTCAACCTGCAGATCTCGAGCGCCAAGATTTCGACCTACGGCGAGAAGGTGGTCGACGTCTTCTACGTGAAGGACCTGTTCGGCCACAAGATCGAGCAGGCGGCCCGGCTCAAGGACATCCGCACCCGGCTGACCGCGGCGCTCGAATCCAACGCCAAGGACGCCGGCAAGCGCGCGCGCAAGACCGTGGCGGCGGAGTAGACGCGTAGCTCGTCAAGAGCGAAGCAAAAAAACGGTCGCTCGATCAGAGCGAAGCAAAAAAGCCTTAGCCCAGCCGCCGCTTGAAGCCGATGGTCGGCGCGAATCCCACGATGGCGAGCACCGCCAGCGCCGCCGGCAGGAACGCCATCGCCGGCTCGCCGGTCGCGTCCCAGATCAGCCCGGCCAGGACCGGCGTCACCACCGCGGTCGAATAGCTCACGGTGAAGATGCCGGCGGTGAACCGGGGTATGTCCGCGTGCGGCACCAGCACCGGCGGCAAGGCCAGCAGCAGGATCATCACCGCGGCGCAGGCGCCGCCCTCGACCCCCGCCCACCACACTATCCACGCGCCCGGCATCAGCAGCATGCCGGCGACGCTCACCCCCATCGTCAGCCCCAAGGCGATGTAGGAATAGTGGTGGCGCACCAGTTTCCCGGCGAGCGCCAGCATCAGGAGCGAGGCCGGCAGCTGGCCGAAATTGAGCGCGGTCAGGGCCGGACCGATCCATTGGGCCCGCCCCACCGCCTCGAGATAATCGGGCAGGAAGGTGTTGGTGGCGAAATAAAGCGTGTTGGTGCCGCCGAACATGATGGCGATGCGCCAGATCAGGCCGTCTTTCCAATCGGGCCACCAGCGCCGCGGCGGCGCGCCTTTGGGATGGGGAACGTGCTTCGGCCCGAACAGCGCCAACGCCAGCGCCGTCGCCAGCACCGGCAGCGACCAGAACGCCAGGCTCCAGCGCCAGCTGCCGGCGAAGAACGGCATCACCAGGGACAGGGTGAAGGCCACCGGCAGGGTCTCGCCCACCAGCAGGCCGTTGGTATAGACCGCGGTGGCGAAGGGAATGCGGTGGGGCGCCCATTCGCGCACCAAGGGCGGCATCGTCGGCTGCATCACCGCGACGCCCGCGCCCATGGCGATTGTGGCGGCGTAAAGCGACAGCGCGTCGCCGGCCAATCCCCGCGCCGCGCCCCCCGCGGCGGTGAGCAACAGCCCGGCCATCAGCGCGCGCGCGGCGCCCAGCCGCGCGATCAGAAGCGAGCCCGGCACCGCCGCGGCGGCGAACAGCAGCGGCGGCAGGCTGCCGAGCAGCGCGACGCCGGTCTCGCTCAGATGCAGATCGCGGTGGATCAGCGGAATGACCGGCGGCACCGCCAGCACGGTCAGGCGCAAGCCGTTGCCCGCCAGCCATAACAGCGCGAGCGGGATCAACAGCGGTTTCAGCGAGTCCCGGGACAAGGCGCGGCATCCCTTCGCCAACGAAAAGGGCGGCTAAGGCCGCCCGGACTGCGATGTTCTAGCCGATGACGGGCCTTGCGTCCCGTAAATTTTGGCGCCCGAGCGCCGCCGGGCTACTCCCGCAAATCGCCGAAGAACTCCTTCACCTTGGCGAAGAAGCCCGCGCTTTGCGGCTGGGTCTTGCGCGCGTCGCCCGCCGCCTCGAATTCCTTCAACAGCTCCTGCTGGCGCTTCGACAGATTGACCGGAATCTCCACCGCGACCTCGACGAACATGTCGCCGCGGTGGCCGGAACGCAGCACCGTCATCCCCTTGCCCTTGAGGCGCAGCTGGTGGCCCGATTGCGTGCCGGGAGGGATGGTGAGCCGGGTGCGGTTGCCGTCGATGGTCGGCACTTCGAGCGCTCCCCCCAACGCCGCCACCGGCAAAGCGATCGGCACGCGCAAATGGATGTTCGCGCCTTCGCGCTGGAACAAGCGATGCGGCTTCACCCGGAGAAAGATGTAGAGATCGCCCGTTCCGCCGCCGCGCATGCCCGCTTCGCCTTCGCCCGCGAGCCGGATGCGCGTGCCGTCCTCGACCCCCGCCGGGATCGAAACCGACAGCGTCTTCTCCTTCTGGATGCGGCCCTGGCCGCCGCAGGCGCGGCAGGGATTTTCGATCACGCGGCCCGCGCCGTGACAGGCGGGGCAGGTGCGCTCGAGCGTGAAGAAGCCCTGTTGCGCCCGCACCCGTCCGCTGCCGTGGCAGGTCGGGCAATTGACCGGGCGCGAGCCCGCTTCGGCGCCGCTGCCCTTGCACACCTCGCAGGATGCCAGGGTCGAGACGCGCACCTGGGTCTGCTTGCCCGAAAAGGCCTCTTCCAGGCCGATCTCGAGGTTGTAGCGCAGGTCGTTGCCGCGCAGATTGGCGCCGCCCTGGCCCTGGCGCCGTCCGCCCACGAAATCGCCGAACATCTCCTCGAAGATGTCGGCGAAGCCGGCGCCGAAGCCCGCATCGCCCGCGCCGTGGCCACCGCGCGTGCCGCCGCCGCCCTCGAAGGCGGCGTGGCCGAAGCGGTCATAGGCCGCGCGCTTCTGCTCGTCCTTCAGGACGTCGTAGGCTTCGCTGACGTCCTTGAAGTGCTGCTCGGATTTCTTGTTGCCCGGGTTGCGGTCCGGGTGATGCTGCATGGCGAGCTTGCGGTAGGCCTTCTTGAGTTCCTCGGCCGAGGCGCCGCGCGCAACCCCCAACAGCTCGTAATAATCCTGCTTGGCCATCGCCTGCTGCTAATGTCCCGGTTTCGCCGCGGCGACGGGCTTATGCGGAGCCGCGTTTCTTCTTCTCGTCCACTTCCTCGAAATCGGCGTCGACCACCTTTTCGCTGCCGCCACCGGCTTGCGAGCCTGGACCCTGCGCGCCGCCGCCTTGCGCGTCCGGGCCGGGCGCGCCGCCGGGCGGCGGGGTTTGCGCCTTGTAAAGCGCCTCGCCGGCCTTCATCGAGGCCTGGGCCAGCGCCTCGGTCTTGGAACGGATCTGGCCCAAATCGCCGCCGCCGATCACGCCCTTGAGGTCGGCGACCGCGGCCTCGATCGCCTGCTTGGCATCGGCCGGAAGCTTGTCGCCGTTCTCTTTCAGGGTCTTTTCGCTGGTATGGATCAGGGCTTCGGCCTGGTTCTTGGCCTCGACCTGCTCGCGGCGCTTCTTGTCCTCCTCGGCATGGGCCTCGGCGTCCTTCACCATCTTGCTGATGTCGTCCTTGGAGAGGCCGCCCGAGGCCTGGATGCGGATCTGCTGCTCCTTGCCGGTGGCCTTGTCCTTGGCCTGGACCGAGACGATGCCGTTGGCGTCGATGTCGAAATTGACCTCGATCTGCGGCACGCCCCTTGGCGCCGACGGAATGCCGACCAGGTCGAACTGGCCCAAGAGCTTGTTGTCGGCCGCCATCTCGCGCTCGCCTTGGAAGACGCGGATGGTCACGGCGGTCTGGCTGTCCTCGGCGGTGGAGAAGGTCTGGCCCTTCTTGGTCGGGATGGTGGTGTTGCGGTCGATCAGCCGCGTGAACACGCCGCCCAGGGTCTCGATGCCGAGCGACAAGGGCGTCACGTCCAGCAGCAGCACGTCCTTGACCTCGCCCTTCAACACACCCGCCTGGATGGCGGCGCCGACGGCAACCACCTCGTCCGGGTTGACCGAGCGGTTGGGCTCCTTGCCGAAGAACTGCTTCACCGTCTCGATCACCTTGGGCATGCGCGTCATGCCGCCGACCAGGATGACCTCCTGGATCTCGGACGCCTTCAATCCCGCGTCCTTCAACGCGTTGCGGCAGGGCTCGACGGTTTTCTGGATCAGGTCGTCGACCAGCGCCTCGAGCTTGGCGCGGGTGAGTTTTATGTTGAGATGCTTGGGGCCGGCCTGGTCCGCCGTGATGAAGGGCAGGTTGACCTCGGTCTGCATCGAGGAGCTGAGTTCGATCTTGGCCTTCTCCGCCGCCTCTTTCAGGCGCTGGAGCGCCAAGCGGTCGCTGCGCAGATCGATGCCCTGCTCCTTCTTGAATTCGTCGGCCAGGTAATCGATCACGCGCTTGTCGAAATCCTCGCCGCCCAGGAAGGTGTCGCCGTTGGTCGACTTGACCTCGAACACGCCGTCGCCGATTTCCAGCACGGAAATGTCGAAGGTGCCGCCGCCCAGATCGTAGACCGCGATGGTGCCGGATTTCTTCTGCTCGAGCCCGTAGGCGAGCGCGGCCGCGGTGGGTTCGTTGATGATGCGCAGGACTTCGAGCCCCGCGATCCGGCCGGCGTCCTTGGTCGCCTGGCGCTGGCTGTCGTTGAAATAGGCCGGCGTGGTGATGACCGCCTCGGTGACGGTCTCGCCCAGATAGGCCTCGGCGGTTTCCTTCATCTTCTGCAGCACGAAGGCGCTGATCTGGGCGGGCGCGTATTTCTTGCCGCGGCTCTCGACCCAGGCGTCGCCGTTGTCGCCGGGAATGATCTTGAAGGGAACCAGCTCCATCTCCTTCTTCACCATCGGATCGATGAAGCGCCGGCCGATCATGCGCTTGACGCCGTAAAAAGTGTTCTCGGGGTTGGTGACGGATTGGCGTTTGGCCGCCTGGCCGACCAGGCGTTCGCCCGCTTCGGTGAACGCGACCTGCGAGGGGGTGGTGCGCGCGCCCTCGCTGTTCTCGATCACCTTGGCCTGCTTGCCTTCCATGACGGCGACGCAGGAATTGGTGGTGCCGAGATCGATGCCGATGACTTTGGCCATATCCCTTATCTCCTTGCGAGCTAAACCGCCCGCGGCCCAAAACGGCGCCGCGCCAGTTCCCCATTACCCCCGGGAAACCAGGGGTTATATATGGACGAAGCGCCCGGTGTGCAAGGCTCGAACCGCGCCAAAAACCGCCCAAAACCGGCCCAATCCCGGCTTGAGCAGCATGCGAGCCGGGGATTAGAGTGAATCTCCACCCCGAGGGTGCGGCAGGAGGATTGGCGCATGAAACGGACGGCGATGGCGGCCGGTTTGGCCGCGGTTTTGATGGCGGCCTATGCCCCGGCCCATGCCCAATCCGCCCAGGACAGCGACCTGTGCCACGGCCGCAACCACGCCTCCTATGACCAGATCATCGCCGGCTGCACCGCCGTGATCGAACAGGGCCATCTCGCCGGCCAGGACCTGGCCAACGCCTATTACAACCGCGGCCTCGCCCACAGCCTGAAGCTCGAATACGACCCGGCGATCGCGGATCTGAGCCAGGCGGTGAAACTCGCGCCCAACGACGCCGAGGCCTTCGACCAGCGCGGCGCCGACTATTTCGACAAGCAGGATTTCGACAAGGCGCTCGCCGATTTCAACCGGTCGATCAGCCTCGATCCCAAGAGTTTCCGCGCCTATCAAAACCGCGGCGCGGTCTATAACGCCAAGGGCCAATGGACCCAGGCGGCGGCCGATTTCACCCAGGCCATCGGCCTCAACCCGCATGTCGGCCAGACTTATTTTTCCCGCGCCATATCCGAGGACAAGCTCGGCCAGCACGACAAGGCCCAGGCCGATTACGACATGGCGGTGAAGCTCGATCCCAGCCTGAAAAACCCGCCGCAGCCAAAGCCGCAATAGGCGGGCGCGGCCTTATTCCCGGTCGTTCGCCGGGGCTTGCGGCTTGGCGACGCCGACCAGCGCCGGGCGCAGCAGCCGGTCGTGCATGACGTAACCCGGCTGCATGATCTGGGCGACGGTGCCGGGCGGGTAGTCGCCGGTCGCGACCTCGTACATCGCCTGGTGGAGATGGGGATCGAAGGGATCGCCCAAACCGGGCTCGACGCGCTTGACGCCGTGGCGCTCGAAGATCGCCCACAGCTCGCGCTCGGTCGCGGCCACGCCGTCGATCACGCCCTTGGCCGCCGGGTCGGTTGCGATCGCGGCCTCGCTCGCGATCGCGCGGCGCAGATTGTCGGCGACGCTCAACAGCTCCTTGGCGAAATTCGACGCGGCGAAGCGCAATGACTCCTCGCGCTCGCGCACGAAGCGCCGGCGCTGGTTCTCGCTTTCGGCCAAGGCGCGCAGCAGCTTGTCCCGGGCCTCGGCCAGCTCGGCTTCGAGCTTGGCGATGCGCTCCTCGGGCGTCGGCTCGAGGGCCGTCTCCGGCGCGGGTTCCGCCGGCGCCGCCGGGTTTTCGGTTTCGTCGCTCATGGCTTCTTCTATCCCAGGATCCGGCCGATCACCTTGGCGGTATAGTCCACCATCGGAATGATCCGCGCGTAATTGATGCGGGTCGGGCCGATGACGCCGATCGCGCCAACCACCTGCTCGCGTGAATTGCTGTAAGGCGCGACGATCATGGAACAGCCGGCCACCCCGAAGAGCGGGTTGTCGGCGCCGATATAGATGTGGACGCCCTCGCCGCTGCGCGTCGCGTCCAACAGCCGCACCATCGCCTCCTTGGTCTCGAGCATGTCGAACAAGGCCCTGAGGCGTTCCAAATCGCCCAACGCGGTCACGTCGTCCAGAAGCTTGGCCTGGCCCTTGACGATGAGCGCGCTGTGCTCCGATCCCCCCGCCCAGGAGGCGAGGCCCGCTTGCACCAGCTTCGCGGTCAGCTGATCGATCTCGCCGCGCCACGCCGAGATCTCGTTCAAGATCGCCGCGCGCGCCTCCTCGACGGTGCGGCCCACCAGCCGCGCATTGAGATAATTCCCGGCCGCGACCATGGTCGAAGGCGGGGTTCCGGCCGGCACCTCGATGATGCGGTTTTCCACCACCCCGTCCTCGGTCACCATCACCACCAGCGCGCGCCCCGGCGCCAGCGGCACGAACTCGATGTGGCGCAACGGCCGTTCGATCTTGGGCGAGATGACCAATCCCGCGCAGCGCGACAATCCGGCCAGCGCCGAGGTCGCTTCTTCCAACGCCTGCGACAGGCTCTTGCCGGCGGCGGCGCAGCGGCCCTCGATGTTGCGCCGCTCGTCCTCGCTCAGGCCTCCCAGCTCCAAAAGCCCGTTGACGAACAGCTTCAAGCCGGCCTCGGTCGGCAGCCTGCCCGCCGAGGTATGGGGCGCGAACAGCAGCCCCTGTTCCTCCAGATCGGCCATGACGTTGCGGATGGTGGCGGGCGACAAATCGAGCCCGCCCTTGCGCGCCAGCGTGCGCGAGCCCACCGGCTCGCCGGTCTCGACATAGGCGTCGACGATCCGGCGGAAGATCTCGCGCGAGCGGTCGTTCAATTCGGTGACGATCGGCCGGGGTGGGATTTGGGTCATGAGCCCGTCATACTTAGGAAACGCGGTCCCCCAGGTCAACCCAAGCCGTTCCGTCCGCCCTTTACGCTCGGGTCCCGGCGGATTAGCTTGCACCCGGTTCAAGCCGGAAAGGAACCCCATGCCGCGCCCCTCGGGCCGTGCCGCCGATGCGATGCGCGAAGTGCGCCTCGAGCCCAATGCCGCCAAATACGCTGAAGGCTCGTGCCTGGCCGTGTTCGGCGAGACCCGCGTGCTGTGCTGCGCCACGGTCGAGGACAAGCCGCCGCCCTTCTTGCGCAACACCGGGCGCGGCTGGGTGACGGCGGAATACGGCATGTTGCCGCGCGCGACCCACACCCGCACCGACCGCGAGGCCGCGCGCGGCCGCCAGACCGGCCGTACCCACGAGATCCAGCGCCTGATCGGCCGCTCCTTGCGCGCCGTCACCGATCTCGCGGCCTTGGGCGAGCGCCAGATCCGCGTCGATTGCGACGTGCTCCAGGCCGACGGCGGCACCCGCACCGCCGCCATCACCGGCAGCTACGTGGCGCTCCACCTCGCCTTGAAAACCCTGGTCGGTTCGGGGCTGCTGCCGGCATTGCCGCTTCCCGACCAGGTCGCGGCGGTCTCCTGCGGCATCTGCGGCGGGGCCCCGGTGCTCGATCTCGACTATGCCGAGGATTCCACCGCCGAGGCCGACGCCAATTTCGTCATCACCGGAAGGGGCGGCATCATCGAAATCCAGGCCACCGCCGAGAAGGAGCCTTTCGCCGAAGCGAGCTTCAATGGAATGCTCGGCTTGGCGCGCAGCGGCATCGCTGCGCTCATCAAGCTGCAGCGCGAGGCCTTGGGTCTTGGCCCGTAAGGACTCCCACTCCCTGCGCGGCCAGCGCCTGGTCGTGGCCTCCCACAATCCCGGCAAGATCGCCGAAATATCGTCCTTGCTGAAACCCTACGGCGTCGACGCGGTGGGGGCATCCGATCTCGGTTTGATCGAGCCCAACGAGACCGGATCGAGCTTCGAGGAGAACGCCGGATTGAAGGCCAAGGTGGCGGCGCGGGCGAGCGGGCTGCCCGCGCTGGCCGACGATTCCGGCCTGGTCGTGCCGGCGCTCGGCGGCAAGCCCGGCATCCAATCGGCGCGCTGGGCGGGCGCGGCCCGGGACTTCGCCGCCGCGATGAACCGCCTCGAGCGCCTGCTCGGCGGCTTGAAGGACCGCCGCGCCTTCTTCGTCGCCGTGCTGGCGCTCGCCTGGCCCGACGGGCGGATCGAAACCTTCCGCGGCGAGGCGCATGGCAGGCTGGTCTTTCCGCCGCGCGGATCGCGCGGCTTCGGCTACGACCCGGTTTTCCTGCCCGACGGGATGCAGGAGACTTTCGGCGAGATGCAACCCGAGGCCAAGGACAAGATCAGCCACCGCGCCAAGGCCTTCGCGGCTTTCGCCGATTCCTGGCTGGGACCCGCGCCGTGAGCGAACTCGCGCTCTATATCCACTGGCCGTTCTGCAAGTCGAAATGCCCTTATTGCGACTTCAACAGCCATGTGCGCGCGGGCGTCAATGAGGCGCGCTGGAAGGCCGCGCTCTTGGCCGAGCTCGATCACTGGGCGCGCGAGACCGAGGGCGCGCTGGTTTCCACGGTGTTTTTCGGCGGCGGCACGCCCTCGCTGATGAATCCGTCGACCGTGGCGGCGTTGATCGAGCGCATCCAATCGCGCTGGGGCTTGGCGCCCGAAGCCGAGATTACGCTCGAGGCCAATCCCACCTCGGTCGAAGCGGCGCGATTCCGGGATCTACGCCAGGCGGGCGTCAACCGCGTCTCGCTCGGAATCCAGGCCTTGAACGACCGCGACCTCAAGTTTCTCGGCCGCGGCCATGACGCCCAAGAGGCGCGCCGCGCCGTCGAACTCGCCCGCGCGGTTTTCCCGCGCTTCTCCTTCGATCTGATCTATGCCCGGCCCGGCCAGGAAACCGCGTCCTGGAAGGCGGAGCTGTCCGAGGCGCTCGCTCTGGCCGGCGATCATCTCTCGCTCTATCAGCTCACCATCGAGCCCGGCACGGCTTTCGCGCCGGCCCATGATCGGGGCGATTTCACCCTGCCCGACGACGAGCAAACCGGTGAACTTTATGAAGCCACGCAGGAGCTGCTGGATGCGGCGGGCTTGCCGGCCTACGAGATCTCGAACCACGCCCGGCCCGGGCAGGAATGCCGCCACAACCTCGCCTATTGGCGCGGCATGGATTACGCCGGCATCGGCCCGGGCGCCCATGGAAGGCTCGACGCCGGGCCGGGGCGCTATGCCGTGCGCCAGTACCGCGCGCCCGAAACCTGGCTCGAAGCGGTGGAAAAGCGCGGCCACGGCACCGAGGCGGTCGAGCGCCTGTCGCAAGCCCAGCGCCGCGCCGAACTCCTCATGATGGGCTTGCGGCTCGCCGAGGGGGTTTCGCGCTTCCGCTTTATCGGCATCGCCGGGCGATCCTTCGAGGACGAGCTGGGACGCGAAAAACTGAATCCTCTGATCGAAGGCGGGTTCCTGGAACTCGACCAATCCGCTTTGCGAGCCACGCCGGCCGGGCGCCAGCGCCTCAACGCCGTGCTGGGACTTCTATTGGCCTAGCGCCTGGAAATTGGCGGGCGCCGGGTCGATCACCACCGGCACGCCCCTTTGCACCTCGAGCACGGCCAGGCCGCGCTGGGTCATGCCGTCAGGATTCAGCCGGAACAGCCCGTCGAGCCCGCTGAAGCCCGAGGGATTGGTGAGCGTTTCGGGCGAATAGCCGCCATCGGGCGCCGCCTTGGCGAGCGCCACCGCCAGCGCCGTGGCGTCGTAGCCGAACGTGGCGAGCCGCGGCGGTTGCTGCTTGTAGAGGGCGAGATAGCGCTGCTGGAAGGTGGCGCGCAGCTCGGGCGCGGGCGCCGCGTACCAGCCGCCGTTGAGCGCGGGCTCGACGCCCAAACCGGCCTCGTCCCAGAGGCCGGTGCCCAGGAATTTCACGGTGTCGGGATCGATGCCGTCATAGGGCAAGAGCGGCGCCAGCAGCTTGAGTCTGCCGTCGCCGTCGGGAATCATCAGCGCGTCGAACGCCGCGCCGGCGGCGAAGCGTTTGACCGCGGGATCGAGATTGGTCGCCGCCGGATCGTAATGGTCGATGCGCGCGAGAGTCGCGCCCGAAGCCTGGACCGTGTCCTTAAAGGCGTTGACCGCGATGTTGCCATAGGCCGAATCCGGCGCCAACATGGCGAAGCGACCGTAGCCCTTGGCCTTGGCGTAGAGCACCACGCGCGAAATCTCCTGGCTCGGCTGGAAGCCCAGGAGGAAAACGCCGTTGCCGGCGTATTGCGCGGCATTGGAAAAGGCCAGCACCGGCACATGCGCTTGCGCCGCCACCGGCTTCACCGCCGCGACCTCGGCGGCCAGCAGCGGACCGATGATGAGCTTGGCGCCCTGCGCGATCACGTCGCGCGCCGCCGCCGCCGCGCCGGGCGCGGCGCCCTGGGTGTCGCGCGGCAGCAACTCGACGCCGTTGTCGGACGCGTCGAACAACGCCATCTCCGAGGCGGCGAGCATGGCCTGGCCGAGCGCGGCGCTCGATCCCGACAGCGGCAGCAGCAGCCCGACCTTGGGCGGTCCGAGCGCCGCCGGTGCGGGGGCCTCCGCCGCCCCCGGCAGCGCAGGCGCTTCGCCCGGGGTTGGCCCCACGCCCGGCCCGGCCGGCGGTTGCGGCAGCGTCGTGCCGGGCGGGGTGGGCGCTTGCGGGCGCTTCGTCAGTCCCGGTATCGTGAATCCCGGGATCGTCAAGCCCGAGCAGGAAACCAGCGCGAAGGCGGAAAGGATCAGCCATGCCGCGAGAAAAAGGCGCGGGCGCGGGCAAGCGAGCGAGAAAAGGCGGCGGAACAGGCGCGGTCTCCCTGGCGGCGCGGGATATCGGCCAAGAGCCTATAGAGGCCGTTCAACCAAGTAAACTCGCTCCCGGGCTCTATGTCGTTGCGACGCCCATCGGCAATCTCGGCGACGTCAGCTTGCGCGCGCTCAAAACCCTCGCCTCATCCGACGCCGTGCTGTGCGAGGACACGCGCGTCACATCCAAGCTGCTCGCGCGTTTCGGGATATCCGCGCGCACCATCCCCTATCACGACCACAATGCCGAGCGCGCGCGGCCGGGAATCCTCCGCCGCCTCAAGGCGGGCGAAGCCTTGGCCTTGGTTTCGGATGCGGGCACGCCGCTCATATCCGATCCGGGCTACAAGCTGGTGCGCGAAGCCATCAAAGAGGGCGTGGCCGTGACCGCGATCCCCGGGGCCTCGGCGGCGCTCGCGGCCTTGGTGCTGTCGGGCCTGCCGCCCGACGCCTTCGCCTTCGGGGGCTTCCTTCCGCCCAAGCCGGCCGCGCGCAAGCGCGTCTTGCAGGAATGGAAATCCGTGCGCGCGACGCTGCTGTTCTACGAAAGCGCGCCGCGCCTGGCCGATTCCCTCGCCGACATGGCCGAAATGTTGGGCGACCGGCCTGCGGCGGTGGCGCGCGAGCTGACCAAGCTCTATGAGGAGGTGAAGCGCGGCAATCTGGCCGAACTCGCGGCCTTTTACCGCGCGGCGGGATCGCCCAAGGGCGAGGTGGTGGTGGCGGTCGGGCCGCCGGAGGAAGAATCCTTCCAATCCCAAGGGCCGGAACTCGACCGCGATCTGGCGGCGGCGCTTGCCCGCACCAGCCTGCGCCAGGCGGTGGCGGAGGTCGCGGCGGCGACCGGGCTGCCGCGCCGCCAAGTCTATGCCCGGGCGCTCCAGCTCAAGGGCGAAGGACAGTGAGAAGCCGGCGCGAGCGCGGGGCCGAATCCTTCCGCCGCGGCCTGTGGGCGGAAACGCTTTGCCTTTGGGTGCTGCGCTTGAAGGGCTATCGCATTCTCGCCCGGCGCTATCGCAGTCCCGCCGGCGAGATCGATCTGATCGTAAAGCGGGGCGCCGTCGTCGCCGCGGTCGAGGTCAAGGCGCGCGCCGACCGCGACCGCGCGGGCGAATCGGTGCTATGGCGCCAGCGCGCGCGCATCGTCCGCGCGCTCGAGCATTTCCTCGCGGTTCATCCCCGGCTCCGGGACTCGAACCTGCGCTTCGACGTCATGCTGGTGGCGCCCGGCAGCTGGCCGCGCCATATCCGGGACGCCTGGCGGCCGGAAGCCTAAGAGCCTTGCTTTCGGAGTCCTGCCCCGATATTGACGCATTGCCGTTGTTCGCTAGAGCAATATCGGCTTGAATGGAATCACCCGATTCCATTCAAGCCGATGGAATTGCTCGCCAAAAAATTGGCAGAGCGGGCCGTTATCCGCTTTTGAGGAGCATGAATTGTCACGTTTTCGTTTCGCTTGGCACGACGGCAAAGGCCTGATTTCAGCCTTTGCCTGTGCTACGTGCCTGCTGCCGCTGCTGTCCGGCTGTCTGCCCGTCGCCGCGGCCGGCGCCGGCGCCGGCGTCGGCTATGTCGCGACCGAGGACCGCTCGATGAAGGAGAATGTCGACGACGCCGTGCTGTGCGCCACCATCAACCGGGCCTGGGTCGATTTCAACAGCGCGCTCAACGACGATCTCGATTGCCACGCCTATCAGGCGCGCGTGCTGGTCACCGGCCGGGTGCCGAGCAAGTCCTGGCGCGCGGAGGCGATCGGCCGCGCCAACCAGGTCCAGGGCGTCCAGGAGGTCTATGACGAGATCACCGTCGGCCCGGGCGGCAGCTTCGGAAACAACATGCACGACATCTATATCACCCAGCATCTGAAGGCCGAGCTCTTGACCGCCCGCGACGTTCATTCCAACAACTTCGTCGTTACCACGGCGAACGGCGTGGTCTTCATCATCGGCACGGCGCGCGATCAGGCCGAAATCGACCGCGTCATCGATTACGGGCGCAACATGGACGGGGTGAAGCGCGTCGTCTCCTATATCCGCATCCGCGCCTACGCGACGATCGAGACCGGGCCGGACAACGCCGGCGCCGCGCCCGCCCCGGGCGACACCGCGCCCAATGCGCCGACGCCGCGCGGCGACATCGTGGTGACGCCGCTGCAAGCGCCGCCGGCCGGAGCCGCGCCCGCCGCGCCTGCGCCGCGCGGCAATGCCGGCCCCGCCGCGCCCGCGCCGCGCGGCAATAGCGGGGTGACGCCGCTGCAATGAGCCTCACCATCGCCATCCAGATGGACCCGGTCGAGCGGATCAACCCCGAAGCCGATTCGACTTTTGTCCTGGCGCTCGAAGCCCAGGCGCGCGGCTTCGCGATCCATCACTATCTGCCGCGCGATCTCACCCTGGCCCAGGGCAAGCTTTCCGCGAATGCGCGCAAGCTGAAGGCGAGCCGCGCGGGCGGCGGGGCCCTGACGCTCGGCCCGGCCCGAACCCTCGACCTGGCCGCGATGGACGTGATCCTGATGCGCCAGGATCCGCCCTTCGACATGGCCTATATCACCGCGACGCATCTTCTGGAGCATGTGAGCGGCAAGGTGCTGGTGGTCAACGACCCGGTCAGCGTCCGCAACGCGCCCGAAAAACTCTTCGCCACCCATTTCATGGGATTGATGCCCGAGACGCTGATTTCGAGCGACGCCGGTGCGATCCGCGCTTTCCGCAAAAAGCACGGCGACATCATCCTGAAGCCGCTGTTCGGCAATGGCGGCGCCGGCGTGTTCCATCTCCGGCCCGAGGACGAGAACCTCAACGCGCTGTTGGAAATGTTCACCCAGCTTTACCGCGAGCCGGTCATCGCCCAGCGTTACCTGCCCGAGGTGCGCCGGGGCGACAAGCGCATCATCCTGGTCGAGGGCGAACCCTTGGGCGCGGTGCTGCGCGTGCCGGCCAAGGGCGAGGCGCGCGCCAATCTCCATGTCGGAGGCCTAGCGCAGAAATCGAATCTTTCCAGGCGCGACCGCGAAATCTGCGCCGCCATCGGCCCCCGGCTGCGCGAGCTGGGCCTCGTCTTCGTCGGCATCGACGTGATCGGCGACTGCCTGACCGAAATCAACGTCACCTCGCCGACCGGCATCCAGGAAATCAACCGGTTCGACGGCGTCAAGCTCGAAGCCAAAGTCTGGGACGCGATCGAGGCGCGACTGAAGAAGCGCTAGGCGGAACGCGCGCGCCTATTTCGGCAGGCTTTCCAGCATCCACGCCGCCTTGTCGTGATATTCGATCCGGAGTTGCGTCATGTCGGCGTCGGCGCCATCATGGCGCAGGGAACCTAACGCGTCCGCGCTTTATCCTAGAGCTTGGTCTCCTGGCTGCGCGCGCGCAGCGCCGCCGCGTCGCCGTCGAGGCAAGGCCCGGCGGAAGCGTTCTGTTGCAAGCTGCGCGGCCGGCTTTGGGCGAAGACCAGCTGCTCGCCGCCATCGCCGCTGTAGAAGTAAAGATCGAGCACGCAATCGGCGCTGCGGTATTGCCACACCTGGGCGGGCGGATCGTTGCGGCGGAAATCGGGCTGGCCGTAAAGCGCCGCCACCTGGGCGGGCGCGAGCCCGGCCAGATTGCCCAGCCGCACCGCTCCGGGCGCCGCGCCGCCGGCAAACTCATCGCCGGCGCAGGCGGCCAGGGTCAAAACCAGGGCCAGCAAGGCTCCCAGGCGCCACGCCGCGCCGGCCGGACTCATATCCGCTCTCTCAACCATGCGCCGCGTCCGTTCCGATAGGCGAACGACCGGGCGGAGCTC
>Ga0187810_10000087_pt1 | contig 42886 bp, 42 predicted proteins | sample NC_wetland_sal_i_9_FD_132963 | JGI IMG/M metagenome (GOLD analysis project Ga0187810, IMG submission 132963) | Wetland sediment microbial communities from Neuse River Estuary, North Carolina, USA - ASW_5 | ecosystem: Environmental > Aquatic > Freshwater > Wetlands > Sediment | place: USA: North...
ATGGACGGCGGCGCCGTCCACGAAGCCCGCGACATGGTGGGCGAGCGCTACGGGGCGCGCTATGTGCCCGAGAAGCCGCGCTTCTATTCCTCCAAGGTGAAGAACGCCCAGGAAGCTCATGAGGCCATCCGTCCCACCAGCTTCCACCGCACGCCGGAAACGGTGATCAAGCGGCTCGATGGCGACCAGGCGCGGCTCTACGAGCTGATCTGGAAGCGCGCCGTTGCCAGCCAGATGGAAAGCGCGGAGATGGAACGCACCACCGTCGATGTGGTGTCCGAGGACAAGGCCGTGGTCCTGCGCGCCACCGGCAGCGTGGTCCTGTTCGACGGCTTCCTCACCCTCTACCAGGAAGGTCACGACGACGAGGCCGACGAGGACGGCGCGCGGCTGCCGCGGGTGGCGGCCGGCAATCCCGCCACCATCGAGAAGGTGCACCCCGAGCAGCATTTCACCGAACCGCCGCCGCGCTATTCCGAAGCCTCCCTGGTGCACAAGCTGGAGGAGCTGGGGATCGGGCGGCCTTCCACTTATGCCTCGATCCTGTCGGTGCTGCGCGAGCGCGCCTATGTGCGCCTGGAGCGCAACCGCTTCGTGCCCGAGGACAAGGGGCGCATCGTCACCGCCTTCCTCGCCAACTTCTTCACCCGCTACGTGGAATACGATTTCACCGCCGACCTGGAAGAAAAGCTCGACGAGGTTTCCGCCGGCGAGATGAACTGGAAGACGCTGCTGGAGGAATTCTGGCGCGACTTCTCGGCCGCCATCGCCGGAACCAAGGAGCTGAAGATCTCCCAGGTGATCGACGCGCTGGACGAGGTGCTGGGACCGCACATCTTCACGCCCGAGCCCGGCGGCGCCGATCCGCGCCTCTGCCCCACCTGCGGCACCGGAAGGCTGAACCTGAAGCTGGGGCGTTTCGGCGCCTTCGTCGGCTGCTCGAACTATCCCGACTGCCGCTACACCCGGCAGCTGGGCCAGAAGAACGGCGAAGGCAGTGCCGAACCCAAAGTGCTGGGCAAGTTCCCGGAAAGCGGCGAGGACGTCTCGCTGCGCTCCGGCCGCTTCGGGCCTTACGTCCAGCTCGGCGAGGGCGACAAGCCCAAGCGCGCCAGCATTCCCAAAGGCACCGACGCCGCCGCCGTCGATCTCGAACTGGCGGTGAAGCTGCTGTCGCTGCCGCGCGAAATCGGCAAGCATCCCGAAAGCGGCGAAGCCATCACCGCCAATTTCGGCCGCTATGGGCCTTATGTGGCGCATGACGGGCAATACGCCTCGCTGGAGTCGCCCGAAGAGGTGTTCACCGTCGGCCTCAACCGCGCCGTGACCATCCTGGCCGAGAAGAAGGCCAAGAGCCGCGCTCCGCGCGGACCCGAGCCGCTCAAGGAACTGGGCAAGAACGCCGCAGGTGCCGCGATCAAGCTGATGCGCGGCAAGTACGGGCCCTATGTGACGGACGGGACCACCAATGCGACTCTGCCGCGGGATGCCGATCCCCAGACGGTAACCCTGGAACAGGCCTTGACGCTGATCGCCGAACGCGCCGCCAAGGGGCCCTCGCCCAGGCAGAAGAAGAAGGCGGAAAAAGCCGCCAAGGCGGCGGCCAGGAAGGCCAAGCCGAAAGCGGAAAAGAAGGCCCCGGCCAAGAAGAAAAGGGCGGCGGCGGCAAAGAAACCCGTCAAAGCGGCGGCGGAATAGATGCCTCGCGGAACCGGAAAAAACGCGCCGCCCATCACCCGGCAGCGCGTGCTCGATGCTTTGGCGGCGGAGCCCGGCGCCACCAAGCGCGACCTGGTGCGCGCGCTGGGGATCAAAGGCTCCGACCGCATCGCCTTGAAGCGCATCCTCAAGGAGCTGGAAGACGACGGCCTGCTGCAAGGCAGCCGCAAGCGCGGCTACATCAAGCCGGGCACCATCCCCGAAGTCGCGGTGCTGGAGATCACCGGCCAGGACCCGGACGGCGAGTTGCTGGCGCGGCCGCAGCGCTGGGATTCCAACGAGGACCCGCCTCAGATCGTGGTGATGTCGGAAGAAGCGCTGGGGACGGGCGAACGCATCCTGGCGCGGCTGTCCGAGACCCGCGACGGCTTTGAAGCCAAGGTCATCAAGCGGCTGGGCGCCAGCGCCCACAAGGTGCTGGGCGTGGTGCGCGTCAGCGGTCATGCGGCGCGTATCGCCCCCATCGACCGCAAGACCCGGACCGAATTCGCCGTCGATCTGCGCGACCTCGGCGGCGCCACCGACAACGAACTGGTGCTGGCCGAGCCCATCGCCGGACGCGCTTCCGGCTTTCCGCGGGCCCGTGTGGTGGAGCGCATCGGCAGCATGGATGCGCCCAAGGCGGTCAGCCTGATCGCCATCCACGCCCACGGCATTCCGACGGATTTTCCCAAAGAGGCGCTGGAGGAAGCCGAACGCGCCGCGCCAGCGGAACCACGCGGCCGCACGGATTTGCGCAACATCCCCCTCGTCACCATCGATCCCGAGGATGCCCGCGATTACGACGATGCGGTGTGGGCGGCGCCCGACACCGATGCCGCCAACAAGGGCGGCTTCGTGACCCTGGTGGCAATTGCCGACGTGGCCCATTACGTCACGCCCGGCTCGGCGCTCGACAAGGAAGCCTACAAACGCGGCAATTCCGTCTATTTCCCCGACCGCGTGGTGCCGATGCTGCCGGAGGCGCTGTCGGCCGATCTCTGTTCCCTGAAGCAAGGCGTGGAGCGGCCCTGCCTCGCCGTGCGCATGGTGTTCGATGCCGACGGACGCAAGCGCCGCCACGAATTCCTGCGCGGCACCATGCGCTCTGCGGCGCGGCTGACCTACGCCCAGGCCCAGCACGCCTTCGACGGCAAAGCGGATGCTTCGATTGCGGCGGAAGCACGCAAGACGCTGGCGGGGCTATGGGCGGCGTATCAGGTGCTGGTCAAGGCGCGTACGGCGCGCGATCCGCTCGACCTCGACCTGCCCGAGCGGCGGGTCGAGATCGGAGCCGACGGCAAGGTTCGCTCCATCGCTTTCAAGGACCGCCTCGAATCCATGCGGTTGATCGAGGAGTTCATGGTGCTGGCCAATGTCGCGGCGGCCGAGACGCTGGAGAAAGCCCGCACGCCCCTGATCTATCGCGTGCACGAGGAGCCCTCCAAGGAGAAGCTGTACGCCTTCTCCGATTACCTGAAAACCATCGGCATGGCTTTCGCCAAGGGCCAGGTGATGAAACCCGCCGTCTTCAACCGCATCCTGGCGGGCGCCAAAGACGGTCCGCATCAAGCGGTCATGAACGACGTGGTGCTGCGCACCCAGGCCCAGGCGATCTACGATCCCAACAATCTCGGCCATTTCGGGCTGAACCTCGCCAAATACGCCCATTACACCTCGCCCATTCGCCGCTATGCCGACCTTGTGGTGCACCGCGCCCTGATCCGGGCGCTGAAGCTGGGCGATAGCGGCCTCACCGACAAGGAAATCGCGCGGCTCGTCGAAACCGCCGAGCACATCTCCATGACCGAACGGCGTGCCATGGCGGCGGAACGCGACTCCACCGACCGCTACGTCGCCGCCTTCATGCAGGATCGCGTCGGCGCCGAGTTCGACGCCCGCGTCACCGGCGTGACGCGTTTCGGCCTGTTCGTGCGCTTGGCCGAAACCGGTGCCGAAGGCCTGCTGCCCGCGCGGGTGCTGGGTATGGAGTATTTCCGCCACGACGAGCGCCGCCATGCCCTGGTGGGCGACCGGAGCGGCACCGTCTACGGGCTGGGCGACATCCTGCGGGTGCGGCTGGCCGAAGCCGCCCCCCTCACCGGCGGCTTGCGTTTCGACCTGGCGGAAGCGGCGGCACCGCCGCCGCAACGGCGCGTTGCCGCCGCGCGCGGCAGAAGGCGGCGGTAAAGGGCGCGGAAACTGTCGCAATTGGTCTCGCTTTCGGCGGTTTAAGGCGACGGAAGGCGCGTGCCTGCATAGTATAAGGCAGGAAAGGGGGCAGCCATGAAACGCGCGCTATTCTTCGTCATCCTCTCGTTTTGCACCGCAGCGGCCTCGGCGGCCGATACGGACCTGGTTCTGACGGCGACCGGCCTGCCGTTCCTACCGGTCGGCACCAAATTCTCGATGCTGGAACAGGTTCTGCGGGAGAAACTTCCCGATATATACCAGGAAAGCCGGGATTGCGTGACCATGTCCACCCAGCATACGGACTCGATGGGCGTCAGTTTCATGCTGGAAGGCGGGCACCTCTCCCGCGTCAACCTGGACTACACGGCAAAAGGGCCCTCGCCGATCAAGACCGACAAGGGCGTCGGGCTGGGCTCGACGGAGGACGACGTCAAACAGGCCTACGGCGCTGCGCTCGTGGTCAAGCCCAACCGCTACGATCCCACCTGGCACTACCTGGTGGTGGACGACCCCGACCACCTCCATGCCATCGTCTTCGAGACCAACGGCAAGAAGGTCACCAGCATCCATGCCGGCGAATACCCCTCGGTCGGCTATACCGAAGGCTGCCGCTGACGCGTGACGGTCGCTGGCGACCGGTTTAAGCTGTCCCCACATCTCTCCGGCGGGGGCGGGAATGTGGACCACGGTGGCGGCGTATCGCGAGCCTTATGAAGCGCATCTGTTGCGCGGGCGCCTCGAAGCCGAAGGCATTCCCGCCATCGTCTCGCATGAATGCCATGCCGGGGTCGATTGGGTGATCTCGACCGGATTGGGCGGGGCCAAGGTGCAGGTTCCCGAAGATTTCCGGCAGGACGCCCGGCAGATCGAGAATCTGTGCCGCGAGGGCGAATTCCGCGCCATGCTGGAAGATACCATCGGCGATCTCGACGAGGTCAAATGCCCCAATTGCGGCTCGGGCGAATACCGCAAGCGGCGGCCCATCTTCCGGGCAGCCATTGCCATCGCGCTTTCATTGTCCTGCAACACCGTGTTCCCACCCTTGGGCTGGATTCACCGCTGCGAGGGCTGCGGCAGGGAATATTGGCCGCCGCGCCGCCCCTTCGATGCGCGCAAATGGTTCCTCGTCGCCCTCACGATCGTCGCTTTTCTGTTGTTTTTGTTTGTCGTAAGCCATTGGCTATACAAAGTTTTCGGCTGTCCATCGCAGTCGCTATCTTGCTGAGTGGAAAGGCGACAAAGCCGGCCTTCCGGCCGCCTTGACTTCCGGGGCTTCCCGGGTAGGTTACGCCCCCTTCGACAACATTGTTCTTCAGGAGATCCTCATGGCGAAGCCGACAACGGCAAAAATCCGGCTCAACAGCGAGGGCGGCACGGGCTTTTTCTACGTGACCAAGAAGAACACCCGCACCATGACCGAGAAATTCTCGGTCAAGAAATACGATCCGGTGCTGCGCAAGCACGTCGAATTCAAGGAAGGCAAGATCAAGTAATCTTGTTCCTCAGCAGATTTCCCGGCTGCGGCCGGGCATGAAGGGCGGCTTTTGCCGCCCTTTTGCGTTTCGGCTTTCCTGTCCGGATGTGCGAAACTGTTTGGGGAGCATGTCATGAGTCAGGACCGCTCGAAACTGCGCTGGAACGGCTGGGGCTGGGCCGCGCACAAGGACGGCATCGCCGGGCGCGAAGAGATCTGGCGCTGGCTGGCCGCGGAGCTGGGAATGCCGGCCCTGCTCGCCACCCCGCCGCGTCCCCTGGAAGAATTGACGCTGCCTGCCGGGCGGCTGTCGCCGCCGGACCGCAGCGAACTCGAGAGCATCGTGGGTGCGGACCAGCTGCGCGATGGCGCCTTCGAGCGCGCCTTCCACAGCTTCGGCCGCAGCTATCCCGATCTGTTGCGGCTGAGAGCCGGCGAGTTGGCCAGTGCGCCCGATGCGGTGGTCTATCCGCGCAGCACGGAGGAAGTGCTGGCCGTGCTGGCCCTGGCCCATAAGCGGCACATCGCCGTGCTGCCTTACGGCGGCGGCAGCGGTGCCGTGGGCCGGTCGAACGCCATGCGCGGCGATTACGAAGCGGCCATCGCCCTCGACCTCACCGCCATGGACCGGGTGGTCGCCATCGATCCCGTATCCGGCACCGCCACGGCGGAAGCGGGCATCTACGGCCCCGCCCTGGAAACCGCCTTGAAGGCGAAAGGCCTGACGCTGGGCCATCTGCCGCAATCCTTCGAGTTCTCGACCCTGGGCGGCTGGATCGCGCAGCGCGGCGCCGGCCAGGCCTCAAGCCGCACCGGCCGCGCCGGAGACTGGCTGCTCGCCGTGAAGCTGGCGACGCCGCTGGGGCTGCTCGAAACCGGCCATGTTCCCGCCTCGGCGGGCCCGCAGCTCAAGGACCTCGTCTGCGGTTCGGAAGGGGTCTTCGGTGTCGTCACCGAAGCGGTGGTGCGGGTGCGGCCCTTGCCGGCGGTGTGCGACTATCGCGGCTGGCTGTTCCGCGATTTCCATTCCGGGCTGGAAGCCATGCGGCTTGCCATGCAGGCCGACGGCGCCCCGGCCATGCTGCATCTGTTCGACGGCGAAGCGGCGCGCTTCCAGCGCGGCTTCGGAGCAGAGACGCTGCCCGCGTTGCTGCAAAGGCTGGGCGATCGTTATCGCAGACTGCGCGGCTTCGGCAGCGGCAGTTGTCTCATGATCGCCGGCTTCGAAGGCGACGTCGAAACCGCGGCGCGGGCGCGCAGGCGCTTCGCCGCCGTGGCCGGGCAGCAGGGCGCGTTCGCGCTCGGGCGCGGCCCCGGCGAGAGCTGGCGCAAAACGCGCCACCGCCTGCCCTATTGGCGCGATGCCCTGCTCGACCGCGGCGCCGGCATGGAGATCGTGGAAACGGCGGCAAGCTGGCCGAAGCTGGAAGCCATCCATGCCGCCTTGCGCCAAGCCGTGGAAAGCGCCGCGCCAGAAACGCTGCCGCGCGAAGAGGCGCGCGCCCTGGTGCTCTGCCACGCCGCCCATGCCGACAGGAACGGTGCCAGCTTGACCTTCACCCTCGTCTTTCCGCGCCGCCTCGAAGGCGACCTCGCCCAGTGGCAGACGCTGAAGCGCGCGGCGACGGAAGCGATCCTCGGTGCAGGGGGGATGCTCAGCCATCATCACGGCATCGGGCGGGACCATCTGGCCTGGATGGAGCGGGAAACCGGCGTGCTGGGCCTCGAGATTCTCCGGGCCGTAAAAAAAGCCCTAGATCCCAACGGGATAATGAACCCGGGACAATTGTTGCCTTAACTTTGCATTACCGGGGCGTGTCTATCATGGCGGGGCAACCGATCGGCCCGGCTCATGGCATTCGTACCCAAGGCCTCCTTCCCGTGGCGCCTCTACCGCCGCCTGGTGCATACCGAGGTGGCGTATTTCGCCGTGCCTGACGCCTTGCCGCACGCCGACATCCTGAAGCTGTGCGACCTGCCGCAGGCTTTCCCCGGCATACCCAACGAACACCGCCCCACCGTCGTAATCGATCTCACCGTTGCGGAAGAGGAATTGTGGAATCCGTTGCCGCCCACTTTGCGCAAGCTCATCCGCCAGGCCAAGCGCGAAGGCGTGGTCGTCGAGAGACTGACGGAGCTGACCGAGGCGGACTGGAACGCGTTCCTGGCCGCCTATGGGAAACTGTGGCGGCGCAAGCAGAAGGCCGGGGCGCTGGGCATCGGCCAGATCGGCGAGCTGATCGCCCGGCATCGTTTTGTCCTCACCCGGAGCCGCGATGCGGAGGGCAACATCCTCTCCTGGCACAGCTATGTGGCGACGCCCCGGCATGTCCGCCTGCAGACCACCATCAGCGACATGGACCCGTCGCGCGGCTCGCAGTGGAACAATTTCGTCGGCCGGGTGCACCGCCTGCACCACTGGCAGGACATGATGGATTTCAAGGCCGCCGGCATCGAAAGCTACGATTTCGGCGGCGTCTATCGCGGCACGCAAGACCGCGAGCAGATCAACATCGCCCGTTTCAAGCAGCTCTTCGGCGGCAGCTTCGCCGATACCTACGATGCCGTGCTGCCGCTGACGTTCAAGGGAAGGCTGGCCCTCAAGCTGGTGGCGCTGATCGGCGCCGAACTGCGTGCGGGCGGCCCCCAAGGCGCAAAACCCCAGGGAGCAACAGCATGACCGTCTGTCTGATGCTGCACGGCCTGGGGCCCGTCCCGCCGCATATTCCCGACGTGGAAAAGCCTTACTGGGTGACGCAAGACAGTTTCGCCGCGATCCTGGAACTGGCGGGGACGTTCCCCGTGCGCCTCACCTTCGACGACGGCAATGCCACCGACTTCACCCTCGCCCTGCCCATGCTCCGGCGCGCCGGACTGACGGCCTCGTTCTTCATTCCCACCGACCGCATCGGCAAGCCGCATTACCTCGGCGAGGACGAGATCGGGGAAATGCACGCGGCGGGAATGGAAATCGGTTCGCACGGCTGCGCCCATATGGACTGGATCGGGCTCTCCGACGCCGAGATCGCCCACGACGTGATGCACTCCATCGAACGGCTGAGCCGCTTGATCGGCGAACCCGTGCGCAGCGTGGCCGTGCCCTTCGGGCGCTGCGACCGCCGCGTGCTGCGCGTGCTGCGCTCGCTCGGCGTGGGGCGCGTCTATACCAGTTTCGCCGGCCCGGAAGCCGAAAACGCCTGGCTGGTGCGGCGCTTCTGCATCAAGGCCGAGATGAGCCTCGACATCGTGCGCGACATCGTCAGCCGCACGCCGGACGCAGCCGAAGCGGCGCTGAATTTCCTGCGCATCTGGCGTCACGCCGGCAATGCCATGCTGTGGGAGGCCTGATCAGGCCGTCTCGAACGCCGCCTTCAGCGCCTTGGCCGCTGCGGTGAGCGCTTCGTGCGCCTGCGGCAGCACGGCCTGGAAATTGGTGAAGCCGTGGATCAGGCCGTGATAATCGGCGACGTCCACCTTGACGCCCCCGCTGCGCAGCTTCTTGGCGTAAGCGAGGCCTTCGTCGTGCAAGGGATCGCAGCCCGCCAGCATCACATAAGCGGGCGGCAGGCCCGCGATTTCCTGGGTGAGCAGCGGCGAAACGCGCGCATCGCTCCAGAGTTCCCGCGGCGCATAGCGCTCGTAGCAGTATTCGAGCGCGTCCTTCTCCAAGAGATAACCGACGCCGAACTCCTGCATCGAGGGAAAGGGCGAACCGAACTGCGTCACCGGAAACATCAGGAGCTGGCAGGCGATGCGGGGTTCGCCCTCTTTGTGCGCCAGTTGCGCCACCACGGCGGCGAGATTGCCGCCCGCCGAATCGCCGCCCACCGCAATACGGTTGGGATCGACGCCCAATTCGGAGGCATTGGCCTCCACCCAGCGCGCGGCGGCCATGGCGTCGTCCACCGCCGCCGGGAAGACGTGTTCCGGCGCCAGGCGGTAATCGACGGCGATCACCCGGCACCCCGCCGCGCCGGCGATCAGCCGGCAGACCGGTTCGTAGCTGTCGAGATCGCCGACGCGAAAAGCGCCGCCATGGAAGAAGAGCAGTGCCGGCAGCGCTTCGCCGCCCGCCGCCACGGGCGTGTAGACGCGCAGAGGAAGATCGCCGCCCGGGCCCGGCATGGTGAGGTTCTTCACCTTGCCGATGGGCACGTCCTTGGGGCCGAACATCTTGATCTGGGCGCGGAAGCCGGCCCGCGCCTCTTCGGGCGTGATCTCCCAGGTCTTGGAACGAGGCATGGAAGCGAGCTGATCGAGGAAGCCCTGGGCAAGCGGATCTAGTGTCCCGATTCCGAAATTCGCATCGTCTCTCATATCAGCCTCCGGGCGAATTTCGGAATCGAAAGGACACTAGTAACTCATTGAATTCCAGTGTCGTTTAGGTTCCGAAGTTCGCGTTATAGCCGATATCGATGTTCTCGCGAACTTCGGAACCACGACACTAGCATCATGGCGCGCCTGATTGTTCTCTCGACCCGGAGAATGAACGTTACGCTGGATGCTTTGCAATCTTATACCCGCGGCTATGTGGCTTGGCCCAGGGCCGGGGGTAACGGCCGCGACTGCGGCCGCGCCGCCCATGCGGCGGGAGCCAAGGAGCGCGGATGCGCTCCGCCCGGCGATTGAGGGCAAAAAATTAGTGAATGCTGGGAATGTTGTCCGGGTCGAGGCGGTGCAGCATCACGTCGTCGACCAGAACCGAGAGCAGGAACCAGAAACGGGCCCGTTCCGGATCGCCTTCGGACTCCAGGGTGCGAAAGGCCCTTCTGGCGTAATCACGCGCCAGAACGCCGTGCTCGGCAGCCAGCTCGCCGGCCAAGCGGCAGAGATTCTGGGCGGAAATCGGCATAAGGGTCCTTTCAAAGCGGCATTGCCGATTGCAGCACGGACCGGTAAGGACCGCGTTAAGAACAAAGGGAAATAACTGGAAACTACAATCCGGAACCGGTATTATAGAAATAACCCGAATAATTTTCGGGTTTTGGTCTGTGAAAACCGGCCATGAGGTATGCAATGCCGAAATCCGTTCTCATCATCATCGGCGGCGGCATAGCCGCCTACAAGACGCTGGAACTGATCCGACGCCTGAAAGAGCGTGGGATTTCGAGCCGCGTCATCCTTACCCATGGCGGCGCGGAATTCGTCACCCCGCTTTCCATCTCGGCCTTGAGCGGCAGCAAGACCTACACCGACATCTTCGACCTCACCGACCAAGCCGAGATGGGGCACATCCAGCTCTCGCGCAGCGCCGATCTGGTGGTGGTGGCGCCCGCCACCGCCAACCTGATGGCCAAGGCGGCGAACGGCATCGCCAGCGACCTGGCCTCCACCGCATTGCTGGCCACCGACAAGCCGGTCCTGATGGCGCCCGCCATGAACGTGCGGATGTGGATGCATCCCGCCACGCAGCGCAACCTCGCCGCCTTGCAGAAGGACGGCATACATTTCGTCGGCCCCAACGAAGGGGCCATGGCCTGCAACGAATACGGTTTCGGGCGCATGGCCGAACCGGAGGAAATCCTCGCCGCCGTCGAAAAGCTGCTGGCTCGGCCCGGACCGCTGTCGGGCAAGAAGGCGCTGGTGACCGCCGGGCCGACGCATGAACCGCTCGATCCGGTGCGTTTCCTCGCCAACCGTTCTTCCGGCAAACAGGGCTACGCCATCGCGGCAGCCCTGGCCGCAGCCGGTGCGGAGACCGTGCTGGTCTCCGGGCCGGTGGAACTGCCGGCGCCCGCGGGCGTGAAACGCATCCGGGTCGAAACGGCGCTTCAGATGCTGGAAGCCTGCCGCGCCGCCCTGCCCGTGGATGTGGCGGTGTGCACGGCGGCCGTGGCCGATTGGCGCCCCGAAACCGCAGCGGGCCGCAAGATCAAAAAAAGCGCCGCTGGAGCGCCGGAGGTGAAGCTGGTTGCCAATCCCGACATCCTGGCGGCGCTGGCCGAAGGCAAAGAGCGCCCCAGGCTGCTGGTGGGCTTCGCGGCGGAAACCGACAACCTGCTGGGCAACGCCGCGGACAAGCTGCGCCGCAAAGGCTGCGACTGGATCGTGGCCAACGACGTCGGCGGCGACGTCATGGGCGGCGAGCGCAACACGGTGCATCTCGTTACCGCTGCGGGCAGCGAAAGCTGGCCCGAACTGCCCAAGACCGAAGTGGCCGCCAGGCTGGCGGCGCGTATCGCGCTCGCATTGGAGAGCAAGGTATGAAGCTCGCCATCCGGCGCCTTGCCCCCGACCTGCCCCTGCCCGCCTATGCCACCGAAGGGGCTGCCGGGCTCGACCTTTTGGCCGCCGTCGATGCGGATTTGGAACTGGCCCCGGGCAAACGCGCGCTGGTGCCTTGCGGCATCGCCATCGCCCTGCCGCCGGGCTTCGAGGCGCAGGTGCGCCCGCGCTCGGGCCTGGCGGTGAAATTCGGGCTTACGGTGCTCAATGCGCCGGGCACCATCGACAGCGATTACCGCGGCGAGATCAAGGTGCCGCTGATCAATCTGGGCGAGGCGCCGTTCCGCGTCACGCGCGGCATGAAGATCGCCCAGCTGGTGGTGGCACGCTGCGAAAGCGCCGAGCTGGCGGAGGTGCCGGAACTGCCCGCCAGCGGCCGCGGCGCGGGTGGCTTTGGCTCGACGGGAATGAAAGTTACGGGATAGACGCATGCTTAGACTCTCCAGAAAAACCCTGTTGGCGCTCGAAGCGGTGATCGACATCGCCTTCAACGCGCGGCCCGAGCCCGTCCAGGCCAAGGAGATCACCGCGCGCCAGGGCGTGCCGCAGCGCTATCTCGAACAGGTGATGCAGCAGCTGGTGCGCGCCGGCATCCTGAAAGGCGTGCGCGGGCCGCGCGGCGGCTACCGCCTGGCCAAGGAGCGCCCCGCATCTCGGTGGGCGACATCGTGCGCGCGGCCGAGGCGGTCGAGGAGGAAGACGGCGAGGAAGCGCCGCGCTCGGAACTGGGCGCGCGCATCGTCACCCCCTTCATCCAGTCGCTGCAGGCCGAAGTGATGGCGCGGCTCGAAGCCATCACGGTGGAGGAGCTGTGCCAGCAGGCCCGCGCCGCGGGCCTCAACGGCAACGAGGCTTCCACTGCCGATTTCACGATTTAGGCTGTAAAAATAAGGAACCGACCATGACGGATCATAAGCCCGGCCGCGGCCGCGTCTACAATTCCATCACCGAGACCATCGGCGACACGCCGCTGGTGCGCCTGACACGCCTGTCCGAACAAGCCGGTTGCAAGGCCGACATCCTGCTCAAGCTCGAATTCTTCAATCCGCTGGCTTCGGTCAAGGACCGCATCGGCGTGGCCATGATCGAGGCGCTGGAACGCCAGGGCCGCATCGTGCCGGGCAAGACCGTGCTGGTGGAACCCACCAGCGGCAACACCGGCATCGCGCTGGCCTTCGTCGCCGCCGCCAAAGGCTACAAGCTGATGCTGGTGATGCCGGAATCGATGTCGATCGAACGGCGCAAGATGCTGATGATCCTGGGCGCGGACGTGGTGCTGACCGAAGCGGCCAAGGGCATGAAGGGCTCCATCGCCAAGGCGCAGGAGATCGTGGCTTCCAACCCCGACGCCGTCATGCCGCAGCAGTTCGAGAATCCCGCCAATCCCGACATCCACCGGCGTACCACCGCCGAGGAAATCTGGAACGACACGGAGGGCAAGGTGGACGCGGTGATTTCGGGCGTCGGCACCGGGGGCACCATCACCGGCATCGGCCAGGTGCTGAAGGCCAAGAAGCCAAGCGTGAAGATGGTCGCGGTGGAGCCCGAGGATTCGCCCGTGCTCTCCGGCGGTCAGCCCGGCCCGCACAAGATCCAGGGCATCGGCGCAGGCTTCGTGCCGGCTATTCTCGACCGCGCGGTGATCGACGAGATCGTCACCATTTCGAACGAGACGGCCTTCGACACCGCCCGCAAGGCGGCGCGGCTGGAAGGCATTCCGGTGGGCATCTCCTCGGGCGCAGCGATAGCGGCCGCGTTGGAGGTCGGCTCGCGGCCGGAGATGGCGGGCAAGACCATCGTCGTCATCATCCCCAGCTTCGCGGAACGCTACCTTTCCACCGCGCTGTTCGAGGGGCTGTAGACGGCCATCAGCACATCCGGCCGGTCGGTGCAGATGGCATCGATGCCGAGGGTGGCAAGCCACTTCATCTCGGCCGGGTCGTTGACCGTCCAGGCGCCGACCTGAAGGCCAAGGGCGCGCGCTTCGGCGAGGCTGTCTTCGTCGATGTCCACCCACATGGGGAACCAGCCGTCGGCACCGGCGGCCTTGGCGGCGGCAATCAAGGACCCGCCGTGGCGGACGGCATCGTGCCCGGCGGCCCAGGGCGAAGTGCCGTCCCTAGCCCATTGCCGCAAGAGGTCGAGCACCGGCGCAGGCGGCGGGTCGTGTTCCGGCGGCGGGTTGCCTTCGGCGAACCAGCTTCGGGGCATGGCGGTAAACCAGCATTGCGCCGCGGGCGCCAAGCGTTTGACATGTACCAGCGCGCGCCAGTCGAAACCGACGAAAACCGTGCGTTCGAGGTATTCATGCTCCTCCAGCACGGCCAAGGCGCGTTCGGCCAGTTCTTCCGGCGCCGCGCCTTCGCGCGGGTTGAGCTGCGCGGTCTTCAGTTCGACGAACAGGCGGAAGGGTTCGCGTGCCGTCTTGGCGACCGCGATCGCCTCGGCCAGCAGCGGAATGCACTCGCCGTCCTGCCAGTGCACTTCGGAATGCCGCGCCGCGTAAGCGCCGGCGGGATCGGCACGGCCGACATCGAGGCTGCGCAATTGCTCGAAGGACAGTTCCTTGAGATAAGGCCCGGGCGGCGAAAGCCAGCGCCCGGCGGCGTCCCGGCACAAATACGGCGTCAGCCGCGTATCGTGGAACACCACCACTTCGCCGTCTTGCGTCAGCTGCACGGCGAGTTCGGCACCGTCGCAGCCGCGGCGCACGGCATCGGCAAAGGCGGAGAGGGTGTTCTCCGCCCGCAGGAGAGCGCCGCCGCGATGGGCGATGTTCCAGGGCCGCATGTGTCGATTTATATCGCGCGCGGCGCCGACGGCAAAACACTATCGGCCGGGCGATTCGCAAGAGACGGGTTTCACGCGCCCGGCGGAATCAGCCGAAATAGAACATGCCGCTGAGAACCCATCTCGTCTTGCGGTCCGGCGCGACGATGGGCAGCAGCACCACTTCCACCTGCATTTTGGTCACGCCCCCGTCCATCAGGTTGGAATCGACGATCAGGGGCCGGTCGCTGTCGATGGTGGCGAGGCCGCTTTTCAGGTGATCCTGGAATTCGCCGGGCGGAAACAGTTGCGACAGCATACGGTCTTTGACGTCGCAGCCGTGGCGCTTGAGCAGGGAGGCGCCGGCCAGGCGCACGCGGAAATCCGTGCGCTCGGGCGTGGGTTCCAGCACCGAAATGTGGCTGAGCAGGTCGGCGATGGCACGGGAGGGCACGTCCCGTCCCATGACGATGCCGTCCGCCGGGCGGGCGTCCCAGAACGCCAGCAGCTTCAGCGCATCCTTGTGCCGGGCCTTGTCGACGGTGAAATAGCGGGCGTGAACGCCGCGAACCGTATAATCCCTCAATGCGCCACCGGACATGGCAGATCCTCCCGAGACCTGCGCGGTTCGTGCCGCGTCAACTTTTGTGCGTATTTTAAGGCCCGTTTGATTAAATGGGGATTAAGCCCGTCTCGCAATCGACGAAATTGCTTTCGCCTGCGCGGCGAGCATTCGCACACCGTCGCGCAGCGCGTGCAGGCCCGCCTCAAGCGAAAAAGCAGCAGACGATCATGGCCCATCTGGCGGCGCGGCCGGGCGCGAAGACGGGCAGGATGACATGCTCGGTGTGGCTTATCTCCAGCGAACCGCCCGCGATCACGCAATCGGCGAAACGCGGCGCCTCCTCTGCGATGGCCGTCATCACCAGGGCGATCCGCTCCGCCGCATCGTGCCTGCGGAAGAGATCCGAAAAGGTCCTGCCGGCGATCTCGCCTTTGAAGCGTTCCCGCACGGCGTCGCCGGCCACGCGTACCCTGAGATCGCGGCCGGCTTCGAGCGGTTCGAGCACCATGATGCGGTTAAGCTGGGAGGCGATGGCGCGCGAAGGCACGTCGCGCCCGATCACGATGCCGTCGGCGGGCCGCGCCTTCCAGAAGGCCATGGCCTGCGCCGCCGCAGGATGCTTCGGTGTGCCGATCTGCCGGTAGGTGGAGTGGACCAGCGTGCCGCCCGCATCCGTCCTCACTGCGTCCATCGCCGGCTCCGACTTGCGACCATCCGGCGCAGAGATGTAGTTTAGACGATACTAAAGCGCAGTTATACGAACTGTTTGTAATTGTGACAAATACTGCGCAATATCGCCTTCAGTCGAAATAGAAACCGCCGGTCAGGACCCAGAGGCCGTTGCGGGCGGGCGCCACGACCGGCAGGAGAACCACCTCCAGATGCAGCTTCTCGATATTCCCATAACTCATCCGAGCATCGAGGATGAGGGGGAGGCCCGTTTCGAGCACACGGCGCGCGTTGCCGAGATGGTCTGCAAAATTGGACGCAAACAATTCCGACATCAGAAGGCCGCGCAGATCGCCCGGAAAACGCCGGTGCATGGCCTCGCCTGCCAGCCGGATTTTCATGTTGCGGCCTTCGTCCACCGGCTCCCATACGGCGATATGGCTGAGCAGGGGGGCAATGGCACGCGAGGGCACGTCGCGGCCCATGACGATCCCGTCCTCGGAGCGGGCTTCCCAGAACGCCAGCAATTTCTTCGAATCCGGATGCGCCGCCGCCTGTACGATGGCGTACAGTTCGGTGGTTTCGGCGTAGACGCCGCCGCTGGATGTGATGGCGCTCCACGACAAGGCCAGGCTCCTCCCCTCGTTATACGCGCAACGCGCCTCGACCTTGAAGGGTCATGGTAAGGGACCGCACTTAGATAGGTGTTAAAGCCGTGCATCGTTTTTTACGGGAATGCGTTTTTCCCGAAGCAATACGCCTGTTGCACGCTTGCATCAAAAACAGGTGAAATAGGCCACATCGCGTTGACTTGTCCGCAGGCGCGGCGTACCTCCCGCCGCAGCAAGACAAGGGCTTCGCCCTTGTGCCAAGAGGACGGACACGCCAATGAGAATTAACTTTTACGCTGTGGTTGCGGCTGTGCCGTCCGCCCTGCGCGGTGGCGCCGTAACGGCTCGCGAGGCTCGAGGCTAGATCCGTCCGACCGGCTGCCTGCGCCCTCCCGAGCCCCGCTCCGGAGGGTTTTTTATTGCTCCGGCGGGTTTTCCCGACATGCCGTTGAGACACGTTAAGACCATGACCGAATTTGCAGAATTGGATTTGTCCCCGAGGCGCCCCGTGGCCGCCGCCTCGCCCTGGCTTGAAGAAGGGCGCGCGCTGCTGAAGCTGGCGCTGCCGCTGGTCGTCACCCAGCTCGCCCAGATGGCGATCCTGACCACCGACGTCATCATGCTGGGGCGCCTCAGCAAGGAAGCCCTGGCAGGCGCCGCCCTGGGCAATACCGTGTTTTATTTCTGCTGGCTGTTCGGACTGGGCCCGACGGCGGCGATCTCGCCTCTGATCGCCCATATCCTCGGCGCCAGGCGCGGCGACCGCGCCGGCGTGCGCGCCGTGGTGCGCATGGGATTCTGGACGGTGGCGCTCATGGCCGTGCCGCTGATGCTGCCGCTGTGGTTCGCCAAGGACGTGCTGTTGCATCTGGGCCAGACGCAGGCGCTGGCCGAAGCGGCCAGCCATTTCGTGCGGCCGCTGAGCCTCGGCCTGCCCTTCTCGCTGGGCTTCCAGGTGCTGCGCAACTACGCCACGGCGCTGGAACGGCCCAAAGCCTCGCTCTGGGTGGTGCTGGCGACCATCCTGTTCAACGCGGCCGCCGATTACGCGCTGATCTTCGGGCATTTCGGACTGCCGCGGCTGGGGCTGCTCGGCTCGGGCATCGCCAGCGCCAGTTCCTATACGTTTTCGTTCCTGGCCATGTGCGCGGTGACGTATTTCCATCGCGACCTGCATGTCTATCGCGTCACGCGCCGCCTCTTGCGGCCGGACTGGGGCAAGTTCCGCGAGTTGTTCCGGCTGGGCATGCCGATCGGGCTGACCATGATCTTCGAAGCGGCGCTGTTCAACGCCTCCACCCTGTTGATGGGGAGCTTCGGCACCGCTTCGGTGGCGGCGCATATGGTGGCGCTCAACGTGCCCTCCATCACCTTCATGGTGCCGCTCGGCATCGCCATGGCGGCGACCGTGCGCGTCGGCTTGGCGGCGGGCGCCGCAGACCAGCCCGGCGTGCGGCGCGCGGGCTTCACGGCGCTGGCCATGTCCACCGCCTTCATGAGTGTTGCGGGCGTCGTGCTGGCGCTGTTCCCGCACCGCATCGCGGCGCTCTATTTCTCCAGCGCGGATGCCTCCAATGCGCAGGTGCTGGGCCTGGCCGCCTTGTTTCTGCAGGTCGCCGCGGCGTTCCAGATCCTGGACGGATTGCAGGTCACGGCGGCATTAAGCCTGCGCGGCCTGAAGGACGCCCGCATGCCGATGTGGATCGCGGGCGCCAGCTATTGGCTGGTGGGATTTCCGCTCTGCCTGGGTTTGGGCGTGGGCCTCGGCATGAAGGGGCTGGGCGTCTGGATCGGCCTTGCTTTTGCCCTAATGACGGCCGCAATCTTGCTCTGTTGGCGGTTTATCATCCTGTCGCGCGACAGGAATTAAGCGGAGGGTGGCGATGCGTCTGGCAACGGGTCTGGCGGCGCTGGCGGCGCTTTCCTGCGCGGCCCTGGCGATGCCCCCTTACATCAACGAGACCATGCTGCCGGCGGGCGGCGCAGCAAGCACAGCCGCTCCGGCCGCCCCGGCCGTGCCGCTGGTGGCGCGCGGCAATTATATCGGCGTGCCCTGCGCCGATGTCGAGCACGCGGCCGCCGATGCGGTGAGCGTGGTGATGTCGTTCGCCGCCGGCGAAGCGCAGACGGGGTTCGCCGGGGTGCTGGCCACCGAGCAAACCGTCACCCAGGGCATGGTGCATGTGCGCGTGCCGCGGATTTCCGAGCTGGCGCAGCATACGGTGCAGGTCAAGGTCTATGTCGCCGGAAAGCACGGCCTGCGCAGCTGCGACGCCGGCAAGGTGCGGATCGTCTAAAGCAATCGCCACAAGACGGCGGCAAGGATCGCTGCCGCCGCCAGCCACAGTGCCATGCGCGTGAAACGGCCCTGGTAATGCTGCTCCTCGGCAATGGCGCGCGCCGTGTCGGGATGCAGGCGAAGGCCGCCTTGCGTCAGCATGGCCGAGAGGGCGGCGCTGCCTTGCAGGATCTCCGGCAGGCGCTGCACGGCGCGGCCGAGGGCGCCGACGTTCTCAGCCGCATTCTTGAGGAGATGCTCGGGCGAGAAGCGCTCCAGCATGAAGCGCTCCACCACCGGACGCGCCGCCTCCCAGATGTCGAAATCGGGATCGAGCGAACGCGCCACGCCCTCCACCACCACCATGGTCTTCTGCAACAGCAGTAGCTGCGGCTGGGCCCGCATGTCGAAGCGGCGGGTGGTGTCGAACAATTGCTGCAACAGCCGCGCCATCGACATCTCGTGCGCCGGGCGCCCGAAGATGGGCTCGCCGATGGCGCGCAAGGCCTGGGCGAAGGTGTCGATGGGATGCTGCGGCGGCACATAGCCGGCATCGTAATGCGCCTCGGCCACCCGTATGTAATCGCGCGCCAGGAAGCCTGCCAGCGTTTCGGCCATGAAGCGGCGGGTGGGCGCATCGAGCCGCCCCATGATGCCGAAATCGACCGCCACCAGCCGCCCGGCCGCATCGACGAAAAGGTTGCCGGGATGCAGGTCGGCGTGGAAGAAGCCGTCGCGCAAGGCCTGGACGAGGAAGCTGCGCATCAGCACCAACGCGATCTGTTTGGGATCGTGTCCGGCGGCGCGCAGACCCGCCACGTCGTGCAGCGAGACGCCGTCGATCCATTCGGTGGTGAGCACGCGGGAGGCGGTGCGGGTCCAATCGACTTCGGGCACGCGGAAGCGCCCGTCGCCGTGCAGGCGTTCGGCCAGTTCCGAGGCGGCGGCCGCCTCCATGCGCAGATCGAGTTCGAGGGCGGCGGAGTCCGCCAGCGTCCGCACCAGCGCCATGAGCCTCAGGCGCCGCGCCTCGACGGAAAAGCGTTCGGCCAGACCTGCGGCGAAGGCCAGCGTCGCCAGGTCGCGCGCGAATTCGGCTTCGATCCCCGGCCGCAGCACCTTCACCGCCACGCGCCTGGGCGGGATGCCGGCGGTCTCGGCCTCATGCACCTGGGCGATGGAGGCCGCGGCAACGGGCTCGCCGAAGCGCGAGAACAGCGCTTCCACCGGCTTGCCGAAAGCGGCGGCGATGGCGGCACGCGCCTCCGCCGTGGGGAACGGCGGCAAACGGTCCTGCAAGCCTTCCAAGGCGGCGGCGACCTCGACGCCGACGATGTCGGGACGCGTCGCCAGCACTTGGCCGAGCTTGATCTGGGCTGGACCAAGGCTTTCGAGTGCCCGCGCCAGGCGTTCGCCCGGTGCGCCTTGCTGCGCCCTGCCGCTGCCCAACAGACGGCGCAAAAGTCTCGCTTCGCGCGGCATCTGCGCCTGGTATTCATGCGGAAAGAGCGCATCATGGCGTGCCAGGGTGCGGGCGATCTTCAACAGACGCAAAAGATTGGCAAGCGTTCCGGCCATCACAGCTTCCACGCCGAATGCAGCGCGGCGATGCCGCCCGAAAGATTGCGTATCTTTACCTGCGCCAGCCCCGCCGCTTCGATCAGCTTCGCAAACTCCGCCTGGGGCGGGAAGCGGCGGATGCTTTCCACCAGATAGCGATAGGCTTCGCCGTCGCCCACCACCATCTCGCCCAGCATGGGCAGCACCGAGAAAGAGAACTTGTCGTAGAGAACATCGAGGCCCGGCACCTCCACCTTGGAAAATTCCAGGCAGAGGAAACGCCCGCCGGGCTTCAGCACCCGCCGCGCTTCGGTCAGCACCCGGTCGATATGGGTGACGTTGCGGATGCCGAAAGCGATGGTATAGGCGTCGAAACTGTTGTCCGGCAGCGGCAGGGCTTCGGCATCGCCCGCAACCCAGGCGAAATGCTCATTCTTGGAGGCGGCGCGCTTGACCCCTTCTCCCAGCATGTCGGGGTTGATGTCGCAGACGGTGATGGCGGCTTCGCCACCGCGTTTGCGGCAGGCTTTGGCGATGCGCAGCGCGATGTCGCCCGTGCCGCCCGCCACGTCCAGCACCCGCCAGCCTGCTTGCGGGTTCAGCCATTCGACCATGGCGTCCTTCCACAGCCGATGGATGCCCGTGCTCATCAGATCGTTCATCAGGTCGTAGTTGCGGGCGACGGAGGAGAACACCCCCCGCACCAGGCCTTGCTTCTCGCCTTCGGGCACATCGCGGAAGCCGAAAGAGGCGGTATGATGGGAGTCGTTGCTCATGGCGCGAACATAATGCCGGAACTTCCCGAAGTCGAAACCGTCCGCCGGGGGCTTCAGCCGGTGCTTGAAGGCTACCGGTTAACGAAGGTCGAGACGCGGCGCGCGGGCCTGCGCCTGCCCTTTCCCAAGGATTTTGCCAAGCGGCTGACCGGGCAGCGCGTGCTGCGGCTGACGCGGCGCGCCAAATACCTTTTGGCGGAGCTGGACGGCGGCGAGACGCTGGTGATCCATCTGGGCATGAGCGGACGGATGTCGGTTGCGGGCCGCGGCCTGGGACAATACGTCCATGACACGGCCGCCGACGGCAAGCACGACCATGTGGTGTTCGAGACCGAGGCGGCCCGCATCGTCTTCACCGACCACCGCCGCTTCGGGCTGATGACCCTGGTCGCAACCGCGGCGCTGGCTGAGGACAAGCTGTTCAAGGACCTCGGCGTCGAGCCTTTGTCGGACGAATTCGATGCGGCCTTTCTGGCGCGGGCGTTGCAGGGCAAGAAGACGCCGGTCAAATCGGCGCTCTTGGACCAGCGGGTCATCGCCGGGATCGGCAACATCTATGCCTGTGAGGCGCTGTATCGCGCGCGTCTCTCGCCCAAGCGGCTGGCGGGACGCTTGAAGCCGCCCGAGACGGCGGCGCTGGCGGGCGCTGTTAGAACGGTGCTGCGGGAGGCCATCCGGGCCGGCGGCTCTTCGCTGCGCGATTACCGCAAGGCCAATGGCGATCTCGGCGGCTTCCAGCACCGCTTCAAGGTCTATGATCGGGAAGGCGAGCCCTGTTCCGGCTGCGGCGGGCCCATCAAACGCCTGGTACAGGCGGGGCGTTCCAGCTTCTGGTGCCCGCATTGCCAGAAATAAAATGGCAGGCCGCCCATGGGGGGAGCAGGGCGACCTGCCGGAACAGCTACGTTTATGATGGTGAGATAGGAACGCTCCCGGGCCGCTTCAAGGGGCTTACGGAGAGTTAACCCGCTTTTTTTCGCGGCTTGGTCGCAATCGTTTTCTCACTCCTGCCTATTTTAGGTTCTCGGCAGCGCCGCGCCGGTTTCGAGCAGGCTCTTCAGGCTGGAGAGGACTTTCGGCCAGCCGCCGGAAACCTTCTCAATGAAGACGGAGCCTTCGCGGTCGATGGAATGGGTCACGGTGAGCTTCACCATGCCGTCGGCCGGTTCGATTTCCATGACGCAGTGCGAATAGCCCTCCGCCTTCAGCTCGGGCATGAACTCGTTGCGCCACTTCAGCACCAGCCGCTTGGGTGGATCGCATTCCACCACTTCGCCGGCATCGGCGACACGTCCGTCCTCGAACAGGAGCTTCCAGGAGGCGCCCGGCTTCCATTCGCATTCCTGACTCATGCCGAACCAGTAGGCCCGCGTGAATTCCGCGTCGGTCAGCGCCTGCCACAGCTTCTCAGCCGTGGTGCGGATATAGGTGACGTAGATGAAACGTTCCGTCATCGCCGCGCTCCTCAACAGGCCTGAAGCGGCACGAAAGGCAGCGGCTCGCCGGTTTCGACGAAGCTCTTGAGGCTGGCGAGGATCTTGGGCCAGCCGTCGGACACCCCGGCCAGCAGCTTGGGCCCGGCCTCATGGGTGACGGTGAGCTTGACCATGCCGCCCGCCTCTTCGATTTCGAAGGTGGCGCGCGCCGGACCCTCGGCGGTGAGTTCGGGACTGGACACCTTGTTCCAGTCGAGCACCAGACGGTGCGGCGGCTCGCTTTCCAGGACTTCGCCGGAGGTGTTGGGCCGGCCGTCGGCGAATTTCATCGACCAGCGCGAGCCTTTCTTCCAATCGCTCTCCAGGAACATGCCCCACCAATAAGCGCGCGTGAACGCGGTCTCAGTCAGCGCCTGCCACAACTTTTCCGGTGTGGTGCGGATATAGGTGACATAGATGAAACGGTCAGTCATCGCTCTTCCCTTCCAGATTCTTCTTGAGGTCCGCCAGCGCCCTTACCCGGTGGCGCTCGTATTTGCCGATCCAGCGATCGGCGATCTCGTTGATCGGAACGGGGTTGAGATAGTGCAGCTTCTCGCGGCCCTGCCGTTGGGTGACGATCAGATTCGCCGCTTCCAGCAAGCCCAGGTGCTTGGCGACCGCCTGCCGCGTCATCTCCATGTTTTCGCACAAGGCGCTCATCGTCTGCCCGTTCCGGGCATGGAGGCGGTCCAGCAATTGCCGCCGCGCCGGGTCGGCCAAGGCCTTGAACACCGCATCCATGCTCATAAGGACTCTTATATGCAACCATTTGGTTGCATGTCAAGCGGGATGGCTTCGTAATTTTCTCCTTCGTCATGGCGGGCTTTATGATGCTCTCACCATGGCCCAGATTCGGATCACGCCTGCCATCGCTCTCGACGACAGCGAGCTGGAGGAGAGTTTCGTGCTCGCCTCCGGACCGGGCGGGCAGAACGTCAACAAGGTGTCGAGCGCGGTGCAGCTGCGCTTCAACGTGGCGCTCAGCCTGTCGCTGCCCGAGCCGGTGCGCTACCGCCTGATGACCGCCACGGCCGGACGCCTCACCAAGGACGGCGTGCTGGTGCTGACGGGCCGCAAATTCCGCGACCAGAACCGCAACCGGCAGGACGTGCGCGAACGCCTCTTCGCGCTGATCCGCGAAGCCGCGGTGGAACCGAAAAAGCGCCTGAAAACCAGGCCCTCCCGCGCCGCCAAGGAAAAGCGATTGCAGCACAAGAAGAAACATGCGGAACTGAAGCAACGCCGCGGCCGTCCCCGCGAGGAATGAGACCTCTCATGGAAAACATCCTGGTCAAGACCGAAGGCGCGGTAGGTGTGATCGCGCTCAACCGCCCCAAGGCGCTGAACGCGCTCAACCGCGCGCTGATGGCCGAACTGTGCGCGGCGCTGGAAGCTTTCGACGCCGATGCCGCCGTGCGCTGCATCGTGCTGACCGGTTCGGAACGCGCCTTTGCCGCCGGCGCCGACATCAAGGAAATGGCGTCGCAATCCTACATGGACATGTTCAAGGCCGACTGGTTCGCAGATTTTGCCGGCCGTGTCGCCGCCGTCCGCAAGCCGGTGCTCGCCGCCGTGGCGGGCTATGCCCTGGGCGGGGGCTGCGAACTGGCCATGATGTGCGACATCGTCATCGCCGCCGACAACGCCAAATTCGGCCAGCCAGAGATCACGCTGGGCGTGCTGCCCGGGATCGGCGGCAGCCAGCGCCTGCCCCGCGCCGTGGGCAAGGCCAAGGCCATGGATCTGTGCCTGACCGGCCGCATGATGGATGCGCAGGAGGCCGAGCGTGCCGGGTTGGTCAGCCGCGTGGTGCCGGCGGCCGAGCTGATGGCCGAAACCATGAAGGCCGCCGCCAAGATCGCCGAGCAGTCCCTGCCCGTCCTGATGATGGTGAAGGAGGCCGTGGGTCGCTCTTACGAAACCACCCTGGCCGAAGGGCTGCGCGCCGAACGCCGCCTGTTCCATGCCGTCTTCGCCACCGAAGACCAGAAGGAAGGCATGGCCGCCTTTGCCGAGAAGCGGAAGCCGCAATTCAAGGACAAATAACCCACGGATGCGCCCCTGCGGCGGTCCGCGCAGGGCGTGGGTTCAGAATTGACCCCGGCGCTGTCGCGGGCTATACGCGCCGCCTCTTGAGGGAAATGACCGATGCCCAATATCGCCTCCGCCAAAAAGCGGGTCCGCACCTCGGCCAAGCGCCAGGCCATCAACCATTCGCGCATGACGCGTATCCGCGGCTACATGCGCAAGGTCGAAGAGGCCATCGCCTCCGGCGACGCCAAGGCCGCCCTGGCCGCGCTGAAGGCCGCCGAGCCCGAGATCATGCGGGGCGTCTCCAAGGGCGTGGTCCACAAGAATACCGGGGCCCGCAAGGTTTCCCGGCTGGCCAAACGGGTCGCCAAACTCTCCAAGTGACCAAGTCCACTTGACTCTTGCATAATTGGGCGAAAACGGGTCCACTACTGTTCAGGACCCGTTTTTATTTGTCCGTAGTCTGATAAAAAAAACAACTTATGCGCTTATTACGTATATTTCACGGCTTTGCCGCATAAGTGCCTGATTTCTTAAGATTAACCATGGACCAGATTTTTCCGTATAAAGAACATAAGGTTAGGAAATCACCCCCATCATTTTTTCGTCGCGAAACTTTCACATGTTCGGCATGTGTTCCCTTGAGTCGCGGACGCTCTTGCGCTTATGGTTAGCATCGGTGGTGGCAAGAGAACAAAAAAATGCCTAAGAAAAAAATAGAAAACAACGTGTTGTTGGGCGGTTCTCGAAGTACAAGCTCGGCCATATCCAAGTATAAGTCCCAGTAAATCAAATAAAACAGGTTGACGCCGCGGGCCCCCGCCCGCGCGCATCGCTATCGGATGAACCACATGGCCGACGAGACGAAAAACCAAGGATATGCCGGGGATGTGACCCCCGCCGAGGCCTGGGAAAGGCTGAAGGCCGAGGCGGCAGCCCAGCTGGTGGATGTGCGTACGGGGGCCGAGTGGAATTTCGTGGGCGTGCCCGATTTGTCTTCGCTGGGACGCAAACTGCATTGCGTGCAGTGGCAGCTTTTTCCTTCCATGGCCCGCAACGAGGACTTCGTGGCCGAGGCGCGGACGGCGCTGGGCGGAAATACCGGAACGCCGGTGTACTTTCTTTGCCGCAGCGGCGGGCGTTCGCGCGCCGCGGCCATGGCCATGAGCGAGGCCGGCTATACGCGCTGTTTCAACATCGTCGGCGGTTTCGAGGGCGATCTCGACCCCGAACGCCGCCGCGGCAAAACGAACGGGTGGAAGGCCGCCGGCCTTCCCTGGAACCAAACATGAGGATGAAGCCGATGCGACGAAGGAGGTTGCGGCAAAGCCGCAGATAAGGGGGCCCTACGGGGTCCGCCACGGGGGCAGTGAACAAAAACAGTGCGATGCGCGGAAACCGCGCACGAGGCAGCGGGTATGGACATGGGACAATCGACAGGCAAGCCGACGACGAAAGATTGGACGGCACGGTGGATGTGCGTGCGCGAGCGCCTTCGCCGGGAACTCGGCGATCCGATCTATGAGGCGTGGATCGCGCCCCTGGTCCTGGAAGGGTCCGACAAGGACGAGCTGAAGATCGGCGCCGCCAAGCCCTTCGTGCGCAACTGGGTGGCCAACAACTACATCCCGCGCATCGAACGCGCCTTCCGCGCCGAAGGCGCCGAGCCCGCCTCCATCACCATCGTGGTGACGGGCCATGCGCCCGCGGTGGCCGCCGCCGTCTCCAAGGAGCCGGTGCGGCTCGATCCGCCGCCGAGCGCCTCCGTTTCCTACCTGCCCCAGGCCGGCGGCGACGGCGCCCCCCAGGGCCAAGCCCAGGGCATGTGGACGCGGATGCTGCATCCGCAGCAGACCTTCGACAGCTTCATTCCCGGCGCCGCCAACGAGTTCGGCCACGGCGCGGCGCGGGCCTTCGCCGAAGGGCGCGGCGGGGACATTCCCCTGCTCTACATCCATGGCGGCTTCGGCTACGGCAAGACGCATCTGCTCAACGCCGCGGCGCTGGAGTTCCGCAAGCGCGCCAAGCGCGTGTTGTTCCTGCGGGCCGAGGATTTCATGCGCCACTTCCTGGGCGCGCTCTATCGCAAGGACACGCTTGCCTTCAAGGACGAGCTGCGCAGCGCCGACGTGCTGATCATCGACGATTTGCAGCACATCTGCCGCTCCACCGCCACGGCGAGCGAGTTCCTGCACACCGTCAACGCGCTGGCCGACCTGCGCCGCCGCGTGGTGATCGCCGCCGACCGGGCGCCGGCGGCGCTGGAAGGGCTGGGCGCCGACATCAAGAGCCGCATGACCGGCGGCCTCGTCATCCAGCTGGGCAAGCCGGACCGGGCGACGCGGCTGGCCATCCTGAAACACCGCGCCGCCGAGTTCACGCGGCTGCGCCCCGAGGTGAAGATGCCCGACGAGGTGCTGGAGCGCATCGCCGACATCGACGACGCGAGCCCGCGCGAGCTGATCGGCGTCTTCACCAAGCTGGCCACCTATGCCGACCTGACCAAGAAGCCGGTGACGGCGGAGATGGCCGAGGAAGCGGTGGGGCTGCGCATGGCGGGCGGCATGGGCGCCAAGACCTCCATCGAGGACATCCAGCGCAAGACCGCCGAGTTCTACAAGCTCGACGTGCGCGACTTCCATTCGCCGCAGCGGGCGCGGCGCGTGGCGCGGCCGCGGCAGGTGGCGATGTACCTGGCGCGCAAGCTGACGACGCGTTCGCTGCCCGAGATCGGGCGGCGCTTCGGCGGGCGCGACCACACCACGGTGCTGCACGCCTGCCGCCGGGTGGAGGCGCTGTGCCACGAGGACCCGCTGTTCAAGCAGGAAGTGGATTTCCTCAGCCAGATGCTGTCGAAGCATATGTGATCCGGCGGCGCGACAAGACGCAAGACCAGCGGTTCGTCCGTGTACGGTGCGAAAGCTCCGTGAGCGGACGGACTGACGGGCGGATACCGCCCGCTCTCCGCCAGCCGGAGGGCGGGCGATCTTTTTGGGGGGCGGGGTGCTTTGTATGGGGCTGTCCGGCAGGTTGCCGCGAGATGACCGGATTCCTTCCGCCAATTGAACCTTCGGATTCGGCCCCCCCTCCCCCCGACACTGTAAAAATCGAATTCGAAACGGTCTGTTTTGCGATAACTTCATGCTGCGGCAGGGAAATCATCCTCCTCAGGCGCGTTGGGTTTTCTCCTTTTCCGGTCTTCACTCCGGCAACAAACCGCTTCGAGCGAATTTGTGCGCCTTCGCGCCCAGGCTTCGCCCGGTGGCGCATGTAAGTGCGGGTTTCCGGCTTTCAAGCGGATGCGGCGTTTGAGCATATCTCACGGGGTGGGCATTACTGCCCTGGCGTAATTTTCGAACTTCCAAGACAGTGGTTTAGTGTACTTATCAGAAATCACGCGGACTTGTCAGGTTAGGTACTGTTAAGCAAATTCCTTGTGATTCGAGGTGGGGATAGAATTCAAGGCAAAGGCGGTACGATAGTGACTATGCTACTATTACTGTCTCAAAGGCCGGACCTTCTGACGGTGGGGATAACGTAGTCGTGGATTCCTATTTAGATCTCGCCGAAGCTGTTCTGCGGGCTGTGCGCCGTCCTTTGACAGCCCAGCAGATACTCAAGCGCGCTTATTTGGATAATTTAGTCCCAGCCCAACTGCATGGGCGAACACAACACAAAACGCTCGGCGCACGGCTCAGCGAAGACATACTTCTGAGACGGGAGAGAAGCGCGTTCTTCCGGACAGCTCCCGGTCGTTTTTTTCTCACGTCCTATTTGACCGACCCTACGATTCCAGACAACTTTCGGAAGCCTATGATCGCGCGCCGCCGCAAAAGGGAATTGCTGCAAGGGCGCGCGCTTGCTGTCCGAAAAGATGCAGTGTCTAAATGTGCTGGTGTTTATTGTTCTCCGGCAGCAGTGTTGAAAGCGTTGAGAAATCAACACTTCCACTATCTTTCTAGTCTTTCTGAACAGTCCACAGACGAATATACTATTTGGTCTTTCGTGATGGTCACCAAGGGGGAAAGCGTTTTAACCTACCGTCAAGGGCGCTATCGCGAAGAAAGAGATGCTTTCCTTCTGAAGCGGTCTGTAGGTTTTTTTGCCCCGGTTATTGATACAAACTACGACCTCTTCGACGAAGGAGATAGAGGGATTATTGCCAGTGGACTGAAAGCCGTTATCTTCGATTTAGACATGCCGAGATTTTCCAAAAAGGTTTCGGAATACAACAGCATGACCCGACTGGAATGCTTCATCCGAACAGAAACTGAACATAATATAAATCTCTTAGCACTGGTACGATTTGAATGCCCCAACTGGTTCGAACCGCTTGGTCGAAGACTTGCAATCAACGATCTTAGGTGGATGGATTTACTGACACCAATAAACCATCTAGCTGATTTCGATCCATGGTCTCAGCAGGTTCTCGATTGGGCGCAGAGCGCATCTGCTAAATGAGCGACTGATGTGAAACCCTCTTGGAAAGGTTACATTCCTGCACAAGAGGAAAATTACATTGGACTGTTATTAGGCCATATTTTGCCGGAAGGCAAAGAAGCCGGTCTCGAAAAACTCTGCAAATGGTATCGGCGTGGCTACCGGCTTAAATCACCGCACTCAATCCAACAAACCTTAAATGCATTGCTTTATAACGCATCGCCCAAGGTGCGGAGATGGACATTGAATGCCATCGCACTCGTGGGACATAAGCAAACAAACCTGATGGCGACTCTGGATGCAATTGAGCGTGATCGGTCTGATGAAGATATTCTTGGAGCCGGAATTGCGGCACTAGTTGCCCTTACCCAGCCCGATGACCTACTCGTCTTGCTCAAGAGCATTGATGTACCACTTCAAGGCACGACGTTACTGGCAGCAGCTCAGCAAACGGATGCCTTCAATACAAAAGTCACGGCTCATCGAGTAAACCCAGATCGTGGGGGAGCCCCCGAACTTAGAATGGCTACTGTGTTAATTGGTTTGGACAAAGCGCCGGAACACTTGCTTTCTATGAACCACCCTAACTCACTTGTCATTGGTTCGCTGAACGAACACAACGATTGCCTTGTTGCCCAGTATTCGGTCTGGGCGATCTGCGAAAGCCCAAAATTGTCTTTATCTCATCTCGGAACGCCCTTAAAGAATATCGATAAGCGACCAGATAATGTCCGCGGATGGATATTCCAATTGATCGCTTCAGACGCAAAAACTGCTAAAGAGCACAGAGAATACTTACTACTAGGATCGGAAGACCCTTCGGAAAGAGCGCGACTTGGGCTCGCAATCGGGCTCCAGGCAACATATTTCGATGGCCTTGAGGAAATCACAATTGACTGGCTAGGGGCTGAGGAATCCGACGCAGTTAGATCTTCCATTCTCGATCATATGGCTTCGAACAATGAGAGTTGTCCAGCGTATGGCGAGGCTGTGATAGATGCATACCGTAATGCGAATGTCGGTTCTCTAGTCCGCGCGCGCCTCGAAGCCGCCTCACGGCGCACCTCGCTTTTTGGTGATTTGAGAAGGATAGCAATACGGAACGAAACCTACTCTCTTTTCCCCGAACAACCATTAATGCAAGGAGGAGTCACAATCGTGAACAAGGACGGAAATATCAATATTGGTGCTATCGCTGGCGGCAATGTCAACGTAAGCGGCAATATTAACACAACGCAGTATAACATAGATCAGGCTCAAGCGGCGCTATCAAAACTCGTTACGCTACTTCAATCATCCACAGAAGCACGACTTATGGAAGGAATCGGGCTTACGCAAGAAGCGCTTAAGAACCCCATAAAATCGAAGGTATCAAAGGTTCTTGATTGGATGAAAACGATAAAGGATGCGGGCGGTTATATCGTTGCAGGCTCCGAAGCGTTTGGTGAAATATTTCATCAACTCTCACAACTCGTTTCGCAGATCCCGCTGGGGTAGCCAACGCTTCGAGTACGCTGTGCTATTCTGCGCGCATAGCCTCCTCGTAACCCGGAGAGGAGTAAAGCGTTGTTCCGAAGTCCAAACCGCTCCACACTGTCCGCGCTATTACAGATAAGCGCATCTTCCTTCGCCTTGATCGCTTGGATGCGGCGGCGACGCCCGAGGAAATGAACGTGCCGGGCTTCGACTTCCATCCCCTCAAGGGGGGCAAGCCGGTCCGCTACAGCGTCCACGTCAACGGGCCGTGGTGCATCACGTTCGAGTTCCAAAAAGGAGACGCATGGCGCGTGGATTTCGAGCAATATCACTGACTAAAGAACCGGAGAACCCTATGTCCGAGTATGCCGCCAAGCGGAACGCCAACCGGTGTCCGACCCACCCCGGAGAACTGCTGCGGGAGGAAATCCTGCCCGCCATCGGCATTGGAAAGTCCGAGGTCGCGCACGCACTCGGCATTTCCCGCCATCACCTCTACGACATCCTCAACGAGAAGAAGCCGGTCTCGCCCGACCTGGCCGCCCGTCTCGGCAAGGCATTCGGCGATGGCGCCGGTGTGTGGCTTCGGATGCAGGCTGCCTATGATGCATGGCAGGCCGAACGGTCCGTGGATGTCAGCAAGGTCGTGAGGTTCAAGGCGGCGTAGGAGAACGTGGCGTTTGTCAGCGCGTGGCCTATACGGACAGATTCGCTCCGCCCCCTTCGTCCTCCTACGCTGCTTTGCAGCTTCGGAGGACACTTCCCCCGCTTCGCGGGGGCAGAAAAGGAGGGCCGGTGTCTGCCCCCACCCGATCCGGCGTCGTGCCTTGTCTGCCCTGACTTAACCCCTCACCCGGTTCGCCTAAGCGGTTCGTCGCAGTACGCCGAACCGCAAGGCGAACCGCCGCCGGGACGCTGGCGCGACCGGCCCCTCAAGGGGAGAAGGGGAAGACGCCTCGTCTGGCCCTTTTGGCGGGCGGCTGATATAGTGGATTACTTGAGTCTTGTGGGACCGTGGGGGGGACCAAAACTCAAGTCGATCAAGGACTTCCGGGGGCGACTCCCGGGGGACCAAGGGGGCGGCGGAGCCGCCTTGTTCCATAAGCCAGGACCGTCGGGCAAGCCATGAAGATCAACGTCGAACGCACAGCCTTCCTCAAAGCGCTGAGCCACGTCCAAAGCGTCGTCGAGCGGCGCAACACCATCCCCATCCTCTCCAACGTCATGGTGGAGGCCGCCAAGGGCCAGCTGAAGCTCACCGCCACCGATCTCGACATCGAGATCGTCGAAGCCCTGCCCGCCGACGTGCTGAAAAACGGCGCCTGCACCGCCCCCGCCCACATGCTCTACGACATCGTGCGCAAGCTGCCAGACGGCGCCCAGGTGCAGGCCGAGCTGCTGACCGCCGAAGGCGGAAGGCTGGCGGTGTCAGCCGGCACGGTGCGCTTCGAGCTGGCCTGCCTGCCCAAGGAGGATTTCCCCCAGATGGCGGCGGGCGCCCTGCCCCACCGCTTCCGCCTGGCGGCCGACGACCTGAAACGGCTGATCGACAAGACCAAGTTTGCCATCTCCACCGAGGAGACGCGCTTCTATCTCAACGGCATCTACGTCCACGCCGCCAAGGAGGCCAAGGCGCAGACCCTGCGCGCCGTGGCCACAGACGGACACCGCCTGGCGCGCTTCGAGCTGGAGCTGCCCGACGGCGCCGCCGACATGCCCGGCGTGATCGTGCCGCGCAAGACGGTGCAGGAGCTGCGCCGCCTGCTCGACGACGCCGACGGCGGCATCGACATCGCCTTGTCGGACACCAAGATCCTGTTCGCCTTCGACGGCGTCGATCTCACCTCCAAGCTGATCGACGGCACCTTCCCCGATTACCAGCGCGTCATTCCCTCGGGCAACGACAAGTCGCTGTCGCTGGAAGCCAAGGAGTTCGCGCTGGCGGTGGACCGCGTCTCCACCATCTCGGCCGACAAGACCCGCGCCGTGAAGCTGGGCATCGCCAAGGACAAGGTGACGCTGACCGTGGTCAATCCCGAAAGCGGCACCGCCACCGAAGAACTGGCCGCCAACTATTCGGCAACGGGCATCGAGATCGGCTTCAACGCCAAGTACCTGCTCGACATCACCAGCCAGATCGAAGGCAAGACGGTGCACTTCCTGCTGTCGGATGCGGGCTCGCCCACCGTCATCGAGGACAAGGAAGACCCGCGCACGCTGTACGTCCTCATGCCCATGCGGGTGTGATGGGGCGTTTTCCGTTGCCTGATAACCCTCCCCTTGAGGGTGGAGGCCGGTCGCAAACGAGCGACAGTTCGTTTGCCGGCCGACCGTCGAATTTGCGGAGCACCGCGAAGCAAATTCGGGGAGGGGTATGTCGTGACGACTGACCCGGCATACCCCTCCCCGAAAAATCCGCCGCGTCCGCTCGCTGACGCTCACGGCCGCGACGTATTTTTCGACCCTCCCTCAAGGGGAGGGTCGAAAGAAAACACGATGAGCTCTCGGCTGGCCGTCACGCGGGTGCAGCTGACCAATTTCCGCTCCTATGCGAGCGCGGCGTTGCAGGCGGGCGAACGGCCCGTGGTGCTGGCGGGGCCGAACGGCGCGGGCAAGACCAATGTGCTCGACGCCATCTCGCTGCTGGCGCCCGGACGGGGGCTGCGCGGGGCGCGGCTGTCCGAACACATCCGGCGCGGGCCGAGTGCGCCTTCGGAGGCGCTGTGGGCGGTGGCCGCCACCGTCGCGCGCGGGGGCGAAAGCTACGAGATCGGCACCGGGCTGGTGCTGGGGCCGAATGGCGGCGAGCGGCGGGCGGTCAAGCTCAACGGCGCGGCGCAAAGTCCGGCCGATCTGGGCGAGGTGGTGCAGATGACCTGGCTGACGCCGGCCATGGACCGCCTCTTCAGCGAAGGCGCCGGCGGGCGGCGGCGCTTCCTCGACCGGCTGGTGCTGGGCTTCGATCCGGCCCATGCGCGGCGGGCGGCCACCTATGAAGCCGCCATGCGCGAACGGGCGCGCCTCTTGAAGCTGGGGCCGCGCGATCCGGTCTGGCTGGACGGGCTGGAAAAGGAAATGGCCGCGGCCGGGGCGGCCATGGCCGAAGCGCGCGCCGCCACGGTGGCGCGGCTGAATGCCATGCTGGCGGAACGGGGCGAAGCCGGAGCCTTTCCCTGCGCGCAACTGGCGCTGGCGGGGGAATGCGACGTGCTGCTGGCGGAATTCGGCGAAGCGGCGGCCGACAAGATGCGCGAGCTGTTCGCGCGCGCCCGCATCCGCGACGCCGAAAGCGGGCAGACCACCTTCGGGCCGCATCGCAGCGATTTGTGCGTACGCCATACCACCAAGCGGGCCGATGCGCGCGAATGCTCCACCGGCGAGCAGAAGGCGCTGCTGATTTCCATCGTTCTGGCCGATGCCTGGGAGCTGGCGCGGGCCCGCGACGGGCAGGCGCCGCTCCTGCTGCTGGACGAGATCGCGGCCCATCTGGACGGCAAACGCCGCACCGCCCTGTTCGAGGAGATCCTGGCCCTGGGCACCCAGGCCTGGATGACCGGTACGGACTTGACTTTATTCGATAATTTGAAAGGCCGGGCGGATATTTTCACAGTGGACAACGGCCGCTTTGCGGTCCAGGAATAGCGCATGATTTCGTGGCATTCCTACCTGATCTACTGCGGGCTTTACGCCGTCGTGATCCTGATCCCGGGACCGGGCGTGGTGGCCATGGTGGCGCGCTCGCTGGGCAGCGGCTTCCGTTCCGCCATCCCCGCCGCGGCAGGCACCGCGGTGGGCGACTGGGTGTGGATGACGCTGTCGGCCTTCGGCCTGGCGGGCCTAGCCCAGGCCATGGGCAACGGCTTCCTGGCGGTGAAATACGCGGGCGCGCTCTGGCTCGTCTATATGGGCTACAAATACTGGACCGCCAAGGTGACGGAGCTGCCCGCCGTGGTGCCTGCCACCATGCAGCAGAGCTTCCTCTCCCAGCTTTCGGTGACCCTGGGCAATCCCAAGGCGATGGGTTTCTTCCTGGCGGTCTTCCCGCAGGTGGTGGAATTGAAGCACCTCAGCGCCTCGGGCTATCTGCAATTGACGGCGGCGACCGCGGTGCTGATCCCCTCGATCATGCTGTCCTACGCCGCCCTGGCGGCGCAGGTGCGCAGCGTCCTGACCTCGCGGCGGGCGCGCAAGAACATCAACAGGACCGCGGCGGCCGTGATGATCGGTGCCGGCGTCGGTGTGGCGGTGAGCGGATGAACGAAACGGAAAAAACCAACGGCGCGGAAGAATACGGCGCCGACTCCATCAAGGTGCTGAAGGGCCTGGATGCGGTGCGCAAGCGCCCCGGCATGTATATCGGCGACACCGACGACGGCTCGGGCCTGCACCACATGGTCTACGAGGTGGTGGACAACGCCATCGACGAGGCGCTGGGCGGCTATGCCGACAAGATCGATGTGGTGCTCAATCCCGACGGCTCCTGCACCGTGCGCGACAACGGCCGCGGCATCCCCACCGACATGCACGAAGAAGGCGTCTCCGCCGCCGAAGTGATCATGACCCAGCTGCATGCCGGCGGGAAGTTCGACGACAACGCCTACAAGGTGTCGGGCGGGTTGCACGGCGTCGGCGTTTCGGTGGTCAACGCGCTGTCGGAGTGGCTGGACCTGCGCGTCTGGCGCGACGGCAAGGAACACTACATGCGTTTCGCCTTCGGCGACGCCGTGGCGCCGCTCAAGGCGGTGAAGGAAACGCCGGGCAAACGCGGCACGGAAGTCACCTTCCTGCCCTCGTCCAAGACCTTCACCATGACGGAATTCGATTTCGCCACATTGGAGCACCGGCTGCGCGAGCTGGCGTTTTTGAACTCCGGCGTCGTCATCTCGCTGACCGACAAGCGCGGCGTCGAGCTCAAGGAAAGCGTGCTGCATTACGAGGGCGGGCTGGAACAGTTCGTGCGCTATCTCGACCGCGCCAAGAATTCGCTGATCCCCGCCCCCGTGCTGGTGACCGCCGAACGCGACGGCATCACGGTGGAAACCGCGCTGACCTGGAACGACAGCTATCACGAAAGCATGTTGTGCTTCACCAACAACATCCCGCAGCGCGACGGCGGCACGCACCTGGCCGGCTTCCGCGCCGCGCTGACGCGGGTGGTGACCAAATACGCCGACGTGATGGGCGGCAAGAAGGACAAGGTGCCCCTCACCGGCGACGACTGCCGCGAAGGGCTGACCTGCGTCCTCTCGGTGAAGGTGCCGGACCCGAAATTCTCCTCGCAGACCAAGGACAAGCTGGTCTCCTCGGAAGTGCGCCCGGTGGTGGAAGGCGTCATCCTGGAGAAGCTGGGGCGCTGGCTGGAGGAGCATCCCGCCGAAGCCAAGGCCATCGTCGGCAAGGTGGTGGAAGCCGCCGCCGCCCGCGAAGCGGCGCGACGGGCGCGCGAACTGACGCGGCGCAAGAGCGCGCTGGACGGCCAATCGCTGCCCGGCAAGCTGGCCGACTGCCAGGAGCGCGATCCCTCCAAATGCGAGCTGTTCATCGTCGAGGGCGAAAGCGCCGGCGGCAGCGCCAAGCAGGGGCGCAACCGCGCCAACCAGGCGGTGCTGCCCTTGCGCGGCAAGATCCTCAACGTCGAGCGGGCGCGCTTCGACAAGATGCTGTCGAGCCAGGAAATCGCCACGCTGATCACCGTGCTGGGCACCGGCATCGGGCCGGAGGAGTTCAACCCCGACAAGCTGCGCTACCACAAGATCATCATCATGACCGACGCCGACGTGGACGGCGCCCATATCCGCACCCTGCTGCTGACCTTCTTCTACCGGCAGATGCCGGAGCTGATCGAGCGCGGCCACCTCTTCATCGCCCAGCCGCCGCTCTACAAGGCTTCGCGCGGCAAGTCCGAGCGCTATCTGAAGGACGAGCGCGCGCTGGAGGACTACCTGATCGGCGAAGGCACGTCCGGCACCTCGCTGACGCTGCACACCGGCGAAGTGGCGACCGGGGCCGACCTGGTCGCCATCGTGGAAAAAGCGCGCGCCACCGTGGCGGCGCTGGACGGCTTCCCGCAGCATTATTCCCGCTTCGTGCTGGAGCAGGCGGCGATCGCGGGGGCGCTCAACGCCGACGTGCTGGGCGACGCCGAAAAGGCGGAGGCGGCCGCTTCCTATATCGCGCGGCGGCTCGACCTGCTGTCGGACGAGACCGAGCGCGGCTGGCACGGCGAACCCACCCCCGACGGCGGCCTCAAGTTCTGGCGCGAAGTGCGCGGGGTGCGCGAGGCCGTGGCCATCGACGGGGCGCTGATGAGCTCCACCGATGCGCGCAAGCTGGACCGCATGGCCGAGGATTTGCAGAACGTCTACCTGAAGGTCGGCCGACTGGTGCGCAAGGACGAGACGCATGAGGTGCGCGCGCCCAGCGAGCTGCTGGCCGCCATCTTCGAGTGGGGCCGCAAGGGGCTTTCGCTGCAGCGCTACAAGGGCCTGGGCGAGATGAACGCCAGCCAGCTTTACGAAACCACCCTGGACGAGAACGCCCGCACCCTGCTCAAGGTGAAGGTGGAACACGCCGACGAGGCCGACGACCTCTTCGCCAAGCTGATGGGCGAGATCGTGGAACCGCGGCGCGAATTCATCCAGGACAACGCGCTGAATGCGGCGCTGGATGTGTGAGGTGGGCTTGACGGAACCGTCTCGTCGCAGTACCTCGCGAATGTAATAAATCATTGGTACTGCATATGATCACATCACATGGCATCGATCAGTACGATCCGCGTGACTACAATTTTGAAGCTGGCATCGTTACGGATAATGCGACGGGTACGACCTTCTGCGTTAAAGAAGGGAAATTTGTGCTTCTGCTCGATCTTACCAGCTCTCCCGATGAGTTACAGCGGGTGGCGCGTGGCGCATACCAGTATGTCTGGCACGCCTTGAACCCTGACGTGCATATTGGGCCTCATTCCTGGGGTGCCCAAGAAAATTTGAGGTGATGCGCTCTTATTCGTCATGGCCGCCCTTGAGGCGGCCATCCAGTCGGCGCGCGTCTGCGCGCCGAAGAGAGTCAATTGCGCTCGCTCGCGCTCGCGCGCTGGATGGCCGGGTCAAGCCCGGCCATGACGGTGGGGTTTAGGCTGGTGTTTCATTTTCAACTACTGAACGGCCGTTCAACATAGATGGCAGAGGCTTTACGACAAGCTCAGGACGATGACCCGGCCATGACGGGTTGGGAAGGGGCTTAAAACAGTCCGTAATACAAATCCTGCCAAGCGGGATTGTGTTTTTCTATCAGCGCCAGCTTCCATTTGCGCGGCCAACGTTTGAGGCTGGTTTCGCGCTGGATGGCTTCCGTCAGAAGCGCCCATTCCTCGAACCAGACCAGCATCGTCACCTTATATTTCTTGACGAAAGCGGAACCGTGACCTTCCTTGTGCTGTGTCACGCGTTCGATGAGATTGTTCGTCACGCCGATGTAGAGCGTGCCGTTGCGCCTGCTCGCCATGATGTAGACGAACCCCCGCCGCATGGTGCCAGTTTGAAAGACTGGATGGCCGGGTCAAGCCCGGCCATGACGATTGGGGTTTGGGGTGTGCACAACCGTGACGAGCGTCTGCGCTTAAGCACCTGGGTCCCCTTCCCTTCGCACGATCCGCAACGCGGATCGTGCGAAGGGAAGGGGATGGCAATCAGGGTTGCCGCCGTCTCAGCGCGCCGGTTCGGGCAGGGTTGCGTTCGGGGCCAGGACGCGGTCGAAGCGTTTCTGCCAGTGGAGCACGAAGGCGGCGGCGCCCAGCACGGCAAGGCCTGCAAAGCCGAACAGCAATTGCAGCAGCAGCGAATGGCCCGACAATTCCCAGGTCAGCGCGCCGAGGCCCGCCAGCAGCGCGCCCAGGCAATATACCGGCAGCGAATGCCGCCCGCAGCACATCACCGCCCGGCACAAGGCGAAGCGCTCCAGCACGCCTTTGGCCGGCAGCAGACGCGCCGCGACGATCACCAGCGTCATGAAGCTGACGAGGCGGGCCCAGCCGAGGTTGGTCTTGTCCAGGCCGAGCCAGCCCAGATCCCAGCTGCCGATCTGGGGCAGAAACACCGCCAGTTCCGCGCGCATCTGCACCACGGCCACCACCCCGGCGAGGGCGGCGGCGGGCCAGAACAGCCGGGACGGCAGCGCGGCAAGCCGCTCACGCGCACAGGAGATCGCAATTCCCAGCACGAAGAGGAACTGCCAGGCCAGCGGGTTGAGGAACCAGCCGGCGTTCCAGGGATAGGTCCTCAGATTCCATCCCCACAGCTGCACCCCGAGATAAAGCAGGAACGAAGGAAGCAGCACGAACCAAACGTTCCTGCGCGCGGCGAACAGCATCCAGGGCAGCGCCAGGAAGAAGAGGATGTAAAGCGGCAGCACGTCGAGGAAGCCGGGCTGGTAGTTCAACAGCAGCACCGGCAGCAGCGACGACGAGGTCTGGTCGAAGAAGGCGCCCAGCCGGAACATGTCGTAGAAGCTGCTGTCGGCGGTCAAGGCGACGAAGGCGGCAACCTCGGCCACCACGAAAACGAACAAGATCAACTGCGAGGAATAAATCTTCCAGCTGCGGCGCCAGATGCGCACGGCGGCGGGCAGGAAGCCCTGCTCCTGCATGGTGCGGCTGTAAACCATGGCGGCGGTGAAGCCGGAGACGAAGAAGAACAGCTCGGCCGCATCCGACAGCGCAAAGGAATGCGGCGTTGCCAAGGACAGCAGCTGGTGCGGCACGTGATCGACGAAAATGGCGAGCAGCGCGAAGCCGCGCAGGAAATCGATACGACCGTCGCGCTTGGACAAGACCATACCCTCTTCCTTCGAATTTCGCCGCCCGTGCATTATACTGCGGACGGCATCGTTTCCGGCGAACATGAAGCGGTTCTAACCTCCGCGCGGCGGAAGCCGGCAGATGACGCATCCGCGCGGCCCCCGCCCTGCGGCGGTTGTGTTATCTGGCCAGCATTTTGCGGCGATTCGGCGGCAGCGGCGCAACCGCAAGGGGCGCGGGGCTCCCTCCGGAACCGCGACAAAACAAATACAGTGAGGCTTCTAGTGTCGTGGTTCCGAAGTTCGCGAGATCATCGATATCGGGGGGTATGCGAACTTCGGAACCGAAACGACACTAGGATTCAATAAGTTGCCAGTGTCCTTTGTTTGTCGCGCAATCCGGCGAAAACCGTCGAATACGCGTCGTTCGCCGTTGCTCACGACCTATCGACCGCACTTTTCGGGATTGCGCTCTAGCCGTCCGGGTCCGGGGCCTTGTTGCGGCAGTCGAGGCTGCCGCCCTGCGGCAAGGGCGTGTGCATGTCGCGCAGGAACTGCCGGATCTTGCGATTGCAGCGGAAGGCGCTCTTGCCCGCATCGATCAGCGTATCGACCTCCGGCCGCGAGAAGGCAAGGCTGGTGCCGCTGCGCGCCACCTCGCCCAAGCTGCAATCGCCCTTGCTCTTGCCGCAGGCCGAAGCGGCGAGCCCTTTGTCCTGATCGAGGTCCTGGAAGGAGACGTGCGCGAAATACGGCGTCACCACGCGGCCGGGCGGCACGCTGCCGTTGCACGGCAGCGCTTCCAGCTTGGCGGCCGCCTTCCTGGTGAAGGCGTCGGTCGACAGCATGGTCTCGAAGCCGTTGGCGTCGATGGCGGCGCTCGAGGTGATGTCGAGGATGAGGCCGATGTCGCGCAGGTAAGGCAGCGTGGCGATCTGGTTGTTGGGCTGCGCCTCGCCGTCCACCGCCACCACCAGGATGCGGCGCACCTTGTCGAGCCCGATGCTGCACGCTCGCGCCGCCGCCGCCCGGTTCCATTCCGGCTTGCCGGTATCGGTGTCGTCGATGTCCTTGACCACCAGGTTGGTGAGGCCGCGCAGCGCCACGTTGTCGGAGACGCCGCCGTCCTGCAGGAAGACGTAGCGCGGCGAATTTAGCGCCCGATCGAGCGGCTGCTGCCCGTCCTCGTTCGGCTGGCGCAGGTAGCCCGCCGCCACCCGGGCGCGCGAATAAAGCCGCGACAGGTCCGCCGGTTCGGGCTTGCCCAGCACCGTGTCGATCCAGGCCGGGCGGTGCGTGGCGCAGTAATCGCCGGGCGCGCCGTGGTGATGGTTGGTCAGCCGGATGGGCGAGAACAGGATGGGGAAGGCGCTGGAGGCCGCGATGGCGTTGCCCAGCGGATAGCTCGAAATGTCGGAGCAGATCAGGTCGAAATCGTTCTGGGTGAAGGTGAAGGGCTGCTCGTTGCCGTAATCCGTCGCCTGCACGATCAGCAGCGGCCTGCCCTTCCGGGCCAGGTCGCCGAAGCTCTTGTCGAACAGCTTGTCCTGCGGCGAAGAGAAATCGACATCGGCGTAGACCTTGGCCATCTCGTCGTTGGTGCCGTAGTCCGGGAACAGCCATTGCCAGTGCCAGGGCTCGAAATAGATGGCGAGGATGTCGGCGTTGAAATCGTGGGTGAGGAAGTTGTCGCGGTAGTAATCCGGCGCACCGGAGGCGGGGAACAGGCGCTGGCGCCGGCTGGCGAAGGCCGCCGCGGTGAAGGAGCCGCCCGAAACGCCCGAAACGATGTCGATGTCGCGGTCGAAGCTGTGGCCGGAGGCGCCGTCGGGAATGGTGGTGGCGTGGGCCGCCTGCAGCACCCCGTAACCGAAAGAGGCGGAGCGGATGCCACCGCCCGAAAATGCGAAGACCACCAGCGTATCCTCCGCCGTGCAATCCCTGAGGTCGGTCAGCGTGTAGGGCGGCGGCGGGGATTTGGGGTCCTGCGGCGCCTCGCAGCGCGTGTCGCCGATGGCCTGCGGGCCTTTCAGCGGCGTGTTCTCGACCGGAAGATAGACGCCTTGCAGCGCCGAACAGCCGCATAGCGCGGCCGCGAAAAGCGCCGCCGCCAGACGCGCCGTGAACCGTCCTGCCGGCATGAGGCCCCCCCCTCTCAAGTCGCGATCATAGCGCCGGGAACGCGGCGCGGAAACGGTCTTATACCGCGGCGGCCTTCGCGACCCGGCGGACGGCGCGAAGACATGCCCGGCGGCGGCGGCAGGGAATTCCGCTTTCGCGGCGATCCCGGCATCCGGTCCTGGGCGCGGCGATCGGGCCGTTCCAGTATTCGCGCCGGTTCACTTGCCCGTCTTGCGCTTGCGCATCGCCAGGGTGCGCAGGCGCAGGGCGTTCAGCTTGATGAAGCCCGCCGCGTCCTTCTGGTCGTAGGCGCCGCGGTCGTCTTCGAAGGTGACCAGGTCCTGCGAATAGAGCGAGTAAGGCGAGGAACGGCCGATGACGATGACGTTGCCCTTGTAGAGCTTGAGCCGCACCGTGCCGGAGACGAATTCCTGGCTCTTGTCGATGGCGGCTTGCAGCATCTCGCGTTCGGGGGCGAACCAGAAGCCGTAATAGACCAGCTCGGCGTAGCAAGGCATCAGCTCGTCTTTGAGATGGGCGGCGCCGCGGTCGAGGGTGATGGATTCCATGGCACGGTGGGCGGCAAGCAGAATGGTGCCGCCGGGCGTCTCGTAAATGCCGCGCGACTTCATGCCGACGAAGCGGTTCTCCACCAGATCGACGCGGCCGATGCCGTTGTCGCGCCCCAGCGCGTTGAGCGCGGTCAGCATCGTCGCGGGCGACAGCGTCTTGCCGTCGAGCGAAACCGCATCGCCCTGGTCGAAGCCGATTTCCACCACGGTCGGCTTGTCGGGGGCGGCTTCCGGCGAGATCGTGCGCTGGAAGACGTCGCCATGCGGTTCGACATCCGGGTCTTCCAGGATTTTGCCTTCCGAAGACGAGTGCAGCAGGTTGGCGTCCACCGAGAAGGGCGCCTCGCCGCGTTTGTCCTTGGCGATGGGGATCTGGTGCTTCTCGGCGAATTCGATCAGCTTGGTGCGGCTGTTGAGGTTCCATTCGCGCCAGGGGGCGATCACCTTGATGTCGGGCTTGAGGGCGTAATAGGTCAGCTCGAAGCGCACCTGGTCGTTGCCCTTGCCGGTGGCGCCGTGGCAGACCGCGTCGGCCCCCACCTTCTCGGCGATCTCGATCTGGCGCTTGGCGATCAGCGGCCGGGCGATGGAGGTGCCGAGCAGGTAGACACCCTCATAAAGGGCGTTGGCCCGGAACATGGGATAGACGTAGTCGCGGACGAATTCCTCACGCAAATCCTCGATGAAGATGTCGGCGGGCTTGATGCCCAGCATCTCGGCCTTGGCGCGGGCGGGCGCCAGCTCCTCGCCCTGGCCCAAATCCGCGGTAAAGGTGACAACTTCCGCCCCGTAAGCCTCTTGCAGCCATTTCAGGATCACCGAGGTGTCCAGCCCGCCCGAGTAGGCGAGCACCACTTTTTTCACGCCTTTTGCCGTCACTGCCTTATTCCTTAACGAAAGGCCGCGACTATAGGGCCCGCGGCGGGAATTGCCAGTCTTCCACTGCGCCTTCAAGGCCGCAGGTTTCGGCGCTGCGTCTGTGCTAGTATTTTTATGAAAATTCCCGCTTGGGGGCGGTCGATGCAGCTGGGACGGCTTTTGTTGCCTGGGATCGCACTGCTGTGTTTTGGCGGTGCCTATGGCAGCGCGCTGCCGGCAACCGGCCAGTGCGAAATGGTCCGGGACGGCGTCGAATACCGCGCCTTCCTGCCCGACGG